>PDWI01004492.1_pt1 | contig 26407 bp, 22 predicted proteins | sample 1430891 | NCBI WGS metagenome assembly PDWI01 (sample SAMN01162508, study PRJNA174530) | Oral metagenome, whole genome shotgun sequencing project. | biome: Marine environment; feature: Marine mammal; material: Swab sample of the gingival sulcus; isolation source: swab sample of gingival sulcus...
TCTCACCACAAATGGCTGTAAGAGCTAATTTTGGTGTTGGTAATGTTGTTAGTTCTTTGGTCTTTGGCTTAGACTTTAAATTTTAATTATTTCTTTTCTCAAAAGGCTGTACAAATTTTGTACAGCCTTTATTTTTTACTTACCTCTTAGTATTTATTTTATTTCCTAAAACTTACATTTTTCTTTATATTTAATACGATAAATAATTACAAATACTAAAATTATTAACATGGAGCTTTTATGAAAAAAATATTTACTATAACATTTTTTTTGTTTTTAAGTGCTGCATTCATTAATGCACAAATTAGTGATAATAAAGTAATTAAAACAAATCCGGTATCTCCTGCAAAAGATACTGCAATAGTTGTTCAAACCGATAAAAGTACCCAAGAAATATACTTAGACGATGAAAAACAAATGGCTATAGGAGTAAATGGTACAATTAATATCCCTACCGGCGATTTTAATGATTTTGCCGGAATGGGTTTTGGTTTTACAGGGATGTTCTTTTATAATTTATCGAATAATTTTCAATTAACCGGTACGCTCGGATATCTTTCATGGAGTGGAGATAAAATTGAAGCTGGAGATAATTATCTTGAAGCTGACGGTTCATACACTTCTATTCCTATTATTGGCGGTATAAGATATATTTTTGATGTTAGAAGAACAAAATGGATACCTTATGTTGGTGCTGAACTTGGCTTTCATATTTTCAGTAATCCAAGACTTAAACTTGTAAGCGGGGATAATATTTCCATTCCGGTAAAGGATGAAACCAATTTTTACTTTGGTTTTGGTTTTGGGGGCGGTATAATTTATGAAATTAATTCTAATGTTAAATTAGACGGCAGCCTGTATTATAATTCCATTAGTGGGGAAGATTCTATTATTTATTTATCTCTTAAAGCCGGATTTATTATTAGTATTAATTAAAAAAGTTTATGTCAAAATAGTAATATTATTTTAACCGCTTCATTTTTTATGAAGCGGTTTTTTTTAATTTGTTCTGATTTTTTTTGCTTTTTGCATCCATCTGAGTTTGCAAAATAATATTTATTGAAAATTAAGGAACAACATATTCAATTGTTTTAGTAAAATTTTTATTATTACTTGCTAAACTGCCATTAAATGTAATAGTAAACTTTAATCCGTTTGGAACATTATAATAAGGTGTTTCATTAACTTGCACTTGTTCATTCGCATTATAAACCGTTGTTCCGTCACCTTTAATCTCATCAAAATTCGGATTAGTTGGGATGCCTACTTTTACACTTGTAATTTTTACCGAAACTGATGGTGTTGCTACTAAATAGAATGAATCATCTTGCTGACCATCATTATCAAAATCATAACCTTCCTGCAAAACTTGATGAGTCATAGAAAAATTAACTCCGCCATTACCACCGCCGCCACCAATTGGGTCTGTTATTCCGCCTCCAGTTGTGTTTGTAGCGTTATCGTTACAGCCAAAAAGTAAAATTATACTGACAAATAAAGTTATTATTCTTTTCATTTCCTATCCTTGTTTTATAATTTGAATTTTACAGAGACACCAAATTTTAGTGATAAAATACTGTTGCTTATTGCGGGAGTATCAAAAGTGTTGGTAATTGGAATGTAAACCATAAAGTCTGTACCAAGAAAGAGATCACGACTTAATTTAAAATTATATCCCGTGCCTGCTGCAATATCGAAGCGAATTGAGTTGGTTTCAATATTGAGTGTAGTGACATTCGGTGTTTGTCCTGCAGCTGAAATAACTCTTTCGCCACTCGAACTTAATTTTATGCCGATTGATGGTCCACCTACCAAATAAAATCCATTAAACTCAGCTTTAAATAAAGGGTCGATAGAAAAATAACTTAGTGATAATGAAGTTTCCTGACTTGTATTATTGGCATTAATATCATTAGAAAAATTTTTCATATCAAAAAAAGTAAGATTCGTTAAAATTCCTATTGTTCTGTTAAAAGAAATATCAACAACTCCGCCAATACCTATTCCCAAACCGTTCCAAGTACCGGTTAATCCGTCTTGATTATAAATATTAAAGTTACCGGTTAATCTTGGTCCTATTTTTACAGATTGTGCATTTATAGCTATAGAAAAAAACAGAATAGAGATGGTTGTTAAAAAAATTTTTTTCATTGGATTTTTCCTTGAATTATAATGGTTAAAAAAATTATAGAATTAAATCCTACATTATTACATGCGTAAAATGTGTTTCGAAAGGCTCAAGAAAATAGATTTTTTTTTGAGTAGTAATTTTATAGAGTATTCAATGTGGTTTGATATTTTTTTGCTTCGATAAGATTATTTGTATTATTGTTTAATTCAATCAGTGCTTTAAGGATAGATACTATTTCGTTTTTTCTTTGAGGATAATTTTTGTTAAAATAATTATAAGAGGAAAGCAGCATTTTTTCTGCTTTATTAAAACTTTTCAGTTTTGTTAAAACGATACCAAGTTTGGCTTTAGTTAGCCAAAGGTCTAAGTTCTCTTTAGAAAATTTTGTTTGTCTGATTTTTAACGACTCTCTTAAATATTTTTCTGCTTTATTAAAATTTTTGGTTTCTAAATTAACATTGCCAAGCCAATATTTGCATAAAGCAATTGCCGGATGATCGTTTTTATACGATTTTTTATATTGCTTAACTGCATCTAAAAAATAATTTTCAGATTGTTTATAATTTTTTCTTTTTAGCTCCACCACTCCGAGATTATTTAAAGCAAGCCCAACATCAGGGTGATCTTTACCTTTCAATTTTTCTTTTAATTTGTAAGATTTTTCAAGATAAATTATCGCAGAATCAAGTTCATTTTTGACAGTATATAAATATGCCATATTGTTGTAATTTGAACCTACTTCGGGTCTGTTTTCGCCTCGTAAATTTATAATTATATTTAACGATTTTTTATAGAGTTTTTCAGCTTCATCTAATTTTCCGATATCAGTATAAGTTATTGCCAGGTTATTTAGAATTATGGCATATTTATAACTATTTTCGCCCAAAAGTTTTTTGCAATTTTGTTTTGATTCCAAAAATAATTTTTCTGCTTTATCAGTTTGACTTAAAACGGCTTTAAGATTAGCTTGGTTATTTAAAGCATCAATAAAAAACAGAGTTGGTTCAGTCAAAGTATTTCGTAAAAGATTTATTGATTTATTATATAAAGAATCAGCTTTTTTGTAATTGCCCGTCCACTCATAATAAGATGCAATATCGTGTAAATTTTCCGCAAATTCCTTACTTTCCTTGCCATAAATATTTTTATTGATTTCAGAAGCTTTATTTAGGAAAGGTTTCCCTTTATCAAATTCACCAAGATTAATGTATGTGTTTCCTATTGTGCTTCTAATCGAAGCTTCAATTTCCGGCTGATTTTTGAATGATGTTTCAACTTCTTCGGAAGCTTTATCTAAAACATCATAGACTTTTACATCTCGTCCTATTTCACTTGGATCAACCGATGAAAGAATGTTTTTAAGAAAGTCATTTACTTTTTCATATTTTCGATTTTCAATTTTTGCTTTATTTCTTTCTTTTGTTGCTATTCTTACTTGATAAAGTAAAGCGGTTAAACTGATAAAAGCAAATATGAGAAAAATTGTTGAAAACAGTACTGCGGCTTTATGTCTTAAAACAAACTTAGAAAATCTATAAGTAATACTATCTTGTTTTGCTTGAATCGGAAGTCCTTTTAAGTATCTGTTAATATCATCTGAAAAGTCTTTAGCCGAACCGTATCTTTTATTTGGCTCTTTGTGCATAGCTTTCATTATGATAATATCTAGATCACCTTTTAGTTTTTTATAGAGTTGTAGTTTGTTATTATTCTTTGCTATTGCACTTGGTAATTTAATTTTATTATCATCAAAAATTTTATTAAGTGCTACGGGACTTAGATTATTAACTTTATATGGAAGTTCATCCGTTAACATTAAAAATAATAAAACTCCTAATGAATAAATATCACTCACTATGGAAATATTTTCGCCTTTAATTTGTTCAGGACTGGCAAATTCAGGTGTTAAATGAAACAAAGAGGTTTTTGTTAAAGTATCGTCATTACTTAAAGTTTCATTATTTAACAGTTTAGCTAAACCGAAATCCAATAATTTGGGATTGCCTAAATTAGTTACCAAAATGTTATTAGGTTTTATGTCTCTATGAACAATAAGATTTTGATGTGAGTAATAAATTGCATCGCAGATTTTTAGAAACAAGTTCAATTTTTCATTAACATTAAGATTTTTTTCTCTGCAAAATTCTGTAACGGGAATACCGTCAATAAGTTCCATTACAACATATGGCAATCCTTCAACTGTTCTACCGCCATCAAATAGTTTAGCAATATATGGGTGTTGAAGCTTGACTAAAGCTTGTCTTTCTATTTCAAATCTTTTAATTAAATACCCGGATGTTAATCCTTGTTTCAAAATTTTTATTGCAACTTTTTGTTCAAATTCTTTATCATCTCTATTTCCAATAAAAACAATACCCGAACCACCAAATCCGATTTCTTTTTCAATTAAATATTTATCGATATGTTTGCCGATTAAAGGATGCTTTGTATTAATTTCTTTTTTCTTGGAAGGAACAACGTTACTAATTTCTAAAAAGTCCGGATTTTTTTCGTAAGTTGTAATTAAAGATTTAACTTCATCTAAATATTCTTTTTCTGAGTTGGTTAAAGTGCTAAAAAATTTTTCTCTTTCAGTTTGGGTTAGATTTATAGATTTATCGAAAAGATGCTTAACTATTTTGAATGCATCGGGTTTCATGTAATTTCTCTCATGAGCCAAGCTTTAGCAAACTGCCAATCCCTTTTTACAGTAGCTTGCGAAATATTAAGAAACTTGGCAGTTTCATCAATTGATAAGCCGGAAAAAAATCTCAGTTCAACAATCTTTGAAGTTCGTTTTTCTATACCTTCTAATTTGTTCAATGCAATATCGAGTGCCAACAATTTTTCATGGTCATTATTTATTGAAATTTCCGCATTATCTAAGTTTAAAATTGTTTTACCGGAACCTCTTTTTTGAGATTTTTTCTTTCTTGCATGGTCAACCAAAATTTGTCGCATCGATTTTGCTGCAATTCCGTAAAAATGAGCTCTGCTTTCAATATCTACATCATCACCGACTAATTTTATAAATGCTTCATGTACCAACTCAGTTGTTTGGAAGGTATGAAGTTTATATTCATCTCGCAAATACTTGGAAGAAATTGTTTTTAATTCATTATAAACCACTGGTAAAATTTTATCTAATCGAGGATAATTACCACTGGCATAGTCCGGGAATAAAATTGTGAAATTGGATTGCATATAATGTTATTTCATTTACAAATGATAAAAATAATATTAAATATTATTTCAAAAAAAATCAATTACTTAGCTCACATTTTAATATTTCTTTTGTTATCGAGTTTAGTTAAATTATTTTTAATTTTTAAAAAATATTTTAATATTGTGAAAAATTTATTTATTCCCTTTATACTTTCAGCTCTACTTATTATAACTACAAATTGTAAGGATAATGAAGTAAACAAACCGGATACTAAATTAAGTGATACTTCGGTTACAACTCATTTTGATGATATTCTTTTTTATGACGGCTACGCAGAACAAGTAGATTATCCGACTACCGATGGCACTATTAGAATAGCAAATTATAAATATGTAAAGAAATTGTCTTACGGAATTGTAGAAAAATGGAATAATAACTTAACACTCGAAGTTATTGTTAAAGCCGGCTGTGATAATTACGATCGAATAGGTAATGTCTTTTTAAGTTTTATCGACAAAGGCAAAGATTACAGTAAATCCAATATTGTTAAGAGAATTGAAGTGGCAAGATTTATAACTCCATTTATGGATAAAAATAAATTACCCAACAAAAAACCTTACTATTTTCAAATTGATAACATTGCAAGGTTACTGAAAGAAAAAGAATACTCTCAAAAATATGATTACTGGATTGAGTTCGATATTTTTGGAACTACATCTGCAGGGAAACGACAAATAACAGGTTGTGCCGATAAAAATTTCACTTTTTTCGGTACATTAAAATTTAAATCCATAAAAGATTCACTAGAATCACCTAAACAATATTTCCAAGATATTTCCACTTACTATTCACTAAATAATTCTAATAATTCAGATGAAGAGGGGAGAGCAATTAAAACCTTCAACTTTGAAATTGAAAAAAATATTAAAAGTGCTAATGTATATCTTATAACTTCTAATCACGGTGCCAACGAGAATGGTGAAGAATATGTTAGAAGGGAACACTACATCTATTTTGACGGTAATTTAATTGCAAAATATAAACCAGGCGGTAAATCTTGTGAACCATTTAGAAAATACAACACACAAGGAAACGGAATTTACGGACCGAAACCAAGAACCGACAAGGATTGGACAGATTGGAATAACTGGTGTCCCGGCGATAAAATACCCATTAGAGTATATAATCTTGGCAATGTTGCAAAAGGAAATCATACTTTTAAAATTGATGTTCCCGATGCAAAGTTTGTTAATGGAGAAGGCTATTTCCCGGTTTCTGCTTATATTCAAGGAGATGCAGAATAACTTTAATTTTCCTTTTTTAGCAAATTTTAATTTTTAAAAATAGTTCTAAATACTAAAGACATTAACATGATAGATACAAAAAAAATAATAATTGTAGGGGATAGAGTTTTAGTAAAACCTGAAGATAATTTAGAGAAAACCAACAGCGGACTTTATTTGCCTCCAGGCGTAAAAGAAAAAGAACAAGTGCAAGGGGGCTATATTCTAAAAGTTGGTCCGGGTTACCCGATTGCCTCACCAACCGATGATGACGAACCTTGGAAAGAAAATAAATCAACTAAGTATATTCCTCTTCAAGCCGATCAAGGAGATTTTGCTATCTTTATGAGAAAAGAAGCTGTTGATATTGAACTAGACGGACAAAAATTGGTAATAGTCCCGCAATCAGCTATTCTTCTCCTAATTAGAGATGAAAATTTTTTTAACTTTTAAGAAAAATTTACAATGGCAAAAAAGTTTAAAGATTATTATGATGTTGAATGTGCGGAACTTATTTCGGAAAAAATTAGATCTGTTAATAAAAAATTTGAGTCAAACCTATTTAGAAAACAGATCGAAAAAGAAATTTCCGGAAAAGAATTTTCCGATAGACAAGATGTTTTTGCAGATGCTCTCGAGAAGTTTTTGGGAAATAATTATGAGAATAATATCACGCTTTTTACTAAAATTCTCGGTACCGAATTACAAACAACAGAAGGAATGTTTACATACGGTTGGTGGCTTTGGCCACTTGGAAGATATGTGGAAAGACACGGTACTAAAAATTTTGATGTTACCATAAATTTTATCTATGAACTTACCAAAAGATTTACCGGCGAATTTGCTATTCGTCCGCTTCTTAAAGAATATCCTAAAAAGACAATAAAATATATGTTGAAATGGAGTAAAGATGAAAGTGTCCATGTAAGAAGATTAGCAAGCGAAGGTATAAGAATAAAATTACCATGGGCAAAAAAATTAACTGTCGCATTAGATGAATTTTCAACGTACAAAAAAATATTGACCAACCTAAAAAATGATAAAGAAAAATTTGTGCAAAAAAGTGTTGGTAATAATTTAAATGATTTAATGAAAGAAGCTCCCGAAAAAGCTAAAGAAATTATTACCGAATGGGAAGATGATAATCCTACAAAAGAAACCTTGTGGATTATAAAACACGGTAAAAGAAGTTTGAAAAAGAGTAACTAATTTTTCTCTTTCAAAGTCTTATACTTTTCTTTAACATTCTCATTCGATGATTTAAAATCAACCCACTCCATGCTACCATCAATCATTTTTTCAATATTAAAAAATAAATTATTCTCAAACAAATTATTTAATGGTTGCGCTTTTCAAAAAGTTGTCCCTGCTTTATTAAATTGCCAGCCCAATTAGCTAATCGATTATCAATATGTATTCCAATCGGCATATCAATAAAAATATTGTCCCGATAGGTATTATCGGAACCACCGCCAATGAGCACTGCGTATTTTCCGGCTTTGTAAAATATGTTGTCCGTTACTATCAATCCGCAAGCACCATCATCGTGGTATATGGCAGAGGTGCTGTATCGGTTTGGAATATTGTGAAAATAATTGTAACTAATTTTTGTGCCTCGTTCCGATGGATCTCTACCGTAATAAATAGCTCCTTGGTCATCTACATCCAGACAAACATCATGAATATTGTTATATGTTATTACATGATTATTTCCATAAAAATATATTGCCATACTCGGTATGTTATACATTTCGCAATGGCTGACCTTGTTGCCAACACCTGTTAGCTGCACGGCAGGACGATACGATTTTTCAATACGATTAATATCATGAAAAACAGAATTTTCAACGCTATTATTACTCGATTCTAAAGTAATACGATTACCTCCGCCAATAGAAACACCACCTGCTCCTAAATTATAAAAAACACAATTAATAATTTTATTGTTGTTTCCTCCCTCTCTGTTGAAAGTTGTGTTTTCATAAATATGCTGCTGCAAACTTCCTACAATACCGTTTTGAGGTTCGCCCGTACCTTCGTGTTTGTAATCGTTAAACGGCTTAATGCCTTTGCCTATTGTTATTGCTAAGCTTCCAAGATTGGTAAAGCTGCAATTTGTTATAGTAACATTGGTGGTATTGCTCATAGCTATTCCAATACCTCGTGAGCAAGTAAAGTGAATGCCTTCTATTTTTACATTAGAGGTATTTTCCAAAACAATAAAAGGATTTTCCAAAATAGAAAATTCAAGTGTTTTTATTTTTTCTTCATCATAGATAAAATAGAGCATTCCATCTATTGAATTAATATAAAATTCGCCCGTCTCGTTTAATTCTTCAAAAACATTAAAAGCATACCACCTTCTGAAAGCTTGTCCACTTGCAAAACCATATAAAGTAGGTTGAGCAGTTGTAATGGTTTTAGTTATTGAATCAATTTCTGCAGCTTTTACGGCATCATCGGCATAGCCCCATTTGAAATATCCAGAAATCCAAATATTGCCAGTATTTTTCCATTTTGAAATTCTGTTAGAATCGTAATGAAAAACAGCTCCTCGTTTGGAATAATCTTTATTTCGCAGGATAGAACCCGGATCAATTACTTTTCCTATGGGCATCATTGTATGATTTGGATAACGAGCTAAATGCAACGGATTTTCATTGACAAAAATTTCGCCCCACGAAGCACCATAAGGTCTGGCAAAACCAACATTTCTAATCTTTCCAAAATTGTATATCCCAAGTTTATGCAGATTTACTTGATATACATTTTTACCATTTAAAACCGTTGTTTTGATATTTTTAATGGGAAGATGCTGTCCTCCCGAAAACACAACTTTTTCATTATTGAACGGTTTTATTTCAATATTTAAAATATCGTTTTTTATTAGAATAGATTTCTTTATTCGATATTCTCCTTTTCTTAAAAATATTTGAATAGAAGACTGATTTCCATTTTTTCTTAATGTTTTAACCTTTACCAAAGCTTTTTGAAGAGTTGCTAAAGGTTTTTCTTTAGTTCCTAAATTATAGTCGTTTCCATTTGGTGCAATATATAGTTGCGAAAAAACAGAAGTCTGAACGAAAAGGTTTACGAGAAATAGTATTATACTTAAATTAAGAGTGGTTATCTGCATAGGAATAAAAACTAATTAATATTTAACGATAAAGTTATGCAAGAATGAATATCAGAGCAAGGGGCAATAAATTTAATGTAAGATTTTTAAATCTACGACAATACTGCTATTGCTTATAAACTTATGGTATAGAGCATATTCATCTAAAGCTAAAAACAATTTCGTAATGCTATTCTTGTCTTTTATTATTTTTAATCATTACAATTATAATAATTTATTCTTGTAAAGAAAATAATTCTAATAACAGTTTAATATTCTCAGAGAAAATTGAAAATCCTAATTCTGATATACTAAACATTATTAATCAAAATCAAGATGTAATTAAATCTATTATTTAAGAAAAATATAACAAATTAAAAAAAATAGAAAAAGGTGCAGCTTCACCAATTTTTAAGTTAAATGACATAAATGGAAAAACAGTTTCACTTTATGATTTAAAAGGAAGTTTAGTTTATATTGATATTTGGGCAACTTGGTGTTTGCCTTGTTTAAAGGAAATTTCCAGTTTAAAGAAAATTGAGCATTATTTTAAGGGTAAAGAAATTTACTTTGTAAGTATTTGTAAAAGTGATGTCAAAGAACATTGGATAAAAATGGTAAAAGAAAAAGAACTGGGAGGAATACAACTTTTTGCACCAGATAATAAAATTCCTTTTTTTGAGGACTATGCCGTTCAATGAATACCAAGATTTATTCTAATAGATAAAAACGGAAAGATTATTGACGCAAATGCCAAACGACCGTCTGACCCAAAACTAAAAGAAGAAATAGAGAAATATTTGTAAGAGTACTTCCGGTAACGTTGCACAACCTCATAAAAAGAAAACACGTACAAAATTTTTAGTGCACAACAAAGTACAATGTTTATAAGCAAAGCAATAGCGGGTTACATACATAAAAAAAGGTCAAGTATTAAACTTGACCTTTTTATGAAATCTAAAATAACTATTCTAGTTTAGTTGATAGGATCAGTAGGAGTATTAGAATTATTTAACCTTTCAGAATTAGGATAAGGATACCAATTTCTATTTCTTTCGGGATTTGGATCGGTAGGTCCCGGTCGGTTAAATCTTCTGTTATCTCCCCAACGTAAGCCTGACATATAAAGTTCCATACAACGCTGTTTGTAAATTTCTTTTAATACAGCTTCTTCGGTATCAGGACCGGAATACTCGGCAGAAAATCCTGCTCCTATACCAAAAGCATCTTCAGCAGGGTCTTTTGTTAAGATTTTGTTAAGTTCGTCAATTGCATTAGGAAGATCATTACTTCTTGCATAAGCTTCCGCTTTAATTAAAGTCATTTCTCCCGGTAAATATAAAGGAATAGCCATTCCATTTTCATCAAAAAATCCTGCTGCTCTAAAATCTTGATTATCAGGATTTAAATCTGCAAAATAAAAGGATAACCTTTGATCCGTTGAATCGGGTTGTAAATCTCCAGGTAAACCTAAAGTTAAATTTATCGGTTGAAAAACATTGTTAGTTAAAATAGAAACATAGGCTACCGGATTGGGATTAACATTATCATAAACAAAAGTTGATCTTGAAGATAAATCAACACTATTCGCGGCAGAAATTGCTTCCGTATATTTTCCTTCTAACAAATAATATCTAGCTAAAAGAGCATTAATAGAGTTTTTAAGATCAATAGAGCCTGTTGTTTTAGCAATAAATTCATTAGAAACAGATTCGGCTACTTCTTTCCCTTCGTTCAAACATTTAATTGCTTCATTTAGAACCTCGGTTCTGGAGCTAAAAGGAGCATTTTTAGTAATTTTTAAAGGAACTTTCTCAAAGCATTCTATCAACGTACCAAGTGCCAAAGCTTTATAAAGATTTGCAGTTGCTACTAAACCGGCTTTTATGCCATCATTAGAAACAACACTATTTACTTTATCAAGAATTATTTGGGCTTCTTGTATAGTTAAAAGAGATTGTTCCCATAAATTCCCAATAATCCTATTGGTATTTAATAGATTTGTTCCTCCTAGATAGACTTGATTTTCATCAAGGTTACCGGGATTTATAAGTCTTAATTCATTAGTTATAAAACCTTGCCCTGCTATAATATTATAAACCGGACTTTGTCTTCCAACGCTCCATCTGTATTCCAGTCCAACTGCCATTCCGATAAGTCCTTCTACACTTTCTTCAACTTTAGCACTGTTAGGATTTGCAGGATCCAGAAATTCTTCAGTACAAGCTGTAGAAATTAAAAGTAATATTATCAAAATTATATTTATTTTTTTTGTCATTTCAGTTCCTCTTTTTATAATTAAATTCATCGTCTCAAGCCTCCTAAAAATTTAGAGTTAATAAAAGTGAATAAGTCCTTGGTATTGGAACTGTACCAAAATTATATCTTACATAAGAAGCTTGTCCGGCTGAATTTATTTCAGGATCGTAACTATAAAAATCATCAAATGAAAACAAATTTCTTCCGACTAATGTTAGTTTTCCACCATCAAAAATATTAAAGATATTATCAAAATCGTATGATAAGCTTATTTCTCTAATTTTTACAAAAGAACCGTCTTCAATTCTCCATTCCAAAATAGGATATATACTCCATATCCAACCGCGAGGAATTTCGCCTTTAAGTTCTTTTTCTGAGTATTCACCAATACCTACACCTTGTCTTGTTCTTTTATCTGCATCAAAAACATCAAATCCTTGCATTCCATCTACCAAAACACCAACAGTAAATTTTTTATATCTGAAGTTTGCACCAACTGAGAAAATATAATCAGGATTTGGATCACCAATTTTTTTCCTTAATGCAACACCATTTTCATCTTTAGCCATTTGTGGTAAGCCTTTATCATTTGTTATGATATTTCCGGAAGCATCTCTTGCAAAATAAGTACCATAATAAATTCCAAGTGGTTCACCATCTTTTATATGAACAGGGGCACCGGAGCTGCTAGATAAAGCGATGAACCCATCAAGAGTTTCAACAACTTTATTTCTGTTTTGCGAATAACTTGTGAAAAAGTTAAATTCCATATCCGGTGTTTTAAGCGGAGTTGATGAAAGTAATAATTCAAAACCTTTATTTTCCAATTTACCAACATTTTCTATTATTGATAGAGCTCCTTCGGAAGCTGCTAATGTTCTAGGAATTATTAAATCTTCAATGCTGGCAGTATAGTAGGTAGCTATTAAGTTAACTCTGTCGTTAAACAAGCCAAAATCCAAACCGAATTCCAATTCATCACTTCTTTCGGGTTTAATATCTTCATTACCTTTTTGGTTGCGGATATTAAATTTTGTTATGCCTGTTAATTGTCCGGGATTGTATTGAGTAAATCTGGTAAAAGGACCAATAGCAGTTAAGTTACCTGATTGTCCCCAAGATGTTCTTAAACGAAAACTGCTTATGTATTCGTTTATTTTGGAATTTTTCCAAAAGTCCTCTTCAGATATAAAATAACTTGCACTTACTTTAGGATAGAAATTTGCTCTTTCATTTTTTCCAAAAGCAGTTGAGCCGTCAATACGACCGGCAAGGGTTAAATAGAACGATTTATTATAATCAAATGTTTCTTGCAGATAATAACCCCAAATATTTGTTTTAGGTTCTGCAGCAACAGCTCCTAAAAAGTTACTTGCTCCAGAAATATTTTCAACAAAAGGAGCTAAATTTCTACCTTCACTTGATTGAAAATGTTCTCTTGTAAGCTGGGCATTAAATCCCGCATAAGTAGTTGCAGTTATTTTGGGAGATAATTCTAATTGATATCTTATATTTAAGTCGTTGTTAATTAATGTAAGTCTATTATGAGCTTCACTGGCATAACCATCATTATAATATGAAGAGTTAACAGGAGAATACGGATACGGCGGAATAAATATTATACCGTCCTGGCTATAACTATCAATACCCAAAACATAATCTATCGTAAGCCCTTTGTAAGGTGCTAAATGTATTTGTCCATCTGCAATTATACGATCTATATTTTGTTCTATCTTAAATGTTTCGATTATTGAAAGCGGATTTACTCTTGTTGGTTCGACTGATTTCAAATTACCAAACTCATCTCTTTCGGTAATATCCCAAATATTGTTAGTAATATTTATTGAATTAACAGGACTCCAGAAAACATTACCGTCCGGTTTTTCTTTTGAAAAGGAATGAATATAATTTACTCCAAAATCAAAATTAATCCATTCGGCAACTTCTTGGTGTAATCTTAATCTTGCACTGGTTCTATCAAAAAGAGTATTTTTTACTATTCCTTCATTTATTGATTTAGAAATAGAACCAAAATATTGAGTAGAGTTTGATCCCCCTGAAATTGAGAGATTATTGTTAACTCCGGCACCAATTTGAAAAATTTCATCTTGATAATCATAACGTTTTACATCAACTGTTTCGGTAGAAAAATTCCTACCCACGGTTAATGCGCCTGTATTGGGATCAACACCTGCAATAGGATATAACCTTTGTTCGGCACTACCGAATTGTTTGCCATAAGTAGTAATAAAAACTTTTTTCCTTAATTGATTTATATTGGCACCTATTGAGTAAGAATATTTAGGGGCACCAATTGTTCCTTTTTTAGATGTAATTAAAACCACACCATTTGCAGCTCTGGAACCATAAATAGCTGCTGCTGCACCACCGGGAATAACTTCAATACTTTGTATGTCATTTGGATTTATATCGGCTAATCTGTTTTGTCCTATAACCGTATTTGGGGCTCCTACATTCAGATTAGTTACATTTCTAGATTCGTTGCTAATAACAACACCATCTAAAACATACAAAGGATCGGAAGAACCATAAATTGAAGAAACACCTCTAAGCGTTATCGAAAATCCGCCTGCAGGATCACCTGAATTTTGTGTTACTTGAGCACCCGGAATTTTACCTTGTATGGCAGTCATAAGTACCGGTGCTTGTTCAAGTTCTTTTGCTTTTAATGTTGTAACTGTATTTCCTAATTCTTTTCTTGTTGCACGTATTGTTGAACCAATAACTACAAGTTCTTCTAAGTTTAATGCAGACGTAGTTAAAGGAATTTTTAGTTCTACAGTTTTTCCTTTAACAACAGTTACTTCTACTGTGGCCTTTTTATAACCAACAAATGAAATAGTTAAGGTATATTTACCTGGAGTAACATTACTAATGGTAAAGTTACCATTAATATCGGTTGAAGCTCCTTGTTTAGTTGCTTTTATAAACACATTAGCTCCGGGAAGAACTTCATTTGTTTGAGAATCAATTACCTGCCCTTTTATTACTCCTTTTTTATTTTCATCGCTTTGGGAAGTTAAAGCAGACAAAGAAATATTGAGAAGCAAAACAATCAGGAAAGTAAAGATAAGTTTTGCTGAGTAAGATTTCTGCATATTTTCTCCTTCATTTAGTGTAATGATTTAGTTTTGTTGTGTAATAATTTTTTAAAATTATAAAATAATATTTTATAAAGATATAAAATAATAAAAAATTATTTTCATACATACACTATACGTTACACATAATCATATTTGTGATTTTAATTCTTTAAAGGTTTTATTTTCATAAACTAAATGCGTAAGTTGAAGCTCTGGAGCTTTTAACTACTCCATTGAAGGAAAATATGCTCTAACAAAACCCATTACGTCAAAATAAAATGTAACCGAAAATCAGTTAGCTAAAAGGTTACGAAAAATATTTGATTAAGATTTGTAAACATAGGAATTAGTCAATTAATATTTAAGATATTAGTAACAGCTTTTTTGATTTGTTTTTCTAATTCAAAAGGATTTAATCTCTCATAAATTTTAGTAAGTTTTTTCTTGGTTTTAGCATTTATAAATTTAGAATCTAAGACTCTTTGATATGTAGTTTTGGGTTTATTCCATACTTTAATGCATATGCCAGTTAATAAATTCAGAACCATTATCCGAATCAAAGCCTAAGACCTTAGAGGGAAGTTTCTCCTCAATAGATTTAATGGCTTCTAAACTATCTTTTTGACTTTTACCCCATATTGTGTTCTACATTCTATCCAAGCTGTTGCTATATCAACTGTATTTACTGTATTATAAACTGTCCAGATGTTGAATTACCACAACGAGCAACAGTGTCAGCTTCAATAAAACCCGGTCTTGATTCATCCCATTGGTTGGTTTTAATAGGAACTTGTTTTCTTTAATAGTCTATCAATTCTTAAAGCTGATATTTTTAATAACTTAGCTTTTATTGTTTCATCTATTTGTTTGTGATAATGAGGTATCCATAAAGGAAGAACTGCTTTCAGACGTTTTGATCATAATAGATTTGCTTTTATCCATATAGATTTAAGGATGGATAATAATTCTTTTTTACGACCGGAATAACCTTTCTTAGGTTGGTTGTCAGAAGATTTATTTAATAGTTTAATTGCATACTTTCTGTTATACTCGCATAACTTACAGAACTCATCTAATATTTTTTGTTCCTCTATTTTACTACTTTTTGAATATCTGTTTCTTATTTCTTATGGATATTCTTTTTTATTTGTTGTGCTCATAATCATTCCTTTTTTTTCGGTTACTATTATTATGACGCTACGTTTTTTCTATAAACTACTTTTAGTTACCTTTTTTTGAGGCGATCCGGGGCAAAGTTATTTCAAAAAATTGTTTTTCGGAATAAAATAAATTCATTATCTTTACACCGCACCCTTAGCTCAGTTGGTAGAGCATCTGACTCTTAATCAGCAGGTCGGCGGTTCGAGCCCGCCAGGGTGCACGGAGAAGCCTTAAAACAGATTGTTTTGAGGCTTTTTTATTTTCCCCAAAATATGCCTGTTTACATATGAACTAAAATCAGCTATGGACTTTCCTATGGAGTAAATTAGGATTTTCCAATCAATTTATAAATGAACATTTAAAAACAGAAAAGCCAACTCAATAAATGCTAAGGTAGTTCACACCTAATAATAAATTGAATCGGCTTTTATAGAAAATTTTTATTTGAACTTTTTAAGCATTATTTAAAATCAATTTATTTAAATTATTTTAATTTCGCAAATCATTTTTGATAAAACACAAAAAAAACTTCTAATCAGAATAATATTTATTCATAAGATAACCGAAATATTTTGCAAAATAATAAGAACCGATTAAAAAAGAAATTCCGCCTACAAATGGACTTATTTCATACATAAGCCCGGATAAAAATACAACAGACAGAAATAAAACTATTAGTTTTAGTCCATCAATCGCACTTTCTATCTTCATATAAAGAGCAGATATATATGAGATTAAAAATATAGAAGTTATAACAATAGATAGCCCTTTACCGCCAAAGAACTTATAAATTAAAGCAAATGGGAAAAGGACAATAAAAGTTATAATTAAATATTTCATACTTTTTTCAAAATCCATTTCTTCCCACCTACTTTAGTTTCTAATTGTTGACTATATTCTTATAATATAACAACGTTTTTTAATATTAACTATAATAAAAACACATTTTCAGATAAAAATAAAAATTCCAGGAAAATTATAAAATCTACATTCAATACAACTAATTCATGTATAATTATATACAGGTTCAGGTAATTTAATATTCAAAAAAAACTGCGGATTTTGCGAGGTACAGCGACTCCCTTAGACGCACCCTATAGGAAGTACCTTTAGCGTATTTATTCATTATAGTGTATAAAAAGAGTATGGGTATAAATTAACTTGTTAATAATTGATAAGATACAGATTTAACACCTTTTCATCTTTAGTACCCTTAAACTATCTTCATACTTTCATACTTGGATTATTATTATATATAAATATTAAGAATATAAGCTAAAAACAAAGGTTTTAAAGAAAATCCAAGTATGAATCCAGGTGTGAACCAAGTATGAATATCGTTAAAAATCTTCATACTTGGATTTTAAATAACAGTATATTTATTCATTATATCGTATAAATAATGTAAATGTGGCACTTTAGGAAAATTTCCAAGATACTTGGAATATTATCCATAGCTTAAATAGTATCTTTATCAGGTAGGTTACAACTGTAGAGTATAAATAAAAATTAACTTGCTAATAATTGGTAAAATATGGTGTCTCTACCATTGGAATTATTACGCTCTACCTTAGTAATTAACAAATCTTTTTCTTTTAGGTTCCTTATAACTATATCTAATTCTTTACTACTCATTCGGGTTCTTTTCATTACTTCACTTCTCTTAAGTGAAGTACTATTCTTTTCTAATAAGTTAATTATTCTTTCCTCTTGGTTACTTAGTTCTGTTCTATTTAGTTCAGAGTTAAGTAATAGCTCTACATTTTGTTTATAATAATCTGTTAATAATATAGCGTCCTCAATATCTTGTAAGTTTACAACGGTTCTTTTATCACATAGAGTAATTAACCCCGCAAACTTCAAAGTATATGTAAGTAATCTACCTTTGAATGAAAGTTCTTCATTGTTCTCAGAGCTTAACAATTCATAATAAGATTGTCTATCATATTCAATATGATATTCAGTAGCTTCTTTAGTAAGATCAAGTTTTATTTCTTCTCTAATATCACAAAGCCAAGTAAATATTTCACGTGTATTAAGGTAGTAAGGAGATTGCCTTGTAATATCTTTTAATTTTAATAGTGGGATATAATCCTTATCCGGTATGTTCCTAATACTAAAAATAAATCGTGCAAAAAAACCGCTCGTTAAATCTGATTGATTAGAATAATTTTTTATCCATTCAATTGTCGAAGCTCCTAAGAAAGCAAAATAAGGACGTTCTAAATAAGTATTTTCTTTAGTGGTTCTACCAAACTCATAACTTAAAGGAACATCATATAATGTTGTTAAAAATTGTTTAGCGTCCGCCGAATAACCCTTATTTAATTGCTGTAGAAAGCCTCCAAATTCAGAATGTAACATTAATCCACGCTTAGAATCCTTTAATATGTCCGCCAATGATTCAACTGTGCTATTTTGTGGCAATATTAAAAATTCTCTTGTAGGTTTAGGTTCATCAAATTTTATTTTATTCTCTTTATGATATTCAGCATCTTTTAGGTATTTGTCTAAATTTTCTGAATATTCTTTTTGCTTTTTAGTATTGATTCTGTTTAAGTCTTGAGTTACTAAATTCATTGCCGTAGTTTTCCGCATTAAAGTAGAACCGCCAACAATAACCGCAAAAACATTAAGATATATGTTTAATGAGTTGGTAATTTTAAAGTAAGCATTCTTACCAATTGCACCGCTTAAAGCTGTTAATAATGATGTTACAAGGTATTCTACCGGGCTAATACTAACATCATTATAATATCGTAACATTTTTTTAAAGTTGCTTTCATTAAGCTTTTCCCAATCTAAACAAATTTCTTTACTTAGGTTTTTAGAAGTTGTCTTATTTATAGTCTTAATCTCTAAATTTTTATTGTCTAAAATTTTATCTTTCATAATTAAAAAACTCACTAAAATCTTTTTTATTTTTTAAAATTATTTGTTTAATCGGCTTATTAAATAGAGTAGCTATTTTATCTACAGCAATTTCACCAGCTTCATCATTATCAAAGGCTAAATGAACATTGTACTTATCTAATAGTTTTATTTCCTCTTTGGGAAAGTTAGATGTCCCAGCTACACCAATTGAATTACTTCCGTACTGTGTGGCAATCATACAATCGAATTCCCCCTCAGTAATTATCAAAGCTGTATAAGGTTTGGTTTTATTCAGTTGGTCAATGTTAAAGAATCGTTTAGGACTTAATGTTAAACTTTTATTACTTAGTCCTATATATTTTCCAAATCTATCGGGAATAAAATTTCCTTTGTAGAAATATCTCCCCCTTAGATATGTTATTTTATTATCCTCTATGTAAGGAATTATTAACCTATGTTTTGAGAACATAAAATATTTATTCTTAAAAAGCCCGGATATACTTAACTCATATCTTGTAAAACTATCTCTTAAAAACTCAATATTTTCTTTTACGCTGTTGATAGAGAACAACTTAAAATCCTCTATTGTTTTATCGGTTAATCCTCTTTTGTTGCCTTTTAGATAATTATAAATTTGTCCATCTAAGCCCTTTTCTATATTAAACCTATACAATGAATCAAATAATTTATTTTGTGTTCCCTTGCGTACGCTCAACAAAGATTTAAAGGCTAATTCTTTTACTGATTCATCTGCAAGAGTAGGATTTTCATAATGAACTATATTTATTCTTTCCTCAAATATTTCTTTTTCAAAATCACTAAAGAGATAATATTTTTTTTCTGTTTGCTGTGGATAATAAGGAGTAGCTCTCTCCTCATTTCTTGTAAAAGATTGTTCATTGTTTTGATTGTTTATCCCTAATATATCACAAAGCTCTTTTATTGCTGTGGCTGTATCAACTTTATAATAATCCTCATAAAACTTTATTATATCTCCACCTTGATTAGTTGCAAAACAATAAAAACTATTTGTATCCGGGTAAAGCTTAAGGCTTGGAGTTTTATCTTCTTTATAGATTGAGTTAATAAAATTAGAGCTGTTTGGCTGTAAACCGAACCTTACAGACAAATCAGTAATGTTTAACCTTTGCTTTATTTCTTGAATGTTATCCATTATGAAGCTGTCCTATTGTAAACTTCACACTCTTTTAATATTTTATCTGTATAATGTTTATTTACTGTTACTGTAAGTTCGTAACTATCAATACTATCTATTTGCGATTCTATAACATCAATAAATGAGTCATACGTTTCATTTAAATCTTCTACGGTTAATCTTAATCCTTTCGTATAACCTATTTTTTGTGATAACTGCAAAGTTTCAGTATTATCATTATTATTTTTCTGTCTATCATTTTTCATTAATAATTTCTCCTTTTGTTTATTATCATTATGTTTTTTTTCTTTACGTTTCATTTATAAACTCCTTTTATTTGTTGATCTTTATTTAATGTATTTATCGCATTCCTTAAATCGTCTATATTGGGATTTACATATATTTGAGTAGTGTTAATATTGGTATGTCCGAGTAATCTTTGTATTGTAAAAGATGAAATCTTATTATTTGCAAGGTTAGTTGCGTAAGAATGCCTTAAACAATGAAAATGTATATCTTCAGATAAATTGGCTTTCCTTACGGCTCTTTTAAGATTTTTGCTAATATGAGAAGTTGTAAAAGGTTCACTTGTTCCTTTTTTAACAAAAACAAAATTCTTTTTATCTACAGCCAAAATTTTAGGATAGAGAGAAGTAAGGATATTATAAGTAGTATTACATAACGGAACAACCCTTGTATTTCTTGCTTTAGTAATAAAATCATCAGAGCCAACTGTAATAATCCGTTCAGATAAAGAAACATCATTCCAACTTAAAAGAGTAACCTCAGCTAATCGTAACCCGGTTAAATAAGTAAACTCATATAATTTTTTAAGAGTTGCATTTGTTGTATTGGCAATAATTAAATCGAGTTCATGTCGGGTAATTGTTTTAACTTTTGCTTTTTGCTTTCTTGGAAGTCTTATATTATTAAAATAGTTTACTTGCAAATAACCGAACTCTACAGCCCGGTTAAAGCTTGCCTTTAATGTACGCCAATAAACTCTATTACTTACCTTACTAAATAACCAATTATAAAACTCATTTGTTTGTTCTAATGTTATTTTATCCATAAATCTATCAGAACTAAAAAACTCTATTGCGTACTTGTAAGAACTCTTAATACTTCTTAGGGAATTTTCAGAAAGTTTATTTTTACTTAACTCTAAATCTTTCGTCAACCAATCACCAAGAGTAATTTTAATAAGCTGCTTATTATTATTACTAATTTGTGTTAATGCCTTAGTAAGCAATTCTACAAGTTCATTAGTGTTAGTAGGTAAATTATTTGGGTTTTGTTTTTTCATCACATAACAGAAAAGCCACTAAAGGAAAAAAATAAAAGGCGGGAAGAAATTTATCCGTTTTCCAAAAGTGGCTTTTATAAAATTTTGTTCTTCCCGCTGTAACTAAAAAATCTTTGTTACAAAGGAACGCATTTTGTCGCTAAAAGTAGGGGGGAATGAAAGGGTTTTGAAAGGTTTCTGAAAGGGTTTTATTTTTTTAATTTCATCTATTAACTATTTGAATGTTCTAATTTTTCTGCTGTATATATACCTTTGCCAAGATTTTCATTATAATAAGCTACATACTCAAAGAATCTACTCTTTACAAATTTTACTTTTTCCCCTCTTTGTCGTTTCGACTCATTATTTTTCTTTAGAATATTATCAGCATAAAAATCAGAAATAATACCTCCTATATCTTTTTGATAGGGTTTTTTAAGTGCCTCACTAAAATTTTTATCTACTTCCTTACTTACTTGTATAACAAATTCTATATAATCTTCGTGTATTCCTTTAAGTTTTGCATCATTATTATCTGTAGGTTCTAATATTTCATCAGTATCATTATTATTCCCTATTTCTCCTAACAAAAAGGATCGTTCTTTTACTGTTGGTAATACCTTTTTGCTTAATAAACTGAAAGCTTTTATATTGTCTCTATGTTTGCTTAATGGTTCTTTGCTTTCTTCCACACTCAAACCATCAATTTTTTTTATTCTCCTAAGCAGTACTATTCTATTAGCCCCTATCCGAATATTTCGTTTAGTCTCGATAGTTATTAAAGCCTTAGTATTCTCTATATCTGTATTTATAGAATTAATTAAACTCCGTAAACCTTTTAAATTATCCAAAGTTCTTAAGCCTATATTATTTATTTCAAGATAGTTTATTAAAAAATCTCTCTCCTTTTCTTTTAATCGCTCAAACAAATAAGATTTTTCCATTTTTCCCCCGCCTAAAATAAAAAAATCCTTTCAAGATGCTTATCTAACCGCTTTCCAATACGGCAACCATATAAATGGAGCAATCTCAAAAGGATTCTAAAATATTTTTGGAAATTTTATTAGATAATTTTTAAAAAGATATAAAAAATTTTACTTCACATCAACTTGAACCTCAATTTTTACTAAAAACTTTTTGGCTGAGGATAATGTTTTTATTTACGCTGTGGATAATATTCCTATTTTTGGGAATTTCCCTAAGTGCCTCATTTACTTATTTTATACATTATTTTGTATAATTACTCGTAAAATCCCCACTATGCCAAAAAGTCATAAGTATGAATCAATTATTACCTTTTCATACTTGGTTCACATCTGTTTTCATACTTGGATTTTAAAGAAAAGTTCCATATTTAGCCTAAAATCAAAAGAAATTTTATTTTTCACAATCCAAGTATGAAAGTATGAAGATTTTTCTAAGCTGTTTTCTTTACATTATCCCTAACCTTTATTTTTTGCTTGTTTTCTAAGTATTTAACTTATTCTTATTATTTATACAATTTCAAACCCTTTATAAGTGAAATGTATATAAATATATATTGTTTTTATTCCTTAGCCTCTTTTTTTTGATCAATTTCTTTATTTACTTCAACAGTATAAAGCTTGTCATAAATCTTTTTAAACTCCTTAAAACTATCCTCAAACATAATCCAAGAGTTGCCCAGTGCCGATACTCCATATTCCGGTACTAAACATTCTCTCATTAAATGCATTGCTCCATCTATAACAAGTTGTAGAATATCAAGTCTTATTTCAAAAAGTTCAATCTTTTCAAAATCTTCCATTGAAATAGTTCCCTTTTTCATAATTCACTTCCTTTTTTAAAATTTTCAATAGCTCCGCCATCTCTTTTATGCCGTATATGGTCATCTATAAAATCTTCAAACTGCATCAATTTATCATTTGATTCTTTAAGATAATCTATTGCTATATTGATGAGTATTCTCGTGTCTGCTAATTTATCAAAAATATGTCTTATGCTTATATGTTCTTTAAGCTCCCCACTATTGCCATTATAAACAACATCAATTATTTTTTCTATTGGTTCTATTTTCTCTAAAGGTACTAATATAAATTCAACTAAGCTACCTACTCTAAAAATCTTCTCGTATATATGCAATAAATCGGGTACACCACTTAAATCAATCTTATTTTCTTTAGTTTCTGTTGTACTTTTTCCAGTTGTTTCCACAATTACACTCCTTTTTTTTGTTAAGTTGCTTTAACCTATACTTTTATTTAGTTTGCTTACAGCATCAACTAAATTTTCAGCTTTTAAATGACTATATATCATTGTTGTTTTAATATCTGAATGTCCGAGTAATTCCTTTACTACAAATAAACTTACTCCACGCTGTACCAAGTTAGAGGCGAATGAATGCCTTAAGGTATGGAATGAATATTTATCATTCAACTTAGCTTTCTTTACTCCTCTCTTGAAGTATTTAGATACATAATCTCCCGAATACTTGTAGTTACTATTTGTTTTAGTAAAGATATAGTTACTATTATTATTAACTGTAAAGATGTTAGGAGCAATACTTAAAAACATGTTATAGGCTCTATCTGTTAAAGGAATTACTCTATCTTTCCTGCTCTTTGTCTCAAAAGAGTTATCATTTTTTACAGTTAAAATTTTTTCTTGTATGTTGATGGAACTCCATTTAAGATTTAATACCTCAGATAATCTTAACCCGGTATCATAAGAAACTATAACAATATTTTTTATTGTATTATTTTTTAATTCCTTAAGAATTGATGATAATTCACTTTCAGTAATAAAGTTAGGATTCTTTTTCGGTACTTTAGGAGCTTTAATTTTTTTGAATGGATTAGTATTTATATAGTTCCACCTTTCGGCAGTTGAAAAAGCTCCCTTAAGGTTCCTATAAAATAAACTTGCAGAAAATTTAGAGCGGTTAAATGTATTTTGGATAAAATTATCAACTAAATAAACATTTATCTTTTGTAGGTCAATATCTCCAACATATTCAAGAAAAAATTTATTTGATAGTTTAATAGATTTATAATAAGACTTACTTTTAGTTTGTTCAATATATTTTTCATATTCATTAAGAAAAATTTTAAGAGTAATATTTTTTAATATTAGTTTTTTACTTAACTCTTTTTCAAAGTTAGATAAATACTTTAGTGCATCAGCTTTTAATTTCTTTCCGGTACTCTTTGAAGTAGCTTTTCCATTAACCTCATAAATAATTTGATAGAATGGACTTTTAGAATTTTTAGTTAAATACATAAGAATCTCCGATATTTTTATGGAAAATCCTATGGAGTCTATAGAAAAGTTTAGTTTTAAGGCTATAAAACTAAAATGCCTGTTTACTCTTAATCAGCAGGTCGGCGGTTCGAGCCCGCCAGGGTGCACAGAGAAGCCTTAAAACAATGACACCAAAGAAAAGAGAAGAAACCTTAGAATTGTTCAAAGTAGAATATCGTTAGCCTATTCAAATAAAAACGAAAGCCAAAGAAATATCTAAAATGGTTAAAGAGACGAAGTGCTATTGAACCAATATTCGGATACTTGAAAAAAATAATAGGCTTGATAGAAATATGCTTAAAGGCAAAGATGGTGATCACATAAATGCTGTTTTGTCTGCTTGTGGTTTTAACTTAAGAAAACTTTACAATGTTTTCTTATGCCAATTTTTCAATAACCTCAAATTTCTTTTTACAGATTTTTTTTATTGCTAAAGTTACTTTTTCTGTAACTTTCATTGACAAGGAAAAAAACAATATCAAGAAAAATTATTTATCAGTTTTCAACTGAACCAAAGGGTCCCGAAAGATAATTTTTATTGTAGGCTTAGTGATGTTTTTTATCGGAAGTTCTTCAAATATCGGATTTATAGTAATTCTAGTACTTTTTAATTCTCACTTTTATGAAGAGTGAAAAACTTTTTATAAAGCATATTCTTTTTCTAAATCATCTATATATTCTATTGTTTCGCTAGAAAGTCCAGGATATTTTCCATCTGTTTTTTTTGCAGCTCTATTGTATAATTTTAGAAACTTAAATGGATTTCCAACAGTTTTAACTAATTCCTTTTTACTAAATTTTTCTAAAATTAGTCTTGCCATAAAATAGCCGGTTGTATGTCCTCTTTGTGGGAGCACATTTAAAATATCTTGTCCAATTTTATTAGCTTGGTTTGGATTTTGTGAAAGATAAACTAATGCTTGATCTATATAACCTATTACAGCAGGAGTTCGCCTAACATCATTTATAAACGATTTAGCATAACTGGAAATGGCATTACTTGGCTTGGTAAACCAATCTTTTTTATCAACCATATTGGCAATACCTTCAGCTTCAATAAGAGAAAATGTGTTAATTAAATTTATATGTTCTGAAGAAACTTTTCTTAGATCTATTTGTAATTGTCTGTTCCTATACCAATGGTGATATTCATGGGCAAGAAAGCTTACAAAATTCCACTCAATTGAAGCAGCAAGATCAACAACAATTGGTGAAGAACCTCGTCCATTACTTTCGAAAATCACAAATGAAACGGGAGCATTTTGTGAAACTCTCCTTTGTGGCAGATATTCTAATGTTCTTTTTAATGCTCCCCTATGTTCTTTATTTCGTCTTAGATTTTTTTGTTGTTCTCTAATTTTATTCTTGTTATCTCTTACTTTTATATAATGATTTAAATGTGTCCTATTCTTACCAGATTTAAGAGCTTCTTGCAAATTGTTTTTTTCACTTGGCTTAAAAACTAATCTAAAACTATTTTCAAAAAAACTTCTATTAAATTCTGTTGCAAGTAAAACTTTATAACCAGGAGTTTTAAATAATTTGTTCCACTCATTCTTACTCGGTTCTCTGTCTGATTCTAAAATTTTAACAA
>PDWI01002679.1_pt1 | contig 26402 bp, 23 predicted proteins | sample 1430891 | NCBI WGS metagenome assembly PDWI01 (sample SAMN01162508, study PRJNA174530) | Oral metagenome, whole genome shotgun sequencing project. | biome: Marine environment; feature: Marine mammal; material: Swab sample of the gingival sulcus; isolation source: swab sample of gingival sulcus...
GGTGCCAGTTCCAGGATCATACCCCAGCCGGGCCTGGTCGCAGCGGTAATTGCCGGAGTCGTCCACTTCGATCCGGTGATTGCATTCAAGAATTATTTTCCTAAGTTGAGCGATTCTCTGATTTAAATGTGGCTCACATTCAGTTGTCCAGGATGACGGCAAAAACAACTCCATTCATTCCACGACAGGGTTATCATTTCTTGTATTTTAAATAATTTCAAATCATTAAGAATTTTCAGAAAACTATCTGCACAGGTGGAATAATTTCATGCGATTGCCCTGCCGTCAGAAATGACTTGCCTTTGGGGCCGGCGGATTTTACTATCTGATTCTCGTAATGATTTCAGAGCGGTCGCGTCCCGTTATCCGCCGGACTGCGGCCAGCCTCTTTTTTCCCGGCGGCATCAGGTGGCAGACGCTTATGAAAATCTGGAAACGACTCCCTGACGATCATATCTTTCTCGGCGCGGATATCGACACCAAGGACGCGGTTCTGCGCCGGGCAGCCTCAATTCTTACCGGCCTGTGCCAGTGGACCGGGCCCGACGGCGCACTCCCGTCCGCATCCCAGCCAACATCCCGGCCAACATCCCAGCCAACATCTTATGATGCGGAAGAAGCCATTTACGCCGCCTTGTGGAAGCGGGAGGTATCCATGAGCACGGGTATCGGATGCGGCATCGCCTTGCCCCACGCGGCCCTTCCGGATGTCGCCGCGCCTGCGGCCTGCCTGCTCCGCCCCTCGCGTCCCCTGGAATTCGACGCCCTGGACCACCGCCCGGTGGATTTGATCATTTCCATGGTTTTCCCTTCCGGCGAGGTTGCTTTTCACCTGCGGTTTCTGGCCGGCCTCTCCCGCCTGTGCAAAAACCAGGATCTGCTGGACGCCATGCGCACGGCGGAAACTCCGGCAAAGGTGCATGCCGCCATCCGTGAACTGGAAGAGCGGATGCCCTTTCATTGAGGAGGACGCGGAATCATGGATCTTCTGGTGGTGGTGCTCAACGAAGAGGAATTGCTGCCCGACCTGATCACGGGCTGGCTGGATATCGGAGTGACCGGGGCCACGGTGCTCGACAGCACGGATTCCGTGCAGCTCATCAGCCATCATGTGCCCATTTTCGCAGGATTCCGGGCCCTGACCTCAGGTGGGATGCGCCATAACAAAACCCTGTTTGCGGTGATGGAAGAACCGGCGCTTCTGGAAAAGGCGACGGCCTTTCTGGAAGCCCTGTGCCTGGAAACCGGTGATCCCTCGGCGGGCATTTATTTCACCGTTCCCCTTTCCCGTTTTTCCCGGCTGGGCCTGCCCGTCAGCCGCCGGATGCACCGGGAGCATCTGGCCGAAAAATTGGGGCGCCCCCTTTGATATCGGCCGCGCTGATATTCCGGAAAGAACGAAAACCGGCGGGGGCGAACCTTAGTATCCGGCTCAATGGTTTTGCCGGCCGGCCTCTGATCCGGTTTACGGGCCGGGCAGCCGATTGGATTGCCCATCAGCAGCCCCGGCCTCTCCCACGGCCATCAGGGCTGCCTTGAAGGTGATGGGGCCGGCCATCTGGTTCAAGGTAATGACGGCCAGAACCACGGTCAGAAGCATTGCCCCCACTTCCGGCGAAAGCTGCGCTGCCATCCTTGCCAGTCCTACGGCCACGCCCGCCTGGGTGAGATAGGCCATCCACGCGTTTTTACAATGCCGGGGCGGATCACCTGCCAGTTTCCCTGCCGTCCAGGTAGCCATGAAAATCCCCAGAATCCGCATGAAAAAAATGAGCAGGGCCAAGGGCCAGCAGCGCATGAGCGCCCCCATGTCCAAAGCTGCGCCCGTGATGGTGAAAAAAAGAAGATAAATGGGCAGGGCCGCACGCTCCAGGTGGCGCATGAAGGCATGCCCCTCCCTGGTGAAATTGCGTACCGTGAATCCGCAGCCCATACAGATGAGCAGGGGCTCCAGGTGCAAATGGAAATCCAGAAATTCCGCCAGCGCCCCGCTGATGGCCATTCCGGCCCGGGTCACACCAAAGGCCAGGACCAGGAGAAAGAGCAGGGCATCCCGCCCCACCTTGCGGATATACAGGGAGACCAGTTTTCCCAGGGCCGCGCCCATGACCAGGGAAAGGGATATTTCCGCGCCCAGTCCGCACAGGATGTAAAGGCCACCGCCGGTCTCGGGCGAAAGCAGCATCCGGCCGACGGAAAGGGCTGCCGTAAACAGCAGGATAATGAGCACATCCATGGCCACGGTCACGCCCAGGGCCGTTTCGGTGAAGGGACCGGCGGATCGGGTCTCGCCGATGACGGCAATGGCGGAAGACGGAGACCGGGCCACGGCAATAACGCCCATGAGCAGGGACAACGTCGCCAGTTCCGCAGTATTGAGGTGAAATTCGGGCAGCAGCCGGGGAAAGGCAAAAAACATGGTCGGGGCCACGCAGGAAAACACCGTGACAGTGAGAAAGAGGATATTGAGGCCGATACTGGTCTTGCGCCGCCGCAGGGAAGACAGGGACAGCTCGGCGCCGGCGGTCATGGCGATGAAGGAAAGCGCCAGCTCGTCGATGATCTGGAAGTGCGCCACCATGGCCGTATCCAGGAATCTGGACAAATGGGGGCCGGCCGCCATGCCCAGGAAAATATAGCCGCTGATCATGGGCAGGCCGATTTTTTTCAGATTCCGGGCCGCGATATAAGACAGCAGCAGCACGCATCCCAGGGAGGCGTTGATGCGGCCGATATCCCATCCCGTCATCCGGTCCGCTCCCGGTCCGGCGGCTGATTCGGGCGGGGGAACCAGGGCGATCCATGCCGCCAGCAGAACGAGAATGGCCAGGATCAGGGTGTTGACGGCAATGCGGCGGTTTACGGGAAGGGGAATCACCGGCGCTTCTCCCTGTTCCGGGGGATGGAGGAGCCGGCCGATGCCGGTCTGGTCTGTTTTGATGCCGCCATTCTCGGCAGGCAGCGCAACCCCAGGGGACTGACGAAATCGCTTAAGAGGATGGCGGCGGGTGCCGCAGCGGCGAGAAAGGAAAGCCCCTGCATCTGCGGGGCCGCGCTCGCATCGAAAATCATGGCCAGGGCCAGGCCGCCCGTTCCCAGAAGGCCGGCTCCGAGAACTGATCCGCCGTCAATTCCGGCCACCCGGGCCGCGATTCGTCCGCTGATCTGCTTGGCTCCGATTCTCCATGCGCACAGGATGATGCCGGCAATCCAGATCTGGGGATGGCCTGCCGGCCAGAGGGCCCCGAGAAAAAGAAGGAGCAGGAGATAAACCGGTTTTTCCAGGGGAAGCAGGAGATTGAGCAGCCGATCGCCTTCCCGGGAAAAACTGACCAGAACCACCCCGATCATAAATCCGGTCATCAGGGGGGAAAAACAGATCATCCGGGCCAGCCCCCCGGTCATGACGGAAGCGGCAATGGCAAAGAGCTGCAGTTCCCCGGGACTCCGCCGCAAGGAAAGAAAAGCGACGAGTAAAAGGGAAAGGCAGGAAGTGACCGCCGCAAGGGCCAGGAGGCCGGCACCGAATCCATCCGGGGCGCATAAAAACCAGGGAATGGAATACAGGACCAACCCGGCCAGGGCGTTGGTCACCGCGATATGCTGAAGCAGCAAGCCGATCCTGCTGCGGCTTACCTCCGCTGGGGCCATGAGAAGAAGGCCGGTGGGCACGGTGACGCAGAGAGCGGCGGAAACGATCAGGGCTGCGGGAAAACCGTTTCCGCCATTGCTGAAAACGGAATTCAGGGGCCAGGACGCAGCCGGCGGGATGAGCCGCGCCGCTCCCTCAAAGACAGCCAGCAGGCAGGCGGCGCAGACCAGGCCTTCGAGAAAGCCCGCCGCCAGCGCACGGCGCGGCATGCGCAGCAGGCGGCCGGTATGAAGCTGCAGACCGGTGATCAGACCGGCCACGGCGGGCAAAAGGGCCGTGAAGGGGCCCAGATCCTCCAGGGCGGACTTCGTCAGGATTCGAAGACCCATGGGCCCCAGCAAAAGGCCGAAAAATAAAAATTCCGTCCCGGTGAGATACAGGGGGATGCCGAACAGGGGAACCCGGCGGAAACTCAAATGATATCCGGTAAAGGCCAGAACCAGGATGATCAGAAATACAAAAACGGTATTCATCCGGAAAGCCGCGTCAGGAAAAAAGGAAGGGGCTAAAAATCGACCCGCCCCGTCAGGACCGTTCCGTCGGGAATACGCCGCCGGACACCGGACAGATTGCGCACATCCGCATCATCAATCACCTTCACGCCGGCGCCGAAGACCAGATCTCCGGTCACGCTCAGGGAACGGCAGGCCTTCAGCGAGGGCGCACCTTCAGGAAAGCGGGCCTCGAAATCCTCCAGCAGGGAGTAACAGGAGGAATCCAGCGTGACGCGCAGGTCATCGTATTTGCGTTCAGGATTCAGAACCAGGCGGTCATCTTTCGTGAGCAGAAAATAATCCGAGCGCACGGCCAGAAGATCATGGCATTTTTTCACAGGAAAGAAACGGTCTCGGGGCACGGCCACGACGGCGGCTCCCTCAAACAGGGAAATAGCCGCACCCATGGCGGTTTCCACCTGAATCACGTCCGGGCTGGCCGGATTACGGGGATCCAGTTTTTTGGGATTCACGATAATGGGCAGGCGAACAGTCCGTTTCCGGTCAATGAGTTCCTTGAGAGAACGCAGGCGGATCCAGAGATTATTGGTATTAAAATAGCGGTACCGCTCAATATCCTGAAACGCGGCGATCTCGCTTTTCGGGCACTGGGCCGCTTCCCGGAGCAGTATGCGGCCGTCCCGGCAGCGGGCCAGATGGCCGCCCTTCATATCCGAGGGCGTGCGCAGGGCGGTCTCCATCATGAAGGGGAAACCGCCGTTCACGAAATAGCCCAGCAGGCGGTCGTCCAGGGTGGCGCCCAGATTATCACAATTGGAAATAAAGGCATATTCCACGCCGCTGTTGAGCATCCGTTCCAGCATGCCCGAGGTATGCAGGGCCGTGTAAATATCCCCGTGGCCGGGGGGATTCCATTCCAGGTGCGGGGCTTCGGGCCAATGGACCGGACCAAAACCGTCGGCCAAAAGTTTGGGAAATTTATGCTGCAAAAAACAAAGCGGTTTGTCCTCCACGCCCATGCGGGCGATTTCCGCCGTTGTTTCCGTATGGGTGCTGAAGCTGTTCATCAGGGCCAGGGCGGCGGACCGGCGCCTGGTTTCCGTCAGAAGGAGATACAGAAAGGATTTTCCCCGGCGCACGGGCAAAAGGGATTTGGGGCCGGTCAGCCCCATGCTTGTGCCCAGGCCGCCGTTGAGGATAATGCGGACGGTCCGGCCCATGGCCTCGCGTCCGACGGCTTCGTGGGAGGCGAGACCGGCGTAGCCGGGCACGTCATTTTCGGTGAGGGGGGAAATTTGGGCATCCCGGATCATTCCGGTTTCGCCGTTATAAATGCGGGTATAGTAATCGGCGAAGGTCTCCCGCACCACGGGCGGCAGATCTTCCGCTGTCATCTTGTCCAGGAGCGTATCCAGGTGGGTCGTCATTTCAGTCGGATTTCTTTCGGGATCTGCGGATTGGCGTAACCGACTCCGCCGCAGGGGCGGAGCCGTATGATGTTCCGGATATACGATTTGGTGATGGGATGACCCCGGAGCGGGGAGAATCAGCAGACAGGCTCGACCCAGTCAAAGGGGTCTTCCAGCGTACCGTATTGAATGCCGGTCAGGCTGTCATAGAACCGCCGGGTCAGTTCGCCCACTTTATTATCATTCACGGTGAGCACCTCATCCTTGTATTTGATCAGGCCCACGGGAGAAATCACGGCGGCCGTGCCCGTACCAAAGATTTCCAGACTTTTTCCCCGGCGGAGCATATCGGCCACTTCGTCAATGCGGATACGGCGTTCGTTGCAGGGGATGCCCCATTTTCCGGCCAGCTGGATCACGGAATCGCGGGTTACGCCAGGCAGGATGGATCCCGTGAGTTCCGGAGTATGCAGTTCGCCGTCAATCGCGAAAAAGATATTCATGGCCCCGACTTCTTCCACGTATTCATGGCTTACGCCGTCGAGCCAGAGTACCTGGGTATAGCCGTTTTCTGCGGCCCGCTGGCCCGCGAACAGGCTGGCGGCGTAATTTCCGGCGGTCTTGGCCTCGCCCATGCCGCCGGGAACGGTACGCACAAACTGGCTGGTCACCCATATTTTCACGGGGTTGAATCCCTCGGGATAATAAGCGCCTACCGGGGAAAGAATGACATAATACCGGTAGGTATCCGAGGCCCGGACCCCCAGGAAATTATCCGTGGCAATGACTGTGGGGCGGATATACAGGGAGGTGCCGGGTTCGCCGGGCACCCATTCTTTTTCTGTTTCCAGCAGTTTTTTCAGGGAAGAGAGCAGGAAGTCCTCATCCATTTCCGGAATGCACAGTATGCGGTTGGAATTATTGAGGCGTTCAAAATTTTTCCGGGGCCGGAAGAGCTGGATTTTTCCATCCCGGGTACGATAGGCCTTTAGACCCTCGAAGGCCGCCTGGCCGTAATGGAGCACCATGGTGGACGGATCCATCGAAAAGCTGCCGTAGGGGCGGATGCGTGGATCATGCCAGCCTTTTTCGCCGCTGTAGTCCATGACAAGCATATAATCGGTGAAAATCTGGCCGAAACCGAGTTTTGTCTGATCCGGTTTGGGCTTCAGCTCCCCGGTCTTCTGAATGACAAGCTCCATATCCCCCCCCTGAATATAAAAAAAGAAAAAGTGACAATACGGAATCCGCCTGCCGGGTCGCCCGCCAGCAGGATCATCCGGAAAAAACAGATTGGGGTGTAGCATCGGGCTGAGCAGGAAGTCAAGTTATTAAGGATGCTTCATCATTTTTTCCCGCCGCTTTTTTTTCCGCCAGGTCTTTTATTGACGGATTTGCGGCTTTCGGTTATATTCGGCGGCAATCAATCTGCGCACGAAGCGCGGTTTTTCAGGGTATCCCATCTGAACCAGATCTGAATTCGGATCCGGACCCAGATCTGATGACGACGGGATGACAATCCGCCGCAGCACGGCATGCCGTTTCCTCTGTTTCGGTTTTTTCCGGTTTTTCCGGCGTCAGGAAGACGCCGGCGGGCGAAACAGGAAATCATGTCCCGCCGCGCCAGACCGCCGTTTTCAGGCTTCCAAATCCGTCAGGAGGAATTTTATGCCGCGCAGATCCGTATTTTTTGCCACTTTTTTGTCTTTCGTTCCTGTTTTGCGTTTTTTCTCCCGCTCCTTTTTTCGTTTCGCTTCCATATGTTCCGGTTCCAGAATTCCCGGTCCCGGAAATCGTGCTTTCCGGCTCCCGGCGTTGGTGATACCGCTTCTTTTCTGCCTGTCCTGCCCCCCGGCCGCCATGGCCCATTTCGGCATGGTGATTCCGTCGGATAATATGATCTCGTCCGATGAAAGCCGGCGTGTGGTGATCGCCATTTCCTTTTCCCATCCCTTTGAAGGCCTCGGCATGCCCATGGCCCGGCCAAAGGTGGTGTCAGCCATGGCAGGGGGAAATATCATGGATCTTCTGCCGGACCTGAAGAAGGCCGAGATAATGGGACAGCCTGCCTGGCAGACATCCCTGCCCATCCGCCGGCCCGGAGCCATACAGATTTTCGTGGAACCCATACCCTATTGGGAACCGGCCGAGGATGCCTTTATCATCCATTATACCAAGACCGTGATCGCTGCCTTTGATGATGATACCGGATGGGACGCCCCCCTGGGCCTGAAAACCGAAATTCTGCCCCTGGTCCGCCCTCTGGGCCTGTATGCCGGCAACCTGTTCCAGGGGACCGTGCTCATGGACGGCAAACCCGTGCCGGGCGCGGAAGTGGAGGTCGAATTTTATCCGGAAGACGAGGCTCTCAAGGCGCCGGCAGATCTCATGATCACCCAGACGGTCAAGGCGGATGGCGGCGGCGTATTCAGCTACGCGGCCCCCTGGCCCGGATGGTGGGGATTCGCGGCCTTAAACCGCGCGGATTACACCCTGAAACACGAGGGCGCGGCCAAGGAAGTGGAACTGGGCGCGGTTATCTGGGTCAGATTCGAGACACCGCTTCGATAAATTGATTCCGATACATCAATTTGGCATTTCGGCGGATCACCGGGCCAGCGGGACCGCCGGAATTTCCGGAGTCACCATGCATATTTCCGAAGGCATTTTATCCGGCCCGGTCCTGGTGGCCGGCGCCCTTGCGGCGGCGGCCGGCACGGCGGCCGGGCTGAAAGACCTGGATGAGGAACGCCTCCCCCGGACCGCGCTTCTGACCGCCGCTTTTTTCGTGGCATCCCTCATCCATATACCTGTGGGACCGACGAGCGTCCATCTGACATTAAACGGACTTTTGGGCCTGCTCCTGGGATGGGCTGCCTTTCCCGCCATTCTGATCGCGCTCCTGCTCCAGGCGTTTCTGTTTCAGTTCGGAGGACTCACCACCCTGGGCGTGAATACGGTGATCATGGCAGCTCCCGCCGTGATCTGCGGCATGGGAACCCGTCCCTTTCTGAACCGGGGGCCGGCCGCGCGGGTGGCCGGGGCCGGGGCCTGCGGGGCCTTGTCCATTCTGCTGGCGGCCTTTCTGGCTGCGGGCACCCTGGTTCTCACCGGGGAGGAATTTCTGAAGATCGCCGGGGCTTTTCTGGCGGCTTACCTGCCGGTCATGATCATGGAAGCCGTTATCACCGCCGCCTGCGTGGTATTCCTCCACAAGGTGCGGCCGGAGATGTTGCCGTCTTCCCAGTCCCCGGTATCCAGAACCCGGTCTCTGTCCCTTCTGCTTCTGTTTTTGGGCGCAGTCGCTTTGTTCCTGACACCGCGCCCGGCAGCGGCCCACCGGGTTTCGGTATTCGCCTGGGTGGACGGAGACACCGTCCGGGTGGAATCCTGGTTTTCCGGGGGCCGGAAGGTAAAAAACGGCGAGGTGCAGGTCGTTTATGGGGACGGTTCCCCCGCGCTTATCGGACGGACGGACGGCGACGGCCTTTTTTCCTTTCCCGCACCGGAGCGGCAGGAAGTGCTCATCACGCTGACAGCCGGCATGGGGCATCGGGGTGAATGGACCCTGCGGCCGGAAGATTTTCCGCCGGCGTCTGCCAAGGCCGCTGCGGCTGATACATCGGTATCCGCCGCAGGCAGGGCCGCCGCTGACGGAGACGCCCCGTTTTCCCCGGAGCCGGGCGATCCGGCGAAAGCCATTGCCTGCGGCCGTTTTTCCCCCGAAGACCTGGCCCGGCTCGGCGCCCTTCTGGATCAAAAACTGGCTCCCTTTCATCGGGCCCTGGCCGACAGCCGCCGCAGCGAACCCAAAATCCGGGAGATCATCGCCGGCATCGGCTATATTTTCGGACTGGCCGGCGTCTGGCTTTTGGCATCAAAACGGCTTGGCGTCAGGGGAAATTCTTGACGGATCCGCCCTTTCTTGATCTGGATTCACCGGTACACCGCATTCACCCGGTTCTGCGGACCGGAACCGGTCTTCTGCTCTCTTTTATCATCGCCCCGTCCACCCGCATGGAAACAGCGGAAGCGGCCCTGCTCCTTTCCCTGTCCCTGGTTCTGGCGGCCCGCCTGCCGGCCATACCGACGCTTCGGCGGCTGGCCGCCGTATGGGGGTTTCTTTCCCTGCTCTGGATCGCCCTGCCCCTGAGCTTTCCCGGCGTACCGGTTTTTCGGACCGGTCCGTTCATCTGGACCGAGGAAGGCCTGCTCAAGGCCTGCCTCATTTCCCTTAAATCAAGCGCCATCGCCCTGATTTTCATGGCCCTGATCGCCACCATGAATTTCGTCCGGCTGGGACGCTCTCTTCAGCGGCTGGGATGTCCCTCCCGTCTTGTCCGGCTCATGCTGCTCAGTTTCCGTTATGTCTTCGTGCTTGAGGACGAATACCGCCGCCTGCGGCGGGCCATGACCGTGCGGGCCTTTCGTCCGAAAACCGACCTTGATTCCCTGCGTGCGTTCGCCTGGCTGGCGGGGATGCTCCTGGTCCGTGCCTCGGCCCGGTCCGAACGGGTCTGCCAGGCCATGAAATGCCGGGGCTTTGCCGGGGAATTTCATCCTCTGGATACCTGCCCTCCCCGCCATGGCGACAGGATCTGGGCCGCCGGATTCACCGCAGCCGCCTGTGGGCTCACTGCCGTGGAAATCGGAGGAATTCCGTGCCTGGGCTGATCCCGGAGAAACCGGGACCGGACGACGGGAGCCTGGCGGCAGCGCCCCTCATCCGTCTGCGGAATATCCATTTTTCTCACCCCGGCGGCCCGCCCCTGCTTGCGGGCCTTGACCTGGATCTGTATCCGGGGGAGCGGGTGGGCCTGCTCGGTCCCAATGGATGCGGCAAAACCACATTGCTGCATCTCATCATGGGGCTTTTGACGCCAGGGGCCGGCACCGTGGAAATCCTGGGCCGCCTGCGGCGTACCGAGACGGACTTTCAGGACGCTTACCGCCATGTGGGTCTGCTTTTTCAGGATGCGGATGACCAGCTCTTCTGTCCCACGGTTCTCGAAGATGTGGCCTTCGGCCCCCTGAATCTGGGCATGGACCGGAAAAAGGCCCTGGACGCGGCCCGCAGCGCCCTGTCCGCCCTGGGAATGGAAAAACTGGAACACCACGTCACCCACCGGCTCTCCGGTGGAGAAAAACGGATGGTCGCCCTGGCTACGGTCCTGGCCATGTCGCCTCGGGCCCTGCTTCTGGATGAGCCCTCCGCCGGTCTGGACCAGGCTGCCTGGGACCGCCTCATTCATGTGCTGCGCCATCTGGATATCGCCTGTGTCATCATCAGCCACGAATCCGAATTCATGACCGCCGTCACCCACCGCATGCATCTCATGGAACGGGGGCGCATCCGTCTGGATACCGGCGTCCGCCGCGATATCCACGCCCACGGCGCCGGGAACCGGCCCGGCGAATACTGAAATTCCCTTCCATTTCCAGCTTGGCGGAAACCATTTATTTTTCATTTGTTGTCACCGGGTAAAAAATGATACGGATGCCATATCAACGACACCACGGAAAGGAGGATGAATGGCACAGACAGCAAAAGAGATCATGACGACCGATGTGATCACGGTGAACCCGGATACGGAAATCACCGCAGCCACTCGCATTCTCCTGGAAAAACGCATCAACGGCCTGCCAGTCCTGGATGCGGAAAGACGTTTGGTGGGCATTCTCTGTCAGAGCGACCTGGTCAGCCAGCAGAAGAAACTGCCCCTTCCCTCGTTTTTCACCTTTCTGGACGGTTTTATTCCCCTGAACTCCATGAAGCATGTGGAACGGCAATTGGAAAAGGCCGTCGCCCTGACCGTGTCCCGGGTCATGTCGCTGAACCCGATATCCGTTTCTCCGGACACAGAAATCAGCACCATCGCGGCCCTGATGGTGGACCGAAACTATCATACCCTTCCGGTGCTGGAGGACGGCCGGCTCGTGGGCGTCATCGGAAAGGAAGATATTCTGAGAACCCTGGTCCCCTCCGGGGACGAATAAAATCCGGAAACCCGCAGCCGGATGGAGATTCTTTGGGAGACTTCATGGAAAAAATCAATATCGCCGACAGAATCAGAACATTTGACAAATACTGGCATTCCCGGATGGTGGCCGAATTCAATCAGCAGGCGGTCCGTCTGGTGAAAATGAACGGCGAGTTCGACTGGCACCGAAATGACGAGCAAGACGAATTATACCTCGCGCTCAGGGGCATGATCCATATCGAATTTGAGGACGAATCCATCGTCTTGAACGAGGGAGAACTGTTTATCGTGCCCAGGGGCCGCTCCCACCGCCTGCAGTCTTCCCAGGACGCCCATTTGCTGAGCATCGCGCCCAGGGATTTCATCCATTCCGATCCCGGAGCCTGAATTGCTGATGAACGATTCCCGCCCAATGAAAAAGTCAGGCCGAAACAACGGATACCAGAACAGCGGACACCGGAACTGCAAACAGGCAAAACGCGCCGGAAAGCGTTCCGGGATCCGGAGGATGACGGGCCCGGGGGGCATTTTTTTTCGCGGATTGCCCGGGGCCATGGGGATTCTCGCGTTGTCCATGCCATCGGCCGGTATCCGGACGCCCGCTGCCATTGCCGGGCAGCGCACGGTTATTTCTTCCCCGGTGGCCAATATTTATGTCGCCCCTGTCCACAACGGGGCGGTCATTGATATCCTGAAGCGGGGGGACGTGGCCGATCTGATCGCCGTGGAAGGAGAATGGCGGGTGGTGCGTCTTCCCGGCGGCCGCCTGGGATGGATTCACGGGGATAATTTCTCTCCGGAAACCGTTTCGGAGGCCGCCGCGCCGCCGAAACAGCCGCCGGTTTCGTTATCAGCGGCGCCCCCTCCGGAAGCACCCGCCCCACCCGCAGCGGCCGACGCGGGTGTCTCCGCTGATCCCGCCGCCGGGCCGGAAGAGGATATCGCAGCGGATACGGTTTCACCGTCCGTGGCGCGGGTCCGGGTCCGGTCGGCGCGGGTCCGGACCGGGCCGGGAACGGATACGCCCTCACCCTTCGGCCTGCTGCGGGACGAGAAAGTGGTCATCTCCCGAAGCCGGGGAGACTGGCGGTTTATCCGAAACCGGGAAGGCCAGACCGGATGGGTGCATGTCCGCCTGCTCACCGATTTCACGCCGGCGGACCCCGGTGGCGCTGTTCCGCCGTCTTATGGCAGGGCGGACTTCCTCCCGCCATCGCCGCTTCCCGAACCGGCATCCGAACCGGCATCTGAACAGGCATCCGGCCGGGAATCCGCCGATGCGAATCATCCGGATGCCTGGCTCCAGGTGGCCGTTGTATCCGGGCGGGTGCGGGAACATCCCTCGCTGGACGCACCCGTTGTGTTCGGGCTGAGCCGGGATGCCGTGGTCCGCCTGCTGGAACGCCGGGGGGACTGGCGGTATATCCTCACCGAGGGCGGGAGCGCGGGCTGGGCCCACCGGTCTCTTTTTTCCCGAAAAACGCCCCTTGTATTGCCGGACACACCGTCCACCCGCGGGGAAGAGCCGGCCGGCGGCGATTCTTTTCGCGTTCAGGTGCCGGTGGGCCGTGTGCGCACCGGTCCGGATCTGAGCGCGGGCATCCTGTTCCGGCTCACGGAAAACGCCGTGGTCACGGTGGATAACCAGAACGGCCGGTGGCGGCATATCCGCGCCAACGACGGGCGAACAGGCTGGATTCATCAGGATCTGCTGGCAGCCGTCTCTACCCCGCTCCTGCTGGAAGCCGGGGCCCAGGAACTTGCTCCGGACGCGGAATCCGTATTTTTCCGGCTCAGCGGATTTCATCCCCCCCGCGTTCACGCGGCCGGGGAAGGAGATGCGCCCTCCCTTGTCTGCGATTTTTCCGGCGTGCGCCTTTCTCCGGATGTGGATCAGCATATCCGTGTCAATGGGCGCTATATCCGCGATATCCGGATGCGGCCCGTACCGGGAACCGAGCCCGGCATCCGCGCCGTCCTGCGGCTTTCCGAAAAGGACCGGCTGGACGTAAGCCAGCATTTTTTCCGCGACACGAAAATCTATACCCTGACGGTGCGTCCGGATACCGCTTCCGGAAAAGGGGAAAAATGAGCTTCCATGCATGCCGCATCCGCCAAACGGTCCCGATCAAGAGCGTTCTTGACACCGCCCGGCAAAGCCGGTATCGTTTTCGCTGTATCCAGGTCCGTCCGGTGTCGGACCGGTTTCGGTTTCGGATCCCTCCCGTCTGTTTCGCCGAAAATCAGTGACAACTGCGGCGGACAGCCGTTTCGGAACGGAGATCAAATACTATTCTTTTTTTCAAAGGAGGTACCAGGCATGGCTACCGGTGTGGTAAAATGGTTTAACGAGAAAAAGGGCTTCGGGTTCATTGAACAGGAACAGGGACCGGATGTATTTGTTCATTATTCCGCCATACAGGGTGACGGTTTTAAAACCCTGTATGAGGGAAACCGGGTGTCCTTTGAGGTGGAAAACGGTCAGAAAGGACCGGCGGCGGCCAATGTGTCTGTGATATAAGGCAGTCCCCGAATTCATCGCGGCGGCGATCAGGATGGCGTGACATCAGGACCGCCGCCGTTTTTTATTCCGGGACCACCCCCTCTCTTTCCTGTTTTTCCTGTCCCTGACGCCAGGCGTCCCCCCTTTCCGGTACTCTTTATCCTGCCCTCCATTTTCCATGATTTTTCCGCGTTTTCGCGGAAAACTCCGCCTTGCTTCCTTTAGGCCGCCATGCAAGACTGACAAAAATTATGCTTTGCGTGTCTGTTTTGAAAACCTCTCGCTCCTCGCCACCATATTCTCAGGGCCGCTAGAAGATCCGGATTCCGTCCGGCGGAAGGAGAAATCATGAAACTGGGCCATCGCATTGCCGCAGGCTTTGCCGCGATGATTTTCCTGTATATTTTCATGGGAACCCTGGCCGACTGGCGCATGCGGTCAGTGAGCCGCTCCACCGGCCGGCTCAGCCAGGAGATCATCCCCGCCATGGAGGCAGCCATCCGGCTGGAGCGTCTGGGCCACCGCCTTGCGGAAGACTGCCGCGCCCTTTCCCGGCGTTCTTCCCGCGAACGCCGGGAAAATGCACGTGAGCGCCTTGCCGAAACCCTGGCCGCGACATCTCTCGCGCAGACGGCCTTTGATCCGGAAATCGCCGGCGTCAATCAAAACGGCGTTAACGACGATGCTATGGTCCATGCTCTTTTCGCCGCTCTTGAAAAAAATCTGGTTGGCCTTGCCGCCGGAATTCGCGGGACCGACACCGGCACCGCGGCAGCAGGAGATCCGGACACAGCCGGCGGCAGCTCCTTTGAGGCGCTCGCCACGGACCTGTGCGAAATCACCAGGGCCATCACCATGTCCCGCGTGGCCCTTGCCGGCCGCATGAGCCAGTCCAGCGTATCCGATATGCGGATGGCCACGATTCTGCTGCGGACCATCGGTATTGCCGGCGTGGTTCTGGCGATATGGCTGGCCAGTCTTTTCACCCGGGATATCACCCGCCGGCTGCGGGGCCTGGTCAACGGACTTCGTATGAGCGCCGGCCGGGTGGCGCGGGTATCCGAGGTTCTGGCCGGCAACAGCCAGTCCCTGGCGGACGGTGCCATGGCCCAGACGGAGGCTGTGCGGCGGGCCTTTAATCTGATTGACGACATCACGCGCTTCTGCGAGGAAACCGCCATCCTGGGCCGGGAGACGGAAGAAAGGATGACGGCGGACATGACCAAATCCGGGGCATCCCTGGTTGCGGTATCGGATCTGTCCGGTGATATGGGCCAGGTCGAAAAGGAGGGTGAAGCCATCATCCGCCTGATTTCCACGGTGGAGGACATCGCGTTTCAGACCAATCTGCTGGCCCTGAACGCGGCGGTGGAAGCGGCACGCGCCGGCGAGGCCGGCAGCGGATTTACCGTGGTGGCCGAGGAGGTGAAAAAACTGTCGGCCCGGGTGTCCGACGCGGCCAAAAGCACCCAGGCACTCCTCAAAACCACGGTGGACCGGGTGGCCCACTCCGCAGATCAGCTGAAAAATATCACGATACGCTTTGAGGAAACGGTGGCCTCCGACCGCCTCACCAGCGAAAAGACAGCGGCTCTCAGCGCTGCGGCCCAGGATTTGACGGTCCGCATCGACGGCCTGAGAACGGCGGCCCTTCATATCCAGGATGTGGCCCGGCAATCTGCGGCCGGGGCCGAGGAATCGGCGGCCACGTCGGAAGAAGTCTTTTCCGAGGCCGAATCCCTGCACAGCCATGTGCGGGATCTGGCGTGTCTGCTGGACGGGAATATTGCCAGCGCCGCTGTTTCCTGATAAGGTTCCATATCCTTAAAATTCATCCCGGAGTGGATGCCGAAAAGATCGGAACGGATGTGAGAACCGGATTTCTCCCGGACGGCCCGCAGGAGGACCATAATGATAATTGAATCTCTCGAAGTCGGCCCCATCATGGCCAATTGCTGGATTGTCGGTTGTGAAGAAACCCGCCAGACTGCGGTCATTGATCCGGGAGACGATGTGCCCGATATCCTGGCCGTTCTCAAGCGCCTCAACCTGAAAATTACGGCCATTATCAATACCCACGGCCATTTCGACCATGTGGGCGGCAATAAAAAACTCAAAGAGGCCACGGGCGCCCCCCTGATGATCCATCCGGAGGATGCGCCCATGCTGAACCGCCTGCCCCAGCACGCGGCCATGTTCGGTCTGAAAGCGGAAAATTCGCCCGCCCCGGATCGCGAACTGGCCGAAGGGGATGAAATCGCCGTGGGCGAGATCACCCTGAAAGTCCTGCACCTGCCCGGCCACAGCCCGGGCGGCGTGGCCCTGTATACGCCGGGGCATGTATTTGTGGGAGACACCCTGTTTTCCGGTTCTATCGGCCGGACCGATCTGCCCGGCGGCGATTATCCGACCCTGATTTCCAGCGTTGTGGACAAATTATTTACCCTGCCCGAGGATACCCGCGTATATTGCGGCCATGGCCCCAATACCTCCATTGCGCGGGAAAAACGCACCAACCCCTTTTTCCGGTAGACGGCGTTCCATGACCGCCAGTACAATCAACGGCTCTGATACGACCGCATGCGGCGTTGGCGGGCGCATCATAATTCCCGCGCAGCGGCGTCCCCGCCGGCGTGTCATGGTGGGCGGCGTCCCCGTGGGCGGCGGGGCTCCGGTGAGCGTCCAGTCCATGACCAATACGGATACGCGGGATGCGGCCGCCACCCTGGCCCAGATCGGCCGCCTGACCGCCGCCGGATGCGAAATCGTCCGTGTCGCCGTGCCGGACATGGACGCGGCCCGGGCCCTCGGTGAGATTGTCTCCGCGTCGGAAATTCCGGTGATTGCGGACATTCATTTTGACTGGCGGCTCGCCATGGAGGCCATGAACGCGGGCATACACGGTCTGCGGATCAACCCCGGCAATATCGGTTCCCCTAAAAAAGTGCGGGCCGTGGGGGACGAGGCCGCCGCCAGAGGCATTCCCGTCCGCATCGGGGTGAACGCGGGCTCGCTGGAAAAAGCCGTCCTGAAAAAATACGGCGGCGCCACGGCCGAAGGCATGGTGGAAAGCGCCCTCGGCCACTGCGCCCTTCTGGAAAACATCGGCTTCACGGATATCAAGATTTCCCTTAAGGCCTCGGACGTGCCCCGCACCGTGGCCGCCTACCGTATGCTGACGGACCGTTGCGATTACCCCCTGCACGTGGGCGTGACCGAAGCGGGCGGACTCATCCCCGGCGCGGTCAAATCCGCCCTGGGCATCGGAATGCTGCTGGCCGAAGGCATTGGCGACACCATCCGCGTCTCCCTGACCCGCGATCCGGTGGAAGAAGTGCGCGTGGGATACGAGATCCTGAAGTCCCTGGGCCTGCGCCAGCGCGGCCCGGAGATCATTTCCTGCCCCACCTGCGGCCGCTGCCGTATTGATCTGTTTCCCATTGCAAGAGAGGTGGAAGAGGCCCTGCTCACTTGCGACAAGCCGGTAAAGGTCGCGGTCATGGGCTGCGCGGTGAACGGACCGGGTGAAGCCAAAGAAGCGGACGTGGGCATTGCCGGCGGCGACGGCCAGGGGATTTTGTTCAAAAAAGGAAAGGTCGTGCGCCGGGTGCCGCAGGGAAAGCTGGTGGCGGCCCTGCTGAAGGAAATTGATGACTTTGATTCCTGCGCCTCAAAGGAGAATAACGAATGACCATGGCGACCTTTGACAATTTGCCCTCGCATATCCGGGCCAATAACGAATCATCAAAATGCCGGCAGGTTCGACATCCGGGTTGAGGGATATCGCATCAATGAAAAAGAAAAAAAAACATCCCCCTCCGCCCTCCCTCCGCATGTCCGACCCCGTAAAATTCGATGTCAACGGCCGCACCCTCCGGGGCCATATCGCCGCCAAAAGCGGGCGCAAATTCATTGTCATTTCCGAAGACGGCACGGAATACAAGGCACCGCCGGAACGGCTGCGGGCCGATCCCAACGGTACGCCCCGGCAGCTGCTTACCGCCACCGAAAAGGAGCGGCTGAAATTTTCCATCGGCGATTCGGTGGTCTTTCTCCATCAAGACCAAATGGTGGTGGGCCGCATTTTGCGGATGAACCCCAAAACCGCACTGGTGCTGTGCGGAGACAAAGGTGAATTCCGGGTTTCTTACGGTCTGCTGCATCAAATGCCGGAAGAACTCTTGTCGGCCCTCTGCCGCAGTCCCGGTTCCGGCAAAGAGGCCCAAAGCGCCCCGGCCAATTCGCCCCCCAAAGCGGATCATGCCGTCACCGCGCAGACGGACGCCGCTGCTGCTGCTGCCGAACAAAAATTGCTGGCGGTCGCCGCCAGGGCCCGCCGCCTGCTGGCAAAGCACGGCCTTTCCGGCTGGGATTTCGCCTTTGACAACGGGCGCAAGCGGGCCGGGGCCTGCCGGTTTCGGGAAAAACGGATCACGGTTTCCCGTGAATACGCCCTGGCGGCCGGTACGGATCATATCCGCGACACCATCCTCCACGAAATCGCTCACGCCCTGGCCGGGCCGGATCACCGGCACGACGCGGTCTGGCGGAAAACCGCCCGGTCCATCGGCTGCTCGGCCCGGCGCTGCCATGATCTGGTCTTTTCCCCGCCCCGCTGGATCGTTTCCTGCGAAAATAATTGCTGGGTCGCCCCGGCCGAACGCCGCCGCCGGAACGTCCAGTGCCGCGAATGCGGCGGCGCAATCCGCTACGTCAGTTATTCGGAGGAACGCTTCCGTCAGGCACGGGCGGCGGTGCGGTCGTAGCGGTACGCCTCCCTTCGGCAGGCGCGGGGTGCGGGCGGCTTCGGCTTCCTGAGTTTGTCAAAGGGCGCAAAAGCCCTGTTCACCGCCCCCGGAATATGGTACGCAATCAGATTGAGAATATGACGTCCGCGCACAAAATGGCGCGTTGCGGACGGGGCTTTTGCGGCCCGGTCCGCCCGTCGCAATCATCGGAATGTTTCATCATGACCGACGCACTGCTTGTTCTGGAAGACGGCCGGACCTTTTCCTGCCGCTCCTTTACCGGCCCTGGTGAAGCCTGGGGCGAAACGGTGTTCAACACCGGCATGACCGGATATCAGGAAGTTCTGACCGACCCCTCCTACCGGGGCCAGATGATCACCATGACCGCGCCCCTCATCGGCAACACCGGCGTGAATCCCGAAGACGTGGAATCCGACCGGGTGCAGGTCTCGGCCTTTATCATCCGCGAATACGAGGAAATCCCCAGCAGCTGGCGCAGCACCGGCACGTTGGCGGCCTATTTGCAGGAATACGGCGTCATGGGCGTGGAAGGGCTGGACACCCGGTCCCTCACCCGTCATCTGCGCACCGCAGGCGCCCTGCGGGGCATCATTTCCACGACGGACACGGACCCGGCCTCCCTGCTGAAACGGGTGCAGGAAACGCCCGGAATGGCAGGGCGGGATCTGGTCTCCCGGGTCACCACCGGGCGTCCCTACCGCTGGACCGGCGAAAACCGCGTGGAATTCCCCGAAGACGTCGCGTTGGGGCCGGATCTCTGGCGGAAAACCCACGGCTGTTTTTCCGTGGTGGTGCTGGATTTCGGTGTCAAGTACAATATCCTCCGCCGTCTGGAATCCGCCGGGTGCGACCTCATCGTGGTTCCGGCCGACACGACGGCGGAGACGGTTCTGGCCATGAAGCCGGACGGCGTCTTCCTGTCCAACGGACCAGGCGATCCCGAACCCGTGACCTACGCCGTGGAAACCGTTCGGCAGCTGATCGGCAAAACGCCAATGTTCGGCATCTGTCTGGGGCAGCAGATTCTGGGACTGGCTCTGGGCGGCAAGACCTTCAAGCTTAAATTCGGCCATCGCGGCGTGAACCAGCCCGTGAAAAATCTGGCATCGGGCCGGGTGGAAATCACCAGCCAGAACCACGGATTCAGCGTGGACACCGCCACCCTGAACGCGGACGAGATAGAAATCACCCACGTCAATCTTAACGACGGCACTTTGGAAGGCCTGCGCCACCGCACCCTGCCCCTGCGTTCGGTGCAATATCATCCCGAAGCCTCGCCGGGCCCCCACGACGCCCGCTATCTGTTTCAGGATTTCGTGGAAATGATGCAAAAGGAGAAGGAAAAACCCCGGACATCATGCCCAGACGAACGGACATCGAAAAAATACTGATCATCGGCGCCGGCCCCATCATCATCAGCCAGGCCTGCGAATTCGATTATTCCGGCACCCAGGCCTGCAAGGCCCTGCGGGAAGAAGGCTATGAAGTGGTGCTGATCAACAGCAATCCCGCCACCATCATGACCGATCCGGAAACGGCCCACCGCACCTACATCGAACCCGTGACCCCGGAATCCGTGGCCATGGTCATCGAAAGGGAGCGCCCCGACGCCCTCTTGCCCACAATGGGCGGACAAACGGCCCTGAACGCGGCCGTGGCCGCAGCGGAAATGGGCGTGCTGGAAAAATTCGGCGTGGAAATGATCGGCGCCGACGTGGCCGCCATCAAAAAGGCCGAAGACCGGGATCTCTTCCGCCAGGCCATGCGCAACATCAATCTCAACATCCCCCAAAGCGGCATCGCCCGGAACATGGCGGACGTGCGGCGCATTGCCGGCGAGATCGGCTTTCCCCTGATCGTGCGGCCGGCCTTCACCCTTGGCGGCACCGGCGGAGGCGCGGCCTACAACCCCGAAGAGCTGGAACGTATCTGCAAGGCCGGGCTCGACGCCAGCCCCATCACCCAGGTCATGCTGGAACAGTCCGTGCTGGGCTGGAAGGAATACGAACTGGAAGTGGTGCGGGACCGGGCCGATAATGTGGTGATCATCTGCTCCATTGAAAACATTGACCCCATGGGCGTTCACACGGGCGACTCCATCACCGTGGCCCCGGCCCAGACCCTGACGGACAAGGAGTTCCAGCGCCTGCGCAACGCCTCGGTGGACATCATGCGCGAAATCGGCGTGGAAACCGGGGGCTCCAACGTGCAGTTCGCCGTGAACCCCAGGGACGGGGAGATGATCATCGTGGAGATGAATCCCAGAGTCTCCCGCTCCTCGGCCCTGGCCTCCAAGGCCACGGGATATCCCATCGCCAGGATCGCGGCCAAGCTGGCCGTGGGCTACACGCTGGACGAACTGCCCAACGACATCACCGGCGGCACGGCGGCATCCTTTGAGCCCGCCCTGGACTATTGCGTGCTGAAAGTGCCCCGGTGGACCTTCGAGAAGTTCCCGGAAACCGAAGACGTGCTGACCACGGCCATGAAATCCGTGGGGGAGACCATGTCCATTGGCCGGACCTTCCGGGAGGCCTTCCAGAAGGCCCTGCGCTCTCTGGAGACCGGCCGCTTCGGATTCGGCGCCGACGGAAAGGATCCGCAGCCCGGTCGCGACGAAATCGAACGGAAACTGGCCGCACCCAATTCCCGGCGCCTGTTTTACATTGGCATGGCCATGCGGGACGGCATGACCGACGAGGAGATCTTCGACCTCACGGGCATTGATCCCTGGTTTCTTTTCCAGATGCGCGGAATTGTGGACATGGAGGCCCGCCTCGCCGGCAAAAAGGATGTTTGCGGCGGCGTGGTGTTTCCGGATGCAGACCTGCTGCGGCAGGCCAAGCGCATGGGGTTTTCCGACGTGCAGCTGGCCCATTTGCTGGGCCGGACCGAAAAAGAGGTCGAAACCGAGCGCAAGCGCCTGGGCATCCGCCCCGTGTACAGTCTGGTGGACACCTGCGCCGCCGAATTTGAGGCGGCCACGCCCTATTATTATTCCACCTGGGAAACAGAAAGCGAGGCCCGGATTTCCGACCGGAAAAAGGTCATGATCCTGGGCGGCGGCCCCAACCGCATCGGTCAGGGCATTGAGTTCGACTACTGCTGCGTCCACGCCTCTTTCGCCCTGCGGGAAATGGGGGTGGAAAGCATCATGGTCAACAGCAACCCCGAAACCGTGAGCACGGATTACGACACCTCGGACAAGCTCTATTTCGAACCCCTTACGCGGGAAGACGTGCTGCACATCGTGGAAAACGAACGGCCGGACGGCATTATCGTCCAGTTCGGGGGCCAGACACCCCTGAACCTGGCCGCCGCCTTGAAAGAGGCCGGCGCCCCCATTATCGGGACGTCTCCGGAAAGCATCGACCGGGCCGAAGACCGGGAACTGTTTCAGGCCATGCTGCAAAAGCTGAACCTGACCCAGCCGCCCAACGACACGGTCACCACCATTCCCGAGGCCGAAGCCGCCGCCGCAGAGATCGGCTATCCGGTCATTGTGCGGCCCTCCTTCGTGCTGGGCGGCCGGGCCATGAAAATCGTGTACACCCCGGAAGAGCTGCGCAATTTCGCGGCTCTGGCCATTCAGGCCTCGCCGGATCATCCCATCCTGATCGACAAATTCCTGGAAAACGCCGTGGAAGTGGATGTGGACGCCATTTCCGACGGTAAAACCACCATTATCGGCGGCATTATGGAGCATATTGAGGCTGCCGGGGTCCATTCCGGCGATTCGGCCTGCCGCCTGCCCCCGGGCGGCCTGAGCGAACAGATGCTGACCGAAATCGCCGATGCCACCCGTGATATGAGCCGGGAACTGGAAGTGGTGGGCCTCATGAACGTGCAGTACGCGGTCAAGGACGAACGCCTCTACATCATTGAGGTGAATCCCCGGGCCTCCCGCACCGTGCCCTTTGTGAGCAAGGCCACGGGCGTGCCCCTGGCCAAGCTGGCCGTCAAGGTCATGCTGGGAAAAAAGCTGGGGGAGCTGGGCCTTGCCAAAGAGGTGATTCCGTCCCATATCTCGGTGAAAGAGGCGGTCCTGCCCTTTGACCGCTTTCCCAATGTGGACACCCTGCTGGGGCCGGAAATGAAATCCACGGGCGAGGTCATGGGCATGGACGTCCGTTTCGGCCACGCCTATGCCAAGGCCCAATTGGGCGCCGGGCAAAAGCTGCCTCTGGAAGGCGCGGTCTTCATCAGCGTGCAAAACCAGGACAAGGAAGGCGTGCTGCCCATGGCCCGCCGCCTCACGGAAAACGGATTTTCCCTGCTGGCCACCGAAGGCACGGCCGCCTTTCTCGAAAAAAACGGCGTTTCGGCCCGGCGCATCAACAAGGTCAGCGAAGGCCGCCCCCATGTGGTGGACGCGGTCATGAACGGCAAGGTCCAATTGGTGATCAACACCGGTTCGGGAGACAAATCCACCCGCGACGGCTACCGGATCCGCCGGGCCGCCGTGAAATATTTCGTGCCCTACGTCACCACCATCGCCGGCGCCGACGCCTTCAGCCGGGGCATCGCGGCCCTGCGGGAAAAGGCGTTGTCGGTGAAGTCGCTTCAGGAGTATGCGGCTGAGACGCAGGGGCGGGACAGAAACCGGTTCAAACCGACGGCTGCGTGATCGTCCGCTGCCATCTTTTCCGGACACCATCCCCCCCCTCAAGGTCCGGATATTGCGCCTCTATTTTTTTACCTTAATCTTTTATCAGACTTTCTGGAATAAAAAATCATATGAAGACCGCGCCCAAGCAATATATCCCGAAATTCCGGGATATATCCCTGCCGGACCGTGCCCGGCTGCTGGCCGAAACCTATGCCCTCCGACGGGACGGCAATCCCCTGCGGCAATCGGCCATGAGCTTTTCCTGCCTGGGAAAAGTGGTGTCCTGCGATGCCGCCTGCCTGGAACGATGGGGCAGGGCCCTGGATCCGATGATCCGGAACCTGCGCCGGTCCGTATCCATAGGCCGCCCGCTGGTGGTGGGACTGGCCGAATCCGGAATCGTGCCGTCGGCCCTGGTCCACCGGAACCTGATCCATATCGGCGCCGATGCCGGATGGATCTGCTCCAGCCGCCGGTCGGGAAACGGGCTGGCCTTCGTGGAACGTCACAGCCACGGCAAAGACCATATTCTGCCCCTGCCCCCGGAATGCCATCATCCCTCCCCCGGGCCGGATCACCGGCCGGCACCCTGGTCCGAACTCTGGTTTGCCGAAGACGAGATCACAACGGGCCAGACCCTGTTCCACCTCTGCCTGTCCATGTGCGAGGCCCTGAATATCAGAACCGTGCGGCTGCTGGCATTCACGGATATCCGGGACGAAGCCCAGCGCCGCCATTTCTCACGGGCCATGGACGCCGCCCATATCCGTTTTTCCCTGCATACGGTACTGCCGGAATTTGACGCAGCGAATCCGCAGAAGGAACCGGTCAAGCCCCTGTTCGCCGCAGCGGAAACCAAAGGGCGCCGTCAGTCCGGCTATCCGGACGGGGCGGACCAGTGGCGGCTGACGCGGATCCGTCCCGCCCGGTCGGTCCAGATCCGTCCGGCCATGTCCGCCGGCGCATCCGGCTGGACGGGATCGTCTCAACGCACGGATGCAATACACCCCGCAGACCTGGCCGGCACCATTCTGCCCGTGGGCGAGGCCGTGGATCTCTGCCTGCTCCTGCTGGCGGCGGCCCCGGGCCTGCGGTTCCGTCACATCACCTTGAGTCCCTGGCGGGCGGGCCACGGCGTGATCCGCTCGCGTCTGGATATCGGGGACCGGTATTATCTCTATAATCCTGAAACCCTGTCCGGCCCTCTCTGGATTCTGGCAGACCCGGTGGATGAAAAGGTTGCGGACGCAGCCCTCCGCACCCTGGGCGCGGCCGGATATGACGCACGGATGCTGCCCTCCGCCATTTTCGCGAGCGGCATGGCACCGCCCATGCTGCCGCCTTTGCTTCAGCCCGAAGGAGGCCACCATGAATCCCGCTGACATCCGCTACGCCACTCCCTGGGGAATGCCGGTATATGCCCGGCTGGCAGAGGAAATTCACCCCTTCGCCCATCCGGAACGCTTCCGGCCCCTGAACCGGGCCTATACCGGAGATTCCGGATTCTGGGAAATCCCCTCGCCCGAGCCGGATTTGTCCGATGATTTCTGGCGGGAGGCAAGAGAAGGGCTGGCCGATGGGGAAATGCCGGCGGCGGCGGAAAGACTTGGGGCGGCCCTGCGGGACTGGGAACCCGATCCGGAAAAACTGGTATTCGCCGCCATTCTGCGGGCCGGGGTGCCCGTGGCAGACTGGCTCTGCCGCCTCCTGCCGGGTTCCAGGGCTGCTGCTTTGTCGCTTTTCGCGGGATTGGGGATCGACGCAATCGCACTGGCGGCCCTGAAAGCGGATCATCCCGGCCGCCGGGTCGTATTTGTGGACGGCTGGACCGGGCGCGGCGGCGTGGCCCGGCTCATCCGGTCATTAAATGAAGGGCCTCTGGCCGTACTCGTGGATCCCTGGGGATGGGCCGATTTCACGGGCAGCCGCCGGGATGAATTCTGTCCCTCCGCCTGTTTCACGGGACTGGCCACCCTGGGTTTTTCGCGGACTTTCATCACCTCCAGAAATGAGGCCTTTTGCGCCTACCGGTTTCCGGACCGCTGGCTCCGGGAAGACCTGATCGCGGCCTGGCAGGCAGCCTGCCCCGCCAGGCCGGCGGAAATCTTCCCGGCGGATGGAGAGGCGGGTGCGCGAAGCGCTCCTGAAGAATTTTTTATGGAAACACCCCTGCGGATCCATGCCAACGAGGTCTGCCGGGCCCTCATCAACGCGGCCCCGGAATGTCTGTATTTCGCGGATGAGGAATCCGTGGCCCGAAGAGATTTTTCCCTTTTGCTGTCCCTTGCCGCACACAGATCCTTGCCGGCGGCATTCGCATCGGATATACCGGCGCCCCTGCGCACGCGGGTCGCATGCCGGCTGGAAACATCCAGATGATCTTCATAACGCAGAGTTCAGGGGCGGCGGGATTTTACAGCACTGAGTTGCAAGTTACCTATGCATTTTGTGCGTGCAAGAGCGTTAAAAATACCGCAAGCCTCCTGCCGTCCCTTGAAACGACTTGTTATACTATTTTTACTTTTTTTTAATAAAACTACTGATTGCTTCTATTAGTTCTGGTATTATAGGTAATTCTGGCTGATTATAGGTCTGAATGTTTTTCAACCTGTCTAATTCCGCTTTCTTAAAAATGTGATTCATACCGTTAATAATCTTTTTTTCTGCCTCCTTATTTCCCTCAGCAAGCATTTTGGCATCCTCTGTACTTACTTGAATATCTGCTGTGCCCTGAATTATTAATATGGGCTTTTTCAACTTAGCGATTTCTTTTTGTGGATCGTACTTAAACCATGAGATCAAATAGGGTTGGATGCTTGGTCTGAATAATGAATGCAGCATGGGATTAATACCCCTCACGGTTTTTCCCTGAACTAATTTGTCAATGATTGGCGAGGCTATTTCCAAGACCATCGGAGGTTGGGATTTCAGTTGCTTTTTTAGTGTTTTATCTGCAGATTGCCCAACCCCTGAAATTGATATAAATTTATCAACATCTTTTCCTTGGGATGCAATCATTCCGAT
>PDWI01002681.1_pt1 | contig 26372 bp, 23 predicted proteins | sample 1430891 | NCBI WGS metagenome assembly PDWI01 (sample SAMN01162508, study PRJNA174530) | Oral metagenome, whole genome shotgun sequencing project. | biome: Marine environment; feature: Marine mammal; material: Swab sample of the gingival sulcus; isolation source: swab sample of gingival sulcus...
AGCCACTTCAAATACTGCTTTGAGGTGAAATCAATTGGTGAATAAAGATTGTCAACCAAAGAACACCCGACTCCATGTATTTTCATTATATTTTTCCTTATGATATTGTTTTAAATAAGATTTACCTTCCACTGCTCTGTAAAGGAAATACTTTCCCCGGGCGGAATCTTCGAAAGAGGCCCTAAAAGCTCAAATTCAAGCATCTGCGGACACTGAAAAACTTCGACATTAACATTATTGTCCGGATAATCCCTATCTTTAAAAACCTCAGCCTTCTTTTCAAATTTTTGCCCGTTTGATATACAGGCAGCCCGTCCCTCATCACACCACAGCCCAATTTTAAAATAGTTATTCAATGGCTTATGATAAATGCTGATTTTTTCAGATGAAACTTTCAACCGGGAGTCACCGAGATTCGTATCTCTCCATAAAGAAATGTTTCGTCCGGGTGCATAACCCTCTTTTGTTCCATTAAAAGGTATCTCTATAACAGCTCCTGCAGCCATGGCACTTACCGTCCAGACTCCGGCGCAGAGTTCTTTATTACCATTATTTTTCACTATATGAGTTACCGACAAAACGGATGGATCATCTTCAGAGAAACAAATCTTTATATATTTGATTATATGTAAATATTTATCAGCATCTTGCTCCAGTTTTATTTCATTTTCCTCAATATCATATTTAATACTGGAGTTGTCAGGATAATAAGATTTTTCTGATTCCGGGGCCAGCCATAAACGGTGACCTCCAAAAATCCTCCAGCCGCTGGGTGCTGTAAGATATGCAGTGTCAGCCGGCTGTTCGTAAAAAATATTTTCCCGGCCGCTGACAGAACAATATATTATCCGCAATCCAAAAGAAAGCGGTATTTTTAATAAAACAAAACCGTTAGTAACACAAAGACACCTTCCAAAATGTTTATACTCTTCAAAATGATATTTCATCAGGCTTAACTCAATATTTAATAATCCTGCCCGGTTAAATTATTACTCAAACAGGATTATTATCAATTCTTTCTTAACCCTGCAGGAGAAGCTCCATCACATACATTTCAAGAGCTTCATAGTTACGTTCAGCAACCAGCTTTTTCTGCAGCTCATAATCAAACCTGGCAACTTTTGCTTCCAGCATTTTAAATATCTTAATGCTGTTTTCTATATGACGGTAGCAATCTTCAATTTTCTGAGTTCTCATTACTTTTACATCAAGACCGACATACTCACCCTTTGAACCGTAGTTATTTTCTTTCAGTACTTTAACCTGATTAAATGCCTGACGAAGATTCTCAACACCAAAAGCTTTATCCTGATCATATCTCATTCCGTTTTGGTCATTCAAATGAACACTAAAGAGTTTGCCCATGGCAAGAGCGAACGCAATTTCATTCGCAGGATCGAGACCGGCAAGCACAGCATGTGCAGATTCAAGAAGTCCACCAACTCTTGAAGGGTCTTTACATGCTGCCGACAAAGCCATTACATGCCCCATTGTCGGGCAGAAACTTCTATCGATCGGTTCGTTTGGTTTTGGTTCAATCACAACTTTAATACCGGAATCATAATCAAGTATTGCATTAATGGAGGAGATAAGCCGATTTACACTTTCAACAGTGTCTTTACTCTCTGCGCAAAGCGTTCCTTCACGTGCAAGCCATAAGACAATCTTGTCACAACCAAGTTCTCTTGCAATGTCAATAGATCTGTAGGCTCTCCACATTGCAAAATCTCTATCTTCTTTACTGTTTGAGGTAAAACCTCCATCTGTGGTATGGGGATCCATCCATAACCTGGGGGCAACAAATTCTGCGGCAAGCCCCTGACTGTCAAGAAAACCTTTAACATCTCTGGCAGCCTTTTTAATTTGTTCCTCTGACATGTTATTCATTTCAGGAACCGCATCATCATCATGAAATTGAACTGCTGATAAGCCAATTTCTTTGAATTTCCTGACTTTCTTTTCAAAATCAATACTTTCTCTAACCTCAGGACCAAAAGCGTCTGCTCCTTCATGTACATTCCACGGACCAACTGAAAATTTAAAATTTGACATCGAATCCTCCAAAAATTTGTTTTTATCATAATAACCGGCAAACCAGTTGCCAGCTATGAGCTTATTGCTGTGTTTAATAGACAATCTTGCTATTTTTGATATAATAATAAGGATGAAGCGGGAATTTAATTTTTCTCCAATTTCGTATGAACATGTTCACCATGAATCATCTCTGCCTTTCAAGGCATTTTTTATCTCTGTTGGTTTCCGCGGTTTTCACTGGCATAAAGACTTTGAAATCATTCTTGTCTTAAAAGGTGAAGTAAATCTGATGACCCATGAGGGAAACAAAGAGCTCTCTGAAGGTGACCTGTTTTTAACGAATTCAAACGATGTCCATGGGCTCTTTCAGGGAAAGAAAGACAATCTCCTGCTGGTTCTTCAGATCGATCCTGACATATCGAGTGAATATCATCAGAATTTACAAAATGTTCGATTCAGGCTTCCATCAAATTTCAATCAGGAATGCCCTGAGTATAAAAACATTTGCCGCTCTTTAGCTATTATAATGATTGAAGTACTGGAAAAGAATGCGGGATTTGATTATTTCTGCATGAGCGAAGTTTACAAAATAATTGGTTTAATATCGAGAAATTACTCCATTGAAAATGACAAAAAGTTTGAAGAAAATATAATAAGCAGCAAAATCAACAGGTTAAAAAAAATGCTCGAATTCATCAATGAAAACCATCAGGAGGATATTACACTTCAGGAATTGGCTGATACACTTGAGTTGAGTACATTCTATGTTTCACATCTAATAAAAAAGTTTACCGGCTACTCATTTCAGGAAAATCTGGGTTTGATTAGAACACAACATGCAATAAAACTTATGATGAATTCTTCAAATAGACTGATAGATATCGCAATGGAAGTGGGGTTCTCTGACATACGTTACTTTAACAAGTATTTCAAAAAAATATTTTCAATGACACCGCGGGAACTGCGTAAAATTGCTAATTGGCAGAAAATAATTTCAAATGATTATAACAAAGCAGGAGAAGATATAAATCAATTACTTACTCTGGTAAAAACCTATTTATAACCATCCGCGTCCGATAATTTTTTCATCTGTTGAAACTCGATAGAAATGCCCCCATGCTAAACTTTCCCAAAAGGTAAAAGGCCGGAGAAAGTATTGACGGGACACACAGAGGTAAACCGATAGCCGTTCTTAATCGTAATAAACCGGCAGCAAGTCTTATTCCCTCGGAATACAGCCGGGAAATTAAGCCGCGCGCCCCTGTCTTCCCGGCACTTTTGTGCTAAAATAGAAACATGAAAACTGCCGACTGTCCAAAACACCTGTCCGCGGCTCTTGTTTTTTTACTTCTTTTTCTGCTTTCAGCAAGCGCCTCCGCCCTGACATGGGAAAGCTGGAACCCGGAACTGGGATTTGCGTTTCAGGTAAACAGTCAAATTGGAACACAGCCCGCCGGTAAAGAACCTTCCGTTTTTCTCTTTACCCCGGGGGTATCCTTTTTTGCCGACTTTGACGGTGAACCCGGATCGTTCTTCTACCGTCCGGGAGTATGGCTGTCATGGAACGTCGAAGACATCTATCAGGGCGTAGCCCGTCACTGCGACGAGGCAAGCGCCGGGCACATGAAGGTAATCGGAATAATGCTGGACTCGCCGTTCGGGTATTATCTGGAACTGGGTAAAGTGGATATGTCCTTTCAGGGCGGTCCCGCTCTGTATCTGCGCGTGCCCCTCTACACCGCCCAGGAAGGAACCGGAGAACCGAAAGATTTCTGGAAAGCTTACTACGGCGCAGCCCAGTTTCTCTATCTGAGCCTGGGAATTTTTGCCGAATTCCCTGCCGGAAGCACAACGGACATGCGGACCGGGTTCCGGTTTTATCAGCCGTTTTCCAATTTCTGGACCAACGCGCCGTTAACCCACAATATGAACATGGGCCTTGTCGTGTCATTTAAATTTGATCTCATGGAAAATGAATAATACCGGGGGCGCCCCCGGCCACTAAATCAGGGATTTAGTGGCCGGGCCGGGCTGTCCGTTCCAACGCGCTCTCCGGGGGTCTTATACCCGGCTCTGTCGCCGCCGCCGGAGCCCCCCGGCGCGTTTCCCCTGCCATCCCTTGCGCAAAATACGCTGCTGTCTAAAACCTCACAGCTGAAACCGCGTCTTCTTCCGTCATTCCCAGTTTCCGGTTCAATACCAGAATAAGAAAAGCGCCGGTTGCCGTATCCAGAAAAGCGGCGGCCATTCCCAGCAGGGGCAAAGCCGGAACCAGAATCATCCAGCCGTCATCAAGTCCCCGTCCATATAAAGCGCCGAGCATAATCAAAGCCGGAGCCAGCCCCCTGTCCGGAGAAGAGGGAAGCGCAAAAGATACCAGAAAAGCAAAGAGCGCCGTCCAGGCCGCCTGAAAAAGGGTAATCTCCAGACTCGAATAAGAGCGGATAATCGTCAGCATGGAAAACGCGGCAATAAACGCAGTTCCGCCGCGGGCAAACAGAAGATACACCGGAGCGGTCAGTCCGGCATTTTTACGCGGAATATTCAGATTTTCCTTCAGATGACGGACAAGATTTCCATAATTAAACAGAGGTGAACCGGAAACCAGCGCACCGGCCAGCGCGCCGGACAAACCGGCCAGATCCTTCCACGGTTTAAGGCTGCTGCCCGTTAAGCGGAGTATGAGCGGATACACAGCAGCCGCAAGAACAAGACAAAGCCCGTAGAGCATACCCAATAATCCCCAGAAACGCTGGAAGTCGGTTACCAGCCGTGTCTGCATAACGGCCGAAGCACTCAAAAAAGCCAGCATAACAGGCATAAGAAGCAGAAAGAAACACTCCGCTCTGTAAAGAATCCGGGAAAGGGAATCAAAAACGTTATAGGAAGGTTCGGCAATTTCCCTGTCATGATGAAAATGCCATCCCAGTATAAACGCGGGAACCAGCAGGGTCAGAACAATTTTTGAATTACCCTGAAGAATTCCCCTGATCATCTCCAGAAATTTTACCGGCTGTTCCCCTGTATAGGTACTGGGAATAACCGGTATTCTGCCGAATTCAGGAAACCACGCGCTCAGCGTTCCCAGAACGGCCAGAACAGCGCTGGAAATCAGAACAAGAATGCCCGCGCGGAGAAGCAGCGTTCCCAGCTGGCCGCCGCGCCTGAGCTGCGTAACAGCAACCGGCAGTGTAAAGAAAATGAGAGGCAGAACAAGATAACGCCCCAGAAGAAGAGATAATTCAGCGCCCAAATTGATCAAATCAGCCATCTGTTGTCCTGAAGGCAGTAACAGACCAGCCAGAACTCCAACAGAAATACCAATCAGATAGCGGTAAGGTGTCTTCATGTAATGTCCTTTAATTTATTTAATAGTATCGACAATTCCCGACCCGCCGAAAGGACGCTTTCCCTCGGCGTACCGGTACCAGTTGCCCCGGAGTTTAGGCGGACGCTGCTGCCAGCGGTCTATAAGAGCTTCCGCAAAGCTTTCAGCATCGGCAGAGGTATTAACAAACCCGCAGCTCCACCATCCCGGCCGGTTATTCCGGATAACAGAAGCCGCGAAACCTTTAAACGCGCCCTCGGCCAGTGCGTCCAGCGGCTCCGGCGCCCCCCCCTTTCTGTGCGGAATAACCATTCCCAGAAAAAACGCGTCTTTCCCGCCATGCAGAGGCAGGGCTGTCAGCTCCCTGACCAGGGAAACATCACTTTTAACAGACTGCTCCAGCACGTTTTCCACCTGGGAGCTGTCCATTTCATCCAGAGCCAGACCGGATGATATATGATGATTCAAAACAAAAGCGGCATCAAGCTCTCCGTGTATTCTCAATATTTCCCTTACCAGATTTTTTGTCGAGAACCAGGAAGCGCGGTTCCAGTTGAGTACGGTAAGATTTTTTGTTCCAGTCTCCGGGCTTTCGGATCCTTTTCCCGGCACTGGAGTAATAACACGGAACTCACGGGAGAGAAGTTTTTCTATAAGCTTCCGGCCGGTCAGCGTATTGCCTCCGGTAACAAGCACAACCTTGCTCATGAACGTAGTCTACTTTTCAGCTGAAATACCGTCAACGCTGAACCGCTTTTAAGAGCCGATCCAGTTGATATTCCGATCTTGCCGCGGCGCGGTGCCATTTACCAGCCGCTTTTTTCAGAAACATCCGCCTCAGAGAGCAGCTAAGCGGTGAACGCTTTTTAAATCCGGCTGTAAGAACAGCCGACCGGACGCTTTTCTTCCATCCTTCTTCCTCAAACCAGAGAATACCGTCCCAGCGGTTAACGCCGCAGGCCGTCCGGAAGTCTTCTACAAACATAAGCGAATTGAGCAGTTTCCCGGAACTGATAATTCTCCACGGTCTGCGGTGCAGAACCTGCTCCTGGGCACCGGCCGCCTTTACGCGGCGCAGAGCCTGGCCCACCGTCTGTTCCATGCCGCGGGAAGAGAGCCAGTGCTCCACCTTCCATATTTCCCTGAGAACCGCGGTTGTACCATGCCCTTCGGCAGAAAGAAGCGGAGCAAGAACACTCCAGAGAACCAGCAGCCGGGCGTCTGATATTTGTGTGTCAGACTCTCCGGCCTCAGGAAACAGGCGGTTCAGCCGGCGTACCAGACCGCTCCCGCCGCGCCGGCCGAAAGCGGCGGCTCCTGCCAGATTTCCGGAAATTGTCCGGGCAATTTCCTCCGGTGTATTCTTAAAGTTCCGGCCGCTCAGCGTTTTATGAGCATCCGTCAGCTGCCGGATCCCCTCAGGCAGATTCGGCAAAACAGGCACTTCCCCTTTCAGCAGAAGGGCTGCCGACTCTTCAAGTCTCTGAACGGAAAGAATAGTATCCAGTGCGGCATGAACAGGCCGCAGAAGAAGAAGCCGCAGAGCTTCATCCGGATCGGGCACGCCTCTGCCGTTCAACTCAGCCGCAAGCATTCCCCACAAACCGTCAGGACGTTCAGACTCATAGCGGAAATCAAGAAACACCTGACGTCCGTAACCGTCAAGGGCAACCGAAAGCCCCCGGGAGCGCAGCTCTCCGGCACCGCGCAGAAACCACAGGCCGCTCACATGTTCCCGCATCAGAACCCAGTCGGAGGAATTACGGTCTGAGGGAACAAGAGCATTACCCAGAGAGCCGGTAATCTGTCCGCCGTTTCCATCATTAACCGGAAAGGCGTAATGAATGGTTCCGCAGCTCCGTTCAAACCTGTTGTTCACCAATACCAGAACACGGTTCTGTCCGTCGGTATTGCTGTAGGCAAAAACATTCTCATTCACTCCTTCGGGAGTGTTCAGATCGTAGAGCCGGAAGGAAAGCGCGCCGGCAAACAGACTGCGGCGGTGCATCAGGGGAAAGATTTCCCTCTCATGCCGGGCCACCAGATCTCCGTCCGGCTGTTCTTCCCGGTAGGCGCGGACATATTCCATGCCGTACTTTTCTGTAAAGCCCTCCACCTGACCATGACCGAACATGGGCAGCCCCGGCAGAGTGGTCAGAAGCGTACAGGCTGCAAAATATCTATCGTCTTTACCAAACTGATCCACCGCTGTTTCTTCGTCCGGGTTGTTCATAAAGTTTACATAGCGCTGAAGTATACCCGGATCAAAAGTAAGTGTTTCCTTTATGGCTTCACGGTATTCAGCATTCTTGCCGTCACGCAGCATGTTCATAAACGCCGAGTTGTACACCCTGTGCATTCCCAGGGAACGCACAAAGTAGCCTTCCATCATCCAGAAGGCTTCGGCCAGAAGCAGTGTACCGGGAACCTCGGCCGCTACGCGGTCCACCACGTCTCTCCAGAATTCGCCTGGACAGGCGTTCATGAACTCTTCATCGCTGAGCGCGTGTTCCGAGCGGGAAGGAATGGCTCCTCCGCTGCCGGGAGATGGAAACCAGAGACGGCGTATGCTTTTACGGGCCAGAACCATGGCAGCGTCAAAACGGATAATGGGGAAGTTCCTGGCAACATGCAGAATATCCTGAATAACAGCTTCACGGGCTTCCGGATTCAGAAAATCAATCTGCGCCGTGTCGTTCCACGGCATGCTGGTACCGTCATTACCATGATAGATATACCGGACTTCGCCCGTATTCCGGTCTTCCCGGCGGAAAACAACAGCCGCGTCACTGCGGTTCCAGTAATGGTCCTCAATGCGGATATCAACACCGGGATCTCCCGAAAGGTTGTCTGAATTGAAACCGTAAGCGGGAAAGGGACATTCTGAAGAAGAAAGCAGCCGGCCGGGATAATGACGGACCCAGTCGGAATCCAGTCCCACATGGTTGGGAACCATATCGCTGGAAAGGCGGATTCCCCGCGCCCCCGCCCGCCGGCGCAGGTTTTCCAGTGCGTCCCAGCCGCCCAGCGCGGGATCAATGGTATAGCCGTAAAGGGAATAGGCAGAGGCGGCAGCTTCCGGATTTCCCATTCTCTGCTTTATTTCCCGGCTGGCCGCGCTGCGCTCCCAGAGTCCGATAAGCCAGAGGGCGTTGAATCCGCGGGAAGCCAGAATATCCAGTTCCTCGTCGGGAATGTCGTTCAGTGTCCAGATGTCGCGTTTGTACTGTTCCCTGAGCTGATGCAGCCATACCAGAATGTTTTTGGCTATCAGAACCACCCGGGGCATCCAGTCCAGATCGTGGCTGAAGTGTGCTTCACCGTCCAGATCGTCAAAAAACGGTTTCTGTACCGGACCCGGCCCCGAAAAGCGCGGACGGGTTTCTTCTTCAATCATATCCAGGGCACCGATAAGTCCGGCGGCCCAGCCGCCCAGAATTGAACCCCAACGGGTCATAATATAGATAATCTGTTCGCGGACAGAGAAGGGGGCGGCATCGACCGGTTTACGCAGAGTTGCCAGCGGCGGAGCGTTTTCGGGCTCCCGGGGCGGGCGGCCCGAATCATGTTTTTCCAAAACCGCCCAGGCGGCAGCGGCCAGTTTTTGAGCAGCGCCCGGCTGTTGAGCGGCGGCGCCCGGCTGTTGAGCGGCGGCAGCGGCCAGTTTTTGAGCAGCGCCCGGCGTTTGGCCATCGGCCGGCTGTTGAGCGCCAGCCTTTCCGCCCTCTTCGCTCCCGGCCGATTCCCTGAAAAGCTCCGTGAAAGACCGGAATGCCGGATTTTCCTGTGCCAGACGGAGCTGAAGCCATGTGCCCAGTATTTCCTCCGGCAGTTCCTGCCCCGCTGTTTCGGCGCCGGCTTTACGGCTGAAAAAATCCTCACGGACAAAAGCCAGGCGCCGCTGAACCGGCTCTTTGCCCAGAGCTTCTTCCAGAGCCTGCATGCAGCCGGTTTCCACCGGATCATCACCTTCCCGGTAGTAATGCAGCATTAAATCCCAGGCCGTAACAATCCATGCCGCCCCGTAAATATCAGCCGCGGCCGGCGCCGCCGCCGAATCTGCCTGGCCGCCGATCCGGCCCAGACGGGCCGCCAGATCCCGGGCATCCCGGGGAGCTTTCAGAACCAGACGGCCGCGGCTGTTATACCGTTCTTCCGGATAAGCCAGCTGAACACGGATATCCCGGGGAACAGGGAGTGAGGGCAGCGGTTTCTGATCAAGTACTTTCATTATTCAGCCTCATTTGACAACGTTTCAGGAGTAAAGCAGCGGGTTCTGCGCCGTTCACACAGTTTTTTAACGGCATTGCTGAGTTTTTTCTTTTCCGCCAGTTCCTCCAGGGAAAGTTCCATACGCCAGCTCCAGTTTTTCTCCTGCACCGTGCCGGGAATGTTAATCCGCTCATCCGCCGGATTAGCCGACACGCAGCTCTCGTCCAGAGCCAGAATATCCTGAACGGGATAGGCCGTTATATAAGAGGCTCCGTCCTGAAGAGTCTCCAGGAAAAGCCGTATTCCCTCACTGCCCTCAAGGGGAGAATCGTCCGGCACGCCCAGAAGCTTGCGCAGCTCTGTGTCTCCTTCCGTTTCTTCGGCCAGCCAGCTGCGGAGCGTGGAGGCATCATGAACAGAGGAAGTTGTAACCGACAGCGGCGGATATTCGGACGGCGGCTCATACGGCTGATTTTCTTCTTCCCAGAAGCGGGTCCAGCGCGTTACTTTTAAACTTAAAATTCCCAGTTCTTTAAGCACTCCGGGAACACAGCGGGGAACAACACCCAGATCCTCGGCACAAACCAGCATGCTGCCGTCGCCTTTCATCATGGTTAACAGTTCCCGGGCATTCTCTGCCCAAAGCTCTTCCGAGTCTTCGGCAGCCCGGTTAATCAGCTGTTCAAGGCCTTCCCGTTCTGTATCCGAAAGTGTATGCCAGGCCCGGGTATTTCTAAAATCTAAATGAGGCAGAAAGGTACCGTCTTCCAAAGGAATAAGAGTTCGGTCTCTAAGCGCTTCATTCAGGCGCTTTTTAGCTGTGGAGCTTAAGGAGGTGGCCGCCACATCTTTTTCGGAAAGGGTGCCGGCTTCCGCGCGCCAGAGGTCTTCCGTTCCCACCCGGGTCAGCATCCGGGCCACCTCGGGAGCGTCTTCACCAAAGGTAATGCGCAAATCTTCCCCGGGAAAATGAGGAAGAGAAAGCCAGGTAATACGGCCTTCATCAAATCCCAGCTGTGTCAGCTCTTCCTTTTTCAGGGAAACAACCGGATCGTAACGCCCGTTAAGTGCCGAAAAACTGTTTTCCGGTATGGACCAGATGCGGAAAAATCCCAGAACATGATCTATACGGTAAGCATGATAAAATTTGGACGCCTGCGACAGCCTTGAACGCCACCAGCGGAAATTCTGCCCGCGGAGAAAAGACCAGTTGTATGTAGGAAATCCCCAGTTCTGCCCATCCGCGGAAAGAGCATCCGGCGGAGCTCCTGCACGGAAGTCCAGGCGGAAGTTGTCGCGTTCAGCCCAGACATCGGCACTGTCGGCGTTTATCAGAATGGGTATGTCGCCCTTAAGAGCCACCCCCATTGCATCAAGCTGCCTGCCCGCGGAGAGAAACTGTTCTTCCAGCCGCCACTGCAGCCAGACCCAGAAGCCGGCTTCCGTTCTGTGTTTCTTCCAGAGTTTTTTTATATCCTTCTCCGAAGGGTTGTTGTGTTCTTCCCATTCATACCAGGCCCGGCGCTGCTGGTTTTCTCTGAAGAGGGAAAACAGGGAATAGGCGTAGACCCAGGCATTCTCTTCGGCCCATTTCCCGGCCAGCTTCAAATCAGCCGGAGAGGCAGCCGCCCACAGCTTTTTCAGAATTTCCAGCTTGCCTTCCAGAACTTCCCGAAAGTGAAGCCGGGGCGTATCAAGGCGTAAGCGCAGAGCGGAAATATCTTCACGAATGCTTTGATCGGCCTGAAGCTCGGGAAAGTCCTGAAGCCGGGCGTAAACAGGATGAAGGGCAAATGCGCTCAGCGCGCTGTACGGAGAAGGTTCGGCGGCCGTATCGTTAACGGGCAGAATCTGTATCAGTTCCATTCCCAGAGCGGAGGCCCAGCGTGCCAGGGGAACCAAATCAGCAAATTCTCCAATACCTGTACTTTCAGAACTTCTGATTGCGGAGAGCGGTATCACCACTCCGGTAACTGGATGCGAAAAACGCAAAAACTGCATGGCGCCCTCCTGGCTGTAATATCCTATTATGGCTTATTTCTCCGCAGAACGCATCCGTTCTTCAATAAGTTTTATTCTGTCGCGCAGACCGGCAGCCTCTTCGTATTCCTCCGCGGCCACCTTTTTGTCCAGTTCAGCTTTCAAACGGGTCAGCTGCAGGGAAAACGGCGGATCTGTTTCACTTAGAGTAACAGTAATGGCATCTTCCCGGCGGATAACCTCATCAATAAAGATGGCGGCGCCGGAACGAACGGCCAGGCTCAGAGCTTCAGGGGCTTTCGCTTTCAAAGAAAAACCTTTGGGATTTTCCGGCGCATTTTCTGAAAAGTGTATAAGAGCCTGATAGGTGCCGGGAGAAGCCCCCCGGAATATCTCCACTGAATTCGGACGCACGCCCACAGACTTGCCGAAAGAAGTTAACATTTCCGTCCATCCGGGAGGATCTTCCTCTATTCCGGCAACCGAAAGCAAAATAGACTGCGCTTCAGCCGCGTCTATCGGCACAGGAATACAGCGTGCCGAACCGGGAAAACGCAAAAGAACGGCCACACCTTCTCCGGTCCGTCCAACCGTCCAGATTTCCGCTTTTATAAACACAAGACTTCCTCCGTCTAGGAAAGACCCGGAAAATCCAGCGTCGCAAAATAATCCGTCAGACTTTCCCGCCGGCGGATTTCCTGTATGCTGCCGTCTTCTTTCAGCAGCAGCTCTCCGGCACGGAGCTTGCCATTATAGTTAAAACCCATGGCACGGCCGTGAGCGCCGGTATCATGAAAGACAAGCAAATCGCCGCGTTCAATACGCGGCAGTTTCCGATCTATGGCAAACTTGTCGTTATTTTCGCAAAGACTCCCGACAACATCGTAGGTTTCCGTGGCCGGCTCCTCCTCCTTGCCCAGCACCGTTATGTGATGATACGCCCCGTAGAGGGCCGGACGCATAAGATCGGCCATTGAGGAGTTTACACCTATATATTCCTTGTAAGTATGTTTTTCATGAATGGCTTCTGTCACAAGATATCCATAGGGTCCGGTTATAACACGCCCGCATTCAAAACACAGAGCCGGGGGTTTACAGCCGGTGTTAATAATGTATTCGGTGTATTTTTTCTTAATACCATCCGACACTTTCTTCAGATCGACCGGTTTATCTTCCGGGCGGTAAGGAATGCCGATACCGCCGCCGAAATTGACAAAATCAATTGAAATACCGGTCTCTTCATAAATTTCAGCCAGCAGATTAAGCAAAATCTCGGCTGTTTCCACAAAGTAATCAGGATTCAATTCATTGGAAGCCACCATTGTATGTATTCCGAAACGCGTTACACCCTTCTTCTGGGCCAGGGTATAGGCTTCAAACATCTGATTGTATGTTAAGCCGTATTTGGCTTCTTCAGGTTTCCCTATTATGGCGTTACCCTTTTTGGCCGCTCCGGGGTTGTAACGGAAAGAAAGAGTGTCCGGCAGGCCGATTTTCTCCAGAAAACTCAAGTGTGTAATATCATCCAGATTTATAATGGCGCCCATTTTCCTGGCTGTCCGGTATTCCTCAAGCGGTGTGTTGTTGGAAGTAAAAAAGACATTCTCTCCGGTAATACCTGCAACTTCAGAAAGAACCAGTTCCGCCAGGGAAGAACTGTCTGTACCCATACCTTCTTCAGCGAGGATCCTGAGCAGCCAGGGGTTTGGGGCAGCCTTAACCGCAAAATAGTTCTTAAAACCCGAAGGCGCCCAGTCAAACGCCGCCATAAATTTCCTGGCATTTTCCCGAATGGCTTTTTCGTCGTAAATATGAAAAGGAGTGGGGTATTCCCAGGCAATCTCCCGAATTTTTTTTTCATCAAAAGGCAGGGTTTTATTATTCATTTTACAACTCCTGTGTATCCTTGTTCCATAATAGACTGTTTAGCTGCTTCCGGGCTATAGTACGGCCAATGCGCAACAAGAATGTTTTACGCTGCCTGGTCGTTCTTACTCCCTGTCTTCTGATGCTTTCATGCTCTTCCGGACGCAGGCTGTACCGTGTATACCGGGAAAGCGGAGCAGGATTTGTCAACGCACAGGGGAATTTGGTTATTCCTGCAAAATACAATGACGCGGATAATTTTTCTGACGGCCGCGCCCTGGTTGTTTCCGGTAATACCGGCGGATGGCTCAATGCCCGGGGACGTCTGAGCATCCCGGCCATGTACCCCTCTGCAGGAGTTTTTTCTGAAGGCCGGGCCATGGCGCTTTCCCCGAAAACCCGCGAAGCCGGCTATCTGAACAAATGGGGAGCCTGGGTTATACAGCCCCGCTGGCAGAAAGCCGGCGACTTCTCCGAAGGACTGGCGTCAGTAACAGACAGCGGCGGCGGAGCCTACATTAACCGCAGGGGAAAAATTGTTTTTCGGCACACGTTCAGTTCCGCCGGAAAGTTTATTGACGGCCGGGCTCTGGTCAGCCGAAACGGACAGTACGGATTTATAAACCGGCGCGGCAGGGAAGTAATAAAAGTAAAATTTCCCTACGCCCAGAACTTTTCTGAAGGCCGGGCGGTTTTTGCTGATCCGGAAACCCAGAAATGCGGCTTTATCAACCGCCGGGGAAAGGTTGTTATTCCAGCTGTTTATGATTTTGCCGAGTCCTTCCGCAATGACCGCGCCCTGTTTGTCCAAAACGGCAAAGCCGGATTTCTGGATCATGGAGGACGCGAAATAATTCCTCCGGTTTTTTCCTGGGCCGGCCATTTTTCAGAAGGCCTGGCCGCCGCAGAATCCGGCGGACTTATCGGCTATATCAATACACAGGGCCGCTGGAAAATTGAGCCGCGCTATCTTTCAGCCGAAGCTTTCCGCAATGGACGAGCTCTGGTTAAAGACGGAGAAGAGGTCATTATGATCAACTCCCGGGGCAGGGAAATCACAATCAGGGACAGATAACACCCGCAAAACCGCGTCAACATGACCCGTTTGCGCACTTTTGACCCACGCCGGCGCGTTTTTACTTCTTTTTTAACTTCAAAAACCTCTCTAAACGCATTAAAAGCGGACGGGAACAGTTGGCACGCTTTATGCTTTTATATTGGTAAAGCCATTCTTTTGGAGGTAAAAAATGGAAATTATGAAATACAGAGAACCGGCTGCTCCCTCTTACTGGAACAGCATGAAAAATCTTCAGCAGGAAATTAACGCCCTGTTTGATGACGATTTTTTCCCGGCTTCAACCGGACTGTTCGACCGGACCTACAGCCCTGCCGTAGACGTAATAGAGAATGAAAACAACTACCTGATCCGCTGTGAACTTCCCGGACTGTCCAGTGAAGACATTGATGTTCAGGTGGCTGACAATGTACTGACCGTCAAAGGCGAAAAAAAAGCCCGGAACGAAGAATCCGAAAAACGCTGGTACAAAAAGGAAAGCTGGTACGGCAGTTTTCAGCGAACCATTTCCATGCCCTCGGGCGTTGATGCTGCCGGAATTAAGGGTGAACTGGAAAACGGCATACTCAAGGTAACCCTTCCCAAAAAGGAAGAAATGAAACCCCGGCAGATCAGCGTCAATGTAAAATAGGAGGCAAAAAATGAAAAAATCAGCAGAAAACCATTTTGTCCGGCATTCCTGCTGCGACATTCGGGAAGAAAAAGACAAGATTGTAATGCGCCTGGAAATGCCGGGCGTCACAAAAGACAACCTGAATATAAACGTGGACGGCAGCAAGCTGATCATTGAGGGTCAACGCCCGGAAGAAAAGATTCAGGGCAAATGGCTGGTAAGGGAAATCCGCTCCGGAAACTACCGGATGGAATACACCATCGATGAAACCATTGACCGCAGCGCCATTGAGGCCACCCTCAGCCAGGGCGTTCTGGTTCTGAGCCTGGGCATCTCCGAGGCCGTTAAACCCCGGAAAATAGAAGTTGTCAGTATCTCCTGAGAGTCCGCGTAATAACATATGCCGGCCCCGGCTGGAAGGCTGAAGAGTCTTTCACCGGGGCCTTTCTTATGGATTCGCTCCGTGTTTCAGTATAGAATGTGCTGAAACTTTTACCGATGGGGACAGCCTTTGAACAAAGGAGACTTGCCTGTGATAATTATTGAAGGACAGATCGGTGCCGGAAAAACCACCATGGGTGAGATTCTGGAACGCCGTTTCGGTATTCCCCTGTACCGGGAACTGGCCAATCCCGACACAATGAAACTGTTAAACCTGTTTTACGCAGACAAAAAACGTTGGGCATTTACCCTGCAGGTTCATTTTCTTAACGAACGTTTCCGCATGATCAAGGATATACACAAGGCCGGCGGCGGTCTTCTGGACCGTTCCATTTTCGGAGACAGAATCTTTGCCGAACTGCTTCACGGTGACGGCGACATGTCCGATGAAGAATTTCACTCCTACTGCACTCTGCTGGACAACATGCTCGAACACGCAAAACCGCCGGCTTTGCTGATTTACCTGGACTGCTCAGTTGATGCCGCCGTGGAACGGATTTCCATCCGGAACCGGGGGCTTGAGTCGGAAATTCCCCGCGAATACCTTGAAAACCTGAATACCAGATACCTCAAATGGTACGATGAATACACCTATTCTCCTAAACTGAAAATAGACACCGAAGCTTTTGATATAAACCGGCCGGCAACCATGGAATCCATGCTCAGCGGCCTGGAAGAAAAAATAGAGGAATACCGGCAGACTCACACCGTTCAGCCGACACTGTTCTGATTTTCCGGAGAATCAATGAATTTTGCCGAACAGATTATCCGCTTCTTTTATTCCCTGGACCCCCCGGAGAACCTGCCGGAAGAAGTGGAACTTCTCTGGCCATACGGCAATGCCGAAGTACGCCGGATAATAAAGACTTTCTACACCAGATATTTTTCTTCAAAACAAAAAAGAATTTTCCTGGTCGGTATAAACCCCGGCCGTTTCGGCGCCGGAGTAACCGGCATAAACTTTACAGACCCCAACCGGCTGAGCGAAGACTGCGGCATAGGGCATCAGCTGAAACCCGGAAAAGAACTTTCTTCCGATTTTGTTTACAGAATGATAAAAGCCTGGGGCGGCGTTGAATCGTTTTACAGTCATTTCTACCTCGGCGCTTTAAGCCCCGCAGGATTTATGCGCGACGGCAAAAACCTGAACTATTATGACATTAAAGGTCTTCCGCAGCAGCTGGACGCATGGATGGCACAAGCCATGACCGAACAAATAAAAGCAGGCGCGGACAGACGCGTTGCCTTCAGCATGGGCATGGGGAAGAACTTCAAATATATGTGTGAGTTCAACGAACGTCATGGTTTCTTCCGGAAGGTGGAAGCACTGCCCCACCCCCGCTGGATAATGCAGTACAGGCGCAAACGGCTGGATGAATTTATTGAGCTGTATGTGCGCACACTCAAAGAGGCCGCCAGGACCGCCTGAAATATTCTTCCGGCAGCTCTGCCCGGCCGCGGCGCCCCTGCGCAAACTACCGCCGCGCGCTCTTCGCGGTGCTGGCAGCGATACCCGTACTGCGCCGCCCCTTCACAAACTACCGCCGCGCGCCCTTCGCGGCGCTGACCCTTCGGCGCCCGTTCTGCACCGCCCCTTTGCGGCGCCAGCTGCTGCTTTAGCTGCCCGTACTTTGTCTACCCGCCCGGCCTGTACTCCAGTGCGGCCGGCTCTTTGCCTGCGCTCCGCTACGCCGGTTCCGCTCCGCCCGGCCGCGCCGCCCCTTCGCGGCGCCAGCTGCTCCGCCCGGCCGCGGCACCGGTTGACCTCTCCCCCTCCGGAGAGGCATATTCAGCTCATGCCCAGCAAAATACTCGTTCATAAAGGCCACTTAATTGATTCCGGAATGCTCAGCACCATTTTAAATCTCATACTTCAGGAAGGTGCCGACTATACAATTCTTCATTTTGACGTAGGAAAAGTTCCGGAAGACGAAACATTTCTGCGTCTGGAAGTGCAGGCCGCTCAAAAAGAACTTCTCGAATCAGTCGCATCCAAACTCTCACTCCTCGGAGTACAGGCTGAAGGCGAAATTGAAGCTGAATGGCAGCCCGCTGAAAAAGATAAATCCGCTCCGGAGGGTTTTTATTCAACAACCAACCACCGCACCGAAGTTTTTGTCGGCGGAAACTGGAAAAAAACAGAAGCCCAGAGAATGGATGCGGCAATTGTTCTTGAAAAGGGCCGTCCTGTCTGCCGGAAACTCCGCGATATAAAAACCGGCGATCAGGTTCTGGTTGGAACAGGTTCTGTCCGGGTTTATCCGCCGGAAAAGCAGCTGGTACGGGAAGAATTCGCCTTTATGAACAACGACGTCTCTTCAGAACGCAACGCGTCCCGGGCGGCTGAAAAGATAGCTCTTCAAATGCGGGAACTGAAAGAAAACAACCAAAAGATCATTGTCGTAGCCGGGCCTGTTGTTGTGCATACCGGCGGTGCTGATGCTCTGGCCGCGCTGATCCGGGACGGATGGGTGTCCGGACTGCTCGGCGGCAACGCCATTGCCGTCCACGACCTCGAATACCGGCTTTTCGGAACATCTCTGGGAGTAGACCTCTCCACCGGCCGCCCCACGCACGAAGGCCACAAAAACCATATGATGGCCATCAATACAGTGTACACATACGGCTCAATCCGAAAAATGATAGAAGAGAAAGCCCTCGGCTCCGGACTGATGTACGAACTGGAAAAGACCGGAACGCCGTACTGTCTGGCCGGTTCAATCCGGGATGACGGGCCGCTTCCGGAAACAGAAACAGACATGATAAACGCCCAGGCCGCCTACGCGGAAATAATATCCGGCGCGGGAATGCTCCTTATGCTCTCAACAATGCTGCACTCCATCGGAACCGGCAACATGGCCCCCAGCTGGATACCTACCGTATGTGTCGACATCAACCCCGCGGTTGTAACAAAACTCACCGACAGGGGAAGCGCCCAGACAGTCGGCGTAGTGAGTGACGTCGGACTGTTTCTCCGGGAACTGGCCGGGAATCTTAATGCCGCTTATTAGACCTTTTACTAAAAAGAAGCAAAGCCCTTCCGGGTTTCCTTCAAAACATGTTCGATCTTCGGCATATCCTTTATACGGGACGCTTCCAGCAATTGGCGAAGTTTAGCGTATTCAGTTTCCTGAGACAGAACTTCACCAAAACTCAGCGGTTCATCTTTACGGTCCTTGTTATAAATACGGGACAGAATTTCCGGAGTAAACTCCAGCCAGCTGTGAATGGCTATGGCCGAAGGAAAAATCTCCCGGCTGTCATTTCCGCGTTTTACATTGTTTCTGTCATCCAGAAGTTTCAGACCTATCTTCTTCAGTTCATGGCGCAGAGCATCCGCGTCTCCGTTTTTTTCAAACCCGGCTCCGGCGTTCATAATCGCCTGGGCAACAGGAAGGGAAAAACCCTCCAGAAACAGGCCCGCGCTGGTAAGCTGATCTTTCTCGTAGCTGTCAAGTAAAAATGACTCATAAGGAGTAATGAGAAAACCGGCCGGAACCAGTCTGTCCCTGATCATCTCCGCCTGAGTTACATACAGCCCCAAAGACATAAAAAAACTGTCCAGAGAACTTTTTTCCATCTGCAGCCAGGCCTCAGGCTGCAAAAAGAAACTGGCACTGTCGCCTATCGCACGGGTTAAAACAGTATACGCAATAGAGGGATGTGTCTTCCAGGTGTCCAGCAGCCGGCGTGAAACAATCAAATAACCGGGAGCATCCTCTGCCGGCGGCATAAAGCGTACACCTGTAAATATATCGGGATTCATCGGATCCACTGTAAAGCGCAGTATTTTTTCGCTCAGGGCGCGGCTGACAACAGACCATGAGTTTCCGGCCAGATTCTTAACATCCTTATCCAGTTCTGTGCGGATTATTTTCTGATAAGCTTCAAGCATTTCTACCAGAATATTGTTATATTTCTCTTTTTCTTCCTCCTGGGCAAAAGCCGCAGGAACAGTAACAAAAACAGCCAGCAGAACAAAAATAATCATTGCGCGCCGTAAAACAGGGCGGGAATATGCCATAAAAACCTCCAGGGTCTCCCAAGCATACCCCCTTGCGCCGCTTTGGTCAGGCCCAAAACGGCTTCAAAACATGACAATACGGAAGGGTTTCCGGCTTTATAAGCGGCGCTCCGGCTGTCTGTATTACATTTTGCCCTGAATTTTCCGGAACATACCCCGAAACTGGTTGTAGCTCAACCCCAGAAGTTCCGCGGCCTGCCCCTGGTGCCCCCCGCTTTTCTCCAGAGCCTCCTTCAGCCACCGTTCTTCCAGCTCCTCTACAGCTCCGCGGAGATCACGCGGCCAGAAATTCCTGCCTGTTTTTTCATTCTTTTCACCCTTCTTCCAGGGATTTTGAAAGGGATTAAAAGTGATTGCGGAAATAACACGATTATCCTCCCGGTAAACAGCTCTTTCCACTGTATTTTTCAACTCCCGTACATTCCCCGGCCAGGAATAATTGATCATCTCTTTAAGCACGGCCTCAGAAAAAACCGGCGTAAATTCACGCCCCAGCTCTCTGGCCATGCCCTCGGAAAAATGCCGGACCAGCAGGGGTATGTCCTCCTTTCTTTCCCTTAAAGGCGGCAGAAAAAGCACCTCAAAAGACAGACGGTCCAGAAGATCGCGCTTGAACTTCCCCTGCTCACACAGGGCCGGAAGGTTCCGGTTCGTGGCACCGATAATACGGACATCTACCTGAATACTTTGAGAGGAACCCACCCGCTGAAATGTGCCGTACTCCACAGTCCTCAGTATTTTTTCCTGAACCTCCAAAGGCACCAGTCCAATTTCATCCAGAAAGAGAGTGCCGCCGTGCGCTTCTTCAAACCGGCCCTTACGGGTGCCCTGGGCTCCGGTAAATGCGCCGCTCTCATACCCAAAAAGTTCCGACTCTATCAGGGAAGGCGAAAGCGCGGCGCAGTTCAAGGCAACAAACGGAGCTTTCCAGCGTTTTGACAGGTAGTGCAGCCGTACGGCCGCCAGCTCCTTGCCCGAACCTCTTTCCCCTATAACAAGGACAGAACGGTCCACCCGGGCCGCCCGGGCCAGCTGCTGCTGAAATTCAAGAAAGTTTTCCGATTCACCCAGCGCTTCCCCCGGTGTTACATAGTCTTTCATACTCTTATCATCTCATTTCAGCGGCCTTTTCCGCCAGATCCTTTTGGTTATTTTTACCAATTTTGGCAATATTTACCACACACGCGCTGCTTCTCTGCACCAAAACCGAAGCAAATCACCATTCTAAATCCGCAAAAAGCCCGAATTCCGCTCTCATTCGCCGAAATTCCAGGCTGGCACGGTTTTCGCTTATCAATCCGCAGAACCAAAGAAGCAATTCAAGGAGACAAACATGGGTATTTTCAGCCGAATGGGAGACATTATTAATTCCAACATCAACGCAATGCTGGACAAAGCAGAAGATCCGGAAAAAATGATCCGGTTGATGATCCAGGAAATGGAAGACACACTGGTGGACCTGAAATCTTCCTGTGCCGCGAAAATGGCGGCCCGCAAGGAAATGGAGCGCGATAAAAACACCCTTGCCGAGCAGTATCACCGCTGGGAAAAGCGGGCGGTTCTGGCCGTTGAGCATCAGCGTGACGACCTGGCCCGGGAAGCCCTGCTAGAGAAAAAACAATGCTCCGCAGATCTGCAGTACGCGGAAGAAAACCTGACCCACTACGACATAATCATTGAGGAATGCCGTTCCAACATCAGCAAACTGGAAAGCAAACTGGAAGAAGTTGTTCAGAAACACAAGCTTCTCATTCAGAGAGGCATCCATGCCATGGAAAAAAAGCGTGCCCGCGCGGCCATGTCACAGGCTGACGGCGCCAGAGCCATGATGCGTTTTGATTCTCTGGAAAACAGAATAGAACGCATGGAAGCCGAAGCGGATTTAACAAGGGAAAGCAGCCAGTCCGACAGACTGGAACGCGAATTCAGCCGGCTGGAGTCGGACGGAGCGCTGGAAGAAGAACTGGCCGCGCTCAAGAAATCCGTAAAAGACCGCGGCAAAGACTCTGCGGAAAAAGCCGGAAAAGCCTAGGACTTTCTGAGAATCACCGATATTCTAAAGGAAGGAGCAAAAGGAATTGATTATGACCTCTTACGGCTCAAAAAGAAAACTCTACCGTTCCCGCAACGGAAAAATATTCGGGGTGTGTCAGGGACTGGCCGACTGGCGGGATCTGCCGGTCGGAATGGTCCGCCTGATTTTTGTTCTGCTTATCTTCATGGCCGGACTGCCTCTATGGGTATATTTCATACTGGCGCTGGTTCTTCCTCCGGAGCCGGAGCCGCGCTGCCGCAACGGATACAAGAGACGTTCCGCGGACGACATTAACGCCGAATACGAAGAGCTCAAAAGTAAAATGAATAAAAACAGGGAAGAAGACTGGGACAAGCGGTTTTTCGGCGGCAGCTAAACCTTAGTTGCGCCGCCCGGGCCGTCCGGGCCGTTTGGGCCTCCCTGTCCGTCCGGGCCGCCCGGGCCTCCGCCTTCCCGGCTCAATATTTACCAGAACAACCCAGCCCTGCCAGAGCCGTCCGGGCAGACGTTCCGCCGATACGCTGCTTACATTAATCCGCGCCGTTAAATCTCCGCAGCTCAGGCGGCCCAAGCCCGCCCCTTCGTCATCAGCAGAACCGGCGGCGTCCCGGAGAATCTCAACTTCCGCGGAGACAAAACCTCCGGAACTCAGCTCCGAAATGGACACCAGCTGTCCTCTTACAGGGGCATAATTCCACCGCGGCCGGGAATCCAGACTCAGAAGAACCTGCTGCCCTCTCCGGCAGCGGGCTATCTTCTGCTGAGGAATGGCGATTCGGGCAATCATCCTTCCCCCGGGAATAATGTAGCCGAGCAGAGTTCCGGCCTCCAGCTGCTGCCCGGGACCAACCGGAGGAACAAACGCGGATTCTTCACCGGCAAATATGGTTCTGGCCGCGTAAAAACTGCCGCCGGCCGGAGCCGTAAGCACACAGTCTTCCAGCCGTTTTTTCCATATCGCTTCATCCGTATCCAAAGACATCATTTTTCCTTCAAGTACATTCAGAGACTGGCAAAGCAGAGCTTCTTCCTGTTCTGAACGGGCCAGAAAACTGGCCAGCTGATATTCCGAATTCTTAAGTTCATTAATGGTAATGCTGCCTGAACGCTGAAGTTTCCTGCTTATATCAAGCCGGCGTTTGAGCTCCTGTATTTCAATATCCCTGGAGCGCCGGAACAGGGAAAGCCTCCGGGAGGTATCGTTCCGCTCGGCTTTCAGCTTCTCTCTTTCCCTCTCAATTCTTTCCAGATTCCACCTGGGCCAGTCGTCTTCCAGAGAAAGAACAACACTGCCCTCTTTAATACAATTGCCGTCTATAAGGTTTCCCTTGCGTACTATTCCGTCTCCAGGCGCATAAACAGGAACCCAGTTATCAGGTTCAAGGTAGCCGGAACACTCAACAAATCCGCCTTTCAGCCAGGCCAGAAGAACCAGCAAACCCAAAAGCAGGGTTACCGAAGATAAAACAGCAAACAGCCATATTCCGGAACGGGATCTCTGAGCGTATTTACCGGGTTTCATCTCCATATTCCTTTTATTTCATGTATCCGGCCGCCCTCCAGAAAAACCTGCCGGTCCATAGGCACAGGGCAGCTTTCTCCATGATGAATCATTATAACCGTACGGCCGCGGCAGGCCGTTCTGAGCGACTCGGCTACCCGCAGAGAGCTTTCCCCGTCCAGAGAAATAAGGGGCTCATCCAGCAAAACCAAAGGCGGCCGGCGCAGCAGCAGCCGCGCAACAGCCAGACGCCGCCGTTCCCCGCCCGAAAGCCCGGAACCTTCACCATATAGAACAGAATCCAAACCATCCGAAAGTCCGGCCACAATTTCAGCAGCAGCGGCAGCTTCCAGAACCGACCAGATTTGCCGGTCCGGAGGCGGAGCGGCAAAAAGACACAGATTCTCCCGCACAGTTGCCGGAAAAAAAACCGGCTCCTGAAGCACCGCGCCCACAAAAGCCGCCCGGAGAAAATCCGGACATGCCTGCAGAGACAGTCCCCGCCACTGAATATCTCCGCCGGCCGCGCGGTTAAAACCCAGAATCAGGGAAAACAAAGTGCTTTTTCCGGCACCGCTGGCACCCAGAAGATGCAGTTTTTCACCTTCCCGGACATGCAGGGACACCCCGTTCAAAGCCGCCTTACCCGGCACACCGCCGTAACGGAAAAAAACATCTTCCACATTTAATCCGTTTCTTCCCGGAACCGGCCTTCCCAGAAAAAAACTCTGCTGCGGCTGCTGAACAGAGTCCAGCAGAGTTTTATGCCGGGCCGCCGAATTGCCGGCCTGGGCCATTCTGCGCAATCCCCCCAGAAGATCCGTCAGAGCGGAAATACACCGCCCCGCAATAATGGAAAACGCAATATAGCCGCCGAAACTCAAGCTCCCGGAAATAACCAGCCACACCGCAACAACAGGCGTCAGAGTACCCCCCAGCCGGCCCAGGCCGGCCCCCGCCGCTTCCCATTGCGAATTCAAAAGCCGCCGCTTTTCTTCCAAGCCGCCCAGCCGGTCCTGATAAAAACGCAAATACCGGGCATAATTCCCGGCCGAAGCCGACTCCTTCAGCGACGCCATACCCTGAGCACAGCGGAACAGACGCGTGGCCAGCAGCTGCCGGACCTCCCAGATCTGCTGTTCCAGAATCAGATCCCTGTTCAGAAAAAACACTCCCGCCGCCAGTGCCGGCAGCAGCAGAACCAGACGGCAGAGAGTCAGAAGCGGATTAATAAAAATCATTGGCGGCAGGGTAACCAGAACAACCATCAGCGGGCCAAGAACATGCTCCACAAAACTCATCCGCAGACCGCCCAGCACTCCGGCGTCTTCATGGTGCCGCAGAAGAGCCCCCGGCCCGGACGCTTCAAACCACCCCAGATTCAAAGACGTCAGCGTTTCAGTAAACCGGAAGCGCTGCCTCCTCTGCGACAAGCGGGAAAAAACAGCCAGTAAACGGCCCGACTTCAGCCGGGAGGAAATCCCCAGAACTTCAAAAGCCGGCACAGCCAGAGCCACCGCAGCAATCAGCGGAACATTCCGTTCCGGTACAGCCCTGTCAAACAGCACCCGCACCAGAAACGCCGGTCCCAGAACCGCCAGCGCAGAAATAAAAAGCAGAACAAGAATCTCGCCTTCTCCCTTCTCAGATCGCAGATACGGTTTTAAGCTTTTCAAATTATTACCCCCTCCGCCTGTCTTTACCCACCCGAAAGCACCTCCGCTTGAGTTCCGCGTAAAAATAATTATCAGAGAGCCGCTTCTTCCGGGTAAAAAGGAAAAAAAAGCGGGAGAAAAAAGACTGTTTTGCCGATAGCTTTGGTAGGTAGTGAGAAAATAATGAAAAAACGCCGTATTCTGATATTAAGTCTAATCCTTATCCTGCCTTTTTCCTTAACAGCCCTGCCTGTTAATCTGGGAGAAGTGGAAATAGGCCTGGAAAGCTACGACGGCTACCAGGAAGGAACCGCATACATCAGTACAAACGAAACCGGCACCGCTCTGGAAATTCTTCTGGGCTACAAAGGCTTCGGACTGGATACCGTTACCTGGAGCTTTGAAGAAGAAGACCTTCTGTCCATCCGGGAGGCAACAGCCAATGCCGCGTGGTGGCGCAGCCGTCTGCTGGAAATGGACATTAACCAGACCGTACTACAGGATGCGGCCCTGACCACTCCGGCAATAAAGTATGTCTACCGCACCGGCGTATATCCTTTTGAGGCAACAGAGTATGTACTGCGCTTTGAACGTCAGGGCCGCGACTACGCCCTGCTTCTTACCGAAAAAACCCCAGGGGCCGAAACCCGCCGCTCCGGAGAAAAAATTCTTCCGGTTTTTACAGTGCACTTTCCGGGCAAACACCTTCCCCAGCTGCGGGACATGCTCTCGGAAACACATCTCTCCGCGGTACTGGCCGAATACGCCGAGCAGAGGGCCCGCATAAACTCCATTCTGGAAGAAGGGCCGGAAAACGAAATAAATAATTAAAAAATTCTCCGTTTGTAACCCCGGTTACCGACACAGGCATTCCCTTACCCTAAAGTAAAAGCATTAAGGAGAATGTCCATGTTTTGTTTTCAATGTCAGGAAACCGCCAAAGGCACAGGCTGCACAGTCAAAGGAGTCTGCGGAAAAAATAACGATACGGCCATTCGGCAGGATCTTCTTATCCACATGCTCAAGGGCCTCAGCTGGGCCGCGGAAACAGCGGCGGCTCATGGAGTTGAAATTCCCCTGGAAACGGGACGCTTCACCACTTACGGTCTGTTTACAACCATTACCAATGCCAATTTCTCTCCCGAAGTTTTCGACAGCCTGGTAACAAGGGCGCTGGAACTGCGCAGCAGCTTACTGGAAAAAGCCCGCGGCGCCGGCTGGAAAGGCGGAACCAGTTCTGAACCTCCCCTTCCGGACGCAGTATCCTGGAGCCCTCAATCAGAAGCGGAATACCCGGTAAAAGCCGTTTTGGTGGGTGTAATGGCCACAGAAAATGAAGATGTACGCAGCCTCAGGGAATTAATTATCTACGGGCTGAAAGGCATGGCCGCCTACACCGAACACGCCGAGAAACTGGGCTTTGAAGATGAAAAAATCTACGCCTTTATCCGCCGCGCTCTGGCCGCGACACTGAACGACAGTCTCAGCGCCGCCGATCTGACAGCCCTTACACTGGAAACCGGTGAATACGGCGTAACAGCAATGGCCCTGCTGGACAAGGCCAATACCGAAACCTTCGGCAATCCCGAAATAAGCACCGTCAGCCTG
>PDWI01002682.1_pt1 | contig 26371 bp, 21 predicted proteins | sample 1430891 | NCBI WGS metagenome assembly PDWI01 (sample SAMN01162508, study PRJNA174530) | Oral metagenome, whole genome shotgun sequencing project. | biome: Marine environment; feature: Marine mammal; material: Swab sample of the gingival sulcus; isolation source: swab sample of gingival sulcus...
TTCCAAACCTAAGGCTATCGTAAATATGTCTAGCGAATTTTTCATATACAAAATTAACTATTTTTTTCCTTACCCACTATATTATGCATAGAACCAATAAATTAAACATTATAATTAGTTTTTTCTCGAATATTTGTTTGCGGTAATTCGAGTAACCTTTACACTGGAATTTACTCTTCAGGATTTTCTATGAAATCCTAAAATTTTAGCTTAAAAGCTATTGTGCTGAAAGCTGTATTTCTGATTCTATGTCCATTGGACTCGCCTCCTTAGTCTATCGAATATGAGCAGCACGACTTTATAAACGAATTAGAATTATATTTTATTGTGTTAAATTTAAAAAAAAAAGATAATATTTTTTTATTGTATGAGGTAACATCTTTATTTCTTTACTACTTATAATAAAAAACAAATGCCCGCCACCGAAAAGTAGCAAGCATAATTTTGATTTTCTTATGTTCCTCATCTTTTAGAATTTAATAGTAACAGGCATACCTGTTTTCAGAGATTCGTTTGCAGCTTCAAGGATTTTCACTACGTATAATCCGCTTCTGCCGGGTGTTTTTGTTTCTTTTCCTTCCGTGATACATTCAAAGAAGTGTTCGCATTCGTGGGCTAATGCTTCGTAATTGTCCAATACAGGAGAGTAGCTGTCGCCGGTTCTGTATGATATTAGAGCGTTATAAATTTCCTCTTCGTTTTTAATTTCTACTCCTGAGTCGTAGATTTTTATTTTTTCCGCAGGTTCCATATCGTTGAAAACTAACATTTTTTTGCTACCACCCATGATGATTTGTCGGATTTTTACAGGACTTAGCCAGTTAGAATGAAAATGAGCGATTGTATTATCTTCAAATTTTACAGTAAGATATGCGATTGATTCGATTTCTTTTTCTCCATATTTATATGGAGTAGCCCCGATTGCCTGCACAGAAATTGGTTTTTTGCCAACCGTGTATTCCAAAATGGAAATATCGTGCGGAGCTAAATCCCAAATAACATTAACATCATGCTGGAAAAGTCCAAGATTGATACGTACAGAATCAAAATAAAGCATATCACCAAGTTCCCCTTTATCAACGAGTTCCTTTAGCTTGGCAACTGCCGGAGTATAGATGAAGGTATGATCAACATGAAGGATTAAGTTTTTCTTTTCGGCTAAATCGCAGAGTTCTTCGGCTTGTGCGGCAGATGAAGTGAGCGGTTTTTCCAACCAAACGTGCTTGCCTGCTTCGAGAGCTTTTTTCGCCAATTCATAATGATTGAAAACAGGTGTAGCGATAATTACCGCATTTACTTCTGCATCATTAACTACATTATCTATATCAATTTCGGTCAATACTCCCCGATACATTTCTGAATATTTATCGAGATTTTTCTGATTTACATCACAGATATATTTCAGTTCCCATTGGTTTGAGTTGTAAAAATTCCTGATTAAGTGTCTGCCCCAATATCCGCATCCAACTACTGCTGCTTTCATATCTATCCTGTAAAAAAATGTTAAAACTCTAATGACGCAAAACCAGAGATTTAGTTCTAATTGTGATGATTTTTTTATTTCTTTTCTCTTATACGACAGTAAAAAATATGGGTAAATTCTATCTCAAAGAAATTTTATACGATTAAATCATAAATAATATACCTAATAATATGGATAAAAGTAGGGTAAAATACCTAAAACCTGTTATTGCACAAAGTATTATTTATTTTGTATTTTTGCATTATTGATATTTTTTTGAATTATGTCTAAGGGCAAGGTAATATAATAAAATTGGGTAAATATTTTTTTTGAATAAAAATAATACTTTTCTTTATTGACATTGGTTATAAAATTAATTTTAGATGATTTTTGTTTTAAGAATATGTAAAAATTATTAGGAGAAATAGCTATGAAAGTACAAAAAATTAACGATAAATTCCGAAAATTCGGAGAATTTCAGATAAGAAACCGCTGGAAACTGATAGCGGTAGCAGTAATTTTTGCGATGTTTGGCATTGCAGGATTACAGCATCTTAAACCACACAATTCACGTGAATCGTGGTTTATGGAAGACGACCGGATTGAGATTAACACCAAAAAATTTGAAGGACAGTTTGGTAATAATGACAACATCATCGTATTGATTACAGCTAAAGACGTATTCGACCCCGAAGTGCTAAAAATGATGAAACGTTTGGGTAACGAGTTATTAGATAGTATTCCTTATGCCGATGAAATAACCTCTTTGGTAGATATGGAAATATCGGTTGGGACAGAATACGGTATAGAAGTAATAAATCCTTTTGAAAACGGCATACCCGATGACCCCGCCGAACTCGACAGTATCCGTGAATTAGTATTATCCAGACGAGCTTTGGCTAACAAAATTGTCTCTGACGATTGTACCGAAACTATTTTAATGCTATCGCTTAAAGAATTTCCTCCCGAAGAAGTTTGGAGTAAAGAAACAGTTCTCGACCCTTTATATCAAGCCGGTGAACCTGCAATACGTATTTTAACATCAGACAGATACAAAAGCGATAAATATGAAATTAAACCTGCCGGAGAGATATATACTGAAACCGAAGAACGTGATTTCTTCCAGTCAGAAACTAAACAACGAATAATTGTTATCTTTCTGGCAATGACTTTGTTATTAATACTTATGGTACGTTCTTTTAAAGGTGTTATAGCTCCTTTATTGACAATTATTGTAGCAGGATTATCTGTTTTCGGATTTATGGGTTGGTTAGGTATTGGTTTTGACCAAAATATGGTAATGTTACCGGTATTGTTACTGGTGGCAATGGCTGTGGCATACTCAATTCACCTAACTAATGCTTTTAAACGTTTTTTTAGACAAACCGGTAATCGTAAAGAAGCTGCTATATTATCAGTAGAAGAAACAGGTTGGCCTCTTTTATTTACTGCAATCACTACAATAGGTTCACTTGTTTCTTTTGCCACCATAGGTATTCCTACTATTTCTTGGGTAGGTATGTCTTGTGGTGCGGCAATATTGGCTAATTATTTATTTGTAATCATATTATTGCCGATTATTTTAAGTTTTGGTAAAAATAAAGAAGCACAGTCCGAAGATATAAAAAAGAACAAAGTATTAGATAAATTCTTATTATCTATGGGAAATTGGGTTGTGAACAGTAAAAAATCTATTTTAATTATTTATACGTTTGTGATAATAGCATTAATTCCTGCTTTGTTTAAAGTATATGTTGACATGAATGTATTTGAAGCTTTTGGACGAAAAATGCCTTATATTGATAGGGTATATGAAGTTGCTCATTCACAATTAGGCTCTTTTATGTCTTATAATGTATCTATTAATTTTGAAGAGCAAGATGCCGTTAAGTCGCCTGAAGTGCTTAGAAACTTAGATGTTTTGGTAGATTCTGTAAGTCGATTTGAATTGACTAAAAAAGTAAAAAATAATACTTCGGTATTTTCCATATTAGACATTATCAAAGAGATGAATAAGACTTTGCACAGCGATAGCACTAAATATTATTGTATTCCCGACACAAGAGAAGAGATTGCTCAAATATTGCTATTATATGAAATGTCAGGAGGAACTAAAGCCTTTAATTGGATTGACGAAGAATATTCTATGTTAAATGTTCAAGTGCCTGTGTGGAAATATCAAGGAAAAACAATTCCGGAGGAATTAGAAACTGTAAAACGCATATCCAACGAATTATTCCCTGATGCTGCTGTAACTATTGTGGGTAGTGCTGTACAATTTGCTGTAGTGTCAGAAAAAATTGTGGAGGGAGAATTAAAATCGGTAGTGTTATCGTTGATTATCATTAGTATCTTGCTGATATTAGTATTTGGAAGCATTAAAACAGGACTTATTGGTTTAATTCCTAACCTTGCGCCCATGTTGGTTATTGGTGCATATTTGGGATATTTCAATGTTCCGTTAAATATGATGACCATGACTGTTGTTCCCATGATGTTGGGTATAGCAGTAGATGATACTATTCACTTTATAAATAGCATAAAATATGAATTTGAAAAGTGTGGTAATTATAAGAAAGCTATTTTAACAGCTTTTAAAACAGTAGGTCGCGCCTTATTGATGACCACCATTGTTTTGTCTATCAGTTTTGCAACTTATATGCTTTCTCCTGTAAAAATGATAGAAACTATGGGATTATTAGCGTCAATGGGTTTACTCGCTGCATTAGTTACCGACTTTTTAATAACTCCGGCTCTTATGATAATGACAAAACCTTTTGGGAAATAAAAATATTCAATTATCCCAAATTTGTCATTAGACCCTAATTTCTAATGGCGATCATTAGAAAAAAAGTGACACTAACTAATTGAAATATATGATGTTATATTTTAAAAAAAATGCTTGAATCGCATATTTTTCTTATAAGAAAATCTTATCAGAACTATGAATTTAGAGTTAGCTTTTACGGACACGGAAATCAGCACTTGTGGCGGAATATCTTTGTAAAATATAATCTCTAATGACAAATCTGGGGTTAAGATACATACTCACATAAAAAATGAACTTCACCGAATTGGTGAAGTTCATAGCATAATATTTTTAAAGGTTATATGGCTTACTTGATAGTCGCCAAACCTTCTTCTAATGCTTTAACTAATTCATCACAGCATTCGATTCCAACAGCGATACGAACAAGTCCGTCTGTGATACCTGCTTTTTCTCTGTGTTCTTTGCTCATTGATGAGTGAGTCATTGTAGCCGGATGTTGGATTAATGATTCCACACCGCCCAATGAAACAGCCAAGCCGAATAGTTTAATTTCATTCATCAAAGTTCTTCCAGCTTCCAAACCGCCTTTCAATTCAAATGCGATTACTGCACCCGGTCCTTTAGCTTGTGATTTGTGTAGTTCATATTGTTCAAATGATTCTAATCCCGGGAACCACACTTTAGCAACTTTATCATGTCCTTCTAAGTATTCAGCCACTTTTATAGCATTACAGTTTGCTTTTTCAACACGTAGAGGAAGGGTTTTGATACCTCTGTGAACCATAAAAGCATCGTGTGGGCAGATTGTTCCGCCAATAAAGTTGGAAGTTTTTCTCCAAGCAGGGTATTCAGCTTCATCATTAATAATCACACAACCAGCAACAACGTCAGCATGACCATTGATAAATTTAGTCATTGAGTGTAAGATAATATCCACTCCAAATTTGAAAGGAGATTGCATTATCGGACTCATGAAAGTATTATCAATACAAATTTTTGCTCCGCCTTTATGGGCGATTTCAACTGCACCTTTGATGTCTGTAATTGCAAGAGTTGGATTACCCGGCGTTTCGATATATACTAATTTGGTATTATCTTTCATTGCATTTTCAATGTTTTTCAAATCTGTCGGGTCGATAAAAGTAGCTTCCACGCCAAATCTTGCAAATAGTGTATTTAATATGCCGGCAGTAGGTCCGTAAACACTGTTAGAACAGATAACATGATCTCCGGCAGATAGTGTATGAGCAAATACAAGGTGAACAGCAGCCATACCTGACGCACAAGCGATTGCATTAGTACCACCTTCCAAAATCGCTAATGCTGATTCCAACGCGTCAACAGTAGGATTACCCATACGAGTATAAATGTAACCTTTTTCTTCACCGCTAAAACGTTTTGCACCTTGCTCAGCATTATCAAAAGCAAAAGTTGATACTTGGTAAATTGGCGTAACTACTGCACCATATTGGTCATGGATATGTCCGGCGTGAACACATTGGGTATTTTGATGACTATGTTTACAATCTAACATTATTAAATCCTATTAAATATTTTTCTTAAAATTATAAATTATATTTATTTTAAAAAAGCCTCACCATATAGTATGGTAAGGCATAGTTTTCTATCTGTCGTTTTTATAACAACAGCACCAGCAACTATATGTCTGCATTGCCTTTTTCATTGTTATTCACCAGCGGCTTCAGCTTCTTTTTTAGCAGCTTCGGCTTCAGCTTTTTTCTTAGCAGCGATACGTTTGATACGCAAGTCTTTACGTCTTTGATATCTTGCAGCAGCTGTTTCTTTGTGTTGAGCTACCGCAGCTTCGATTTCAGCTTCTGTCTTCCCTTTGAACTGTAGATGTCTTTTTAAAAGTACGCCTTCATAGCTCAATAGGTTACGTACAGTATCAGAAGGTTGAGCACCAACGTTTAACCAGTATAAAGCACGTTCAGGATTGAGCTCGATAGTATTTGGGTGGGTATTAGGGTCAAACCAACCTAATTTTTCTAAATATGCACCATCACGACGTTTTCTACCGTCAACAGCAACGATGTCATAAACCGCATAACCTTTGCGTCCCTTTCTTCTTAATCTTAATCTAACCATATTGTTAAATCCTTGTATATTTGAGTAAAACCGTTCGGTTGTCATCCTTTATGCTTGTCGGCAAATTGCGACATAGATGCCCGAACTCAATTAATTTTCTAATTTTCAAAACTCTTTTCAGATTGTCTTTTCCTACAATGGCCAGACAGTCTTTTTAGAGTTTTACATTCCCGGAATACCTGGGAATCTCATACGCTTACCACGCGTAACATTTTTCATCATTTTTTGCATTTGATCGAACTGCTTCAATAATCTGTTTACTTCAGGAACGGTTGTACCAGAACCTTTTGCAATTCTTTTACGGCGAGAACCGTTGATGATTTTAGGAGTAGTTCTTTCCTGCTTCGTCATTGAGTAGATAATTGCTTCGACTTTTTTAAAGGCATTGTCATCTATATCAATATTTTTCAATGCTTTGTCCATGCCCGGTAACATACCCAACAAGTCTTTTAAGGAACCCATTTTTTTGATTGATGCTAATTGGTCTAAGAAGTCATCAAACGTAAATTGGTTCTTTTTAATTTTTCTTTCTAATTCTTCGGCTTGTTTTTGGTCAATTTGTGCTTCTGCTTTTTCTACAAGGGTAAGCACATCACCCATACCGAGAATACGAGAGGCGATACGTTCAGGGTGGAAAGGCTCTAAGGCATCAGGTTTTTCTCCTGTACCAACGAATTTAATCGGCTTACCAACCACCTCCAAAACTGAAAGTGCTGCACCACCACGGGTATCACCATCAAGTTTCGTAAGAACTACACCGGTCAATTCCAAAGATTCGTGGAACGCTTTGGCAGTTGTAACAGCATCTTGCCCAATCATTGCATCACAAACGAACAGAGTTTCTGTTGGTTTGATTGTTTCTGAAAGGTTTTTAACCTCTTTCATCATCACTTCGTCAATCGTCGTTCTGCCAGCTGTATCGACGATGATTACGTCCCGAGTAAATTTTCTTGCATGAGAAAGAGCGTTATTTGCTATTTCCACAACATCTTTATTTCCCTCTTCAGCGTAAACAGGTATTTTTATTTGCGAAGCAATTTGTTGCAACTGTGTAATAGCGGCAGGACGGTGAACGTCACACGCAACCAACAACGGTTGGCGACCTTTTTTTCTAAGGCTACGGGCTAATTTTCCGCAGAATGTAGTTTTACCAGAACCTTGCAGACCGGCAACCATAATAATCGTAGGCGGTTTAGGAGAGAAATTAAGGTCGGCTTTTTTATTACCCATAAGCTCAACCATTTCTTCCTTGACAATTTTTACAATCAACTGGTCAGGGCGAAGTTTACCCTTGACCTCAGTTCCTAAGGCTTTCTCTTTTACCTCATTAACGAATTTTTTGGCTACATTGTAATTAACATCGGCTTCGAGCAATGCACGACGAATGTCTTTCATTGCTTCACTAATATTTTCCTCTGTTATTTTTGCTTGTCCCCTAAATTTCTTCAGGGAAAACTCTAACTTCTCTTGTAAATTCTCAAACATCTATTCACATATATAAATTAGCCAATATAAGATTTCAAAATTAACACTTTTTGCCGAAATAGCAATGAAATAATATAAAAAACAGGCAAAATACTATTTTGATATGCTACACACAAAAATAATGTTTTGCCGATTTCTCAATATCCTGGCTTATGCAAAGAGTAACACCAATAATTGTGCAAACAAAATACGCAAGAACATAGTTAATGGGTAAACCGTAGCATAAGCCGTAGCTTGTGCTTGCTCTTCAGAAGCGATTCCATTGGCAAATTCTAATGCAGGAGGATCGGTCATAGCTCCAGCTAAGTAACCACAAATTGTTAAATAGTTAATTTTCATTAATCGACCGATAATCCCTCCTACCAATAATGGGAGGAAAGTAATCATAGCAGCATAAAGCATCCACATATAACCACCATCAATAAGCGTTTCCAAAAAATGTTTTCCGGAACCTAAACCTACACAAGCTAAAAACAAAACAATACCTAACTCTCTGATAAAGTGATTCGCACTTGGTGTCATATAGAAATCAAGTTTTCCAATACGTCCTTTATGACCTAATAAAAGAGCAATAATTAAAGGCCCACCTGCTAAACCTAACTTTGCTGGTGCTGGTAATCCAGGTATAAAAATAGGAATGCTTCCTAATAAAATTCCTAAAAATATCCCGATGAACAAAGGTATTAAATTGGGGTGTGATAAATCGTGAATGGAATTTCCCAAATAATTGGCAACTCTATCCATCCTATCTCTATGTCCTACTACACGAACGGTATCACCAAATTCCAAAGTCGTATATGCTGTAGGAATAATCTCAGATTGTCCTCTAAATACTCGCGTAATATTCGCAGGGAATTGAGTAGTTAAGTTGATTTGTTGGAGTGTTTTACCAGATATTTTTCGATTGGTAACTAATATGTGTCTCATACTTAATCTTCCTGTTATCTCAAATTTAGGTTGTATCGAAACCTCTCCGAATAATAACCTAATATTCTCCATTTCTGTTTCTTTACACAAACCAATTAATACATCTCCTTCTTGAATATTAATATTTGCTTCGGGAATAATATATTCATTATCTCTTTGCAATCGAGAAATAACAAAATCGACGTGCATATTTGAGCGAACAGTTGCCAAAGTCTGACCAAAAATATTAGGATTGGTAACTTTAGCTTGAATAGTTTGTATGCCGTCTGATCCCGATTGTTGATCCTCTCTATACTTTTCGATCTCCTTTTCAGTTCTGATTTTAAAGAGTTTTCTTACCACAATCATTGTGAGAATAATCCCTAAAATACCGAACGGATACGCAATTGCATAAGCCATACCTACTTTTTCAGCAAGAGTGGTACCGTCTGCAAGTTGATCACTAATCAAGGATTGGGCTGCACCTAACCCGGGAGTATTCGTTACTGCACCTGTAAACAATCCTGCAATAGTAGCAGTATCCAAATCAAAAACATACTTGATTACGATGGAAGTTAATAAACCCAAAAATACAATAATGAATGCCAATCCATTTAATTTTAAGCCATTATTTCTAAGAGACGATAAAAAACGAGGGCCTATTTCTATACCTATAGAATAGACAAAAAGAATCAAACCAAATTCTTTGACAAAGTGTAATACATCATGGTTAATGGTTGCTCCAAAATGTCCTATCAGTAATCCGACAAACAAAACTCCGGCAATTCCAAGTTTGAGATTTCCTAACTTTAATTTACCGACGGATATACCTAAAGCACCGACTATTGCTAAAAATAGCAAAGTAGAAGCAGTATTTGTTTTTGAAAAAATTTCTAATAAAGCCATTGTAATACCCTATCAAAATAAATTTAAAAAAAACACTCTAAATAGAAAACAAAATTAGATATTTATTCTTGAATACATACCTAATGTGGATTTCTTTTTCTTTAGAATTAAAAACCTTTTTATAAATTAAAGAATACTTAGTTGATTTTTACTTAATACTTAAAATGTATTTGGTCATAAAATGAAAAATAGTTAATTTTGTGCAATTATAATGGTGCAGTTTTCAAAATTGTCCATTTGGGGAGTGTAACACTCCTAAATTGAAACTGAGTAAATAACTGATTTTTTACCATATATATTCTCATAGGAGAGAAAATGGCAAAGCAATTCAAAACGGTGTCAATTGATGGTAATACAGCCACTACGCATTCGGCGTATGCTTTTACTGAAGTAGCATCAATTTACCCAATCACTCCGTCCTCAGATATGGGCGAGATGGCTGACGCATGGGCAGCAAGAGATTTAAAAAATATCTTTGGTGAAAAAGTAAACGTTCAAGAAATGCAATCAGAAGCAGGTGCCGCAGGTGCTTGCCATGGTGCATTGTCTGGCGGTACGTTGACATCGACTTATACCGCGTCTCAAGGCTTGTTATTGATGATTCCCAATATGTTCAAAATTGCGGGCGAAATGCAACCGGGAGTAATCCACTGTTCAGCACGTTCAATTGCAGCTCAAGCATTGTCAATTTTCGGTGATCACTCTGACGTTATGTCTTGTCGTTCAACCGGTTTTGCTATGTTATCATCATCAAATCCACAAGAAGCACAAGATATGGCTGCTGTGGCTCACTTGTCAGCTATCGAAGCGTCTATTCCATTCGTACACTTCTTCGATGGATTCAGAACTTCACACACAATCCAAAAAGTGGAACAAATTGATTACGCTACCTACAAAGAAATGATTAACATGGATGCAGTTCGTAAATTCAAAAACGAATCTATGAAACCGGAATCACCATACTGTAAAGTTGGTGCCCAAAATCCTGATGTATATTTCCAAGGTCGTGAAACAACCAATAATCAATATGCTGCGTTACCTGCAACAGTTAAAAAATATATGCAAAAAATTACTGAAGTAACAGGTCGCAAATATGATTTATTTGAATACTATGGTGCTCCAGATGCTGAGAAGCTTATCATCGCAATGGGTTCTTCGATAGATACAATCAGAGAAACTTTAGATTACATGACAGCAAAAGGTGAAAAAGTTGGTGCTATCAACGTTCGTCTATATCGTCCATTCTCAGTTGAAGGGTTAGTAGAAGCAGTTCCTGCATCTGTTAAGAAAATCGCAGTTCTTGATAGAACTAAAGAGCCGGGATCAATTGGCGAACCATTATACTTGGACGTAGTCGCTGCATTGAAAGAAAGAAAAGATATTGAAATCTTTGGCGGACGCTATGGTCTTTCTTCAAAAGAGTTCACTCCTTCAATGGTTAAGGCTGTATATGACCATTTGGATAACAATCCTTGGCATAGCTTCACAGTTGGTATTAACGATGATGTTTCTAATTTGTCTATTCCAATCCTCGAAGAAATTGATACTGAAGATGAATCAACAGTACGTTGTAAATTCTGGGGATATGGTTCTGATGGTACAGTTGGTGCATCTAAAAACTCTATCAAAATAATTGGTGAAGGTACAGATAAATATGTACAAGGTTATTTCCAATATGATTCTAATAAATCCGGCGGTTTTACCGTATCTCACTTGCGTTTCGGAGACAAAGAAATTCGTTCACAGTATTTGATTAAAAATGCGGACTTTATTTCATGTTCACGTCACCAATATATAGGTAAATATGATCTATTAGAAGGTATAGTTGAAGGTGGTACATTCTTGATTAACTGCGAGTGGGCACCAGAAGATGTATGGAAAAACTTTACTAAAGATATGCAAGAAGAAATCATTGCTAAAAAAGTTAAAGTTTATTGTGTAGATGCAGGTAAAATTGCTAAAGAAGTTGGTTTAGGTGGTAGAATTAATACTGTAATGCAAACAATTTTCTTCAAATTAGCAGGTATCCTTCCGGCTGATGAATCAATCCAAATGATTAAAGACTACGTAGAAAAAACATTTGCTAAGAAAGGTAAAGAAATCGTAGAAATGAACTGGAATGCAATCGACGCTGCTGTAAATGCTGTTGCTGAGGTTCCTGTTCCTGCTACTTTTGGCACTGAATGTTCTCCAATTCAAGACGTGGTTGCTCCGGGGTCAGGTGAATTTGCTGACAAAGTAATTGACCCTGTAGCTCGTTTGAAAGGCGATTTGGTTAAAGTTTCTGAAATGCCGATTAATGGTGTTATTCCAACAGAAACTAACCGTATTCAAAATAAAGGTCGTGCAACTAAACCATTGAAAAAGCCGATGAAATATGACTTCATCGATCCAAATATGCACAACTTCGATGATGTTTACGTAGAGTATATCCCATCATGTAAAGGTTGCGGTGAAATCCAATACGTAATGAATGTCTGCCAACTATTCGGCGATAGAATGATGATTGCAAATGCAACTGGTTGTTCTTCAATCTATGGAGGTACATTCCCTAACATTCCTTGGGCAAAAGATAAAAATGGATTTGGTCCAACTTGGGGTAATAGCTTATTCGAAGATAATGCTGAATATGCTTATGGTATGCGTCTAGCTGTTGATCAAAACCGTAAAACATTGAAAACTAATGCTGAAAAATTGGTAGGCATGAATATCTCAGCTGAACTTAAAGCTGCTCTTGAAAAACAGTTGAAAAACTTCAAAGAATTGAACAATGATGTAAAAGCTGATGCTCGTGCATTGAAAGTTCTTTTGGAAAAAGAAACTGCTACTGATGAAAATCGTGCCGTTCTTGCTACTACATTGAACTTAGCTGATTACTTCGTTGATAAGTCCGTTTGGGCATTTGGTGGCGATGGTTGGGCGTATGACATTGGTTATGGTGGTCTTGATCACATCATGGCTTCAGACAAAAATGTTAACGTTCTTGTTATGGATACGGAAGTTTATTCAAATACTGGTGGACAGGCTTCTAAATCTACTCCTCGTGGTGCGATTGCGAAATTTGCTGCATCAGGTAAAAAACTTGGTAAGAAAAACTTAGGTTTGATGATGACTACATACGGTCACGTATATGTAGCACAAGTAAATATGATGGCAGATCACGAGCAAGCTATCAAAGCTATCAAAGAAGCTGAAGAATATGATGGTCCTTCAATCATAATTGGCTATTCACCATGTATCGCACACGGTATCGACTTGAAAAAAGCTATTCCGCAAGCGAAAAAAGCTCACTCTTCAGGTTACTGGCCAGTTTACCGCTTCGACCCAAGGAAAGAAAATCCTTTCACTTGGGAATTACCGGAAGCATCTTCAAACTTCGATGAATACGTAGATGCGGAAATCCGTTACAATGCTCTTAAACGTATGGCTCCGGAAGAACATGCGAGACTACGTGAATTAGCACGCAAAGATAATGCTCGTCGTATCGAAGATATCAAGGCTTTAGACTAAGCTATCGACATATTTAAAAACGTTAATTGACCTGACACTCTTTCCGCCCTAATTAGAATTGGGGCGGATTTTTTGTTGTTTCGGGAAAATTTTGTAATTTTGGGATTTTAAATTTGGGGGTAATGACGAAGAAAGATAATATGGCAAAACCTTTTCTAAAATGGGCAGGAGGAAAAACTCAGCTACTTAGCGAGATTCATGCACAGATTCCTTACTCCTATTCGGATAAGTTTACTTACATCGAACCCTTCGTAGGGAGCGGTGCTGTTTTGTTTTGGATTTTAAATAACTTTAAGAATATTGAGAATGCTATAATAAATGATATTAATGAGGATTTAATAAACTGCTACCAGGTTATTAAAACATCAGTTAAAGAACTAATAAGAGTTCTTAGTATATTTCTGTTAGTACCACACAAAAATATATTTTATATTCACTTACTAATCCAACCCATCATATAACATGAATTTACAGTTTAATACAAGATTGTCTGAAGGTTACAAAAGTAGCTCTCAAGTTGCTCGAGTCTTAACTGAAGATTGGGTGTTAAACAATTCATATTGCCCTAGGTGTGGAAATATCTTTTTAAAAAAATTTGAAAATAATCGTCCTGTTGCTGATTTTTATTGTGAAAAATGCAGAGAAGAATTTGAGTTGAAAAGTCAAAAGGAGAAATTATCGAAAATCATCCCAGATGGGGCATACGATACCATGATAAGTAGAATTTATTCTGATAATACACCTAATTTCTTTTTCTTAACCTATTCTAAAACTTGGTTTGTTGATAATTTCCTTATTATACCAAAACATTTCTTTACAGAAGATATTATCATCAAAAGACCTCCTTTAGCAGAGACAGCAAGAAGAGCAGGTTGGGTTGGTTGTAATATTGATATTTCTAAAGTTCCTAAGACAGGAAAATTATTTTTAATTAAAGATGCAGAAATAATAGCCCCTAAAATAGTAACAGAATCTTTTCAAAAAACATTATTTATTCGGGAAAAAAGTTTAAATTCAAAGGGGTGGATTATTGATATTTTAAATTGTGTTGACTCCATACCGTCAGATATATTTATGTTACGTGATATTTATAAATTTGAGAATAAATTACAACAGAAACATCCTAATAACAAGTTTATAAAAGATAAGATTAGGCAACAATTACAAATTCTCAGAGATAAAGGTTTGATAGAATTTATTTCAAGGGGAAAATATAAAAAAATAAGTTATGAAAGAATTTAAAATCGAAATACAAGAAACATTATCAAAAAAATAGTAATGGTTAAATCATAAAATATCAATGATGCTATCTTCTAAATAAACATAATGTACAAAAATAAAGAAGTTATTTTAGATAGTGATAATTTTGTAATTACTGAGATTAAAGAAGTAAAGTAGTTGTGCTATTATTTTACTAACCCGCCTCCCAATTTTTCCTGTCGCTACTTTACTTATTCGACAGAGTTGATAATATGGGCAAGAAAATACGAAAGAAGTCCACACAAATATAATTATGATTTAATGAAGGCTATAAATGGTAATAGGCAAATGAAAGATGTTTGGAGAATGTCTGCAGTTTCTAAATGGGAAAAAAGATGCGGTAAACATCCAACTCAAAAACCTCTTTCATTATTATCAAGAATAATAATGGCTGCTACTGACCCTGCTGATTGGATTTTGGATCCTTTTACAGGAAGTAGTACTACTGGAATTGCTGCTAATATGCTCAATAGAAGATTCTTGGGTATTGACAAAGAAATTGAATTTTTAGAACTAAGCAAAAAGCGAAAAATTGAAATTGAAGATTATGATACATTTATTGACTTTCAAAATAGAATACCTGATTTTAAAACATATAATAGCTTATGATTGTAGCTTAGGTGAATTTATTTTGATGATTTTTCGCATATAATTTTTTCAGTTTCGGGAAAATTTTGTAATTTCGAGTATTCCTAACTTTAATTTTTCCAAAAGTTGGTTGGGTTGTATTATGTTGAAACAATAATCCTTAATTAGAAGTATGGATTCGACGTAATGTATTTATATAGTTTATTAATTTTTTTAATAATTAGAGGATAAAGCAATGGCAAAAACTACAATGAAACTCAGTGCTGATATGGGTAAAAGTTTCAAAACAGAAGTATCATGTTCTCAAAAAATAATCATTGACCAACCAAAAGCAATGGGTGGTGAGGGCTTGGGGCCCAACCCAATGGAAATATTCTTATCATCTCTTCCGGCGTGCATCTGTGCAATCGGTAGAATTATCGCAAACCAAAGAAGAATTAAATTGAATGGTATTCACGTTGATTTGGAAGGTGATATTGATAAAGATTTCCTATTAGGTGTAACTGAAGAAGGTCGTGCCGGATTCACTGAAATCAGAACTTTTGTAGAAATTGATGCAGATTTAACAAAAGAAGAAAAGGAAGCATTCTTGGCAGATATAACTAAGAGATGCCCTATAGCTGATAACATTATGAATACTACTTTAGTCAATGGTAAACTCAAGTAAAATACATTTTAAATTTGTAGATATGTGACATCACAAACCGTCTTGATTTTTTCGAGGCGGTTTTTTTTACATAAACATAGCGAATTGAACAAAATTTTGTATTTTTGTTTCTTTTCTAGGGTGTACTATGAAATTGAAAATTTTAATTATACTCATCATACTGAGTGTTGTTGCAGTTGAATCAAAAGATTTACGTATAACAGAAATTTCCGAAGATATTATGGTCGATGGAGTAATAGACGAAATATGGACAAAATGTAACAAAACCAGTCTCGATTTCCAATTAGAACCGAATGTCGGAGATTTTCCATCACGAAAAACATTTGTTTCTGTAGCTCAAAATCAGAACATGATATATTTTCTATTCATATGTCATATTAATTCTAAGAAAGAAATTTCTACTTCTATTCAGCAGCGTGACCAACTCAATACAAAAGATGATATGGTCAGTTTAATGTTAGATACTTATAATGATAATCGAACAGCGATATTATTTCAAGTTAATCCTCTCGGAACAATCACAGACGCAAAGCTCTTAAACGACGGAAAGTCTAAGGATTATCTGTGGGATACTGAGTGGACTGCACAAACTTCTGTTACTTCCGAATATTGGACAGCCGAAATAGCAATACCTTTATCAAGTATTCCATATAATCCGAACCTTACGACATGGGGATTAAACCTTTCTCGTTCAATTAGGAAAAATCAGGAAATAGTTTGGTGGGGTACTGTTTCTGAAAATTATCGTGTATCGCAGGGGGGTAAACTTACCAATCTTAATCTCTCTCAAGAAAACAAACACCGTCTCAGTCTTTTCCCGTATGCAACAGGACGATATGAGGATAGTGATATAAGCGGAAAATATAATGATTTTTCAGGAGATGCTGGAGTTGATATTAAGTATAATTATAGTTCAAATATCAATGCAAATCTGACAGTAAATCCTGATTTTGCAACAATCGAAGGTGATAAGGAGCAAATCAACCTTACGCCTTGGGAACTAAAATTCCCTGAAAAACGAATTTTTTTTCAAGATGGGAATGAGATGTTTGATACAAGGATTCAGACTTTCTATTCTAGACGAATTGGCGATATTCTATTCGGAGGAAAAGTTAACGGAAAAGTTGGCAAATATCAATTTAATGGCTTATTCGCAAATACAAAAGAAAATAAAGATTTGGATATTTCAGCGAATAAATATACAGCCTTTAGAGTTAAACGGGATTTTTTAAATTCTTCCGCTCTTGGTGCAACATATACTAATAAATTTACGGATTCTACTAACTACCATTCTTTCAGCGGTGATTATATTTTAAATTTGGATAATTGGAAATTGACAGGTCAACTCGTAAGTACTCTCCCAGGGGATTTTGCATCTCATTCGGCCTGGTTTACTCGATTTGCACGTGAAAATAATACGTATCATTATCATATTCGCTATACCGAGTTGGGGGAGAATTTTAAAGAAAATCTAAACCAAACCGGCTATATTAGCGATCAAGATCGACGCGAAGTTGATGGTGATGTAATGTACAAATTTTGGTTTGACAAGCATATTCAATACCTGCGACTTTCCGGAAGGAATAATATTTTTTGGAGTAGGAGTAGCGGAGAATTGCGTTCTTGGTATCTCACCTACACAGCAAGAACTTATTTTCAAAACAAGATAAGTCTTGATATTTATTATAATGATGAATATAAAAATAGTTTTCGTGGAAAATATGCGGACTTCTATAATCATTTTTATATGGCTACTATCGGTTATAACACAGATGAAAACCAATACGCAAAATTAAGTTACAGACAGGGGGTTAATTTTAAACGTGATTTTGAATTGGCCGAATTTGAATCATCTATACGTTTCTTTGAAAATTTTTCACTTGATTATGAGCTGAAATATCTGTATTTCTCGCCTGATGAAACAGATGAATCTACTTGGCTCAATATAGTAGGGATGAGCTATTATCAGACAAATGATTTATGGGCAAGGATTTTCGCTCAGCATAGCACAAAGAACAATCATCTTTACCTTTATGGACAATTAGGTTGGAGATTCAAACCGCCATTTGGAGCTATTTACTTGATATACAGTTCAGATGAATATAAAGAAATTTTAACAGATAATGAAATTCAATCTGATATTTTCTTTTTGAAAATAACGTATCCGTTACATATTTTGAAATAAAATAGATAAAAAATATTATAAATATACATATATTTTTTTGTAAATTCGGATTTTTTTCGTAAATTTGCTTTTTTTAACATATTTGAGGCCATCATGTCAGATGTAGAAACAAAATCAAAGGTTGTCGGACTATACTGGATATATATAATTTTGGGAATTTGCTATGTACTAATCAAAATTGGGTTTGTCTCATTTGGGTATCTCCATCTAACTGCGATACTACATGGTGCGATACCAGCATCATTAACAGCTATTAGTGGATATATTACACTATCACTTACAAAAAAAAGAAAATCATCTATGATGAATATACTGTTGATGGTGTTACCAATCTTAACAGTTATAATTACTCCAATCTATATGTATATAGCTGCCGGACCTAATGTTTGGCTTACAAAGGGAAGACTGCCTGTTTTGATTATTTATGAAATTATAGGTACGGTTCAATTTATTGTTGCGGTAATCGCTTTTAAAAGAATTAGAAATATGTAATAAAAATAATCATATTTTTAATATAAAAAATTCCAAAGTATCTTTATGTTGCTTTGGAATTTAACTGTATATTCATAAAAATAGTCGATGAATTATTGATACTGTAGAGGGTATAATTCTTGCATTATGAGAATGTTTTTCAAATGTAACAAAGAAGAATTATGTACGATTTTACTTTCTGTATTAATTTGAAATTCGATGAGTCATAGTTATTAGTAATGGCTATTATATCTTGAGATACCAGTTTATTAGTATATTGTGATATTTTACAATACGAAAAGAGTATATTCGATAATATGTTGGGTTTGTTTGGTCTTAAATTTAAAATGCTATAAACTTGGTACAGTTATAATCGCAAAATTATAGTAATAAAATTTTGATTGATTGAGAAGGTTGGTAAAGTGACAAATGATATATTTAACATAATACTTAGTACTGCTGAAAATGCTTTTTTACAAGTAGGGGTGTTTGTCGGTGCGGTGCTTTTACTATTTGGTTTTATTAATTATAAACGCCAGGGTAAATTTGTAGAGTCATTAGAAAGAAATAAACCATGGCAACCTGTTTTTGGTTCTCTTTTAGGACTAAGTCCTGGTTGTGGTGGAGCAATTTTTGTTATGCCCCTATATCTTAAAAATACAGTAAGTTTTGGAACTATTTTAGCGACACTAATTGCTACTATGGGTGATTCTGCCTTTGTACTGATGGCAACCCATCCGAAAGAATATCTATTGGTATCAGTGATTAGTTTGGTTGTGGCAGTTATTGTTGGATATTTAGTAGATAAACTGAATTTAGACAAAGGATTTATAAAACGAAGTAAAAAGTTAGAAGAAAATTTAGTTCCATTAATAAAACAACACGAACAATTAGAAGAGGAATTAATTGCCGCAGGGGTACATACGTGTAAAATGCAACACATTGCTCACCAAGAAGGAGATAAAGTTGATATATTCTTTCATCATCAGGGGCAAGAAGAGCCAGAGCCAGAATGGAAATATAAATTTACTCATAAATATGCATATAAGGTGTTTTGGGGCTTGGTAGTCTTGGGATTAGTGCTTGGCATAGCTATGCTTTTTCAAGTTGATGTTGATACAGATATGGGTATTCCCAATATAGGCTTGGTATTAGGAATTGGAGGAACTCTTTTTTCTTTAATATATATGATTATAAACAAAAAAGTAGTAAAAAATGATTCTTATATTGAAGAGGAACACAAAATATTCTCTCTTAAAAAAACATTAATACATAGTGCCGAAGATACTGCTTTTGTGAATACATGGGTTTTTGTTGCTTATCTCATATATGAACTATTCGTTTATTCCGTAGGGGGAGAACTGGTTATCAAAGATTGGATGACTTCTACGGGAATAGCGACTGTTTTTATCGGTGCTTTAATCGGTCTTATTCCTGGATGTGGCCCCCAAATTATTTTTGTATCCCTATATACAAAAGGTATGATTCCTTTCGCTGCTTTGATTGCAAATGCTATTTCGCAAGATGGTGATGCTCTGTTTCCTCTTTTAGCTATTGACAAAAAGTCTTCGCTTATTGCAACCCTTATAACAACAATTCCTGCATTATTTATTGGAGTTCTTATATATCTGATTTTTAATCTTTAATATTTTTTAATATATTTTCAGCTGTTTTCCTTTGGAGATACAGACGAGAATTTATTAATATTTCATACACATAAATATTTTTTTTATACAACTCAGATATTAATCCAATAAAATTCAATAAATTCAGTCACACTCTCTTTGTAGATTGTTAATTTTTATTTAGTGGGACTATGTTTAATAAGATGATTGTTGCGGCTATGCCGTTAGTGCCGAAACCAATAGTAAAAGTATTTGCTAAGAAGTATATTGCAGGCAATACTCTTGATGATGCTGTTCGTGTAACTCAAGATTTGATGGCTCAAGGCGGGATGTCAACAGTTGACGTTCTCGGTGAATTTGTGGAAGACAAAGAAAGAGCTATTCATGAGAAAGAGGAATCTGGATTTGTTTTAGATGCTGTTGCAAAGTATCACTTAAAAACATCTCTATCTGTTAAACCGACCTCTCTTGGGCTCGGTATTGACTGGGATTTTGGATATGGTAATATCTCGGAATTAGCAGAAAAAGCCAAAGATTTAGGAGTGTTCATGCGTTTAGATATGGAGAACTCTCCATATACCAGTAATACAATTAAAGCATATAAGAAGCTACGTGATGATGGGTTTGATAATGTTGGAACAGTATTTCAGGCATATATGAAACGTACTGAAGATGATATTAAATCGTTAATTGATTACAAACCAAATCTCAGACTTTGTAAAGGTATCTATGTAGAAGACGCATCTATAGCTTTTAAAGATAAAGAGAAAATCCGTGATAATTACAAAATGCTTCTTGAATTGATGCTTGATAACGGAATGTACCCTGGAATCGCGACACATGATGAGCTGTTACTCCAATTTGGCGAAGAGCAAATCAAAAAACGTGGTTTGAAAAACGAACAATATGAATTCCAAATGTTGCTTGGTGTTCGAGAAGCAAGAAGAAGCCAGCTTTTGAAAAAAGGATATCCACTTCGGGTCTATGTTCCCTTTGGTGAAGATTGGTATGGATATTCAACCCGCCGATTGAAAGAAAATCCTCAAATGGCAGGACATATTGTTAAGTCTATTTTAAGATTAAATAAATAAGTTATACCTTAAAAATTAAAATAAATTCATTGAAACCAACAGATGAGAAAATTTGTTGGTTTTTTTTATTCTTTTTTAACTTTTTTTTATAAATGGACATAAAAGTCTTGTTTGTCTCATGGAATATCTTTATATTTGCACTTCGGTATTCCGCATTTTGGGAGTTTGTATTATGAATGAAAAAAATAGAAAATTTAGATTTCAAGTTCCGGCAGCAATTTTGTTGGGACTATTGATAGGTTTAGGCAGTTTTACTTTTTATATTTCTCGTGCTCACTCTTATCTCTCTGATGAACCGGAGACTTGCGTAAACTGTCATATTATGGCTCCTCAATATGCCACATGGAATCACTCTAGCCATAGAGAATGGACTAACTGTAACGATTGTCATGTACCTCATGATAATGTGTTTAATAAATATTATTTCAAAGCTAAAGATGGTATGCGTCACGCAACCATTTTTACATTACGAATGGAACCACAAGTAATTTTCATTAAGGATGAAGGGAAGAGGGTTGTACAGGAAAATTGTATTCGTTGTCACAGCGATCTGATTACTGATGATAAGTTATTGAAAAAAACTGAGGTAACTCATAATTCACGCATGGCCAGAAAATGTTGGGACTGCCACCAAGAGGTACCTCACGGTAGAGTAAACAGCCTATCAAGTGTGCCTAACGCACGTGTCCCACGTCCTTCAGCACCGCTTCCTAATTGGTTATCGAAAATGATGTCTAAATAATATAGAGAATAGCTATGAATTCTTCAAACAAAAAATCGAATAGGATATCAGGTTTAACCTGGATTATCTTTGCTGTAACTGTTGTTGCAGTATTCTTTGTAGGCTTATTGGCTTCACAAGTTATGGAACGCCGAACAGAGGCAATATTTGTAGAGGTACCCGAAACAAAAATTATGGATCTCGAACCTCGAAATGAAGTTTGGGGTGAGAACTATCCACGTGAACACCAATCATATATCCGAACGGCTGATACGACTTTCAAAAGTATGTACAATGGCAATGCAATGATTGATATGCTGGAAGTGGACCCGCGATTAGTTGTTCTTTGGGCAGGATATGGTTTTTCAAAAGACTATAACCAAGGTCGTGGTCACTACTATGCAATCGAAGATATAAGAAATACTCTCCGTGTAGGTGCTCCTGTTAATGGTGCAAAAAGCCCTATGCCTAATACCTGCTGGACATGTAAATCTCCTGATGTACCCCGAATGATGAAAGAACTTGGTTCTCCGCAGGCTTTTTATGCGGGTAAATGGGAAACTTTAGGATCTCAAATTGTTAATCCGATTGGTTGTGCTGATTGCCATGACGCTAAGACGATGAATTTAACTATCACTCGCCCGGCTTTGATTGAAGCATTTGAAAGAATTGGAAAAGATATTACAAAAGCATCTCATCAGGAAATGCGTTCATTAGTTTGTGCACAATGCCATATCGAATACTACTTCAATAAAAAGAAATTTGAAGGTGTGCCGTATTTGACTCTTCCATGGGATAATGGTTTTGCTGTCGAGGATATGGAAAAATATTATGATGATATTGAATTTTCAGATTGGACACATGCTATCAGTAAAGCTCCAATGCTTAAAGCTCAGCATCCGGGATATGAAGTTTATATGACAGGTGTTCATGCAGCTCGTGGAGTATCATGTGCTGACTGCCATATGCCATATATGAGTGAAGGTGGACAGAAATTTACTGATCACCATATTCAATCACCTTTGAATAATGTTCACAACTCCTGCCAAGTTTGTCACAGAGAAGAAACAGAACAATTAATAAAAGATGTTTATGAAAGACAAACTCGCATGATTGAGGGACGGGATAACCTTGAAAAATTAATCGTTCGTGCCCACGTTGAAGCTAAGAAAGCATGGGACTTAGGTGCAACAGAAGAGCAAATGAAAGATATTCTTTGGGATATTCGTCATGCACAATGGAGATGGGATTATGTTGCTGCGTCTCACGGTGGTTCTTTCCACTCTCCGGTTGAAATTGGAAGAGTAATATCTTCTGGTATCGAAGTTGCTCAAGAAGCAAGATTAAAACTATCTCGTTTGTTAGCTACCTTAGGTATGAATGAAGAAGTGCCGTACCCTGATATATCCACAAAAGCTAAAGCTCAAGAATATATTGGTTTACCGGTCGAAGAATTGAAAGAAAAGAAGGCCAAATTCATCGAGAAAGTAGTTCCCAAATGGTTGGAAGAAGCTAAAGAAAGAGAAAGCAAATATTAAGATTTTTTTAACAAGGGAGTCTATCTTTTATTTGAATACTCAATACAGATGGAATCCACTTCAGCAGTGGGTTCCATTTTTTGAACAAAGCAATCGTAAACTCTCTACGGGAAATACAGAGTTGCTAAACCTTATAGTAAAAATATTTTAAGAGGATTTTATGAATGAAAAAAGGAATATTTGGCAGTACCCATGGAGGGCGAAGGAAAGCGTGATAATCACTTTCACGTTGTTAGTGATAGGATTGGGATTGGATATTATCATTGGGAAATCGGCTATTAATCTTGCATTTCCGATGAATCTCATTGCATTTGCAGTTTTACTTAGTATTTCTATAATACTATTTGGGCTGTCTAAAAAAATTAAAGAATTAAGATTTTTCTTTTCAATTGAAGCTACAATTAGCTCGGTTGTTCTATTAACAATTTTTACTATGCTGTTGGCTCTTGTGCCTGAGGTTGAATTTGCAAAATTAGGCTTCGAGAATCTAAGGAATACATTTTCTTTTGCATTCGCATACAGCTATTTTTTAATTGTTCTTGGATGTACGGTACTCTATCGAATAAAAATGAAATCGCTACGTGATGTTGCATTCTTCCTCAATCATTTTGGTTTGTGGTTCACACTTATGGCGATGGGATTGGGTAGTGCTGATATTCAGAAGTGGACAATGCCCGTTGCGGAAGATGAAACCGTTTGGTATGCTTATACAAACGAGGGAATTCAGCAGACAATGGATTTTGCAATAGAGCTGAAAGAATTTAATATAGAGTATTTTAAACCCAAATATGCAATTCTTGATACAGCAACAAAAACACCTATCAAAAAAAATAACAAGCCGTTAGTTCTCGAAATTGAGCAGGAAAAACCATTTGAGTTTGAAGATTATAAATTGATTTTAAAAGAATATATACCTGCTGAAAAATTTGAACCGGGCGGACAGATGAAAAACCTTCAGCCGAACACGGCATTTTTTATCATCAAAAAAGACGGGGCTACAATTGATTCTGGTTGGGTTAGTTCGGCGAATGAATTTATGCCTCCTGTTGGTATTGAATTTGGAGAAAATTATTCATTGATAATGACGGAACCCGAACCTTCTATTTTCGAATCTGATATTAAGGTTTTCGAAAAAGGAGGAAAAATAGAAGATACGAAAATTACAGTTAATAACCCGCATACGATTGGTAAATATAAGATTTATCAAACAAGCTACGAAAAATCACCCACAGGATATGTCAGCATATTAACGGTGATATATGAGCCATGGTTGATTTATTCGTATATAGGTTCACTTATGATGATTCTTGGTGCCGGATATTTGATTTTTTCACGAATTGATTTAGGGAGGGAATAATTATGTGGTATTATTTTGAATGGTTCGCTCTCGGTGCTTCACTTTCTGTAATCTTGGGAACAATATTTACGGTTTTGAACAAAGAAAATAAATTTGATACAATCATAAATATCTGTTTTTATCTGGGGATAGGTGCTCTTGCTGTATTTATAATTTCACTTTGGATTCAGTTAGAACGCCCGCCAATGAGAACACTTGGCGAAACTCGACTTTGGTATAGTTTCTTCATAATGATAATCGGCTTTATCATGTACTCTCGTTTTAAATTAAGATTGTTCTTGATTTACTGTTCGGTGATGTTCTTGGTATTCCTATCGCTTAATTATTTTATGCCGGAGATTCATTCAAAAACGCTCATGCCTGCCCTACAAAGCCCGTGGTTCGTTCCGCACGTAATCGTTTATATGATTTCGTACGCATTGCTTGGATTGGCAGCGTTGATGGGGCTAATCGGCTGGTATAAGATTCAGAAAGGTAAACCAATCGATACAACAGTTGATTTTGCAGATAAATTAGTAATATCCGGATTTGGATTCTTAACTCTTGGTTTGGTTTTTGGTGGACTTTGGGCAAAAGAGGCGTGGGGTAATTTTTGGACTTGGGACCCTAAAGAAACTTGGGCATTGCTGACTTGGCTCGTATATCTGATTTACATCCACTATCGAAAGAATACCCCGTCTAATCGAAAAATGCACCTCTACCTGCTTTTTATCGGTTTCGTTGTGGTGATTTTATGTTGGTTCGGAATTCAGTATCTTCCGGTAGCAGCTCATAGCGTGCATACTTATTCTTAGAATGGGATTGTAATTAAATTTATTCGGAGAGTAGAATTTTGTTGTATATTGCCCTGGCCGAAGCCGGGGCAAAACTCTATTCTCTTATTATCTTGCCAAGCGAATCATATTTTATAAATGTATAACGATAGATTTTACCATTTTTAAATAGTTTAAGTGTATCAGATAATGCTGGTTTATATATACTATCTCCAGTAGTAGCAAAATATCGAAACTTGTTTTTGTTATTTAGCTCGCTTGTGTAGGGGTAAAATAAAAACCTGTTATCATTATTAATAATTTTAAAACCAGTACCTCTACGCCAAATATATGTCTTCTCGAGCCTTCCAATAATATCGGATGTATAGAATTCATTTGATAACTCCAGAACAGATGGATAGTTCTTTTTAATGTAGTTGAAAATTAATACCATCATAATAGAAAAAACACAGATAGCTGAAGCTATGAAAATAATTACATTTTTTCTTTTTTCTAAAAACATTTGATCTTTCCCTATTTTTTATGAAAATCATAGATTATAAATGTGTTAGAAACACCTATAGAACTGTCACATCCTGAGTGGTAGCGGTATGGATCCCCCAATATTTACTTCTCTTGATATAATATCAGGCTTATTATCTAACAGATAGTAATTGACTGATACTGAAATATTGGCCATCCATTTTAAACCTCCATTTGCATAAATACCAAGGATATCTCCTTCTAATATATTGTTTTCCATCATATCTCGCTCAATATCTGAGACAGAACCCAAATAGTTCCCCGATTCAAAATTAACTGAAAAATCTGCTGCCCAACCAATACCTACCATAGGTGTAATCGTTACCATGGTCTTGTCCCGTTATATGTTGACATATTTTTGGAGGTTATAATGGGTAGATTAGAAGACGTATCAAATATGTATCGAGGTCAACTTGCCAGTACTG
>PDWI01002684.1_pt1 | contig 26353 bp, 23 predicted proteins | sample 1430891 | NCBI WGS metagenome assembly PDWI01 (sample SAMN01162508, study PRJNA174530) | Oral metagenome, whole genome shotgun sequencing project. | biome: Marine environment; feature: Marine mammal; material: Swab sample of the gingival sulcus; isolation source: swab sample of gingival sulcus...
CCACTCATTCTTACTCGGTTCTCTGTCTGATTCTAAAATTTTAACAATCTTCCAAAATTGATTAATTCCCGAAAATTCAAAATTCGAATTTCTAGATTGGGATAAAGTACAAGTGAATGTTATAATTATAAGGAGTAATATTTTTTTCATATTAGTTGAAAATTATTATCATTCTAAAAGTTTTGTTTTTCCGAAACAAAAACCATTTTGATTAAAAATATCATTTAATTGTTTTTATAAAGGAATAATCGAATGAATAGGAAAAATTATAAAATGTCAAAATTATAGAACCAACTCCTCTATTTTTCAGAAGTTTCTATATAGCTGAAAATCATTAGAAAAATATTGCAAGACCAAGACTGGCATTACTACCGCCAAAACTAATATCTTTAGCTTTAGTAGTACCTACCAACATAGCAACATCATTAAGTGTTGATTTTGATTTAGTCTTTGAGTAACTATATGATGTGGAAATATTGTATTCACCGGATAAGAAAACATTTGTATCAAGTTGATACTCAACATTAAGAATAAAATTAAGTCCTACACTTAAAGTTTTGGTATCAGCTATATCTTTAGAACTCCCAAATGGAGAAATTTGTTTAGATTCATCATACCTTTTTTGGTAACCTATAAATGGTCCTGCTCCTACATATAAATGAAATTTCTCATATTGCATCATTCTATTGAGATAATCAACAGCAAGCTTTATATCCCACCTTGTAGATGAGTTTGGTGATTTTCTTAAAAGAGTATCTTGAATTGATTCTTGCTCTCTATCTCTATTTAATGAATAAGTAGTTATCCCAAATCTTAAACTTTTACTCTCCTTATCCAACATATATTGATAAGCAAAAGTATAACCTTTGAAATTATTAAGAGTAAAAAGATTATCAATTTGGAATAATATCCCATGTTTTAATTCAGTTTTGGAAGTGTCTTGGGCTGAAATTATTTGGAATGAAAAAATTAAAATTAATAATAAAATAAAATATTTCATCTTTTACCTTTTTTAATAGTGAATTAGTTTGTTTAATATAGTTATAGTCCTATTATTTTTGCATGATAAATAAATGCAGTATCATAAATAAATTCTTCATTTTTATCAAAACTTCTTATTACTAGATTATATTAATCCAACCTCAATAAACTGATATTTTATTAAGTAGCATATTTAATATCGTTATGCTTGAAATAATTTTTAACTCACGTCTGATTATTTTGCAACATTACTATAGGATTTTTAACATTATTTCTAAGTTGTTCTTGATTTTTGGGAGCAGGTTTATCAGACAATCCATACTTTAGATCACAATTCAAATATTCATCCGGATTCTTATCCGGAGAGTAAGAGGACAGATAAGAATACTTCAATCTTATCTTTGTGATCCTCAAACCATCCTTTAACAAACTTACTATGATGAACCCTTAAATTATTAATATAGCGTTATATTACCGCTATGTCAATAATAGGCATAGGCCATTTTTTAGATAAATCTCTGTAAGCCAGAAATAACATTTTTTTACTACCAAATAACGATTACCGCCTGTCTTATTAATAAATTCAACTGATTTTATCAGCCACGGAGAATTAGACCTAAAGATATTCTAAATATTTCTTCTGATAATTTTACTAACGGATGTCTTCTGTTTATTATTTTTTTTAATTCTACTTTGAATAATTCTGAGGTTTCTTCTCTTTTCTTTGGTCTCATTTTTTGCAAGCTTTTTTATTCTTTTTTATTTTTCTTGCAATTTATTTTTACTTTATAGAGCCTTGTGTCCTCTTAAGTTAGACTCTTTTTTAGAGGTTTCTAATAATTATCTACACCTTTAGGTATTTTCTGCAAACTATAAGTTCCTTCTAAAATTCTTTCGCGATGAAAAGCTTCTAAATTTTCAAAGGATTTTCACTTTCCTTTATAAGCGTAAAAATCTTTTTTGCTTGTACCGTCAAACAAACGAATATTATCAAAAATAAAATTTCTGGGATTTAACGAAATGCCTTTATGTCTTACTTCGTAATGCAAATGCGGACCTGTAGAAAGACTTCCTGAATTACCTGTTAAAGCAATAATATCACCTCTTTTTACTCTCTGTTTCTTTTTTACTTTAAACTTGGAAAGATGAGCATAAAGAGTAACATAACCATAGCCGTGGTCAATTTTAATTACTTTTCCGTAACCACCTCTATTACCTACAAATGTTACAATTCCATCTCCGGGAGCATAAACTTTTTCGCCGGTGTTAGCTAAAAAGTCCAAGCCATGGTGCATTCTTTTCCTTTTTAATATCGGATGATACCTCATACCAAACTTATCTCCAATAGCACAATTAACCGGACTTATTGCTGGAATTACTTCAAATAATTTTTTATTGCTTTCAAATTTTTCTAAAACTTTATCAAAATTTGCTTTTTCTATTTTCAGCTTGGTTTCAATTTCATTAATATAATTATAAACCGATGTCAGTTCGAGATTATCAAGTGAATGATTATATATATCAAACTTACTTCCGCCAATACCTATTTTATCGCTTTCAATATTAATCGGCTCCAAATTTACAGCAAGGCGCAAATCATTAGAATTATCTTTTAGGTTATTAACAGAATTAAGCAATTTGTTATATTTTTTATTTAACAAAGAAATTTCTTTTTTATAACTATTTTCTATTATTGCTTTTTGGTTATTTTTGAATACGATTGAGGTGTTATCTAATAAAAAATAATTTATACTAACAATTGCAGTTACAATAAGAATAAAAAATGCTACAACAGATATTATTACTTTTGGAACTAAATTTTTAACCTCTATTAATGTTAATTTCTGAGGAGAATAATAGTAAAACTTATTTATTTTCATATTTATATTAAATTTTTTTAATAATTAACTTAGCTATTCGCTTTATATAACTCTCTTTTTTTAAGTTCACTTATAAGGATATTATAAAAGCACCAATTTTCAAGCCACTTTTGTGGAGTTAACGTTCTTAATAAATATTTTTTTTCTTTTAACGTTTCAAAAAGAGACAAATCATAAATAATTGCTTTTTGTTCGTTTTTACTCAATATTTGCAATTGTCTCTTATACAAATACTTAAAAGTTTTTTTAATAAATATGTAACTGCAAATTAGTTGTGTGTTATCATATTCTGAAACTAAACAATCAGTTGATGTTAATTCTACTTTGTACATAAAAACCCCTCTTTCATAAGAAATTTTAATGATAAGCAGTTAAAATAAGACACAATCTGTGCCAAAGGTCACATTATCTATGTGTAAAAAAACTCTCCTTTTTTTGTAGTTTTTCGACAATTAATTTGTATTAAAATTTTTCTATTTATTAAGATAGCAAAAAAAACTGACATTTATTTTAATAAATATTTCAATTATATTTAATATAATAATTTAGCATTGTAAAGTTTTTTTGCTCAGGCAACTTTTTTTGCACCATTTACGTATGCTATAATCGAACAATTTATAAAAAATTAGAGTGATTTTTAGCATATTTATTTTTACTTTTTTCATTTAATTCAGTTTTACTAAATTAAATAAAATTTTATCGAAAATAAAAAATGAGTAAAGTAGAAAAAACAATAGTCGTAAAACAACATACTAAAGAAAATGATTTTAATATAAACTATTTTACTGCATTTTATTCAGGTATAATGATAAGTCTTTTAACTTTAAGTTTAATTATCCTCGCGAAATTTTTTGCTTTCCTGTCAGATAGTGTAACTACTTTTCTTGTTGAAAAAAATGATTTAATTATTACATTTTGGTCATTTATAATTATTTCATTTATTGTTTTTCTTGTCAACAATAATTTGTTCAAACAAAAAAAGATGTAACAATTCTTTAATTTTATTTATTTTAATAAAAGACTTATCTTTGTAGTTAAAGATGGGGTCTCTTTTTTATTTTTATAAAATTTATTTATTTTATTTGATATATGAAAAAATCTTTCATAAATAATTTTTTTTCTTTTAATACTTATAGAAAAATTTTATCCTTTTTTAGTCATTATATAATTGGGTTACTAAAGAGAATTGATCAGCACCATATTTTCTTGACTGGAGGAGGAATTGCTTTTTCTTTACTTCTTTCAACTATACCGATTTTATTATTAGTTTACGCTCTTTTGGGGAATATAATCGAAGTTGAATCTATTGAACATAATCTTTCGCAATTAATACATACGGTAATTCCATATAAAGAATATGCAGACTTTACAACTTCTGCAATAGTTAGAAGAATGCCGGGAGTTTTTCAATATAGTGCTGTTGCATTTTATCTTGGTCTAATCGGATTATTTTTCACTTCTACATGGCTATTCAGCAGTATGCGTACAATACTTAATAGTGTTTTCGGAAGCAGTGAAAACAAAGGAATTATTATCGGTTTGATAAGAGATTTCGGCATGGTTATCTTGATAATCTTATTAATGCTACTTTCTACCTTTATTCTTCCTTCAATCAATATTTTGATTAAGGCTTCAGAAAATATTGAAATTTTAGAAAGGTTCAGAGTTGATTCTTTGATACACGATCTTTTTTCATTTACATCTATTTTAGTAGTTCTTTTGCTTTTCTTTGTGTTTTATTCTCTTATACCTTATGCAAAGCTTAATAAAAAAGTTACATTTGTAGGTGCTTTATGGGCTACTATTTTATGGGAATTGGCAAGAGTTGTATTTGGTTATTATGTCCAAACTTTTTTACAATCCAATAAGTTTTATGAAGCATTTATACTTTTTTTAGTTTTACTGTTTTGGCTTTTTTACGCATCAATACTATTTATAGTCGGTGCAGAAATAGCACAGTTGTATCGCGAAAGAAATAATTTATAACAATTTATTTTAAATAAATAAAAAGTTAAGATTCAACAGCTTCTTTAACTGAATTATATATTGTAAATACTTTATCTAAGCCTGTTGCGGAAAAAATTGGAATTGTATCTTTATTGTCAAAAACCAAATAATATTTCTTTCCCATTGTTTTTAATCTTTTAACTCCCGAAACCAACACTCCAAAAAAAGATGAATCAATAAATTCACATCCATTTAAATCTACTACAATGTTTTTACCTTCTTTTGCAATTACTTCTTCCATAAAATTTTTAAAAATAGAAGCTTCCTTTAATGTGGCTCTTGTATTATTATACTTTAACACGGTAAAATTCGCAGAATAAGTATCATTTTTTGTAAATAGATTATCTTCATCAATTGAAGTATCAAAAAGGGAATTTCCTTCAATAGTAAATCTATGTTTTAATCTTTCATTGATTTGTTGTTCTTGTATTTCTTCCATTTTATAATTAATCCTCAAACTCAAATTTTTAATAAATATTTTTCATAATAACTTTAAAAACTTTATTTCTATCTTCATTGTTTTCTATAGAATCCGTGGTAACATGCTTTATACTTTTACCGATTTGTTTACCAACAGTATCTATTTTATATTGTACAATATTGTAATTATTAAAGATTATATATTCGCCTTCAATTCCTTTAATTTTTAATTGCATTTTTACTCCGTTTTTTAACCAGAAATAAATAAGAAAAAAATGCTCAAAAATGTGATCTTAAACATTGCAACTATATTCACTTTATTAATCGAAATTTTATTTCCGAAGTTAAACATCAAATGTGATATAGATCACGTCAGTATAAGTTTTTTTCTATTATATACTCGTATTAAATTTTTTTATTTTAGAAATTAGTTTTAATTTAAGAGCAAGCTGAGAGTAATAAACCAAGCTTCTTGTTCGCCAAAGCAGAAAGTGAAAGAAAATGTTAAAAAATGGAGATTTTACAAAGAATGGCAAACTATATTAAAAATCCTATTACAAATCCCGACTGGAATCCTTCAATGGGTGATTATTTTAACCGCCGTGTACACGAAGAGGATTTATTATATGAAAAGAGGCAAAAAAATAAAAAATTAATGATTTTTTCCTTAATTTTATTTCATTTAATTGGTATTGCATCCATATCTTTATTTTATTGATAATTTTTGATTACTAACTTTTTATTGTTGAGAGTGATATTGTTTAATTAAAAGCATATCACTTTCAGTAAAGCGTTAGCACATTACTAAAGTTTCGCCCAATTAATAATATTAAAGAAATATTATTAAAGAGAGAGTGTTAACTATAATTTTAATTTTTCATATAACAAATAAATGAGATTTTCAAGTACCATTATGGGTGATTATCAGTTTGTACAAACTTATCTTGAATTGATTTGAAACAAAATTAAGTTAGCTAAAAAAATTAGCTGCCTTTAAATCGGCAGCATTGAATAATGTAAGTAAAAAATTAACCTTGTATTCTTGTTCCACAGCCATCTTGGGGAAGATTTGGAGCATCGGTAATTACACTTTCTTTTCCGGTACTATCTGCAAATTTAATTGCGGCTTTAATTTTTGGAGCCATGCTTCCTGCACCAAATTCACCTTTATCGAAAAGTTCACTAACAGCACTAACTGTTAAATTATCTAATGCTTTTTGATTAGGCTTATTAAAATTAATATAAACTTTCGGAACATCTGTAATTATGTAAAATACATCAGCTTCAATTTTAGTTGCTAAAACAGAAGAAGCTAAATCTTTATCAATTACTGCTTCTATTGCTTCTAAAAAACTATTCTCATGTTTAAAAACCGGAATACCGCCTCCGCCAACTGCAATAACAATGTTACCTTCATTTGCCAAAGATTTAATAACACTTTCATTCATAATTTCTACAGGCTGCGGAGAAGCAACTACTTTTCTCCATCCACGATTTTGTGAATCTTTTTGAAATACCCAATCATTTTTCTTAGCTAATAAATCAGCTTCTTCTTTTAAGTAAAACGGACCAACAGGTTTTGTTGGGTTTTCAAAAGCGGGATCGAACTTATCTACAAGTACTTGTGTTACAATAGTAATTACATTTTTTTCGAGGTTATTTTCAGAAAGTACATTGCGCATCATACGTTCAATCATGTAGCCGATTTCTCCTTGAGAATCGGCTACACAAATATCCATGGGCATTTGAGGTAATTTATACTTATCGTACCCTGCTTCATTTTTCAACAATAAATTACCAACTTGCGGACCATTACCGTGTGTGATAATTATATTGTAATCCATTTTTATAAGGTCAACCAGCTGTTTACATGTATCGAGGACATTTTTTTCTTGTTCATCGATAGTTCCTATTTCATCACCTTTTAATAAGGCATTACCTCCGAGAGCAATTACAGCCAGCTTTTTTTTCATATTATACCTTTTTCTTTTAAAATTGATTCTACAGTTGTTGAACCAATTTCTTGAAGTTCATACATAACTCTTGTATTTGGTTTGTTTATCTTTAAGATTCTTCCAAGATCAATTGGAGTACCAATAATAACAGCATCACAATCTACATTATTAATTGTTTCTTCAAGATCTTTCATTTGTTTTTCGCCGTAACCCATTGCAGGTAAAAGAATACCAATGTTAGGATATTTTTCGTAAGTCTCTGTAATTGATTTAACCGTAAATGGTCTTGGGTCAACTAATTCTTTTGCACCGAGTTTTTGAGCTGCAACTGTTCCTGCACCATATTTCATTTCACCGTGTGTTAAAGTAGGACCGTCTTCTACGACAAGGACTCTTTTACCTCTTATAACTTCGGGTTTATCAACTATTAATGGGGAAGCTCCGTCAATTATCGCTGCATCAGGATTAACTTCTCTAACATTATTAATTACAGTTAAAATATCTTCTTGGTCAGCCGAATCAATTTTATTTACAACAACTGCATCAGCTAATCTTAAACTTGTATTACCGGGATAATAAGTTAATTCGTGTCCGGCTCTATGAGGATCAACAACCGTAAAAGTTAAATCAGCTTTGTAGAATGACATATCGTTGTTACCGCCATCCCATAAAATAACATCAGCTTCTTTTTCTGCTTCTCTTATGATTGCTTCATAATCAACACCCGCATAAATAATACCACCAAGTGCAATGTGAGGCTCGTATTCTTCAATTTCTTCAATTGTACATTCGTGAGTTTTTAAGTCTTCTAAAGTTGCAAATCTTTGAACTTTTTGTTTTACTAAATCACCATAAGGCATGGGATGACGAATAGCAACAACTTTTTTACCTGCATCTCTTAGAGCTTTAACAATTTTTCTTGATGTTTGAGATTTACCACAACCTGTTCTAACAGCAAGGACTGAGATTACAGGTTTAGAACTTTTAATCATAGTCTCTTCGCCGCCAAGTAATCTGAAAGAAACACCTGCAGCATTAACAATTGATGCTTTTGTCATTACATAATTAAAAGGAACATCCGAGTAAGCAAAAACAACCTCGTGAACATCAAATTTTTTGATTAAATCAACCAATTCACTTTCGTCATATATTTTAATTCCATTTGGATAAAGCTTACCTGCTAATTCAGCGGGGTACATTCTTCCGTCTATGTTAGGAATTTGCGTTGCAGTAAAAGCAACAACATTATAATCTTCATTATCTCTAAAATAAACATTGAAATTATGGAAATCGCGTCCAGCGGCACCCATGATTAAGACATTCTTTTTAGCCATTTTTTCCTCTTTTTAATATTGATTAAATTATAATTTATTCTTTATTATGAATATTTTTTAGATTTTAAAAATTATTTAAAACTTTTATTACTATTTTATTTGGTTTTAAAATTGAAATTTACTAAAAAAATTTTTAAAAGGGTAAAAAAATATTTTATTTTGTTAAATAGTGTTTATAATCATCAAAAGCAAAAAATCTTGTGTCATTCTAAATACATTCTAAAATGTTTTTCCTTGGATAAAGTTAAATAAAACTAGAATCTCTGTGTCATATATAGGTTAAGCTTGTATAACTTTTTTTCAAAGTAAAACAATTTTTGAAAATACCGGTTAGTGAAGCTATTTATTATTTTTTTTCGTAATTCCTCATATTATTCAAGAATTTCCCAATAATAAAATTTACCTTAATTGTTTTTGGCTTTGCATTGTTGTATTTTTGATAATTATAAAATAAACATATAATCAATAACTAAAAAAGGAGAGAATTAAATGGCAATCAAAATTGGCATTAATGGTTTTGGAAGAATTGGAAGACTTGTTTTCCGCAGAGCAATGGAACTCGGAGGCTTTGATTTCGTCGGGATTAACGATTTAACCGATGCAAAAACCTTAGGACATCTATTAAAATACGATTCCGTTCACGGAAGATTTAACGGAACAATTGAAGTTGACGGAAGTGATTTAATAGTAAACGGTGATAAAATTAAAATTACAGCTGAAAGAGATCCTGCAAATTTAAATTGGGGTGCTCTCGGGACAGACGTAGTAATTGAATCTACAGGCGTTTTCAGGACTAAAGAAGCCTGCATGAAACATATCAATAGTGGTGCTAAAAAAGTTATTTTAACTGTACCTGCTAAAGATCAAATTGATGCAACTATTGTTTTAGGTGTAAACGAAAACGCATTAAAGGACAGTGACCAAATTATTTCAAACGCATCATGCACAACTAACTGTCTTGCTCCAATGGCAAAAGTACTTAACGATACTTTTGGAATTGAAAAAGGATTTATGACAACAATTCACGCTTACACAAATGATCAAAGAATTTTAGATTTACCTCATTCGGATTTAAGAAGAGCCCGTTCTGCTGCTGTTTCAATTATTCCTACAACAACAGGTGCAGCAAAAGCAGTCGGTAAAGTTATACCTGAATTAAACGGAAAATTAGACGGAATGGCAATGAGAGTTCCTACTCCTGATGGTTCAATCACTGACTTTGTAGCAATCTTGAAAAAAGAAACTACTGTTGAAGAAGTAAACAATGCTTTCAAAACTGCTGCAAGTAATGACCTCAAAGGAATCATGGCTTATTGTGAAGATCCTATAGTTTCTGCCGATATAGTTGGCGACACTCACTCAAATATTTTCGATTCTCTTTCCACAATGGTTCAAGGAAATATGGTTAAAGTTGTCGGCTGGTACGATAACGAATTTGGTTACTCTTGCAGGGTTGTTGACTTAGCCAAAAAAATTGCATAGTTAGTAAATGTAATTAAATACTTTTAAGACGCGGTCAATTTAATTTTTCTGCGTCTTTTTTTTACATATTTGCAAAGGAAAGTTTGCAAATATGTTATCTCAAACCATTTCCTTAAAAAATTTTAGGAGTTAAAATGAACAAATTATTCATAGAAGATATTGATTTAAAAGATAAAAAAGTTCTCGTGCGAGTTGATTTTAATGTTCCGCTGAATGAAAAACAAGAAATTACAGATGATATAAGAATTACTTCGGCTTTACCAACAATTAAAAAAATAATTGATGCAGGTGGTATTGCTATTTTAATGAGTCACCTCGGAAGACCAAAGGGCGAAGTTAAATCTGAATTTAGTTTGAAACCTGCGGCTGTAAGATTAGGAGAATTATTAGGCAAAGAAGTTAAATTTGCAAATGATTGCGTTGGTGAATCGGTAAAAAATATGGCTGCCAATTTGCAAAGCGGTGAAGTTCTTCTTTTAGAGAATCTAAGATTCCATGCTGAAGAAAGAAAAAATGATGAAAACTTTGCCAAGCAACTTGCCGATTTAGGTAATGTTTATGTTAACGATGCTTTCGGTTCGGCACACAGAGCACACGCTTCAACGGAAGGCGTTACAAAGTTTTTTGATACCTGTGCCGCAGGATATTTAATGAAAAAAGAATTGGATTATCTTCATAATGCAATTGCTAATCCCAAAAGACCATTTACGGCAATTCTCGGTGGAGCAAAAATCTCAGGCAAAATTGATGTTATCCAAGAATTAATGAGCAAGGTTGATAATTTGATTGTCGGCGGTGGCATGGCTTATACTTTCTACAAGGCTCAAGGTTACGAAATCGGTAAATCACTCCTCGAAGAAGATAAAATTAGTCTCGCAAAAGAAATTTTAGAGAAAGCTAAAAGTTCAGGGGTTAATTTCTTATTACCGGAAGACGTTAGAATTGCTGCCGAGTTCGATAATAACTCTCCTGCGGAAGTTGTTTCCGTTACTTCAATTCCGGCTGATAAAATGGGATTGGACATTGGCACGGATACAATCGAAAAATTCAAAAAAGTTATTCTCGAAAGTAAAACCGTTGTATGGAATGGGCCAATGGGCGTTTTTGAATTTGATAACTTTGCCCTTGGAACTAATGCAATTGCCAAAACTCTTGCAGAAGCAACTGAAAACGGTGCTATTACAATTATCGGTGGTGGTGATTCTGCAGCTGCAATTAAAAAAGCCGGACTTGCAGATAAAGTTTCTCACGTTTCTACCGGAGGAGGTGCTTCTCTTGAATTCCTCGAAGGTAAAACTCTTCCCGGGGTTGCGGCCTTAACTGATAAATAATTACTTAAATATAAACCCAACTACTCTAAGAAGTTGGGTTTATTTATATACTTTATATTTTTTGAATTCCCCTATTTACGTTATTATGTTTCTTGAATAATCTCTTCCGTAACTCAGACTTTCCGTTCTAATAATTAAAAAGAACATGTTATTACAAGCTAATCTCATCATAACATCTCAATTTTGATAAGCAGAGTTTGAGAAAGACAGCAAACTGAAAACTGAAAAAGATCGCTTCGTTTCTCTTGCGATGACATTTGACAATAGACAAAGGTAGAATGTTGCGTACGGTACTGAGAATTTTATGTAAGGGAGATTGAAAGCCCTCCCCTACTGCTGCATAAAATTATTTTACCTTTTGTAATTCCAACTTGGCAAAAATTTCAACTTTATCACTAACAACCAAACCACCCGTTTCTAAGGTTTTGCTCCATTTTAAGTTATAATCAAATCTGTTGATCTCCCCTTCTAACTCAAAACCGGCTTTAGTGTTTCCCCAAGGATCTTTTACTGTTCCTCTGTACTCAACATTTAGCTCAACTTCTTTTGTTACATCTTTTATTGTTAAGTCACCGATAAGTTTATATTCGCTATCATCAACTTTCTTGAATGATTTACTTTTAAAAGTGAGTTTGGGATATTTTTCTGCATTAAAAAAATCATCAGCTTTTAGGTGCTTATCTCTGTCTTCATTATCAGTATCGATGCTTGCAACTTTTGCTTCAAATTCAATTTCCGCATCTTCAAAGCTATCGCCTTTGGCAATAATTTTTCCGTCAAAATCTTTAAACTGACCTTCCACATCAGTAATAACCAAATGTGTTACGCTAAAGCCAACTTTGGAATGAGATTTATCGAACTTCCACTCGTTTTGTGCAGATAGTATTGTTGCAAAAAGTAATAATGCAACAAAGATGTTTATTAGTCTTTTCATTGTATTCTCCTTATTTAAGATTAGTTGTCTTATTATAAATTATAAGATACGAAACAATTAGTCAATTGGCAGATAGGATGACAGTTAATTTTTTTTAGATTAAACTAATTTCCCGTAAGTACTTTAACCACTATTAGCAAGATAAAGTTCCAGACTTGGATTTTTCGAGTGCTTCTTTCACTTCACTAATTGTAAAACAAGCAATAAATATCGAACTTGCAACATCTATACAAGGAGTTTGAAAAATTTAATATAGTAAGCTTACAAAGTAAAAATACAAAGGATAAATAAAAATAAGTTTTTGTAAAACAACGGTAGTAATATATTTTATTCTTCAGTAATTATCGAACCGGTTAATCGGGCTAATTCCGTATCGGTTTTTATTAAATTATAAATGGCATTTAATTTTCTTAATGAAGCGTTTAAGTAAACCAACTGAACATCACGATAATTAAATGAATTTATTACTCCATTCTTAAATTTCTCTTCGGAAATCTGAAGATTTAATTTAGTGCTATTTACATTTTCATCTGCAACATTAAGCAATTCTTTTTGAATATTGTACAATTCCAATAATTGGATAAGCGAGTTATCTAGACTGTGTTTAATTTCTTCTATTTTTATTTTACTGATTTCATTTTTTATTTTTGCAATTTCCAATGCTCGGCGTGTATTAAAACCGTTAAAGATATTTAGTTTTAAAGTTAAATTTCCGTAATAATCATAAGAATTAGTATTTTGTATTGCAACTCCTCTAATATCTCTTCTCACTTTTGTATAATCGTAACCTGCATTAAAAATCAACTTAGGAAAAATACCGCTTCTTGCTATATCAATTTCTCTTTCACTAATCATTTCGTTTAAGTATTGATTTTTAAGATTTTTATTATTGATAGCCATTCTTTCTTTAAGGTCTTCAAAACTATATTCTTTCAATTCAATTTTGAATTCTTCGAAATGGGAATAATTTTTATCTGTTTTTTCTCCAATAAGCAAGTTTAATGCTCTAACTGAATTATCATAATTTAGTTTTTGCGAAAGAAAATTTGATCTATCTTCCAACCAAGATGTTTTAGCTTGCAGAACTTCGTAAGTAACCGCATTCCCTAGCTCTTGTCCGGTTTTCATTCTATTATATCTGTCTTTGGATAAAACTTCCAATTCTTCAAACACATTAAGTTTTTCTTTTTGCAAAACTACATCGAAGTAACTTAAAATTATTGCTTTTATTGTATTTTCCACTTGAACTGCATTTAAGCCTTCACTTAGTTTTTGTTGGTCTTCAAGAAGACTTTTAGTATGAAAAATTTGAAATCCGTTAAAGAGTACCCAATTTAATTGTACCGAAGGGATTAGATTATTTGTAATTATTTCGGAATCGTTATTATCGTATCTGTTAATAGAATTAACAACCAAATCAATTGTAGGAAATCTTCCTGCTGTACCCCAAGAATTATTTCTTCTGCTTATTTCAACATTTTTATTTGATATTCTTAAATTATAATTATTTTTTAAACCAATTTTTATTGCATCGGAAAGTGTAAGTTTAGTTTGCGAAAATATATTATTAAATGAAATAATTGTTATTAAACATAAAATTTTTAATTTCATTAATTTTCCTATAGATTTACTCAAAAGTTATTTTACTGTTTTTTATTGCAGGTTCAATATCTTCTCGTGATATTTCTTTATTGCCTCTTTTTCTTTTGAACCAAAAAACTATATCGTTTAGTACTAAAATAAGTGCAGGGAAAAATCCGAGTATAAAAGAAGTACCTACAAAAACACCGTAAGCAAGCGAAATTGCCATCGGGATTAAAAATTGTGCTTGAAAACTTGTTTCCAAAATTAACGGAAATAAACCAACTGTAGTAGTAAGCGTAGTTAAAATTATTGCTCTAAATCTCGAAAGTCCTGCATCAAAAACCGCATGCTGCACTTTCATTCCTTCTAATAAATTCAGGTTATACTTAGAAAGAAAAACAACGGCATCGTTAATAACAACTCCGGAGAGTGCTACCATACCCCAAGTACTCAATATTGAAAGCGGGTGCCCATGTATTCCATGTCCCCAAGCTACACCAAGAAAAGAAAGCGGAATCATCATTAGAATTATTCCGGCATGGAGCAAAGATTTGAAGTGAATAATTAGAAGTACAATTATCAAAATAAAAGCTACGGAAAATAATTTTTGAATTTGCTGCAGAGATTCACTACTGCTTTTTTGCTGCCCTTGATATATAACCTTAACTCCAGGATATTTTACATTAATCTCTTTGATTATTTCGTTTCTTACTCTTTCTAAGATTGGAGGAACAGATACGTAAGGATCGGATAAATCCGCTTCTATTCTAATTTCGCGTGAAGCATTATATCTTTTTATGGAAACCGGACCCCTTTCCACTTTGTAATCAACAAGCTCTGTTACGGGAAATTCGCCTTTCAATGTTTTAATTTTCATTTGATCGAGTTTGCCGATATTTAATCGACCTTTTTGAGGATATCTTACCCAGACTCTAAGTTCATCTTTTCCGTCTTGTAATCTTTGTGCTTGTCCGCCAAAAAAGCCGTATCGTATTTGGTTAATAATTTCTTTTTGCGAAAGTCCTAAAAAATATGCTTCGGGCTTTAATTGAATTTGAACTTCTTGTCTTCCTTTAGGATTGTTATCGGTTATATTTTTTAAGTCGGCATAATGTACAAGCTCTTGCTCCAAAAATTCTTTAGCTAGTTCAAGTTCTTTTAAGTTTTTACCGAGCAGACTAATTGAAACAGGTTTCCCCCAGCGGTTTATTCCACCAATGGTAAATTTATTAGCTTCGGGAACATCACCTATTTTTTCTTTCACTCGGGACACTATATCAAAGCTGGATAGTGGTGCCCCTTCCATATCTCTTAGCATAACCATAATAGCACCGGCATGCGAGCCTCTTTCTGTACCTCTAAAAGCTGCTCCGACAGAACGAAAAGTGTAGGTTACATAGGTATTTGTATCACCAAATTCAGTTTTAATATCTTCATTTACTTCCCATATTTTTTTTTCAAAGTCTTTGAGATAATCATAAGTTTGTTGTTTACCTGAACCGGGTGTAAATGCTAAATCTACAGAAAAAAAATCGAATGTTATTGAAGGAAAAAATGTAGTTCTAATTATTGTTCCCTTTATCATTCCTACAGTAATTAAAATTAAAGCAACAGGTATAATAATAACTACCCATCTCCATTTAATAATTATCTTTAAACTTTTTTTGTAAATTTTATCTCTAAGCAGAAAAATTAGTTTGTCTAACTTTTCTCTTATCGGACTTCTTTTCCCGTTATCTCTTCTTAAAATATGTTTGCTTGATAAGTGAACAGGCAAGATTAAAAAAGCTTCAATAAGTGAAAAAACGAGACTAAATATTACAATAAATGCCATCTCGTAAAGCATTTCTAACTGTCCTTCCAAAAACAAAAGCGGAGCAAAAGCTACAATTGTAGTTGTAACGGAAGTTAATACGGCAGGTGCTACTTCCAGTGTTCCATCTAATGCTGCTCTTTTAGGACTTTTCCCTTTTTCGAAATGTGAAAAAATATTTTCACCGATTACAATTCCGTCATCTACCAAAATTCCAATTACTAGGATCATCCCAAAGAGAGAAATCATATTTATCGTAATTCCGGCAAGGTTAGCAACTATAAACATACCAAGGAAAGAAGAGGGAATGCCCCAGGCAACCCAAAGTGATAATCTGAAACTTAAAAAGAGTGCAAGAGAAATAACAACTAAAATTAATCCCAAACCACCGTTTTCATAAAGTAAACTTAAACGGCTGTTTAACAAAGATAAGAAATTAAAAGTAATATTTAGAAAAATACCCTCATGCTTTTTGTTAAACTTTTCAGCATAATCATTCAAATAATCGGAGATTACTTCCAAATCCTCATCAGCTAATTTTCTAATATCAAAATAAATGGCGGTTTTACCATTCATGTATGATGCATTAGATTCTTCGGAAAACTTTCTTTTTACATTTGCAATATCTCTAATCCTTAAAAAGCTGCCATCATTATTTGCTCTTAAAACTATATCCCCTATAGAACTAGGCTTTACACTTCTGTTTCTTGATCTGATTAATATTTCTTCTTCATCCGATCTTATGGTTCCTGCGGAAACATCAATATTATTGCCCGCTATTGCAGCCATTATATCTCTAAAACTCAACTTATATCGCATTAAATTTTCTTCGGAAACTTCTACGGAAATTTCCAATGGAGGATAACCTTGAATTAAAAGCTGAGTAACAATTCCGGAATTACGAAAATCTTCTTCAATTTCGTTTGCATATTTCTTTAAGGTTTCTAAATCAACATTGCCCGATAAACCGATATTTGCAACATTAGTGGTTTCTCTTTTTTTATAAACAATTGGTTTTTCCGCATCAACGGGTAAAGAACTAATTCCATCTACAGCATTTTTAACATCTCTAAGAACATCATCAATATCATAACTTGTTAAAATCTCTATCATTACACTAGAAAGATTTTCTGAGGAGGTTGATGAGAATTCTTTAATTCCTACAATTCCTCTTATAGATTCTTCAATTCTTGTAGTTATACTTTGCTCCATTTCTTGAGGAGATGCACCAGGATAAGCTACTGTTACATAAATGAACCTGGAAGATACTTTAGGAAAGAATGATTTTTTAAGAGACATCAAACCTGAAAATCCGAAAATTACAATTACTGCCAAAAGTATGTTTGCATAAAAAGGATATTTTATAAAAGTAGAAATTATTTTCTTCATTAACTTTTCTCCGCAAAAGGGAATTATTTTAGATTACTTTAACTTTAGTATTTTCACGAGCATTTACAAGAGGCTCAATAACTATCAGTGTTTTTTCTTTAAGTCCGTTAAAAAATATTGAATTCTCATTTACTTTAATAATATTAATTTTTTCTTTTGCAAGCAGATTATCTCGTACAACAAAAACTTCATTTGTATTAAAAACAGCATTTCTAGGTATTTCCATTGCATCATTAACTTGAAGCGAATTGAAATATGCTTTAAGATATTCGCCTTTATAAATAGGTGTTTTTTGATTATTATAAATTTGAACGAAGACACTTAAAGATTGTGTTTTAACATCTAAATTACTCGATTTTCTGATTACTCTTCCTTTCCAAGTTTCGGTTTCCAAATTATTTTTAATTACTACCTCATCACCTCGCTTTACCCATTTATCATTTTTTACATTTAGTGGAACTTCCAATTCGTATTGCTGAGTATTTATGATACTCCCTAATTTCATATTCATTCCCGCAATACCTCCAACCTCTACATTAACAGAAGTTATTGCTCCGGTAAAAGGAGCATAAATTGAATATTTTTTGAAATTAGATTCCAAACTTTTAATGTCATAATAAGAACTTAGCAGATTGCGGCTTGCCAAAAACACTTTTTCTTTGGTTGAATTTATTTTAGGCAATTCGGGTAAATCTTTTTCTATATCGATATTTTCAAAAAAGATATACCAATTATTATAGCTGTCGGGAAAATCAATTTTTAAGTCGGGTAAAATTCCGGCAAGGCTATTCAAAAATTTACTCTTGCTCGATTTTAATTTTAATCCGGCTTCTTTATCATAAATTTTTAGAAGCAGATCGCCTTTACTAAAGCTTTGTCCTTTTTTGAAAGGAACATTACCCTTAATAATTTTTCCGGGAACTTCTGCCGTGATAAATAACTCTGATTTAGAAGTAACCCGTCCCGAAGAAATTATCTTGCCTTTTAACTTACTATATTTAACAGGTGCTGCTTTAACTGATCTTAAAACTTCTTTTTCCTTAACTCTCTTAGGTTCCGATTTGAAACCACTCAGAATATTCATTACCAAAAAAGCAAATAAAACTATGGCTATTCCTACACCAATAACAATATACTTTTGTTTATTCATATAAAAACCGTTAAAATTTATGGAATGATTAATACAATTCGTTGTTAAAGATATAAATAAATTATTTGTACTACAATAATATTTTTATAATTAGACGCATTGTTCTTAAAAAAAGTTTAGTTATTTGATATTGTTGTTTCTACTGAACAAAATAGAATACCGTAATCTCTGAAAAGGTTGAAAGTCAAAGAACCTGCTCAACTATGATAAATAAAAACTAAAAACATGAAAATATGAGCAACTTTAAAGAACTTAAAAACATTGTTTCTAATTTTTAAAATATAAAAAATGCGTCATATAAAAATTTATTACTTTGAATATTACTATTCATAATAATATACTCGTTCCGCTGTAAGTTTTGAGTTGATAACTGCCATTGGCAAGCCGGCTCCTGGAATTATTGATGCTCCAACGTAAAAAGTATTTTTAAATTCTTCGTAGTAATTTTTTTTAAAACCAGAGTCTAATTTTGAACCGATGTTTTAAGCTCCTTGTTAAAGCAGAAATAGAATAACTATTATCTATAAAAAATTTAACACTCATTATTTATGTTTTTTCTATTTTTCAATTCGGTTCAGGTTTCCCCCCTCCAAGACTTTTGTTTTTTAAATATAAAACTCGTATTTCTTCCCTTGTTTACTTAGAAGAGTTTTACACATCTTCTTCGTTCTCTAATTGAGTTTTATATCTATTGAGCTTTGCAATTTGTTCTTTATCCAATTTCGGATATTCAATATCAAGACTTTCAAGTACATTATTAATTATTTCGGAAATTGCAAGTCGGGCATACCACTTATTATCAGCAGGAATAATATACCAAGGAGCATATTTGGTAGATGTTTCATTAATTGCATCTTGATAGGCTATTTGATATTCGTCCCAAAGTTCTCTTTCTTTCAAATCACTTGCGGAAAATTTCCAATTTTTAGATGGAGTTTCCAGGCGTTTCATAAATCTGTTTTTTTGTTCCGCTTTCGAAACGTTTAGAAAAAATTTTATAATTCTTGTTCCGTTATTGTACAAATATTTTTCAAAATTTTTGATTTGTTCAAAACGCTGTTCCCAAATTATAGGAGTTATAAATTCCTTCGGGATTTTTTGATTTTCAATTAAATTATGAACTCTGGCAACTAAAACATCTTCGTAATAAGAACGATTAAAAACACCTATTCTTCCTCGTTCCGGCAGTGCTTTCATACACCGCCAAAGATAACCGTGATCTAATTCCTCATTTGAAGGTTGCTTGAAGCTGAAAACTTGTGTGCCCTGCGGATTTACACCCATCATAACATGCTCAATTGAGCTATCCTTTCCGGCAGCATCCATTGCTTGGAATATTATCAATAAGCTGTATTTGTCAAATGCGTAAAACATATCCTGAAGTTCTCGCATCTTTTTTCTATTTTTTTTAAGTAACTTTTTTCCTTGCTCTTTTGTTTCAATATTTCCTGTATAGTCAGTTGCAAAATTTTTTAATTTAATTTTTTTTTCGCCGTTAATTTTGAATTTATTTATTTTCATTTCTGCTCCATTTTACATGTAATTTTTACTGCTATTCAACTTGTTAAAGTTATCATTATTTATCAAATTGGATAATATTGAACAATTTTGTTAAAAAAGATAATAAAAATATCGATAATAATTATCAGAAATATCTGAAAAAATTTAAGATTTTTGTCATTTTGAATTCTGCGTAAACTAACTTCCTGGACGGATTATTTACTTTTGTTTTTTATTGAAAGCAATTTTTAAGAAGTTGCAGTTACTTATTTTTTCATAAAAATTTTTCAGCAAAGAAGGACAAAAAACTTTGGCTTGGTTCTTGTTAATTAAAATATAAAATTTAATAATTGAGGAGATCAAATGGAAACTTTAAATATGAATACTTTTATAAAAGCAGCCGAAGACGTTGAACTAAGCAAATATAAAGTTTTATCTATTTTAAAGGAATATACTACAGATCTCCACAAAAATAAATTATATCCTGCTCTATCAAAGTTAATATCAATTAAAAACGAGCTTGAACTTTTCGCTGAACAATTAGTAATGTTTGACGCGGAATTTGTGATGAATCTGAATTATGCAGATTTTGAGGAAGATTTTGATATTTCGGAAACAATTTCTTACGATGAAGATTCGTTAAACATAGTCGCTGAATTTATTAATTGGGCATTGCCTGAAATAAAAGCAGCTATAAACGAAGGAAAAGCAATTTTTGACTTTGTTGATGAAGAAATAAAACTTAACGAAATAGGTACTGTACCTAACTATAAAAATGACGGTTACTTTTTTATTCCCGATCATAGAAATAATTTGTTAAAAATCTATCAATTCGAAATGTCATTATTCTCAACTCAAATGAATCCTCTTAGAACATTAAAAACCAAATTAGTTGATTTGATAAGCTTAGATATTCCCGAAGCTAAATCACCTTACGAAATAAAACATAACTTAATTAAAAAATTTACAAACATACCTAATCCCGTTTGTTTTAATTTTGAAACGGATTTGGATTTTCCATTTGTTGAAACAATGCTTCCTGTGGCTAAAAGAAAGTTAGTTAAAGCATTAATGTAATTAAACAAAATACCATTATTAAATAAAACATCCGTTTTAAATAAAAATTTAATTAATCGATTTTATTTTTAATACTTCATATAATTTGTTAAGTTAAATATAAATTCAATAAAATTTATTTAAATATTGCAGCATAATTATATGTGTAAAAAAAATTGTATAAAATTTTGTCTTATTATTTTATCTTTAACAGTTATAGGATGTTCTTATTCTTTTACCGGTTCTTCTGTCCCGAATCATTTAAAAACAATTTACATTCCTTTTTGTAACGATAGGTCAGGTTCCGGCGAACCTACACTTGCCGATGATTTTACAAATAGCCTAATTGATCAATTTATTAGGGATAATTCATTATCGATACAAAACAATTCCAAAGCAGATGCAATTTTGGAATGTACAATAAATTCCATTCCCGATATTCCGGCAGAGATTGAAGCGGGAGAAAATGTATCTGTAAGAAAAATTACTATCAATGCAAGAGTTATTTATAAAGATTTGGTTAAGAAGAAAACCGTATTCGATAAAACATTTTCGAATTATGGCGAGTATGTAAATTCAGGTGATATCTTTACCAATAGAAAAGATGCAATTGATGGTGCGATAAAAAAAATTACTGAAGATATTATGCTTGCCGTTGTTTCTAATTGGTAGATTTTCTAAAAAATATCTGCTTGATATTTAAATTGAAAGAACATATCATTATTCCTATATTTATTATCTTAATAATAAAAATTGATAAACTTGGTTTGATTTAGATTATAAGGTTTGAATAAAATGTTTATTATATTTAAATACTTTATTATAAATTGGAACATAAATGCTTTTTGATGAAATTATTCTAATAGTTTACATTCTTACTATGCTTGTAATTCTCTTTTTTGCAAGTCACGGAATTATTATGCTTTTTTATCACAGGAAATATATTGAGAATGTACCAAAATCAATAGATAATGCTGCAATAGATAAAAAGGTTACAATACAATTACCTTTGTATAATGAACAATATGTTGCAGAAAGACTTATTGAATCTGTCTGCAAAATAGATTATCCGAAGCAACTCCTCGAAATTCAAGTCCTTGATGATTCAACAGATGAAACGGTTGGAATTGTTAAAAAGTTGGTTGAAAAGAAATTATCCGAAGGATTTGATATAAAACACATAAGGCGTTCAAATAGAAAAGGTTATAAAGCTGGAGCATTAAAAGAAGGATTAAAAACTGCGAAAGGTGATTTAATCGCTATATTCGATGCGGATTTTGTTCCCCGTCAAGATTTCTTAAAAAATACTTTAAGATACTTTACTAACACCAAAATTGGAATGGTACAAACAAGATGGGAACATCTTAATGAAGACTATTCACTCCTTACAAAAATACAAGCTATTGCATTAAACGGACATTTTGTAATGGAACAACCAATCAGAAATAGAGCCGGATTTTTTATCAACTTTAACGGAACCGGCGGTGTTTGGCGTAAAGAATGTATTGAAGATGCAGGCAACTGGCACGCCGATACTATTACAGAGGATTTAGACTTAAGTTATCGCGCCCAGCTTAAAGGCTGGAAATTTGTTTACTTACGAGATTTTACTACTCCTGCTGAATTACCCGCAGAAATGAATGCTTTAAAAGCTCAACAATTTCGTTGGACAAAAGGTGCAATTGAAACCGCTAAGAAACTTTTACCAATGGTGTGGACTTCCAAAATTCCTTTAAGAATAAAATTGCAATCTACTTTTCACCTTACTAATAATATCGTTTTTCCATTTATTTTGATTGCCGGAATTTTGAATGTTCCTTTAATCTTTATAAAAAACAGCGGACCTTATAATATTTTCTTCAACTTTATGTCTGTTTTTGTTATAGCTTTTATCAGTTCGTTTCTGTTTTATTTGTTTGCCCAAAAAGATGTGTATAAAGATTGGCGTAAAAAAATTGCTCTATTTCCTATTTTTATGGCAGGCAGTATGGGTTTTGCAGTTAATAATTCCAGAGCTGTTTTTGAAGGTCTTTTAGATAGGAAAAGTGAATTTGTAAGAACTCCAAAATTTAAAATAGTAAATAAAAACGATGTTGTAATTCCTACTTCTTCTTATCTTACTAATTTTAAAATTAATTCAACTGTTTTAGTAGAAATTCTTTTAGCCTTTTATTGCTTAATCGGTGTTTTTGCATCAATATATTTTATGGAAATTGCGGCATTACCTTTTCACTTAATGTTTTTCTTAGGTTTTGCATCTGTTGCCGGATTATCAATAAAACATTCCGGAATTAAAAAAAATAATTAGAGGTGTTATGATGGATAAATTTGCTTTAGTTTATGAGTTTAATAATGATTCGCCTTTAATTACTTATAAGGCTTCCAAGGAATTAGATGCCGGTAATAATAAACGGGCTTTAGGATTGTTAAAAGAATCGCTGGAAAAAAATCCTTATCACTCTACAACTTACTACATGCTGGCTGTTGCTTTAGCAAAAAATAATCAAATTGAAGTCGCAAAAGAATTTCTAAATAAAGCAACAGAAATGTTTTATGATGAAGGAACTAAAGATTATTATTTTAATATAATTGAAAAAATAAGAATGGAAACCGAAGGTATAAATCTTGGTATTGAAGAAACGGTGAATGAAGTTTTAAGCCAATCATTTCTAGAAGCTGATGAATTAAATAATGATATAGAAATTTCGGAGGAAGAGCTAAAAGCCACACAAACCAAAAAGTCTCACGATGATGATAACAGTATTATAACCGAAACTCTGGCGGAAATTTATGCCTCACAAAATAATTACGAAGAAGCAATTGAAATATATGAAAAACTTCTCCATTCCAAACCTGAAAAAGAAGATAAATTAAAAAAACGAATTGCTGAGCTAAAAGAAATTTTAGAAAGCAAAAAGAAAAGAAAATAAAAAAAATTCGATAGTAAATTTTGTATGTTTTTTTGTTGAAGTTATCACTAAAACCTATAAATCCGCATAAAAAAATTAGAAAAAAATAACCTTAGGAGATTAAATGAAAAACTCAAGAAAAGATATTGTTAATAACTTAATTAATAATTATTCATCGGAGTTTAATTATAAGTATAAAGAAACGGCAATAATACTTGCTGCCGGACATGGAAAAAGAATAAAATCGCAAACGTCTAAAATGCTTCATAAAATTTGGGGTGAACCTACAGTCCAAAGAGTTTACGATGCATGTAAAAACGGTCTTTCCAAAATAAATTCAATAATTGTAACAGGCATAAAAGCCGAAGATGTAATAGAAGTTATCGGAAATAAAAAAAATAATTTATTTGCTTTTCAAGAAGAACAAAATGGAACAGGACACGCTGCCCAAATAGCTTTACAAAAAATTAAAAAAGATAAATTCAGCGGGACGGTTTATATACTCCCTGGTGATATGGGACTTATAAATGAGCAAACAATGAAAATGTTTCGAAGAGAATTTATTAAATCAAAATCCGATATGATGGTTCTTACGGGAATGTACTCCGGCGACCCAAACAAAAACAGTTACGGAAGAATTGTAAGAGTAAAATCACATGATGATTCAGGTAAACCTTCAGGGAAAGATAAAGGAAAAGTTATTGAAATTATAGAACACAAAGATATTCTTAGCCTTGATGATAACAAACCTTTGCTTAGAAAATTTAATGGTAAAGTTTACTCTTTCACAAAAGATGAATTAATAAAAAATAATGAATTTAACTCCGGCGTTTTTGCTTTCAAATACGAATATCTTGTAAAACTTATTAAACAAATTAAAAGCGATAATGTACAAGGTGAAATTTATATTACGGATCTTATTTCTTTATTTAATAAAAACGGATTATCAGTCGGTGCAGTTAGTGCACAACAGCAACACGTAATCATGGGCTTTAACAACAAATCCGTTCTTAAAGAAATGGATGCAATTGCAAGAAAAATAAACTATGAAAAAATTAAAGACATAATTGCTATTGACGATCCTGAAGATTTCTTTATTTCCGATGAAGTAATTAAGGAAATAATTAAACTTGATAAGAAAGGTAAACCGCTCGATATACAAATCGGGAAAGGGGTTTTTGTCGGTAACGGTGTAAAATTAAATTATAACTTAACTCTCAAAAAAAATGTTTATGTTTCAGGGAATGTCCAGTTTGGTAAAAATGTAATTGTAGGAGAAAATGTTCACCTTTCTTGTTTCCCCAAACAAAAGTTAGAATTAAAAGATAATGTGGAAATTCTGTGGAACGATATTATTAAAGGAAACATAGTAATTGGTGAAAATAGTAGAATTGAATCAAGTGTAAACATGACAGGAAGTGATGAATATCCAACCAGAATAGGAAATAACGTAACAATAAAAGGAACAAGTTATGTTTTCGGTTCAATAATAGATAATGATTTATTTATTGAACATAGCGTTTTGATAAAAAAGAAGGTTGATAAGCTTATTAGAAAAGACGGAAATATTCAACCAATCAGATTCTTTTTGCCGATGCCCGAAGGTATAGACGCAATCGAAGAAGTGTAGAGAATCTATAATTGAATGACCGCAATATGCAATTATTCAATTTCTGATAGTTATGCAAAATAAAAGCTGACTTGATTATCTATGTCTGGTTATACTTGAAATTGCTAAGATAGATATTTAATCCGTAACTACCAAAAACTGTAGCAGGCAATAAAAGAAAAATATCTTATAAATTAAGGAAGAAGAAAATGAAAAAAATAATTTCAGTTTTATAGCATTTGTTAAAATATGTAGTGGGTTTTAATAGTTTTGAGCTTTGAAATCTCTTACTATAATTTGGAAATAAGAAGAAATAATAATATATTAGTATTTGAATAAAGTACAGACTTTAATATAAAATAAAAGTTTTCATTCTGTAAAAAGCACTTTGGCACTGAGGAAGAAACGGGAAGTGTTATTTGGGAAACTTTGTGTTAGGAGAAAGCACATACCTCGGTTTAATCATTTTTATTAATGGTTGAATTGAGGTATGTGCTTTTTTTGTGAATAATGGATATTAATTTTTAAACTAAAATAGGATATAAAATATGAAACGAACATTTTTAATCATTGGATTTTTAACTTTAAGTCTCTCAGTAATAGTATCTTGTAGTGAAGATACTCCTGTTACTCCAACAAAAAAAACAACCACAGAAACCGGAATTAGCACCACTATTCCCGCAAGTTTAGGCAACGTTTACACAAAAAACTTTAATCGTTATACAAAGGTTACAACTCCGAACGGAGGAAATATTCATATTGTTGCACAATCTAATCTTACCGATGAACAGATAATAAGATGTAGAAGCATTTTGGAGTTTTATTTAACTAATTATCCTGGCTCGAAATATGGGGCGGATAAATCGGCAGTTGCCAATAAGATGGCAGAAAATAATGCAATTCTATGTTTGCTAAACGGACAAGACGATGGCAGCAATCCTGTTGGGAATAAAGTTACGGGGCAACCTTTATATCAAAATGAAATTCAAGTTGAAGGACATCCTTGGTATATGAATCAA
>PDWI01002685.1_pt1 | contig 26352 bp, 29 predicted proteins | sample 1430891 | NCBI WGS metagenome assembly PDWI01 (sample SAMN01162508, study PRJNA174530) | Oral metagenome, whole genome shotgun sequencing project. | biome: Marine environment; feature: Marine mammal; material: Swab sample of the gingival sulcus; isolation source: swab sample of gingival sulcus...
TTACCTTATTGTGTTTTTATTGCGGCGTCGCGCGTCCTGCGCACCATCACCACTTTGCCGACGCCGACGCCGAGCCGCTTGGCAATTTCTCGATCGGGTACGCCGCTGTCGATCAACAGCGCAATATCATCGCTCTGCGAATGCGTTACATTTGTAAAGCCGCCCCTTTCTGGCCGCCGCCCGGCGACGCCAGTCATCTCCAGCGCAATTAGTCGTTCGTTGACGTCGTCGAGAATTTCATAGTAACTGTAATTCAGTTCGTCCATTTCGTCGTTTAGGCGCTCGACGCGCTCAAATCTCTCCGACTCCAGTATCTGCACAAGACGGTCTAAAGCGCGGTTGACGTCATTGACAAATAACGCAATCTGACGTGCACCCAAAATAAACAGTATAATTCCGATGATGATAATTACAACGCTCATCATATTCTAATATCGAGATGCCGCTGCGCATCATCGCCATCCGACTCGGCGCGCTTTTTTTTGCGCCGCTTCTCACCGCGCCCATCCTTAGACGAACGCTCTTTTTTGTGTTCAATCGTCAACTTATCGGTCTGATTGAGCGTCTGTACGACTTCGCGTTTGCGCGCCTCTTGCTTTTCAGCTTCCAGCTGCACATTAACTAACGCATTCGCCTCTTGCTGAACGAGCGCTTGTTTACTCTTGGCAATTGATGAAACTTTCGGTATGATCGATTGTAAATCAATTGGTCGCAATGGCACGATATACTCCTGACTTCACTAAGACCTAGCTAGCAAATGAAACACTTTAACCTGCCAATTGCCTTTGTGTGTAACTGCGAAATGCGCGATTCAGAAATATCGAGAACCTCGGCAATTTCTTTATATGTCAATTCTTCATAATAATATAAACTGACGATTAAGCGCTCTCGCTCGGGAAGGCTTTCAATGCCGGTCTTTAACATATCGAGCATCACTTTTTTATCGAGTGCCTGCTCAGGGCTAAATTCGCCCCCCTCCGCCTTGATGTCAAAATTGGCATGCGCCTCAAATTTTTCTTCGAGCGATATGACCGAAAAAGTCGACACTTCGTTTAAAAAACGATGCATTTCATCAACTGTAAGATTGAGTTGTTGCGCCAATTGCTCATCGCTGTATTCGTTGCCGTATTTGCTCTGCATCTGATGAACCGCTTCTTCAAATCGCTTGTATTTGTAGCGCAAGCTACGCGGCACCCAATCCAAATTGCGCAATTGATCGATGACAGAACCCCTAATTCTAATATTGGCATAAGTCTCAAACTTGACGTTTTTTTGATAGTCAAATTTTTCTATTGCGTCAATCAACCCCAATATTCCATAACTTACCAAGTCGTCGTATTCGACGTGATGATTGTAATCTACATATAGTCTACCGGCGATAATTTTGACGAGTTCCATATAATGTACAATCAGTTGATCCTTTGCAGACTTTTCTCTTTTCTCTTTATAATTCACCCAAAGTTTGTCGAGATTCATTCTCCAATACTCCTAAAAAAAGATGCACACTACTTCGAATCAATCATACCACTATATGACCCCCAATTGCAACAAAAGCACTACAATTTTTATATTAATTTTATTGATTTAAACTGGCAACTGTTTCAAATACTTCTTCTACGGATACCGTCATAATCTCTTGTTTGCCGTCTTCGACTAGACCTTCGACATAGGTCGGCAATTCATCGGGCACGTCTTCAGCTGGGTAGAAACTACCGGTATCGCGCGCACCGTCGACCAAAAGCCCCAACTTCGTCTTTTCCCGCTTTACGACCAGTATCCGATTTTCACCGCTCAACTTTGCCGATTCAAAGCCAAATAATTGGCGCAAATCTACAACGGGGACAATTTCACCGCGCAAATTGAACACGCCCAGCATATAGGAGGGCAGCAGCGGCACCCGCGTTATGTCTAAACTTCGCTCTATACTCGATAATTCACATATCTCTATGCCGTAATAACTATCCGCCAACTTAAAGATAACATATTCCATCTCTTTCATAATGCCCCCTAAAACAGTTGATCGCTATCCAAAATCAACGCCAATTTACCGTTACCCAATATCGTCGCGCCCGAAATCAGCTTGATATGCGAAAAGTAAGATCCCAACGGCTTGATGACGATTTCACGCTTGCCGATTAAATCGTCGACGACGAGTCCCATCTGGCGACTGCCCCGTTTGATAATGACGACTAAATGGTCTTTTTCATCTTCCAAATTGCGCTGTTGTAACGCCAAGCGCTCTGGCAAGTTGATCAAAGGTAACGACTCCTCGCCATATGAGAACTGTAAGCCTTCCGAAGTATGCTCTATGTCCGCTGTGGCAACTTTAGTTATCATGACGACGTTGACAACCGGTATGGCATAGGCGTCGCCACAGAGATTGACTAACAGCGCTTGAACGATAGACAGCGTAGACGGCAATCTAATCGTAAATTTTGTACCGATGTCAATCTGACTCGTTACGTAGACCTCGCCGGACAAGCTCTCAATTTTGCTCTTGACGGCATCTAAGCCAACGCCCCTACCCGATAAATCGGTAACTTCTTTTGCAGTAGATAGCCCGGCGCGGAAAATTAATTGCATGATTTCTTGCTCGCTCATGCCCTTCAACTGCTCCGGCAATAGGGCATTGCGCTTAAGTGCACTTTGGGCAACTTTTTCGGCGTTGATGCCGGCGCCATCGTCTTCGATTTCAATGACGACAGAATTGCCCTCGGGATAGGCATTTAAAAACAATTTCGCCACTTCTGGCTTGCCCTTTGCAATGCGTTCATCCTTGCGTTCCAAACCGTGGTCGAGCGCATTTCTTATCAAGTGGATAAAGGGATCACCCAATTCGTCGACGACGGCGCGGTCGACTTCGGTGTCTTCGCCCTTGATGACCAATTCAACTGATTTGTCGAGCTCTTTTGCCAAGTCGCGTACAACGCGCGGAAACCTATTGAAGATGCGCTCGACCGGCACCATCCGCACTTGCATAACGGCCTCGTGTAAGTCGGTCGCGACGCGCTCTAAATAGTTGAGCGATCTAGCCGCCGCGGAATCCGACTCGCCCAGTTGCGATTCATCTAAGGCCGTCTTGATGACGATCAACTCGGATACTAAATTCATTAGATTATCGAGTCGCTCCATGTCGACTTTGACGACTTGCTTCTTCTGCACAGCCGCTTTTTTGGGTTCTGGCTTCTTAACTTTTGAAAGGTCGAATTCGACTTGCTCGACGCCGGCGATTTCACTGACGTTCATGACCTTTTCCTCTATCGACTGCGCGTCGCAATCCGTCATAAAGAGAATTTCAATAAAATTTTCAATTTCATTGTTTTCAATTAAGTCGCGCGTCGGCTGAGTCGCCATAATTTGACCGAGCTCGTCCAGCGTCTGGAACAACAAGTAGGCGCGCGCCATCTTCAGTGCACAGTTGTCGTCAAATGTCACCTTGATAGCCGATATAGCACGCTTATCGGCCTGCGCTTTTTGCGCCTTGGCATAAGCCACGTCGTTCTCGTCAAAATAAAATCCGGGATAAGTGCTCGTCTTTTCTTTAGACGATGCCGGTTGAGCTGTTGCCCCGCCGTCGGGTACAACTTGTTTTAGTGCAGAGTCGTCATCATCTGACTCACCGTTCAAAAGTTGCTCAATTTTTTCCAGTAATTGGGCACAGTCATGCGGCCCTTCCTCGGCTTCCTCGATGACGTTTTCGAGATAGATTTCCAAGTTGTCAACGCACTCAAACAAAATGTCGACAGACGCTTCTTGCAACGGTTTTTCGCCGCTACGCGAGTCTTCTAGCAAAAATTCCATTTGGTGCGTCAGGTGTTCCATTTTAGAATAGTGCATCGCGCCAGACATACCCTTTATGGTGTGCGACGCCCTAAACAATTCGTTGATTAAATCGACGTTTTGCATATCGCCTTCGATTTGCAACAACAGCTGATTCATGTTTTCCAGGTTTTCACGCGCTTCTTCTATAAACGCTTCATAAAATTCAGATGTTTCCATATCTTTGCTCCGTGGCTATCCGCCCATTAATAGTCTCTTGATAAAGCCGCCAAAAGTGCGCTTTTGCTTTACCGGTTCAATATTCTCCAGCTGGTGTGCGATCAGACCAATACTCTGACTCGCCGATGAATCCGGATAAACAATATAAAACGGCGTTTGCGCACGTACGCTTTTTTGAACGCGCTTATCGTTCATAATAAAACCGAGATAGCTGATTTCCGCATCTAAAAATTTTTTCGATGCAGTATTCAACTTCTCAAATACCATTTGACCTTCACGTGCCGACTCAGTTTGGTTGACGATTACTTTAATGTTTTTTTCTTCTGTATACGTGTTTTTTACAACCGCATAGGCATCTGTAATGCTCGTCGGATCGGGCGTCACGACGACAATCAGCTCGTCAGTCGCCTCAATAAAAGAGAGTACAGAACGATTGATGCCGGCTCCTGTATCGATGATGATATAATCTGTCGTCTGATTTAAAGTCAAAAGCAGTTCGATCAGCTTCTTAATCGATTGATCGTCTAAGTTGACTAAATCCAACGCACCAGAACCGCCGGAAAGCACTTTAATGCCCTTTGGCCCAATTAATGTTATGTCTTCAATCGTCTTTTCACCGGCGATTAAGTGAAACATATTATAACGCGGCACCAAGCCCAACACGACATCGACATTGGCGAGACCCAAGTCGGCGTCAATTAAGGCGACGCGCTTGCCCATGTCTTGTAAAGCTATGGCCAAATTTACCGCAATACTGGTCTTGCCCACGCCGCCCTTGCCGCTCGAAATCGCTATTACGCGCGAGTCGTACTGCACCTTTTGCGCGGCGGCGCTTTCTTCACTTGCGCTTTCCCTTGCCTTGACGACTTCAATTAAGTCGCGCAAACGATTCGCTTGATCATTCATCGACATCACCCAACAATGCCTTGGTTAAGCGATCGGCGTCGGCTACGACGATGTCGTCTGGCACGCTCTGACCAATTGTAATAAAGGATAACGGCTTAGCCGATATGTACTTGGCGTTTAACAAACAGCCCAGCGTTTCGGCCTCGTCCATCTTCGTGAAAATCAATTTGTAATCATCTAAGAAGCGATAGGACTTTAAAATGCTCTCGACATCTTGTGCGCTCGACGTCAAACTCATCACCAAAAACACCTGCGCATTATCGGCCGCATCGATCAACGCCTTTAAATCGTCCTTGCCCTCGGCCAGCTTGTGATTCCGCCCAGCCGTATCGACCAGTATATAATCATAATCGGCATGTTTTTGTAATACTTCAATAATATCGTCAGCTTCGTAGACGACATCGAGCGGAATCGACAAAATTTCGCTGTATGTTTTAAGCTGATCGACCGCCGCAATGCGGTAAGTATCAGCCGTGATAAGCGCGACGCGCCTTTCGTCGACAAGTGACAACTTGGCCGCAATTTTAGCCAGCGTCGTCGTCTTGCCGACGCCCGTAGGGCCGACAAAAAAGAACACTTGTCGACCGCCATCAACGCTATCCATGCTATCCGGATCGCCGATAATTTCGCGAATTACAGCGCCGGCCTCTGCGGCATAGGCCGGTAAATTATCGCCGTTATTACCGATTGATTCGGCGACGCGCGCATCGATTTCTGCAATGACTTCAGCATTTACGTTTTGCTCTATTAATTTTTCTAAAATTGGATTTTTGACGTCCCGTGCGGTTTTTTCGGCGACGGGCTGCTGCGCTGCCGACTGATTTGACTCGGCGTTGTCGATCGACTTAATAACGCCTTCGACAAGCTGCGTCAAGTTGCCGACCTGGTCTTTTAAATCGCGTATTTCAGATTGATAGCGATCCTCACGCGGTTTATTGGCGCCCGCTTGGCTAAGTGCCGCCTGCAAATGTACCGCCAAATCGGTCTGCTGCTTTTCCTCGACTGCCGCGACCACTTCAACCATCGGCTTACTAAACCAACCGCGAATGCCCTTTTGCTTTATTTTGCGCGTCTGCAAAATAACGGCTTCGCTACCCAAGTCGCGCTTGACGCGCGCCATTGCCTCATGTGTCGTCTTACCTATATAGCGCTTAATGTTCATGCAATATCCACCACTCCAACTGACTGTATCTCTACATCACTCTCTAACTCATTATACGATAAGACGATCAAATCGGGAATTGTCGCCTCTGTCAACTGCTTAAAATAAAACCTTACAATCGGCGCCGTCAAGACGATTGGCTGCTCGCCCATCGATAACAGCGCCTGTATTTCTGCGGCCAAACTATTGACCATGGCGTTTGTCGCATTGGGTTCAAGCGCAATATAGGTGCCATTTTCAGACTGTTTAATGGAAGACATCAACAAGTCTTCCAACGTTGGACTGAGCGTGACGACTTTCGCTATTTTATCGGGGATGTATTGCGTGGTCAACTGCCGCTTTAAGCTCTGTCTGACGTACTCGGTTAAGACGTTGGTATCTCTCGTTATCGGCGCGTAATCGGCCAATGTCTCCAATATCGTGACGAGATCGCGTATCGAAACGAACTCGCGCAACAAATTCGATAATACTTTTTGGATGTCTCCGATCGACATCAATTGCGGAATGAGTTCGCTTATCAATGCATCGTTGTTTTCGGAAACGTTGTCGACGAGCTGTTTGACATCTTGTCTGGATAACAATTCGTGCGTGTAGCGCTTAATCACTTCGGTCAGATGCGTCGAAATGATCGACGATGGATCGACCACCGTATAGCCCATCAACTCGGCGCGTTCACGGTTGTCGGCGGTAATCCACTTGGCGGGTAAGCCAAAGGCCGGTTCAACTGTGTCGATACCATCGATTTCCCCTTCCGTTTCAGAAGGCGCCATCGCCAAAAAGTGATCGAATACAATTTCGTCGAGCGCCACGCTAGAACCCTTTATTTTAATGCTGTACTGATTGGGATTTAGCTGTATGTTGTCGCGCAATCTAATCATCGGCACGATGACGCCGAATTCCAAGGCGATCTGCCGCCTGATCATGACGAGGCGATCAAACAAATCGCCCCCCTGATTGGGATCGGCCAGCGGTATGATGCCGTAGCCAAATTCCAGTTCGATCGGATCGACTTGTAAGAGCGGCACGATGTTCTCCGGCCGCCGCATGTTGTCTTCTTCCTCCGCTTCACCCGAAACGGCTTCTTCGCCGCTCTCCTTGGAGACGGCGTACTTTATTTCGGCGCGTAGCGTATAACCCAAATAGGCAAAGAGCGCAGCCAACAAAAATAGCGGCAACGTCGGCAGTGGCGTCAAGCCGAGCACGAACAATACGCCGGATATAATCAAAAGCACCTCGGGAATTCTAAACAGCTGGCTGACCAAATCCTTCGACAAGCTGGAATCGGATGCCGCCCGCGTCACGACGATACCGGTGCCGACAGAAATCATCAGCGCCGGAATCTGGCTGACCAAGCCGTCGCCGACGGTCAAAATCGTGTAGCGCGACAGCGATTCTTGGATGGTCAAACCGAGTCGCATGGCGCCGATTAAAAAGCCGGCGGCAATATTGATGACGGTGATGATGATTCCCATGATGGCATCGCCCTTGACAAACTTCGAGGCACCGTCCATCGCCCCGTAAAAATCGGCCTCGCGCTGTACTTTAACGCGCCTAGTGCGCGCTTCTCCCTCGCTGATAAGCCCCGAATTCAAGTCTGCGTCAATCGCCATTTGTTTACCGGGCATGGCGTCCAGCGTAAAGCGCGCGGCGACCTCGGAAACGCGTTCTGAACCCTTGGTAATGACCAAAAATTGTACGATGATAATAATGACGAATATGATGAAACCGATGATGGCGTCGTTGCCGATGACGAAGTTGCCAAACGCCTCGATGACGCCACCGGCATCGGCCTTGGACAAAATCAAGCGCGTCGTCGATATGTTGAGCGCCAGCCGGAACACGGTGGTTATCAAGAGCAGCGACGGAAAAATAGAAAATTCGAGCGGTTCGGTATTAAACATTGCAATCAACAGAATTAACAACGCCATACTGATATTGATGATTAAAAAGAAATCGATGAATTCAGTCGGCACCGGTATGATGATCAATAGGACGATGGCGACGACCAGTATCGGTATGAGTATATCAGTTGCCTTCATTAAACACTCCTGTTGTCGAGACGATAAACATAAGCCAAGACGTCGGCCACCGCTTCAAACAATTCCGCCGGAATATACTGCCCGACATCGGTCGACTTATAAAGCGCCTGGGCGAGTGATTTGTTTTCGACGACCGGCACGCCGGCTTCTTTGGCGATGCGCTTGACGTTGGCGGCGACCAAGTCCTTGCCCTTGGCGACGACTTTGGGCGCCTGCGCCTCGACGCGATCGTAATAGAGCGCAATTGCATAGTGCGTCGGATTGGTAATGACGACGTCTGCGCCGGGAACGTCTTGCATCATCCTGCTCATCGCCATCTGGCGCTGTTTTTCCTTTATCTTTGAGCGAATAAACGGGTCGCCCTCCATTTGTTTATACTCTTCTTTTACTTCTTGCTTGGACATTTTTAATTGCCTTTCATTGTCCCAGCGCTTGTAGGCGTAGTCGGCGATCGCGATCACCAGCAAATAGAGCGCACAGCGCACTACCACGCCAAAGACGACATCCCATAGCAGCGCGATACCCGAAGTTAAATTTAAGGTCGAAATTCTAAATATTTCATTTTGCCGACCGGCGATGTATTGATAACTGAGCAAGAGCAATCCGGCCGCCTTTAAAATAGACTTTAACATTTCCACTAGCGATTTAAGCGAAAAGAGTCGCTTAAAACCACTTATTGGACTTATTTTATCAAATTTAAACTTGAGCGGTTCGAGCGTAAACAAAAAGCCCACTTGCATATAGGACAGCAGCACGCCGACCAACAACGCTATCAACAGCACCGGCGCGACTAATTTGAGAAAGATAAAAGTGACGCGCATGCCCAAAACCGCCAGTGAAGCAGACTGTATATAGTCTTCAAAGTGTTCTACCGCCTCCATCGAGAGATGGTATAGTTCATAAAACGCCTTGGCGTAATAATCGCTCGCAAAGGCAAAAATTAAAAAAACAGACAGCAGTGCAAGTGCCGCGGCAATGTCTTTAGACTGGACGACTTGACCTTTATCGCGCGCATCTTTGCGCTTTTTAGGCGTCGCCTTTTCAGTTTTCTCGCCCTGGAACAATTGCAAATTCAACCGCATAGCCACTATCCTCCAATTATCATTTTACATCAATTGGAGGATTCTGGCAATATAATCAAATATGCGCGCAATCAAACCGGAAATGGCGGCGACCATTAAGGGCATAATCATCAGTAAAACGACGATTCCAATTAATATTTTAAAGGGCATGCCGACGATAAAGACATTCATTCCAGGCATTGCCTTAGACAATAGGCCGAGAATAATATTGGCGATCAGTATTATGGTAATCATCGGCAGCGCCATCTGTAAGCCGATGATAAAAGTCTCTTTAACGAGTTCAAAAAAACTTTCTACATGCAGTGGATTGAGCGCCAAATCGCCCAACGGCATCACTTGAAGCGTGCGCGAAAAGGCGCTGATCACGGCGTGATGCGCATTGCTTACGACGAATAAAATCATCGCGATAATGTAGAAGAGATTTGCCGTAACCGGCACTTGAGCCTCACTGGTCGGCGATACGACATTAGCCATCGAAAAACCCATGCTCATATCGATTAAGAAGCCCGCGATGTACAGCGCGTTCATAATGAGCATCACGACGAAGCCCAAAGTCATGCCGTTGACAATTTCAAACGCGACGGCCATCGCCAAGCCATCGAAGCGATCTATCGGCAACGTCATGCGATAGACGCCCGTCGAAAAAAACACAAAGGTCATCATTAGAGAAAAGAGAATCTTGAGACGAACTGGCAAATTGCGCGCACCAAACAGCGGTATCAAGAGAACGGTAGCGCTAAACCTCACAAATATAAGTATGAGCACAATCAGTGCCTGGTTGACGATAATATCCATAAAAGACTGTTCCAGATTATTTTGTGACGTTGACGATGCCCTCAAAAATGCTGTAGGTAAATGCCGTCAACGTATTAATCATCCACGGACCAAGTATAATTAAAACCAAAAATATGACGATTATTTTAGGTACGAACGCCAAGGTTTGCTCTTGAATTTGCGTCGTAGCTTGAAAGATGGCGATGATCAGGCCGACTACCAGTGCCGAAATCAACATTGGCGCAGTCGTGATTAAGATGACGTATATCGCCCTGCCAAAGTATTCGATGATGACCTGTTCACTCATAGGTTAAACCCCGCTAAAATCGCCTTGACCAGTAAATTCCAACCATCGACTAAGATAAACAACAGTATTTTAAAGGGCAAGCTAATCATGACAGGCGGCAACATCATCATGCCGAGCGCCATCAGCGTCGACGCGACGACCATGTCAATGACGATAAACGGTATAAATAGCATAAACCCGATAATGAAACCCGTCTTCAATTCGCTGATGACGAATGCTGGAATTAAAGCGGTATTGCTAACCTGCTCTAAATTCGTCACCGGCTGATCTTGTGCAATCTTCACAAAGAGCGCCAAATCTTCATCTCTGGTCTGCTTAAACATAAACGCGCGCAGCGGTGCCATGGCGCGCGTAAAAGCCTCCTCTTGAGCGATTTCACCGTTGTTTAACGGCACGTAGGCCTCGCTGTATATTTCGCCAAAGACCGGCGTCATCACAAAAAAAGTCAAAAATAACGCCAAACCAATCATCACTTGATTGGGCGGCGTCGTCTGTAGCGATAGCGCCTTTCGCAAAAAAGAAAAAATGATGATGATGCGCGTAAAGCTAGTCATCATTATCAAAATCGATGGCGCCAAAGTCAATACAGTAAGCAATAAAATTATCTGGACAGCCGAAGAAACCCCTTGGCTCTGATCGCCGATACGCAATTCGATATTGGGTATTTCAAGGGGTTCTGCAAATGCCAAAGAGGCAACTATAACGACTAAAAGCACGCCGACAATAGACACCATTCGCCTTTTATTTACTGTCATCTTCAGGCCTCTTCATCTTGTCTTTTAACAGTGACATAAACGGCATTTTGACGCTTTCATCTCGTTCGATTAACGTCAATTTAGCGCCGTCGATACAATCGATTTCGGCCATGCCGTTTTTATCGACATATAAAAAATAATACTTCCCGGCCAACTCAATTAGCCACAGGTTCTTGTCGTTTGACAAGCTCAGCCGTTCCACAATTTTAATATTATTGGCACCAAAACGCCCGCCGTACATTTTTGCAACCACCACCGTCGTCAGATAAGCCAATAAGACGACGACGACGAGAACGAGAACGTAGGCGAGCGAGGGCAACAAATAATTTGGAGCGGCGGGGTTCACGAGGCCACCCTACGCCCCAGAAGGCGGGCCAATTATTTTGGAAACGGCTTCGATGACGCGATCGCCTTTAAACGGCTTGACGATAAAGTCTTGTGCACCTGCTTTGATGGCGTCGATAACCATGCTCTGTTGCCCCATCGCCGAACACATAATGACTTTTGCATTGGGATCGATTTCCTTAATTTTTTGCACGGCCTGTATACCGTCCATATCGGGCATCGTAATATCCATAATTACCAAACCCGGTCTATGCTGCTGATATTTTTCAACTGCAATCACGCCGCTTTCAGCGGTGTCGACTACATCGTAATTACTACTCGTAAGAATCTTCGTCAACGTCATCCTCATAAAAGACGTGTCGTCGACAACTAAAATTTGCTTAGACATGTATTCCCTCCTAAACGTAACCGGCGATTATGATTGTTGGTTCGGCACAATTATCTCTGTAATTCGCACGCCGTAATGTTCGTCTACAACCACAACCTCGCCCTTGCCAATTAAACTCCCATTTACCAAAACGTCGAGCGGTTCCCCCACTAGTTTGTTTAGTTCGATAACCGTCCCAGTGCCAAACGATAATATTTCACTAATTTTTTTTGTAGCTCTACCCAGCTCTACCGATATTTCGAGCGGAACGTTGCGAATTAAATCGATTTCGCCACTGGAAACCCCTCTGTTTCCGGCGATATTTAAACTCTCAAACTGAACCGTTTGCGCATTGACCGTTCCGGCGGGTTGCACATTTGAGCTACCCTGATTGGCCGGCGCCGCGCTCTGAACAGGTTGCTGAACGGGCTGATCAACTGGTTCTGGCTCAACTTGTTTCTCCTCCATGACGACGCCGCTTTTTTCTCCCAGCATATTGGCCAAATCTTTGGCTACGTCAACCGTCATAATTTGCACGATTTCAGATGTTACCAAATCGCCTATCTTCATTTCAAAGGCAATGACGACGACATCGCTTTCATCTTTAAACAGTTGCTCCTTATCTGCTAAGACGTCTATTTTTTCGTAGGCGACATCTGGCGGCGATATATCAATTGCAATGCCGAATAAATCGGAAAGCGCTATTGAAGAGGACGCAATCATTTGATTGGCAGCCTCGCTAATTGCACTCAAATACAGCTCGTCTAAAGTTTCCGGTAATTCGCTGGCATCGCCGCCCATCATCAACTCGGCGATAACTTTGGCGCCAGCTTCATCCAGTATCAAGAAATTGGAGCCCTCGATGCCCTTAGTATAGTCGACCGATACGAAGACCGACGGCTCACTAATGCGCTTTTTTAAATCCGGCACGGACATCTCAGTTACTTCCGGTTCTGCAATTGTAACGCGCTGACTAACTAGTGTAAATAGCGTCGAAGACGCCGAGCTCATACTGGTGTTACCTATTTGTAAAAGCGCTTCGCGTTCTTCGTCTGTCAATTTAGCTCCTCCACCAGGTGGAGTTTCTTCGGCGGCATTGCCACCACCTAATAACATGTTTATTTCTTCTTGTGATAATACATCAGACATACTATTTTACCCTTTCATTGCCATCTATAACTTCAGTAATTTTTACCGCCATTCTATTGCTCAATACTCCGGGCGTACCGCGAAATTTGAGGCCATCTTTTACTAAGACGTCAAACGCCTGATCGCGTTGTTTATCGAGCACGAGTATATCGCCCTGCGCAAGTTCTAATAATTCGCCGACGCTAATGATAGATTTTCCCACCACCGCCTTAATCGACACCGCCGCCTCCTGCAACTGCGAAATTAGCCCCTCGACCTCGCTGGCGCTCTTTTCACGCATGGCGTTATCGCCAAACCACACCTTTGCCGAAAGGTTCGGTAAAATCGGTTCGATGACGTAGTGCGGAATCGCCACACTTATCATGCTCTCGATTTCGCCGATCATAACTCTGTAAGTTACTAAAACGATCGCATCTTTGGGCGATGCAATTTGGGCAGACTGCGCATTGGTCTCAATTGCATCCAGCGTTGGATCGAGCTCGATGACATTTGTCCACGGCTCCTTGATTGAATGAACCATTTTTACAATCGTGCTCTTGAGCAACATGTAGTCAATTTCAGTCAATTCGCGTTCGTTGACGTCGCTATCGCCCTCGCCCGTTCCTCCCAACAGTTTTTCAATTATCGCAAATGCCAGTTCGTTGCTAAACGCCATCATGATTTTGCCGTTTAGGGGCGAAAAATTTATAATGCTAACGATCGATGGCCATACCACTGAATTGGTAAACTCTTCGAAAACCATACTTTCAGTCGATAAGACGGACATGTCAACATAACATCTCAAATTGGCATTTAACGAATTGCTAATCAAACGGCCTATGTTGTCGTGAATTGCCTCCAGAGAACGCAACTGCTCTTTGGAAAACTTTTCGGGTCGAGAAAAGTCGTAAACCTTAACCTGCTTAGAAGCATCTTGATTGTCAATCTCTTTGACGTCGACCTCACCGGTATTGAGTTCATTTAGCAGAGCATCTATTTCATTTTGACTCAGTATATCAGCCAAAGGAATTCCTCCTCTTTCATCGCAACTGAGATTATTCACGACACTCCACAAGCCCAACCTAAACAGTGTGAATATCCAGTTGCGAGCTAAGTCGCCAGTCATCCACGTTACACACGGCACACAGGCGAACTTTAGTTCACAACCTAATTATACACTATTTTTTTACAACATGCACTATTGAGTAATAAATTCGAGAAATAAAACATTGCTAATCGTCGACGGGTCAGATTTCAACTCTTGAATTACCAAATCTCGCAAATCTTCTTGTACGCGATCGAGTTGCAGTAATTGATCGGCGGTACGATTCATAAAATACTTGCGCATTTCATTTATGATAACCGTTTTGTTTTCTTCAACCACCGCGCGATAGTCTTCCACCGTAAACTGAACGACGGGACTATACTTTAATATCGTCTTTTTGTTTTCGCCTTCGCCAACTTTAATGTTCGTGTATTGTTCGCCTAAGGCGAACTCATAACGCGCCGGCAATTCTTCAGTTTTTGGTTGTTCGTCACTCGGACGCAGTAAAAAAAACCACGCTGCACCGCCGACAACCGCCAGCAAGAGCACAATTGCGACGACGATAATAACGATTTTCTTCATGTGGACACCTCTAACTACTCAGTCTGCTCTTCGAGTTGTTTTCGACTGTACAAAACGACGATGTCAACGCGCCTATTCTTGGCGCGTCCCTCCGGCGTTTCATTGCTGTCAACCGGTCGGTACTCGCCGTAGCCAGCTATCGAAAAGCGATCCGGCGACATCTTTTTATCGTCGATAAAATAGTTTAAAACATTATTCGCCCTAATCGCCGACAGTACCCAGTTGGAGGGAAACTGCGGCGTGTTGATCGGCACATTGTCAGTATGCCCTTCTATTTGAATTTCGCGCTCGACAAATGCTTCCTGCATTAATAGTTCATACATAAATGATAAAATGATAAGCGCATCCTCTTTTATATTGGCCTTTGCAGGGTCGAATAGCGCGCTGTCCGGCAAAGTGATCATGACGCCGCGCACGTCGGCGCTGACCTCTATGTCCAAATCGACTTGGTTGCGCGCTTTAAATTCTTCGACGGCATCCTCAATCACTTCTAGTTCCTTGCGCAAATCGATCGACGTCTCGTCTTTTGTCTCTTTGTTTTCCGGCATGCCGTCAAAGACCATATCGGCAGGCACCAAGCTCTGGCCGCTCTGCAGGACGCCAGCCGACCCTTGAAACGATTGCATAACGGCGACAAATTTTTGTTTGTCAATAGTCGAAAAGGCAAACAACAAGACGAAGAAACACATCAACAACGTTACCAAATCACCATATGTCGTCATCCATTCAGGTGCGCCACCACCACCTTCCGCTTCCTTTTTCTTCTTAGCCATTGCCGCCCTCCGTTTCGTCCACCATCGATTTGCGAACGCTCGGCGGCAAAAAGGCCTTTAATTTCTCCTCGATAATGCGCGGATTTTCACCCGCCTGTATCGAGAGCAAGCCTTCTAACATAATATTGCGCACGAGTAATTCTTCATCGCTATTGACTTCTAATTTCGTCGCAATCGGGATAAAGATCAAATTGGCCAACACCGAACCGTAAAACGTCGTCAACAAAGCTACCGCCATTGATGGACCGATAGCAGCCGGGTCATCCAAATTCTGCAACATGGCAACCAATCCGACCAGCGTACCGATCATGCCAAAGGCGGGCGCCAAACTGCCCAGTTGATCAAATAATTTTTTGCCCGAACCATGTCTGTCCATAACAAAATCTATCTCTGTTTCCAAAATGGCTTTAACCAGTTCCGGATCGGTGCCATCGACGATTAGCATAACGCCTTTTTTTAAAAAAACGTCATCAATTTGTTCAACTGCCTCTTCGAGCGCCAAAAGTCCTTCGCGACGCGCGACGTTGGCGAGTTCAATAATTTTTTGTATGACGCCCACCGAATCGTTGCCCGCGTTGTTGAGTGCCTTCGAAAAAACTTTGCCAACGGCTAAGACGCGATTCATCGGAAAGGAAACGAACGTAGCTGCAAACGTGCCGCCGATGACGATGATAATCGAGCCCGCATCGAAGAAAGAATTTATCGGCGAGCCACCGACTATAATGGCCCATACAATCAGCGCAAAGCCGACTGCTATACCACCTAAAGTACCTATATCCAAAAGCTACACCTCATCTCTGTATATTACATTGCTTGCGGGCAGCGCAACAACCCTGGCCTTAAATGCGACAATTTTATCGACGATCGATTCGACGCCATCGGTGACGATAATCTTTTTCTCATCGACCATCGTAATGACCGTATCGGGCGTCGATTCGATAAACTCGATGCGTTCGCAATTGACATATAAACTCTTGCCGTTTAATCGCGTCACTTTAATCACATTCGCCTCCAACAAATCAGCACTGAGCGTCAGCCGACAAGTATATCGGCCGGCTAACGCTTAATCATTACTATCTCTTTAAATTAACTAATTCTTGTAGCATTTCGTCGGTGGTCGTTATCACTCTGGAGTTCGCCTGAAAACCGCGCTGCGTGGTAATCATATCGGTAAACTGTTGCGATAAATCGACATTTGACATTTCCAACGCCCCCGGCGCAAGTGTGCCAAAGCGACCAGTGCCGGGTTTGCCGTACTTGGGTACGCCGGAGTTCGGCGATTCGACAAACATATTAGTGCCCATCTTCATCAATCCGGCGTTGTTGTCAAACCCCGCCAAAATGACCGTGCTAATCGCCTCTTTTTTTCCGTTGGTAAAAGAAGCTAACACCTCACCGCCCTGCGATATGTTGAAGCTCTCAATCGCACCGGCCGAATTGCCATCTAAAGCCTTGCCATAGGCGTCGCTCTCGCCAACGTAGTGATTCAAATTTTTGAAGGCGTTGACCGGCGGTGTCCCCGACGGGTCAAAGATCGATATATTTATATTCTTTGTGCCGGGCACCGTCAAATCGAGCGATAGCGTAGTATCGGCCGCGCCTGAAGCATAACCTGCAGCATCTAGCGTTAAATTGTTGACAATGCCTTGAAAGACGCCCTGTTCATCGAACTTGGCGTAGAGCGCATTGGCATTCGGCGTCGGCGGTGTAAATGTAGCCGGTCCCAAATCGCCTAGCGCGGCTGCCATATTGTCGTTGGAAAGTTTTATATTTCTAAGGTAACCCTTGTTGGTGCCGTCGTCGAATTCAATTTTTTGGCCAAAATCCATCATGATGGAATGGACGTTGCCCAAGCCATCAAAGATGTCGAAAGACGTCGAATAGGCAATATTCGTAACCGGATCGGCTTCGTCGGCGGCGTTGATGTTGCCAGATATTTCAACTGCGCTCGTAATCGTCGCCGGATTGGACAAGCTCTTGTCTATGCGAATTGGCCTAAACTCCTCATCTAACACCTTAAAACCGCTCGGCGTGACCAAGTAACCCAATTTATCAGTTGTAAAATTTCCCGCTCTAGTAAAAAAGCGCTGTTGATAATTGGGGTCGTTTGTGACGACGAAAAATCCATTGCCGTCGATCATTAAATCAGTCGGCTTATCCGTCCTTTGACTGGAGCCGCTGACGTGGTTGACGTTAATCGAACTAACTGCGACGCCGAGGCCGAGTTGTTGTGGGTTGGTGCCACCGCGGCCGCCTTGTGGCGTTCCCGCACCTTGCATCAATTGTGAAAAAAAGTCTTGAAACGTCACCGACGATCCCTTGTAGCCAACTGTATTAACATTCGCAATATTGTTACCAATCGTATCCATCTTTGCCTGGTGTACGCGTAATCCAGATACACCCGACAGCATTGAACGCATCATAATGACCTCCTAAAAGGGTGCGCATCTCCGTCTGTCAGTCGGGAGATGATAGCTTCCTTGCGGTCCAGCTATATAAAAATCGCACCGTCTATCTTTGTAATTATCTTCGCTTGCATATCTTCTTTTTTGGCAGCTGTTATAATTGTCCTATTCGTCACGCTGGCAATTAAAAGCTGCTCGCCGACGACAATGACTGCTTCTTTGACGCCTTTTTGCGCCGCTTCGTCCATTGCCTTGGCCACTTTTTCTACTTGATTCGGCCCTAGCGTTACGCCTCTGGTATCGAGCCTGTCTCTGGCGTGCTTCGTCACATTAATGTCACTTTGTTTAATGCGATCGAGCACTTCCTGAAATGATGCCGTACCTTGAGTCGCAGTGCGCGCCTGGCTATTTTGCGGGCGGTTAGCTCGAATCTGCGCCGCGCCCTTATGCGGTTGAACGATGTATTTGTTCATCACACACCTCACTCGTATGCCGCTGCCGCCTTGTCGTTGCCAATTTGTCGATTGACTTCTTCGGCTTCAACCGAAGGATTAGCCAAACTGTTTAAAGACCGTTCCATCGACTGCAACAGCGCCAATTGTTCACTGGATAGTTGTCCTTTTTGCATGATGTCGATCGACTGTTTTATCGCCGCGATGTCTTCGCTTGCGACGTCAAACGAATCATTGAGTGCCTGCATCGATTCGACGCTACTAAACTGCGCCATCTGCGCTATAAATTCTTTGTCTTGCATTGGATCCAACGGATTTTGATTGGCCAACTGCGTTAACAGAATGTGTAAAAATTGATCTCTGCCCATATCCTGATTGAGTTTTAAGCGATTGCTCTTGTTGCTCTGCGCCATATCCTCTAAATAGGTCTTTTGAGCATCGGTCAAAGTTCCACCGATTACTGCTCCTGCCATCTTTGCCTCCTACGCTAAATATTCGAAAGACGCATCGTTTATCATTGCCGATAGTGATTTAATATACGACGCTTCTCCCCTTTCGACATCTGTGGGTATTTGTAGAGCGCGACGTCGCCCTCTATTTTGCTGAAAACCACCTCGTCCGTCGCCACCTTGATTGACGTCGACGTCGAAGGTCATCTCATTAAACCCCTTGTCCTTTAGACTGTTTCTCAAATCCTGTAAATTGCTTTCAATCGCCTCTTTAACTACTTGTGAAGCGACGTTAAACCTCGCAATAACATTGTCGTTATGCACTTCAATTTTCAACTCTACCTTACCTAATTCCTCGGGCTTGAGCCTGATGATCATCTCGGAGTGATCATTGCTCGCTATTATTGTACTGCTCTTTTCAATTGCCACCTTAACTTGCTCAAATACAGCCGTTCTCAGCGCCAATCCGTTCTGATTTGCGACGACATTCGCCTTGGCTAAAGACGGCGCCGCTACCAGTTTGTCTTCAACTGTGACGACAACCTGTTCGGACGTCTCCCCAGAAACGTCAAAGACGACGCCTTCGCCCCGTCTCTCTACCGATTTTATCGTCTTTTCCGAATCGGAATTCTCATTCAATTGTCGTTCTTGACCGCGCTGTGCTTCGCCCGTCAGCGCGGGGCGAAATTCAGCTTCCGCATCGTCGAGCGGCTGTTCCAGTTCGACTGCCGCATCGCTCGGCGGACGACTTACTGCGCGCTTGTCAGGCATTTTGATCTGTGCAATCAAATCGCTTAAAGCGCGCTCGATTTTGCTAAAATCAATCGATACACCCGCTGCCTGCAAGTCTTCGCCAGTTGCGTTTTCAAATGACGACGCCATTTTTTTTAGTGTCGCTTCAGCTCGCAAGACGATCTCTCGCAATTGTTCGCTTGGCCACTCTGCCGCCAAATCGATCTCTTGAACCGCCTGCTTTAAATCGCTCATTTCAGCGGCGCATTCATTTAATAGCAAAGCGCTGGCCGCTTCATTGTCGACGAGTAGTTCGAGCGCCGTCGACGCCTCTTCGTCCACAGTCGCCTGCCACTGAACGATCAATTGTTCTAGCTCGCCGAACAGCGCTGCCAATCGCTCGACTAACGCTTCGTCGGCAAAATCCTCCAACCCGTCTGCGCGCTCTATCAAATCTGCAATTTGCTCTAACACAGCTTTGACAACCGACTCCGCATTTGTTTCTTCAGTCAACTGTTCGATTGACTCTTGAACGATTTCGACTTGCGCCGGCTGAACTTCATCGACCGGCTGTTGATCGACTTGTCGATCTTGCTGCCGATCGACCATTGCGATTTCCACCGCTTGCTCCTGCGCCGGCTTTAAATTTTGCGACGCCGAACATTCGTGTGAACGCGGCGCCCCCTCATCCCCCTTCGCGCGCTTAGCCAAAACGCTGCGAAAAGAGTTACTTTGTCCTTCTCCCAAATCAGCTGCGCGCCTAGCCACTTGCTCGTTGCCGGTTTGCACCGCGCGCGCGCCTACCAAGAAGGCAATATTTCCCTTTGCTAATTCCATTGACCAACCTCCTATTCGAGGTCAGGTAATGCGAGTTTGGTAGAAATATCAGTTGAAATGCTATTGTCAAGGTACGAAAGAATCGTTGCAATCTTTTTTGATGAAAAAGATTTGAGTAAATCGACGGCCAAACGCTTATCCGAAATCTCGATACTTTCGCCATTTTGCAAGGCGTAAGTCTTGACGTTTTCGGAGTTCCAATAAAGCCGTCTGATAATATCGGCAACCTTGCGTTCATCTACGTCGTTGTAGATTTTGACAAGTTCAACTAGGTTATCGTCATACTCGCGAAAAATGTTTAGCGATTTAAGTAAATCGTCGGAAAAATTATCGCTTTCCCCCTCCAGTTTTTGACTGTCGACAATGGCGTTTGCCAATTTGGAAATAAATTCATCGTCTTTGACATGCGACAGCACCTCGCCACCAAACTTTGCGCCAAAGACGCGATAAATCGTCGCCAACTGATCAATTGTATAAGTGTCTTCGTTGCCGAGCAGCATCGCCAACTTCTCCGAATCCTTCGTCGCCAACAGCGCGGCGGTCTGCAGTAGCTCTTGTTCTCCTATCGTGCTCTTTTCGGCCATCGCCTTTAAATCGAGCGCCCGCTTGGCCGGCATCTCGGCATAAATTGCCGCCACATCGGTCGGCCTAAGGCGTTTGACGATGTCGACGACCGTCTCGTCCGGCATGTGTTTAAAGACCGCCGCGACAGACTTTGCCGCAAGCGGCGACTCGTCGAGCATCGACTTGATTTCGTCCAATGCACTGACGCGGTTGAGCGACAGAATAAAGTTTGCCTTATCCGCATTGAGTTGCTCCTGTTCCTCGTCGATTTTTTGCAACGTGCCCAACAAGACGTTTTCGCCAAAAGCGCTCTCGCGCACACTATTTAAAAATTTTTCCGTCTTGTTCGGATCAGATCTGAGCATCGCCTTGACGACGCGATCGTAAATGGCGCCGTCTTCCGATTTAATTGCGTTTAACTTGTCAACTGCCCTCTCCGGCGACAACGTCAACAAATAAGCCGCCACCTTTAAGACTTGCGCCTCGGTTTCCTCTTCCGTCGGCAACGCCGAAAAGTGCTCGCCAATGCCGCCGGGCACGTTGCTTAAAGCCGTAGCCACGACTTCTCGAAAAGGCGCTACAGTTTTATAGAGCAATGCGCCAAACAGTCCGACGATTAATATACTTATGAGTAAGGCAATTATAAATTTTTTCAAACTGTTTCCCCTCCACTTTTTTGCGCTGACCGATAGGTGACCAATTGATCGTTCAGTTCAGCTTCGCGCTTCTTTTCCATCTCTTCGTGTAATGCTTTTTCTCGCTGCTTTAATTTTTCGTATTTCTTTTTATCTTGAGTTGCCAACAGCAGTTTTTGCCGACAGTCCGATACGCGCCGCTCGGTCGCTTCAATTTGCTCTTGGCAGCTGGCAATTTGGTCTTGATAATAGTGATTAGAAGCCGTATTAAAGCGAAAAGAAGACGCCCTAACGCCTTCTTGAATCGACTGAAGACAATCTGATTTATAACTGCTAAACCCACGCTGCAGCGCGCTCAACTGCGCGCGCAAAGCGTTTAGCTCACCAACCGACTTGGCCAAATCATTTTTCGCCGATTGCTCAATATCTTCCTTATACTTTAATAAATTGTGATAGCGAAAACGAAACATGCTCTACCCACCATCGCCACTTATTGATCGAGCGCACACAATTGTTTTATCGTCTCGTCTAAATCGACTTTTTCATTGACACCCTGTCTTAAAAAGTCATTGATGACATCGTTCATATCTATCGCCCGATCGATTTCCGGGCTGGTTCCCTTGCTGTAGGCACCAATGTTGATCAAGTCCTCCGACGTGCGGTAAGTGGCTATTAAATCTCTCATTTCGTTGACGACGGCGAGGTGCTGTGCGTCGACGATGTTGGACATGACGCGGCTGACGCTCTGCAACACGTCAATTGCCGGATAGTGTCCCTTATTGGCCAAACTTCTGGACAGCACGATGTGTCCGTCTAAAATACCGCGCACCGTATCGGCAATCGGCTCATTCATATCGTCGCCATCGACTAAAACCGTATACAACCCGGTAATGGAACCGATGTCGGAATTGCCAGCGCGCTCTAAGAGCTTTGGCAATAGCGCAAAGACAGAAGGTGTATACCCCTTGGTAACCGGCGGTTCGCCAACCGCCAAACCGACCTCGCGCTGCGCCATCGAAAAGCGCGTCAGCGAATCCATCATCAGCATGACGTTTTTGCCCTGATCGCGAAAGTACTCGGCAATTGCCGTGGCCAGCATCGCACCCTTGACGCGCACCAGCGCTGGCTGGTCGGACGTCGCGACGACGACCACGGAACGGCGCAACCCCTCGGCGCCCAAATCGTGTTCGATAAATTCGCGCACTTCTCGTCCCCGCTCGCCAATTAGTGCGATGACGTTAATGTCGGCGCGCATATTGCGAGCGACCATGCCGAGCAACGTCGACTTGCCGACACCCGATCCGGCAAATATGCCGACGCGCTGACCCTTTCCCACCGTCAGCATGCCGTCGATAACGCGAACCCCCATAGATAGCGGATCGGTTATCTTTTGCCTGACCAGTGGATTGGGCGGCGCGTTGTTGACGCTATAACTTCGGCCGTCGGAAATTGGCGGCTTGCTGTCTATCGGGTTGCCGATGCCATCGATAATGCGCCCGAGCAAGCCGAAGCCGACGTTTACCTCGAGTTTTTTTCCGGTCGCCAGTACCTTACAGCCGCTGCTGACGCCCGTCATGTCGCCGAGCGGCATCAACAGCACTCTATTGTCTTGAAAGCCGACTACTTCACAGGTCAAGGGCGCCTTTTCGCCAATTGGCATTATCAGGCAGACTTCACCCATTTTGACTTGCGGTCCATTCGACTCAATCGTCAAGCCGACCACTTTTTTAACTCTGCCGACATAGCGAATAAACGTATTTGATTCAACTGCCTTGACAAATCGATCCAACACGTTAATCACCCGCCAGCATAGAGTTGAAGAGTTCTCTAACCCGTTCTAATTGCGACTCGATGCCGACGTCGATACTGCCCGTATCGGTGTCGATGACGCAATCGGTGTGATCGAGCGCCAAATCGCGCTTTACTTCTATCGCCTCGACGCCGTCGACCATAGCCAGTATCTTGGACCTATTGGCGACGACGTAATCGTAGTCGTATTCGGAAACGCGCACTACAAGCGACGCCGTATAGGTCAAGTGGTCGATGCCTTTTTTAATTAAATCTAGCATATAGGCCTCATCCCGTATCTCGCGATTGATGACATTGCCAACGGTCTTCGTGCACAACTCGACGATGTCTTTTTCCATGCGACTGATAAAGCGATTGCGGTTGATAACCCATTCTTCCTTTATCATAAGCGCTTCGTCGATCAAGACTTGGGCCTCGGACTGACCGGCGTCAAAGCCCTGCGCATAGCCTTCCTCTTGCGCTTCGCTGCGCTTGTTATCGTATAAGGTCTTGGCCTTTCTAATGGCGTCTTCGGCAATTGCAGCGGCGTCTTCTTCGGCCTTATTTATAATCTCTTCGGCCTGGCGTTCGGCGTCTTTTATAATGGCTAGCGCCTTGTTTTCAGCGCGCTTATACATTTTTTCAGCGGCGTTTTGCTGCGCTGCATCCACCGTGCCATCGCCCGCGTCAATTTGCGGAGCGGTAACTTCAGCTGATACGCTATAGCGCTTTTCGCCCAACACCACTCTGGCCGATTTAATAATTTTAGACAACGATATCGTCTCCTCCGCCGCGCGACAGGATTATTTCGCCCGCTTCTTCTAGCTTTCTAATGACATTGACAATTTTTTGCTGTGCCTCTTCAACATCTTTTAAGCGCACTGGCCCCATGTATTCGATGTCTTCGAGCAACATTTCCTTCATCCTGCTCGACATGTTGTCGAGAATTGCATCTTTGACTTCATCGGTTGCCGACTTCAGCGCCAAGGCCATTTCGCTGTTTTCAACCTCTCTAATAAAGCGCTGAATGGCGACCGGATCGAGATTGATAATGTCTTCAAAGACAAACATTCTGTTCTTAATTTCTTCGGCCAAGTTGCGATCTTGTACTTCTAACGATTCTAAAATATGTCTTTCAGTTCCCCTGTCGACCGAATTTAATATGTCGACAATGGCCTGTACACCACCGGCCGAAGCGTAATCTTGCGTGACGACAGAAGACAACTTCTGCTCCAAAACGCTTTCGATTTCCTTGATGACTTCAGGAGACGTCGCGCTCATCTGAGCGATCCTGCGCGCGACGTCAGACTGTTTATCTTGTGGCAAAGACGCCAAAATCGTCGCCGCTTGCGACGAGGTCAGGTAAGACAGTATTAGGGCCAACGTCTGCGGGTGTTCGTTTTGAATAAAATTAAAGAGCTGCATGGCGTCGGCCTTGCGCACGAAGTCAAACGGCCTAACCTGTAATGACGACGTCAATTTGTTGACGATTTCCAAAGCCTTTTCCTCGCCCATCGCCTTTTCCAGAATATCCTGTGCGTATTCAATACCGCCCTCGGAGATAAAATCTTGCGCCAGACAAATTTGGTAAAATTCTTCCAACACCATCTCTTTTTCCTGCGAGCCAATCTTTGGCATGCTGGCAATTTGCAATGTCAGTTCTTCAATTTCTTCGCTCTTTAAATGATTAAAAATTTTAGCCGATTGATCTGGGCCGATTGCAATTAGCAGCGCCGCTGCCTTTTCCTTGCCCGTCAAACCACCTTTTTTCGCCATGTTATCCCCTTCGACTAATCTTCGTCAAACCAAGTGCGCAGCAATTGCGCGGCAATTTCCGGTTTGCTGTTTATCAGTTTTTCTATTTGATATTTAGGGCTAGAACGATCTTCCGATTCGGTATCGATTTCTTCTAATTGGACTTGTGCCGCTTCTTCTGCCGCCTCTATTTCTTCCTGCTTAGTGCGGCGCTTTCTAATTAAGAAGAATGCCGTTAGCCCCACTAAAACGACGACGAGGCCTACGACGGCGGCCAACAGCCAAACCGGCATGCCCAACACGCCTTCTGCTTGCGCCGTGACCGGTATGACTTTTTCCTCGTGGAACGGCATCGCGCTGACCTCGACGTATTTGGGGTTGGAAACGCCGGCGGCCGCAGTCACCAAGCTGACAATTTGCGCTTTGTTCTCCTCTGTTAACTGATTGTTTTCAAGCAACTTACTATTGATGATTATGGCAATCGACAAATCGCTAATTTGACCCTGCGCCTTGACGATGCTCTGCTGTATTTTGTTGAGCTCGTAATTGAGCGTTTCCTGCGATTTATTGTAATCTGAACTGCCGTCGCCAGCAGTTGGATACTGCGGCGTTTCGGTGGTGTTTGAATCGGTGCCGGGAACACCGCTCGCATCCTTGTCGGCGACGCTCTCTTTAATTGCGCTCATCGAGCGCACGAGGCCTTCGCTTTGCCCTTCAACCGGCGGTGCAAATTTTATAATATCGGTATTTTCTAAATCGAAATTAAGTGTTACACTGCTCTTTACATTGACGTTTTCCTCGCCGTAAAGCGTACCCAAAAAATCGATTAAAGTCTTGTCCAAACGCCTTTCGATGTTCACTTTTATCTCGTCTTGATTGCTAGAAGAAGCGAAGTCGTCGTCGCCGCGCGAAGCATTTAAGCGCACGCCGGTCTGATCGATAATCGTCACCTTCTCCGGCGTCAACCCCTTGACGGCGTTGGCGACAAAATTCTCAATGCCGTTGATGCTGTCCTTGGACAGCGTGCGGCCGTTCTCCAACGTCAAGCGCACCGATGCGCTGGATAACTCTTCTTCAATATTCAAAAAACTGCTACTTCCCTTGACGTTGACGATGACAGAAACGTCCTTAATCGAATCGATCGTGCGCAGTGCGTTTTCTATTTGCGATACCGTGTACTCCAAGAACATGCGGTTCTTTTCGGCGTTGGTCTGCGTAAAAGACAGTCGATTCATGACGTCGTCAAAAGAAAAGCCGCGCTCGCTCATCACGCCGGAAAGCGACAACTGCATGCGCGCGTTGTCGATATCCTTTTCCGGCACCAAAATGGTCGTGGAATTGTCCTCGGCGCGCCACGAAATATTTAACTCGTCTAGTTTATTGGTGACCTGCGCCGCCGTTTCCGTCGTCAAGCCGCGGCTCAAAGTGACGTATTCAGTCCGCGTCAAAAAAAAGACGAGCAGCGAAATCG
>PDWI01002706.1_pt1 | contig 26352 bp, 19 predicted proteins | sample 1430891 | NCBI WGS metagenome assembly PDWI01 (sample SAMN01162508, study PRJNA174530) | Oral metagenome, whole genome shotgun sequencing project. | biome: Marine environment; feature: Marine mammal; material: Swab sample of the gingival sulcus; isolation source: swab sample of gingival sulcus...
TTTAAAATTCATAGAATAATCTTTCTGGGTTCGCTTCCTGTACCTGTTGTATTTCATTGGGTTACAAAATTGTGTAACGCTATTTTAGGACGAGACAATAGATAATACAAAAAAGGCGTTCTGTTTAGAACGCCTTTTTTGTACAGCTTACTATTAAAAATTCATAATCATTTTCTACATTTTTACCACCTTCAGCCATGCTTCGGCCATTAACTGTGCCCCTGGCATTGCAGGATGCACACCATCACCTGTCCAGTAAGTAGCCGGTGCATGTTTAACTGCCTCATCAAAAACTTTCTGAAAAGGTACCCACAGTGCGTCAAATTCACGAGCTATTTTCGCAGCCACAGCCTGATATTGTTTCATTGGCTCTGCCCAAGTCTCATCCACTACCGAGGTATTCAGCACGTAAAAAGGTTCGCACAAAACAAATTTTACACCGGGAAGTGCCTTTTGGGTACGCTGAAGCAATGCACGGTAATCATTTTCATACACATCAACTGTACCGTCGTAATTACCATTTCTTTTATGCCAGTAATCATTAACCCCTATCAGGATGCTCAATACATTTGGCTTCAGATTCAGGCAATCCTTTTCCCACCTGTCAGCCAGCTGATAAACCTTATTACCACTTATCCCCCGGTTATAAACCGAAAGGTTTTTCTCTGGAAGACTGGCAAGCAACTTCGATGCTGCCAAATAAGCATATCCCTGCCCGAATGAACGTGGATTATTAGGCAATTCCTTTTCTTTATCCCTTCCTGCGTCTGTGATGGAGTCGCCCTGAAACAAAACAACATTATTATCACCCAATAACCTGCATTTCTTTTTTTCGTGCGAAGGCTCAGCACCCAAAGCATTTTCAACAATCAACGGAATGCTCGCCAGGGCAGCAGCTCCGGCAGCCGATCGCGTAATAAAATGACGACGTGAAACATTCATGTAAATAGTTTTATAGATTTAACTTCTAAAAATAGAAAGAATTAATTATTTCTGGAAAAGAAATTTGACTACCATGTTAAATACCATTTTAATGTGCCTTTTTACAAAAAAGATTTACCCCCATTATTTTGCCCGAGAACATGGCAAAGCGAAATACCTGACCATCAAAAAAAACATAAAAAGGTAGTTTTAATAACTTTCAAAACTAAAATTGCCCCGGCACATTGGCAATTTTCCTAAAAAAGACCTTCATTGCATTTGTACTGAACAAGCTGAAACAACAAAAAATTACCAATGACTGATTACCGGCAGGTTATGCTATAAAAGATAGAAATTAATTATCCTTCAGTTAATAGTTTGTCTGCCATAGCATTAGCCAGTTTTAACAACTCTTCCTTCATGTTAGGTTTAAGAGCACCCTTTTCTTCCACGGGATCGTAAACAAGTTCCCATTTAATTTTTTCAGCAAATGTTTTTAGATTTTTAACACCGCCTCCACTCCACGAAAAGTTGCCAAAAATACCCAGATAGTGGTTTTTGGGTGCCATATGCTCTATGGTAGAAAGCAAAGTCTCAACATTGGGGAACATTGCGTTGTTGTAAGCTGCGCTGCCCACAATAAATCCTTTGTACTTAAATACATCGTTAATGATATACGAAGGGTGCGTTTTTGAAGCGTCGTAAACACGTATATTTTTTATGCCCCGCACCGCCAGTTGACGGGCTATTACTTCCGCCATGCGTTGCGTATTGCCATACATCGATCCATAAACGATAATAACGCCCCGCTCCAGATCGTAAGAGCTCCACTTGTTGTAACGTGTCAGTATCCATTCAAGGTCACTACGCCAAATAGGGCCATGGGTAGCCGCAATCATTTTTATATCGAATGGAGCCAGTTTTTTAATTGCCCGCTGGGTGTGTGGACAATATTTCCCCACTATGTTCGTGAAATAGCGCATCACCTCCACTTCATAAAAACCAAGGTTAACTTCATCGTCAAAAATACCGCCATCTAATGTTCCATAGCTCCCAAAAGCATCGCCCGAAAAAAGTATCTGCGTGGTTTCCTCAAAAGTTACCATAGTTTCCGGCCAGTGTACCATCGGAATCATTTGAAATTGCAGTTTATGTTTACCAAGGTCAAGTGTATAACCATCATACACCTCAAGCACATTTTGTGGCATAAAATAAAAACTCTCCACAAAGCCAAAGGTCTTTTTATTCCCCACCAGTGTTATGCCCGGATATTTTTGCACAATAGCTTTCAATGCCCCCGAGTGGTCGGGTTCCATATGATTTATAACTAAATAATCTACCTGTCTGTCGCCTATTAGCTCTTCAATATTATTGAGGTATTCGTCAATATAGCTTCTTTCTACTGTATCTATGAGCGTAATTTTTTCATCAACAATCATGTAAGAGTTGTATGAAATACCATGGGGTATTGGCCATATATTCTCAAAGAGATGGGTGCGCCGGTCGTTGAAACCAATAAAATAGATGTCGTCGGAAAGATTTACTTTTTGCATAATTACATTTGTTTATCGTTGATTTTAATGAAACAAAATTAACAATTTTTAATGCAAATAAGTGGCCTGTTGTTATCGGCAGAGAATATTTTAAAAAAGGATAGGGTTAGGTTAATGATTAACACTATTTTTGGAGCATAAATTTAAAAACCGATGGCTATCAACCAAAAAAATAAAAGCATGCTGTTGCCAAAAGTGGGAAAGTATGTTATAATCTTTGTTTCTATTGCATTCATAATTACCGCAATCTGGGGATACAGGCTTTACCAGTATGTTTTCAGTGGCAACATAAAAAAAGAGTTTGCGTTGGTTATTCCTCCTGATGCCAGTTATCAGCAGGTAACCGACAGTTTGAAACTTCATGATTTATTGCTGAATTACAAAGCTTTTCATTGGGTAGCTAAAAAGAAAAACTACCCATCACACTTAAAACCGGGACAATATCTGCTCAAAAAAGGCATGAGCACCAACCAAGTTGTAAATATGCTGCGCAGCGGACAACAAACACCGGTAAATGTTACCTTTAATAACTGTAGATTCGATAATGATCTGGCAGGCAAAGTAAGTAAATACATTATGGCAGACTCTGTTTCATTGCTCCGCCTCTTTTCCGATCGGCAACAAATTGAAAAATACGGTTTTACTCCCGACAATTACCGAAGCATGTTTATACCGAATACCTACGAATTTTACTGGACTACAACTGCCGATGAATTCGCCGATAGGATGAAAAAGGAGTACGACAGGTTTTGGACACCCGAACGATTGCAAAAAGCTGACAACATGAACTTAACACCAATACAGGTGAGTATTTTGGCATCGATTGTACAAAGCGAAACAGCAAAAAAAGAGGAAATGAACCGAATTGCCGGCCTTTATTTCAACCGCTTAAAAAAAGGCATACTTTTGCAAGCCGACCCCACTATTAAATATGCCGTTGGCGATTTCACACTTAAACGTATACTCAACAGTCATCTAACAATAGATTCGCCTTATAATACCTACATTCACGTTGGACTGCCACCCGGACCCATTAATTTTCCGGAAACAGCAACTATCGATGCTGTATTGAACTATGAAAAACATGACTACCTTTATATGTGTGCCAAAGAAGACTTTTCAGGCTATCACAACTTTGCGCGTACATTGGCAGAACATGGCAGATATGCTGCCCGCTACCAGGCGGCTTTAAATGCCAAAAGAATTTGGAGGTAGAATTAATCATAATTTATTTTCAAATTTTTATAAACCAAAAAAAGGCGACAGTAAAAACAAGTAACTGCTGATACAAATAAATTATTAGAAGCAACTTATTCTTATATCGGTTAAATACAAATTACTTCCCGTTCCAATTCAACACCAAATTGTGTTCTAACCGAATTCCTTATTTTTTCTGAAAACTCAAAAATCTCCTTTCCGGTAGCATTTCCATAGTTTATTAACACCAACGCCTGTTTATCGTGTACCCCCACATCGCCTTGGCGAACACCTTTCCATCCTGCTTTTTCGATTAGCCAACCCGCTGCCAGTTTTACTTTTCCGTCACTTGCCGGATAAACCGGCACTTTACCCATACGCCTCTCAATATTCTCATTATCAATAGATTCAACAACCGGATTCTTAAAAAAACTACCGGCATTGCCCATTTCCTTTACATTGGGTAATTTTGAAGAACGGATGTCAATAACTGCGTCGCGCACAGAATGAAGGGTTACCTCTCCCCGCTCCTTCACCTTTTCATTTACCATGCTATAACCTAAGTTGAACCGGGGAAATTTATCGAGTCGGAAAACCACTGAGGTAATTATGGCTTTTCCTTTTAATGCCTGTTTAAAAATACTGTTACGGTAGCTGAATCCACATTGTGCTGCCGTTAGTTCGAACATAAGACCCGTTTCCAGGTTGTATCCTTTCACCAATGCAATAACGTTACTCACTTCCTGCCCATATGCCCCGATGTTTTGCACCGGCGCAGCACCTACAGTTCCCGGTATTAGCGATAAGTTTTCAATTCCCCCTAACTGCATATCAACAGCAAACTGTACCACTTCGTCCCATACCTCACCAGCGCCAGCTTCTACCCAAACATGCTGACGGTCTTCAGCTACTTCTTTCAACCCCGGAATATTCGGACGAATAACCAACCCATCGAAATCTTTCGTAAATAAAATATTGCTTCCACCACCCAACAGCAGCAATTGCTCTTCCTGCCAACTCTTATTTGATTGCAGAAATACATCTAAATCCTCTGGTTCTGTAAATTCAAAAAAATAACGGGCCGAAGCATCAACACCAAAAGTGTTATACGGTTTTAACCTAAAGTCCTCAAAAAAACGAATCATGAATTTCTTTTGAACAAATATAACGGAAATCAATGGCAAACACCGAATTTATAAAAAGGTAAAACCTGTTTTAAAAGCAAAACCAACCTGTGGCCGGAAGTAGCTTTTTTTCAAACTACAGTTTGCTATCTTTACATCGCTTAATTTTTTCCGGATTGAAAAAAAACAAAAACAAACGATTAATTGCATCAGTAACCAACGACCTGGTAACAGATGCCCGGGTGCATAAAGTTTGTACCACACTGGTTAATATGGGGTTCGACGTATTACTAACCGGAAGAAAATTAGGTAACAACATTGCGTTTTCCAAACGGCCCTATTCAACCCACAGGTTCAAGCTGTTTTTTAACAAAGGAATATTTTTTTATGCTGAAATGAATATCAGGCTCATTTTTCTTCTCCTTTTCAGCCGGGCCGATGTTTTTCTGGCTAACGATCTGGACACTCTCCCGGCACATTTTCTGGCTTCAAAACTCAGAAAAAAACCATTGGTATACGATAGTCACGAATATTTCACCGAAGTTCCGGAGTTGGTTAACCGCCCACGTGTTAGAAGATTTTGGAAATGGCTCGAAAAAAAGATGGTGCCGCATATCCACAGTGCCTATACGGTATGTAACAGTATTGCCAATGCTTATCAAAGTGAATACGGTGTTCCGTTTCATGTAGTACGTAACCTGCCTTTGGCCTATCAGCCCCTAATCCATGCCAAAGAAAATGCCCCCTTGAAAAAAATTATCTATCAGGGTGCTGTAAATATGGGACGAGGATTAGAGCAGACTATTCATGCCATAAAAAACCTTGAAAATGTGCAACTTATCATTGCAGGCCATGGCGATATCATCGACGAGTTAAAACAACTTGCTGACCGTGAAGGATTACTGGATCGCATTGTTTTTACCGGACGCTTACCTTTTGAATCTCTCAGGGAACTCACTGCAACGGCACATCTCGGCATTTCATTGGAAGAAGACCTCGGCTTAAATTATCGATATGCATTACCCAATAAACTTTTTGATTACATCCAGGCACGTGTACCTGTACTGGTAAGTAACCTTCCGGAAATGGCAGCTATTGTAAACACTTATAAAATTGGGGAAATAGCTGTGTCGCTGAACCCTGAGAAACTTGCAAAAGACATAGAGGCTGCACTGTTTTCAATGGAAAAAAGGAGGAAGTGGAAAAAAAACCTGGAAATGGCAGCAAAAGAACTCACCTGGGAAAATGAGTTACACAAAGTGAAAGAAATATTTGAGCTGCTATAAATTTTTTTCAAGGAGGCTTTCGAAATCAACCATCGTATTATTGAGTGCCGAATCGGTAATACGGTTATTAGCACAAACAATAGTTCGTGCAGGTTTCCCGGCAATAGCGGCGTAATCATGGGTAACCATAATCACTGTTTTCCCCTCACTGTTAAGTCGATAAAAAAGATTGAGAATATCTGCCGAAGTTTCGGGATCGAGGTTACCGGTGGGTTCATCCGCAAGCAATAACTGAGGGTTGTTTAACATGGCACGTGCAATAACTACCCGCTGTTGCTCACCCCCACTCAGCTGATGAGGCATTTTTTGCATTTTATCGGCAACACCCGTTAAATCAAGCACTTCCACTATTCGTCTTTCAATATCTTCCTTCGCTCTCCAGCCGGTAACTTTTAAAACAAAAGCGAGATTCTGATAAACATTTCTGTCGGTCAGCAACCGAAAATCCTGAAAAACAACACCCAGTTTCCTGCGCAATTCACTTATCTCTCGCCTTTTAATATTCCTCAGTTGAAAACCCACCACGCTTCCTTCTCCTGACACCAGCGGCAGTTCGGCGCTCAATGTTTTTATCAGGCTGCTTTTTCCGGTTCCTACCTTCCCGATAATATAAATAAACTCACCTTCGTTTACCTCCAATGACACATCAACCAACACTCGGTTATCCCGTTGCCAGATAACCGCCTCATTCAATGTTATAATCTTTTTACGTTCCACTCAGACTGAAATTCAAACGAAGTTAAAAGCTTTTTTTTTTACCTCAGGAATAATAAATCAAAGTAATAAACAGTTTTTTGTTAAGAAAATAGAAGGGAACACTATACAAGCCGACCAGATTTGTCTAATAATAAAGATATTTTTGTCTGAAGTAGGTTTGTCAATAACAGAAATCAGAAAACTACAATAATAGTCAGCACATGAAAACATACCGTTTCATTTTGGTACCATTGCTTCTCCTGATATTACTTAATCCGTTAAAAAGCCAGGAAACAGCTTATTACAGTAATATATCCCGGGAAATTGATGTTGCCAAAGAGCTTTTCAATAAAGGGAAATTTATTTCAGCTTATCATGAGTTTCAAAAAATTGGGAAAAGCCTCGACAAAAATTCTGAGCGCTACGCTGAAGCAGAATTTTACAAATCACTATCAGCTTTAAAGGCCGGTTATAAAGCTGGCAATAAGATGTTGGAAAATTTTATTGAGAACCAAGGCGAAAGCCCCTATATCAACGAGGCCTGGTTTGCCATGGCAGACTACCAGTTTGAACGTAAACAGTATCCGGCAGTATTACGTTCGCTGCGACAGGTAAACCGAAGTGACCTTGCCCCGGATAAAAAGATAAAATTCGGATATATGAATGGCTATTCGAATATGGTAACCGACAACCTTGATGCAGCCGCCCGGGAGTTTTTCGACATTAAAGATGCCAATAACATGTTTAGTAAACCTGCTACCTACTACTGGGCACACATAATGTACCTCGAAGGAAAATACCAATCGGCACTCGACGGATTTAAAAGCCTCAATAACGATCCCGTTTACTCCAAGGTTATTCCATTGTATGTGAGCCATATATACTACAAACAACAGCGGTATAACGAAATTATAAAATACACACCCACAATATTAGATTATATGGGGAAGGAGGAACAGGTAGAGCTATCGAAAATTGTGGGCGACTCCTATTTTCACGTAAAAGAATTTAAAAAAGCCATATCTTATTTCGAACGATACTTTGATGCTACACCCCTTAAAACCAGAGAAGACAACTACATTTTGGGATATTGTTATTATCAGTCGGGGCAATTTGCAAAAGCAAAGCCACTGCTTGAAAATGCCTCAAAAGGCGAAGATGCAATGGCACAAAATGCTTATTACCACCTGGCAGACTGCTATCTTAAAGCCGGCGACAAGGAAAAAGCAAAACTGGCTTTCGATGCTGCATCAAAAATGGATTTTGACGAAAAAATAAAAGAAGACGCATTGTTCAGCTATGCAAAACTCACCTACGAACTTTCCTATTCCCCTTTTAACGAAACCATAAAAGCATTTGACAATTACATTAACCTCTATCCCTATTCGGAACGAAATCCAGAGGCCTACCAAATATTAACCGAAGTGTATATGGTTACCCGCAACTATAAAGATGCCATTGCTTCCATCGAAAAAATAAAGAATAAAACGCCTTCTATTTTACAGGCTTTCCAACGGGTAACTTTTTACCGCGGGCTGGAACTCTTCAACAACCTTTCGTACAACCAGGCCATAGAAAATTTCGATCTTTCACTTGAAAATAGCAGCTACGACAAACAAATAAGTGCGCGTGCCCTTTTCTGGAAGGGTGAAGCGCTTTATCGCGTGGGAGACTACAGCAGTTCAATAAATACATTTACGCGCTTTCTGTTAACAACTGGTGCATCATCTGCTCCGGAATACAACGATGCCGAATACAATCTTGCCTACGCCTATTTCAAAAATAACAATTATGAATCTGCAGCTTCCCACTTCAGAAAATATGTAACCGCCAACCAGAACTACCGGTCGGAGAAATTGGCCGATGCATACAACCGTATTGGTGACTTCTATTTTCTGAAAACCAACTACAAAAAAGCTATTCAAAATTACCAGCAAGCCTATTCACTTAATACATTTGAACCAGATTATGCGCTTTATCGGATCGCTTTTAGCCAGGGTTTACTTCGAAATGAAAGCGACAAAATGGCCAATCTCGAAAAGTTGCTAAAACAGTATCCCGAATCGGATTATGAGGACGATGCCATATATGAACTGGCACGCGCTTACGAAAGAACCGGCGAAAACCTCAAAGCCATAAAAGCATACAAAGGTATTCTTGAAAATTATCCACAAAGTATTTATTACCCGAAATCACTGTTGCAAATCGGGCTTATTCACTATAATAATGGCAACTATGAAAAAGCACTCACCCGCTATAAAGAGGTAGCTGAAAAATACCATGGTACATCTGAAGCACAGACCGCCTTATCAGGAATTAAAAACTGTTATGTAGAACTGAACCGGATAGACGATTATTTTATCTATGTCCGCAAACTGGGTAGCGGAAACAATGTATCCGTTACAGAACAGGATTCACTAACCTTTATGGCAGCAGAACGCGCATATATGGCCGGCAACAACAATGCAACAACGCAATTACAACGCTACCTGCAACAGTTTCCAAATGGTAGTTTTGCCATAAATGCCCATTTTTATCTGGGCGAATTACTCTATAAGCAGGGCAACTACAATGATGCCAATAAACACTATGCTTTCGTGGTTGATCAACCCAACAATATTTTTACTGAGCAAGCGCTTTCGCGAGCATCGGAATTAAAGTTTAATGCTGAAGATTATACCGCTGCCCTTACTCTCTTTAACCGGCTTGAAGCTTTTGCCAGTGGAAAATGGAATGTTTTAAAGGCGAACACCGGGCAAATGCGGTGCAACCTGATACTAAAACAATATCAACAGGCAATTATTAGTGCTGACAAAGTAGCCCACTCAGAAATCGCCAACGAAGCCCTGAGGCGCGAAGCTAACTTCATTATGGGTAAATCGTATTACCTAACCGATAACTTGACCCGTGCGCTGTCGGCTTTGAAACCGGTTGCTGAAAATGTCACCCTTGAACAGGGAGCAGAAGCAAAATACCGGGTTGCAGAAATCTATTTTAAACAGGGAAACAAGCAGCAGGCAGAAAACGAGATTATGAACTTTATATCCCAGAATACACCCTACCAATACTGGCTGGGGAAAGCATTCATTTTACTGGCTGACATCTATCTTGACAAAGGAGATGAATTCCAGGCAAAACACACGCTCAAAAGCCTTGTGGAAAACTACAACAACCCGGCAGACGGTATTATTAAAGAAGCATCCCAAAAACTGGACACCATTGAAGCCCGCGAAAAAGAAGCGCAGCAAAAAGCTGTAGATGGTTCTTATCAAATTAGAATCGATGAAAATTAAAACCACTGAAAAAATGCTCAAAAGGTTAAAATATTTCCTGCCGTTATTGGCCCTGTTGGCAGCTTTACCCACATTTGCCCAACGCGACACGTTAACACAAGAAGTTGAAGTAATTAAAGCGTTCAAGCCTACGATGTTTGATGCCAACAAAATTAGCGACATGCCGAAACAGCTCCAGACAGAACACCAGAAACCTTCGTTTTCCTACTCTATTTTGAGCGAACCTGTGTTCAATACATTTTCGGTTAACACATTAAAAGCTGCCGCTCCGGGTGAAACCCGTGAACCAGATGACGGCTACGGCCTTGTGCGTGCAGGCCTGGGAAACTACAATAAAGTTTATGGTGAGTTTTTTATCGACCACCTGCTAACGAAAAAAACAATTTTTGGTATTCATGCAAGGCACCTATCCTCATCCGGAGCACTTAAACTTGAGGGAGGAGATCGTGTAAAAACACCCTTCCGGGAAAATGACGCAGAAATCTATATCAATCAGCTTTTTAACAAGTCGATCCTTTCTTTTAATATGAATTTCGACCATAACGGATTTGCCTATTATGGCTACCCCAAAATGAAAGTTCCTTCGCTGTTGAAACAGGAAGGCCAAATCATAAATTATTTTGGCACAAAACAGGCATTCAGCAAAGGGGGTATCAACATCTCACTATCCAATCCTTCGCTTGAAGGTGATGAAAACAACTTTAGCTTCGATGCAAAGTACCACTATTTTGGAGCAAAAACAGGGCAGTACGAACACATGGGCAGAATTTCCGTAAAAGCACAAAAGGGATACAATCAGGGCACAGGCATACTGGAAACAGGCTTCTCTTATTCATCCGCCGATCAAATTCACAACCGTGTGTCCAATGTTACCGGACAACGTAAACAAGCAGTGGTATTTATTAAACCGGCTTTCCTAATTAAAGGGAAAATTGCCAACCTGCGCATAGGCGTAAATACCTGGTACGTTGTCGATAAGGATTTTGAGGATGCAATACATATTACGCCCAACATTTTACTGAATTTTACACCTGTGAAAGATGTGTTGAAGCTTTACGCCGGAGTAGATGGGGATTTTGTTGAGAATCACTACTCAAAAATTGCTTATGAAAATCCGTTTATTGACCCTAAACATGATGTGGCCAATACCTTTGAAAAACTTCGCTTCACCACAGGGATCGTAGGGAAAGTTACAGCAAAAACTAACTTTAAGCTTTCAGCCAATTATTCCATAATTGACAACCAACCATTCTTTTTCCTGCACCAATATACCTATGCTGACCCCCATGAAGATCCTGACCCTGTAATTGTTGACAATACTTTTAAAGTGTTGTATGACAACATGGGCCGATTGAAAATCAACTTTGAGGTCTTTCATGCTGCCACCGACAAAATGGAATTAATGCTTTCAGGCAATTATTATAACTACAATCTCAACAGAGAAAAATATGCCTGGAACCTTCCCGACTGGGATGCCAACTTGTCTTTCGGCTATAAAATAACGGAACAAATACATTTATCTTCCAATATTTACCTGATCGGAAACAGAAAAGCTCTCGTCATCGAATCAGACCCATTCTGGACACCACCTCCCAGCGGCCCCATTGACAAAGATGCATTCATTACTCCTCACAGCTATAAGCTTAATACGGCACTCGACCTGAATGTGCGCGGAGACTATTTTATAACCCGAAAACTTTCTGCATTTGCCCAATTAAATAATTTTGGAACCCAAAAATACGAACGATGGTTTGGATACCCGGTTCAAAGCGTAAACTTCCTGGGTGGTGTAAGCTATGCCTTTTAAAAACAGAAAAGTACTTTTGGAACCATTCCTCAGGTTAATAAATTGTTGAAAAGTATGCCTTTACGGGGCACAAAAGTACCTTTTTTTAGCAGTAATTTTATATCTTTGCAATATGATTTTCAATATTTGCAAGGTATTCTCAATAAATTGAAAACCAATTAGTTTCCTAATAAAAAGCCAACGATGCTTTTTCGTTTGGAAGCTATTTTTTTGTCAGATAAGATTATAAACTAAAAATACTATAGGCAGATGAGTGAATTGGAAGAAAATGGTACAAAAAACGGTGGAAACGGAAACTATTCTGCTGACAGCATTCAGGTACTTGAAGGGTTGGAAGCAGTTAGAAAACGTCCGGCCATGTATATTGGTGATGTGAATGAAAAGGGATTGCACCATTTGGTTTACGAAGTTGTTGATAACTCTATAGATGAAGCACTTGCAGGCTATTGCAATAACATTAATGTAACCATCCACAAAGATAATTCCATTACGGTAATGGATGACGGACGCGGAATTCCTACGGAAAAACATTCTAAAGAAAATAAGTCGGCATTAGAAGTGGTGATGACCGTTCTCCATGCCGGGGGAAAATTCGATAAAGACTCTTACAAAGTATCAGGAGGGCTACACGGTGTTGGTGTTTCATGTGTCAATGCCCTTTCTACTTATTTGAAAGCAGAAATTCATCGTGATGGCAAAGTTTGGATGCAGGAATACGCCATCGGCAAACCAAAAGGCGATGTAACGGTTATTGGCGAAACAGAAAAAACCGGTACGATTGTAACATTTAAGCCCGATGAAAGCATATTTTTAGTTACCAAATATAAATATGAAACGCTGGCGGCACGCCTTCGCGAACTGGCTTTCCTGAATGCCGGCATACGACTGACAATCACAGACGAGCGCGAAACAGAAGAAGATGGCAACTTTAAAACCGATACTTACTATTCTGAAGCCGGTTTAAAAGAGTTCGTTGAGTACCTCGATGAAACCCGCGTAAAACTTATTGACGATGTAATCCATATTTCTTCGGAAAAAAATGGCACTCCGGTTGAAATTGCATTGCAGTATAATACCTCTTTTTCAGAAAACATACACTCCTACGTCAACAATATAAATACCATCGAAGGAGGTACGCATCTCACCGGTTTCAGGCGGGGTTTAACTCGTACTTTAAAAAGTTATGCTGACAACTCAGGTATGCTATCAAAAATAAAATTCGATATAAATGGCGACGACTTCCGCGAAGGTTTAACTGCCGTTGTATCAGTAAAAGTTGCTGAACCACAGTTTGAAGGTCAAACCAAAACAAAACTGGGCAACTCCGATGTTAGCGCTGTTGTTGACCAGGCAGTTAGCGAAATGTTAAAAATATACCTCGAAGAAAACCCCAAAGATGCAAAGGCCATTGTCAATAAAGTTATTCTGGCGGCACAGGCACGCCATGCTGCACGTAAGGCGCGCGAAATGGTGCAAAGGAAAAACGCTCTTACCGGAGGTGGTTTACCTGGTAAACTTACCGATTGCTCTGAAAAAGACCCGGCACAATGCGAAATATTTCTGGTGGAGGGAGATTCGGCAGGCGGAACAGCAAAGCAAGGCCGCGACCGCCGTATTCAGGCTATTTTACCGCTAAGAGGTAAAATCCTCAATGTAGAAAAAGCCATGCAGCATAAAATCTTTGAAAACGAAGAGATCAAAAATATATTTACAGCATTAGGGGTTACAATAGGTACCGAAGAAGATTCGAAAGCGCTGAACATGGAAAAGATACGTTACCACAAGGTAATTATCATGACTGACGCCGATGTTGACGGAAGCCATATTGCCACGCTTATTATGACCTTTTTCTTCCGCTATATGAACGACCTTATTAAACAAGGGTACCTGTATATTGCCACTCCACCATTGTACCTGGTAAAAAAAGGAAAAAAAGAAGCTTACGCCTGGAACGAGAAACAGCGACTTGACTATATTAACGAATGGGCCGATGGCAACGAAAGCAATGTACATACACAACGTTACAAAGGGTTGGGCGAAATGAATGCCGAACAGCTGTGGTCAACAACTATGAACCCCGAACAACGTACATTACAACAGGTTACTATTGAAAATGCTGCCGAAGCAGACCATATTTTCTCTATGCTGATGGGTGACGACGTGCCCCCACGCCGAAAATTTATCGAAGAGCATGCAACTTATGCCAATATTGACGCATAAAAAAAGCCAGGGTAATAATTGCCCTTGGCTCACGGCTCTTTGCTTTTTATTCTTTACAAAATGAAACGACCATGAGAAAATCTTTCACACACAGGCGAAGGATTATAAGCATGGGTGTTCCATCTGTTACCATAAAAAATAAATAATTATAAACAGATGAAAATTTGTGTATTTTGCTCTTCAAGCAACGCCCTTGCCGACATCTACTTTGAGGAGGCCCGCTTACTTGGCCGTTTGATTGGTGAAACTGGCCATCAGCTGGTTAATGGTGGTGCCAATGTGGGTTTAATGGAAACAATAACCATCTCAGCATCTGCGGCAGGAGCAAAAACCATAGGCATTATACCAGAAATGCTGAAGAGCCGGGCATTGGTATCAAATAGTGCGCACCAGATAATTGTTACAGCCGATATGCAGGAAAGAAAAAGAAAAATGCGCGAAATTTCAGATGCTTTTATTGCCCTTCCCGGTGGATTTGGAACCCTTGAAGAGATTTTGGAAGTTATCACCCTCAGGCAGTTGTCGTACCACACAAAACCTATAGTTTTTATCAATACCAACGGCTTTTTTAACAATCTTTTCAATCAATTCGAAGTAGCTTATAACCAGCGATTTGCAAAAGATATCTACCGTAAATTATTTCATGTAGCCGATAATTCTCAAGAAGCAATGAAATACATTGACAACTACATTCCGGAGGTACTGGATTCTAAATGGTTTGTTGTACCTGAGAAACAATGATTGTCAGAAAAGTGACAAAATGCCATACCTTATCCTAAAAGGGGACTTAGGCTTTTGTTACACTTTACATTTTTTACCATACACATTGACAATTCAACGAAAAACACCAATACCTTCTGTGCTAATTTATTTTCAAAACTTAACAAAACGGTCAGCAGTTGTTAAAATATTCAAAATAAAGGGTACTAAAGCCTTTCAAAAAGAACACTGGCAGAAATTTTGCGTTATATGTATCCATTGTTAAACTGAAAACGGGCTATATTGTTTTTCCATCCGAAAATTTTAAAAAATTGGAAATTAACATTTAATGAGTAATAACCTGTTTAAGTAAAAAATATATAAAGATTAAAATTTGTATGTTATGAAAAATTTAGGAAAAAGTGCCATTACATTTTTATTGGTAATTGCAGGGGCATTTGTTGCAGTCTGGGCCTATTCAACTTTTTTTGATCGTCATGAAGTTATAACGGTAAAAGAAAGCCATCCTATCAAATATGCCAGTTTACCGGCAGAAAGTGAGGCAATAATGCCCGATTTAACTTTTGCTGCTGAAAACTCGATACACAGTGTGGTACATATTGCCACACAATCGGTTCGGACAGGAAGGTGGTCGAGCGGCAATCCGTTTATGGATGAATTCTTCGGATTACGTCCCAACAAACCTGAATACAGACAGGGTTTTGGCTCTGGCGTAATACTTACCGCCGATGGGTTTATTGTAACGAACAATCACGTTGTGGAAAATGCACAAAAAATAAAGGTTATTTTAAACGACAAACGCGAATTTGATGCACGGTTAATCGGAACCGACCCTTCAACCGACATTGCTTTATTGAAAGTAGATGCCCAAGACCTGCCATTTTTAACTTATGGCGATTCAAACGCCCTTAAACTGGGTGAATGGGTACTTGCTGTAGGCAATCCCTTTAACCTTACGTCAACGGTAACTGCCGGAATTGTGAGCGCACGTGCACGTAACCTGGGTATCAATAACGACCAAATGGCTATCGAATCCTACATTCAAACCGATGCTGCTGTTAACCCGGGAAATAGTGGTGGAGCACTAGTAAACCAACAGGGTAAACTGGTGGGGATAAACTCCGCAATTGCATCCAGAACAGGCTCTTATTCAGGCTATTCATTCGCAGTTCCGGTTACTATTGTTAAAAAAGTAGTTGACGATCTGCGAGAATTTGGCGAAGTACAACGTGCGTTGCTTGGTGTAAACATCGGAGATATTAACGCAGAAATAGCAGAAAGATTGAACCTTGACAAGGTAGAAGGTGTTTACATTGGTGAAGTAATTGAAAATGGTGCAGCAGGAGAGGTTGGTATTAAAAAAGGTGATGTGGTTATTGCCGTTCAGAACCAGCCGGTGCGCACTTCAGCCGAATTACAGGAAGCCATTAGCCAATATCGGCCCGGTGATGACGTAAAAATTCTTGTAATTCGTGACAACAAAGAGAAACTATTTAATGTTACACTGCGTAATAAACATGGAGACACCCAGGTTGTTCGCGATAAAGGCAGCTTCTTGGGTGCTGAATTTAAAGAAGTTAGCGAAAGAGATAAAGAGAATCTGAATATCAATAACGGAATAAGGATAAAAAATCTCAACAAGGGCAAATTAAAAGATGCCGGAGTAAAAGAAGGTTTCATTATAACGAATGTGAATAAAAAACCCATTTATGAGGTAAACGACTTCAAAAGAGAAGTTGCTAATGCCCGTGGTGGCATACTGATTGAAGGGATTTATTCAAATGGTGAACCGGTTTATTTTGTCTTCAGCATGGAATAAGAGCCATTTGTAGAAATTCTTCACACGGAAAAGAAAATTGTTGTAAAACTCATTTCCTCCTTGACCGTTAGCTGAATATATTCTATATTTGCACGTTTTTTAAGAAAGTTTTATGAGACAGCTAAAGATCACAAAGTCAATCACAAACCGTGAAAGTGCCTCTTTAGACAAGTATTTACAGGAGATAGGGAAAGAAGAACTGATTACTGTCGAGGAAGAAGTTGAGTTAGCACAGCGGATTAAAAAAGGCGACCAGGCGGCACTGGAGAAACTTACCAGAGCCAATCTGAGGTTCGTGGTGTCGGTTGCAAAACAATACCAGAACCAGGGGTTAAGCCTCCCCGATTTAATAAACGAGGGAAACCTTGGTTTGATAAAAGCCGCTGAAAAGTTTGACGAAACTCGTGGTTTTAAGTTTATCTCCTATGCCGTTTGGTGGATTCGCCAATCCATCCTTCAGGCGCTTGCTGAACAATCGCGAATCGTTCGATTACCATTGAACCAGGTAGGTTCACTAAACAAAATCAACAAAGCATTTTCGAAATTCGAACAGGAACACGAACGCAAGCCCTCCCCTGAAGAACTGGCTGAATCGCTGGAATTACCAGCCGACAAGGTTGCAGATACACTGCGTGTATCGGGCCGCCATGTATCTGTTGACGCCCCATTTGTAGATGGTGAAGACAACAGCTTACTGGATGTGCTGGTGAATAACGATTCGCCCAATGCCGACCGCAGCCTGATTATGGAATCGCTTTCAAAAGAGATACATAGAGCTCTGGCTACTTTAACGGAAAGAGAGAGTGACATTATTCGATTGTTCTTCGGTATCGGATGCCAGGAGATGACCCTGGAAGAGATAGGAGAACGCTTTGGGCTGACCCGCGAAAGGGTAAGACAGATCAAAGAAAAAGCAATCCGAAGGTTGCGACATACTTCGCGAAGCAAGTTGTTAAAATCATATCTTGGATAAAAAAAAAGCTGCTAAATGCAGCTTTTTTTATAACTCTTTTAAACCGTAGGCTCCCAACCGGGGGCATAGTCGCGGCGCCATAATTTCATCGCTTCTCTGTCGTACATAGTACCTGTAACATCATCAATGTCAAAACCTTTTCCTATGCGAGCAGCAATATTACAATAGTGCACCATAGCCTGACTTATGGCAGCATCATCAATGGGGGAATTAAGTTTATCCTTACCACGAATGGTATTGAAAAAGTTTAACACGTGGCTGGTTGTCATGTCGCCACCACCGCCTAAAGCAGTTCCGCTTTCATTTGATTTCCCCGAACTCTCTTTAACCTCTTTTCCTGAACGATCGTACAAGACATATTTTTCCCTGTCAACATAAACGGTTCCTTCGCTGCCATATATTATTGTTCCCCTGTTGCCCATGCCATAGGTATTTTGTGCCGACCGGCTTCTTCCATCCCAGTTGATTACCTTATCTCCTTTAAATTTAAAAGTGGCATACATAGTATCGTACATATCCCATCCGTCGTCGAAAAAATGCCTTTTACCAGCTTCAACATCGGCGTATATCGGGTAGTCAACGCCTAAAGCCCACCGCGCCACATCAATTTCGTGGGATCCATTGTTTCCCGATTCGGCAGTACCATAAGCCCACCCGTACCAGTGCCAGTTATAGTCCCAGGTGTTGTAAGTGTATTCCCTACGTGGAGCAGGCCCCTGAAACAATTGCCAATCAAGACCTTCAGGAACAGGCGCGGGCTTTTGATTAGGTACTTCTCCCCTTTTATTGATATAGAAAGCAACAGCACGGTAAGGAACACCTATTATGCCATTATGTATTTCTTTCACTATTTCCTGTGTATGGCCCGATGAACGTTGCTGGTTGCCCATTTGCACAACTTTATTGTACTTTTTTGCAGCATCTACAATCATCTTATTTTCATTCATATTGTGACTGCATGGTTTTTCAACATAAACATGTTTTCCACCTTTCATGGCCAATATGGTACCCGGTGTATGCCAATGATCAGGAGTAGCATTAAAAATAACATCAACCTGCTGATCATCAATTACTTTCCGAATATCATTTTCTAAAACAGGTGTATTATCTATCAATTTTGAGAAACGTTGGGCAGCTTTTTCACGCTGGCTTTTCATAACGTCACAGAGGTATAACAGTTCAACATTTGCCGCCTTCATTGAAACCGGCTCAACGTATGCACCAAGCCGTCGCCCGAGGCCAACAATGGCAACATTAAGCCTTTCGTTTGCCCCCATTATCCGTCCATAACTTCGTGCCGACATCCCCATTGCCGAACCTACTAGGGTAACACCTGCTGCACCGGCAGATACTTTCTTTATAAAATTTCTCCTGTTTGTATTCATTTTATTGATTTTTGGGTAACCTAAAATAGTTGTTTACTGCACCTTACTAATAATATAATACTAGTAAGACTTATGTCTAAATTCAATTTTAGCATTTGAACCAAACGCTATAATCATTATAAATCTCTTATTTTAATACTTCTGAAATGTACATTGCTATCATGATCCTGGATCAATATAGGTCCTTCCGACACCATTCCATAGCCATCATATTTGGCATATTTACTACGTGCCACCAAAGCACGGAAGCACTGGCTGCCACATTTATATTCTACCACTTTTCGCCCATTTAACCAATGCTGGACTGTATTGTCGGGAAAAAAGACAATCCTTCCCCTATTCCATTTACCGGGTTTATTGATAAACCGACCTTCTTTTTCTGCGGGAATAAGATCGTACAGAGATGCCAGTGTCCGATTTCCGACGACTCCCTTTTTTGCATCAGGGTGACGCTGATCGTCCAGAATCTGATATTCAAGACCTATGCCGGGGCCATTATTTCCAATACCGTACTTAATTCCGCTATTGGCACCTTCCTCAAGCATAAAGTCAAACTTCAATTCAAAGGGGCCAAACTTTTCTTTGGTAATAATATCACCTCCGCGCTCTTTTGAATCACTGCTACCTAAAACCGATAACTCGCCATTTTTAACTTCCCACCCATTCTCAGGAAATTTACCCGTTTTAGCGCTTATCCATTCACCGGTAGTTTTTCCATCGAAAAGAAGCTTAAATCCCTGATTTTTCTCATCTGCACTCAGATTGTTGGGTATCATATTTACTATGTAAATTTCCTCATCGGGAGTAGGTTGCAGGTTTTCGGTTTTTATTCGAATGTTTTTCCATTTTATCTGATGGCCTTCTTTAGACTTGTCGTTACCAATGGAGTGAACCTGAAGTGCAATAAACCCGGATGGCGTCATATCATCAATAACATGTGCGCAAGGTATGCCATTAAGCCAGGTTCTCATAGAGTTCCCGATACATTCAATACGGTAATGGTTCCAAATTCCCGGTTTCAATGCTGGTTTTGCATTGGGGTTAAGGTCTAGTGGATAAAGCCATCCGCGGCGCGCCTCATCATAGATACCACCGCTCCAGGCTCTTGGCGACGGGTCAACTTCGCACTGATAGCCATGTACACGGCCATTCATAAAATCCATTTTGCTCTCGCTGCGAAATTGTATTCCCGAGTTCATGTTTTCTTCCACCAATAAATCGACCTCAAAAATAAAATCAGCATAATCCTTTTCGGTACAAAGAAAAGAATTAGGCGTGTTGGTAACTGTTGTACCCACAATAACACCATTTTCAACTGTATATTTGGCTTCACCGTTAAGTTGTTTCCAACCCGAAAGGTCTTTACCATTAAATAGATTGATCCAGCATTCCTCTTCCTGGGCGCTTAGGCTTCCGCCGATAATAATGGCAAACAACAATAATAAAAGATATTTTGTCCTCATATTTTAGTGTTTTTAAAAAAATTTAAAGATTCTCAGAACTTGTCGTGTGCGAACACGGAGAATACAAATTTAATATTTTTATAGTAACAACTTATGTTTGACAATACAAAAAACATAGCGGAGTATCATGTATTACAAATTTGTGGCAATTAATTGATTTTACACAATGCTCCTGTTTCTGTTACAGCAGTACAGACAAATCCTTTAGAGGGTTCTATGCTAAAAAAAAGTGTCAACATTACAGTCATTTTCTCCTTTTCTTCACTGTCCGCAGATTAAGACTTTGCAACAGCACGATATTTTCTTTACTATTTCAAACAAGAAAAAAACCAATTTACAGACATGTACATTGCTCATTATATGGAAGTTACCACATAATAATTACCATACAAATACTCAAATAGAAGATAGCAGGCTTGGTATATCTTGAATGTTAATAAATTATTGCTATTTTTGGTGACCTTTCACGAAAGTTGCCGTGGAAAAAAGAAAATAAAATCAAAAAAAACTTATAAAAAATGAAAGTTTATAAAACTGATCAAATCCGGAATATTGCTCTGATTGGTAATGCCGGCAGTGGGAAAACCACCCTAGCAGAAGCGATGCTGTTTGAGGGTGGAGTAATTAATCGCAGGGGCGAAGTAACCGCTAAAAACACGGTTTCTGACTATAACGAGATTGAACAGGATTATGGAAACTCTGTTAATTCATCGCTGCTTTACACCGAATTTAACGGTAAAAAAGTAAATATACTAGATACTCCCGGTATGGACGACCTCTGTGGTGGTGTTGTTTCCTCGCTTTACGTTACGGAAATGGCACTGCTTAACATCAACGTTACCAATGGTGTTGAGGCAGGAACAGAAAGTGCTTACCGCCATGCCGATGAAGCATCTTCACCGCTTATTTTTGTGTTCAACCAACTTGATCACGACAACTCCAATTTCGATGCAGCACTTGATCAGTGTAAAAATAGTTTTGGCAATAAAGTAACTGTTGTGCAATACCCGATAGATGCCGGGCCAGGCTTTTCGTCGATTGTTGATGTATTAAAAATGAAAGTTTACAAATATGGAGCAAACGGCGGGAAACCTGAAATCCTTGATATTCCTGAAGAAGAAAAAGATAAAGCAGAAGCTCTTCACAATGAACTGGTAGAAATGGCAGCAGAAAATGAAGAAGCTTTAATGGAACTTTATTTCGATAAAGGAACACTTACCGAAGATGAAATGCGCAAAGGAATAAAATTGGGACTTATAGACCGAAGTTTATACCCCGTTTTTTGTACCTGTGCAAAAAAAGATATGGGTGTAGGCCGTCTGCTCGAATTCATAACCAATATTGCTCCGGCGCCAGAAGAAGTAAATTCTATTCCAACAGTTAGCGGTGAAACAGTAAAACTTGACGAAGCCGGGAAGCCCAGCCTGTTTGTTTTTAAAACTGCAGTTGAATCGCATGTGGGAGAAATAACCTACTTCAAGGTAATGTCGGGAAAAATAACAGAAGGATTAGACCTTATTAATACCTCTAACGGTGCAAAAGAAAGACTTTCGCAGGTTTCTGTATCTGCAGGCAAAAACCGCGAGAAGGTAGAGGCACTGGTTGCCGGCGACCTGGGTTGTACAGTAAAACTAAAAGAGACAAGGTTCAACCAGACACTTGCAACAAAAGATGCAGACATTCAATTTAAACCAATTACTTTTCCGAAATCAAGACTTACAATAGCTGTTAAAGCAGAAAACGATTCAGATGACGAAAAAGTAGGGGAAGTTTTGAATAAAATTAAATACGAAGATCCAACTTTCGCTATTGAATATTCTAAAGAACTTAAGCAATTGCTTGTTCATTCACAGGGAGAATATCACATGAACGTGTTGAAATGGTATTTCGACAATGTTCATAAAATTGATGTGAATTTCATTACTCCTAAAATACCTTATCGCGAAACCATCACCAAGGCTGCACAAGCTGATTACCGTCATAAGAAACAATCGGGTGGTGCCGGGCAGTTTGGCGAAGTACACATGGTTATTGAGCCTTACGAAGAAGGTGCTGAACCCAAATCGATGTTTAAATTTGGAGATAAAGAACAAAAAATGTCGGTACGTGATGTGCAGGAACATGCCCTTCCGTGGGGAGGAAAACTGATCTATTGCAACTGCATTGTTGGTGGATCGATAGATGCCCGGTTTATGCCGGCTATTCTTAAAGGGATTATGGAAAAAATGGAAGAAGGTCCACTCACAGGTTCTTACGCCCGTGACATTATTGTATATGTGTACGATGGAAAAATGCACCCCGTAGATTCAAACGAAATTTCGTTTAAACTGGCCGGAAGGAATGCTTTTAGTAAAGCTTTCAAAAATGCAGGGGCAAAAATTCTTGAACCGATTTACGACCTTGAAGTTTGGGTTCCCTCTGACCGTATGGGCGATGTTATGAGCGACCTGCAAGGGCGCCGGGCAATGATTATGGGAATGGGGTCGGAAAAAGGCCTTGAGAAAATATCAGCCAAGGTACCCCTGAAAGAGATGAACAAATATACCACCTCGCTTAGTTCGATCACTGCCGGACGTGGCGTTTTTGCCATGGATTTCGACGGTTACGAAAAAGTACCGGGTGATGTTCAGGATGAACTGCTGAAAGCATATGCAGAAGAACAGGAAGAAGAATAGTTCTCGATAAAAGGTTTACTTTTAAATATGAAAACCCCGGTAATAACTGCCGGGGTTTTGTTTTTTTACGGCTCTTTTCGTAGAATTGTGATTATATTATCGTTTTCAGGTTATAAAAAAATAGCAAAAACCAGTTATGTTTTCACCATTTATTATACTGATAGATTGAATTAACTAATTTGTGTGACCATAAAAATTTTTCGCTATGAATATCCACTACTCACGACCACTATCCCTGGGTTGGGATCGTATGAGAAAAGCACTCTTCCAACCGTTTGACATTACAAAATGGGTCAGAATTGGTTTTACTGCCTGGCTGGCCTCGTTTACAGATTGCAGCGGAGGCGGCACCGGTGGTAACAGCAGTAATACAGATTTTAGCAATAGCGGATTAATTGACGAGTTTTTTAAGTTGCCCGAAACAGCCTGGCAATGGCTCACTAACCATCCGGTATGGTTTAACCTGATCATTGCAGGAATAATCCTCACAATACTCATTATCAGTATATTAATGTGGTTAAGCTCAAGAGGTAAATTTATGTTCCTGCATAATGTGGTAAATGACCGGGCTGACGTCAGCTATCCCTGGAATGAATACAAAAAAGAGGGTAACTCGCTGTTTCTCTGGCAGTTTATTTTTGGATGGATATCTTTTGGCATTATCCTGCTATTGGTAGTGAAAGGGTTTATAACAGCCAAAACGCTCTATTATTCAGACCACACAGGCGCCGCTATTTTCCAGTCAGTAGTTTACAATATATTACTGATTATTGGACTAGCTATTGTATTCGCATATATTTCGTTGTTTTTAAAAGATTTCGTAGCCCCCATAATGTACAAGAAACGCATAGGTGTAATAGATGGATGGAGAGAATTTCTCACCCTTTTTTATCCACATATTCTCGCCTTTTTAGGTTACGGTTTATTTATGTTTTTACTGGGAATTGTGGCAGCAATCGCTATAGTATTTTTTGCGATTTTTACCTGCTGTATCGGGCTTATTTTATTGGCCATACCATTTATTGGAGCCGTTATTCTTCTGCCGATCAGTTACTTATTCCGGGCATTCAGCCTCGAGTTTTTAAAACAGTTTGGCGATGACTACAATGTGTTTCCACTTGAGAATGACACACCAGACAAAAATATCGATCACTTGAAGTAGAAGCGTTAAAAACACAATAATCAGAAAATATGTGGTAACATAATTCTAATTGCTTCAGCCCAATTCATGGGTTTGTTGCTCCAACTTTCAGCCTTTATGATTCTTATTTATCGCGGTAGAATAGTGCATTTTACTATTTTTACGGGCTTTAAAAAACCGTTGAATAATAACCCGTTATCCGAACAAAACGGCTAAAAAACGCTGTTATTTCAAAATAGACGAAACAGTAAAGCCGGTGATTAAATGAACAATAGAAAAAGCATAGAGCATCTCAGCAAAAAATGGATTAAGGCAGCAATACTTGGTACAATATGGGCCTCTTCGGAAATTGTATTGGGAAGCTTCTTACATAATTTAAAGATACCCTTTGCAGGTAATATACTGACAGCCATAGGCTTGGTAATTTTAATTTCGGCGAGTTATAAATGGAAAGAGAAAGGATTGTTTTGGCGCGCCGGTATAATCTGCGCCTTTTTGAAAACCATGTCGCCCAGTGCTGTAATTTTTGGCCCCATGGTTGCTATTACCAGCGAAGCTTTGTTGATGGAAATATCGGTACGTTTTTTAGGCAGAAATTATGCCGGATTTATAACAGGATCGGTGCTTGCCATGTCTTGGAACCTGATGCAAAAAATAGTCAACTTCATTATTTTTTATGGGTACAATATTGTTGAAGTATATGCCAATCTTATGAGATATGCCGAACGCCAGTTACACCTGAAATTTAATGCTGTTTGGGGACCACTGCTCATTCTGCTTATTATTTATGCTGCATTTGGGGCATTTGCGGCCATTGTAGGCATCCGCACGGGCAAAAAAATAGCTGACAACAAAAGTAATCCTTCAGGTTACGATTTTAGAAAAGCAACCACAGTGGCAACAAAAACAGAGAAATCCATATTTTCCTATTCCATATTTTGGTTGGTTTTAAACCTTATTCTTATGGCAGGAACCTTGTTACTTATAGGGCAAATTCCATTTAGGTTATGGGTTTTGCTTGTAATTGCCGTGGTTTTAGTGTGGGCACTGCGCTATAATAGGGCTTTACGGCAACTGGTAAAACCCAAATTTTGGATCTTCTTTGTTTTAATAACCATACTCACAGCACTGGTTTTTTCCCGGCTGCAAACTGAATCTACATCCCTGAAGGCAGCAGTTCTTATCGGCATTGAAATGAACCTTCGCGCAATTGTACTAATTATGGGGTTTACTGTATTGGGCACCGAGCTTTATAATCCAAAAATCAGGCACTTTTTCCAAAAAAGCCGCTTCCGGCAACTACCGCTGGCGTTAGAATTGTCATTTGAAAGCCTGCCTGCAATGGTTGCCAATGTACCCGATGTAAAATCGCTTTTAAAAAATCCCGGCGTTGTGGTGCAACAAATGATGCAATATGCTGATTTCAGGTTGCAGGAAATAAAAAACAGCAGCCAAACAGCATCTTCTGTTTTTATAACGGGAGAAATTGGCGCAGGAAAAACAACCTTCCTCAAAGCCATTATATCAAAACTTAAAACGGAAGGCCATTCAATTTCAGGGTTTTATTCAGAAAGAATAATCAATAATGAGCAAACATCGGGCTACGATTTAGTGGATATAGAAAGTGGTAAAAAGACAATTTTTTTGCGGACAGAAGGCAATGTTACACAGCAAAAAATAGGAAGATACTATATCTACCCCGAAGCATTTGCCCTTGCTGAGCAATCGGCAAAGCGGTTTTCAGGTGGGATTTTCATTTTGGATGAAGTGGGACGGCTTGAACTGGAGGGAAAAGGGTGGCACAATACTTTAATGCAGTTAACAAAGCTAAAAAAAGCAAAGTTGCTATTGGTCGTCAGAAAAGAGTTTCAACAGCAAATTATAGAAAAATATGGTTTATTACCCCGAAAAATATTCCTTGTAAGCCAGTTATCTACCGAAAAGCTTCAATCTGCCGTAATTATCAAGTTGTATATCAGTCCTATAAATGTTATATTGCAGGAAACAAAACCCCGAAAAAGGGCACAAAGCCCAAAAATCGGGGTTTCCAAAACTAAGTAATGCTGAAAATACAGAGAT
>PDWI01007404.1_pt1 | contig 26348 bp, 20 predicted proteins | sample 1430891 | NCBI WGS metagenome assembly PDWI01 (sample SAMN01162508, study PRJNA174530) | Oral metagenome, whole genome shotgun sequencing project. | biome: Marine environment; feature: Marine mammal; material: Swab sample of the gingival sulcus; isolation source: swab sample of gingival sulcus...
TTAACTTATACATAATTACGTTTGATTTAGTCTAACCCTCTTTGATTAAGTATTTGTTTTTTGTAACTAATCATACAAATTCTGATAATGGCCAATGAAATCTTAGTAAGAAATTCCACGTTACCGAATGTTATCCCAATAACTTCTTTGGTTTTTTTAAATCTAATAAAATAATATTTTATAAAATTATCCAAGGGTTCTTTTTCTTCAATAAAGTCTCCATAAGTTACACCAGAGTTGATTTTGTAATATGAGAAACTTTGCACCCTATTGCTTAAAGTAAATTTATCTTTTGATATATAAAACTAATTATAAGTTAATTAATCTGCTTCATCATCAGAAACAAGGTCATCATTTGAAAGGTAGTACCAATTTCCTTGAATTGATGTCTTATTGCATGTAGCAAATAAAGGTAAAATAAATCCGGGTAAAATAAACTTTTTCATTTAATGTATCTCACCATTACAGGATTAGTAAATAAATTATTTCTAAAAACCAATGAATCTTTATTAAGTTTAATAATCTCAATTTCTGTGTTTAAAGGCTCTTCTAAAAAAAGGTATTTAGTATTTATCCCTATTTCAAATGGTATCTTTATAGTATCAATTGAGGATTTGTTTTTACTATCTTTAAAATTCAAATTATTGTCCTTTGAAATAATCAAAACATTTTCAAAATAAAAGAATTTACCGTCCGGCTGTAACATTACAAGATCTTCATTTGAATCTTTTATCCATTTACCATATATGTTCTCATCTATCTTTGATGTTACACTCGAAAAACTGATTTTCTTTCCATCATACAGGCTAATTAAATCTAACGAATCACTATTTATACTACTCAAAACATACCCTGATTGATTAAAAAAGGTACTGTTAAAATTAAAAACATGAAATTTATTAAAATAATATCGGCTATGAATTTGAAAATTATGGGCAAAATTAATTGTATTGTTTTGCTCTTTAAAATATATACGGCCGTCTTTATTGAGGAATTGACACCAGATATCAATGCTATCTCTATAAGAATGCCAATAATTATTGTAAAGTAACTGATAATCTAAATTATCAGCTACATTTATCTTTATCAGTTTTTTATTTTCATCAATTAAAACCAAACTATCTTTAGAAAGTTGAAATTTAGTTTCATGGCTAAAACTGTCATTAAAAAATTTTAATTTTTGGCCTGTTCCCTTCCATTTGTAATTTATCTTAATAGAGTCTATTAAGTTATATATAATTAAATCTGAATTTTTAAACGCTAAGATTCTTTTATCTGATAGATCATAATAATATCCTGAAATGTCTGTTTCGGCACATCCGGATAGTAGAATGTAAAGTAAAAAGCCAACATATTTCAAAACATAAAAATTCCATCTTTTTTGTATAACCATTGAGTGCTTATTTTTGATTATTTTTTATCGTTTATACTGTTCTAAAATTTGTTTTCTGTATCTAATATAATATTTTTTATAATGATTGATAAAATTTGAATGGTAAAATTCTACCATAATAGCCGATATTTTAAAGGTTAATGTTAAAGATTTTTATAGTACAGTCTTATTTTCCATAAAATTTGATTAATTATGGGCTAATTTCTACATTATTAGCATCAATTCCCTTCCATTCCCCTATTTTTGCACTGTGACAAACAATATTTTACAAAATATAAACAATCCCAAAGATTTAAGGCGTTTATTTCCGAAGCTCCTCCCTCAATTGGCTAAAGAACTACGCCATTTTATCATCAATGCCGTAGCTACTAAAGCCGGGCATCTCGGTGCCAGCTTGGGTGTTGTGGAACTCACTATTGCCCTGCATTACGTTTTTGATACACCTGATGATATATTGGTTTGGGATGTAGGCCATCAGGCCTATGGCCATAAAATTCTTACCGGCAGAAGGGAACAGTTTGATACCAACAGGCAATATGGCGGTATTTCGGGTTTTCCAAAACGAGATGAAAGCAATTATGATGCCTTTGGAACAGGGCATGCTTCTACTTCTATTTCAGCCGTGTTAGGAATGGCTATTGCATCAAAACTCAATGGCGATACTAAAAAACAACACATAGCTGTAATAGGCGATGCAAGTATGGCCGGCGGTATGGCTTTTGAAGCCTTAAACCATGCCGGAGTAAGTGATGCCAACATTCTTATAATACTCAACGACAATGCTATGGGCATAGACGCTAGCGTTGGAGCCTTAAAAAATTACCTTACCACCATAAAAAAAGACAAGAGAGCAAGAAAAAACAATATTATTGAGGCTCTTAATATGGATTATTCAGGCCCCATAGATGGGCATAACCTGCCTGCTTTAATTTCGGAGCTACAACGGTTAAAAACCATAGCAGGGCCTAAGTTCCTGCACATTATAACCACCAAAGGAAAAGGGCTAAAACAAGCAGAAGAAAATCAGGTACAATATCACGCCCCGGGTTTATTTAATCCTAAAACAGGAGAAATAGTAAAAAAATCTGCTGCTTACGAGCCGCCAAAATATCAGGATGTTTTTGGATTAACTTTAGTGGAATTGGCTCAACAAAATGAGCATATCACAGGCATCACACCGGCTATGCCTACGGGAAGTTCGTTAAAATATCTGTTAGAAGCCTTTCCGGACAGAGCATTTGATGTAGGTATTGCAGAGCAACATGCAATAACCTTATCTGCGGGAATGGCCACACAAGGAAAAATTCCGTATTGTACCATCTATTCTACTTTCTTACAACGCGGCTACGACCAGATAATCCATGACGTAGCCTTACAAAATCTACCGGTAATTTTTTGTATAGATCGTGCCGGACTAGTGGGTGAAGATGGTGCCACTCACCATGGTGTTTTTGATATCGCTTATTTGCGATGTATCCCTAATCTGACATTAATAGCTCCAAGTAACGAAATTGAACTGCGTAATGCTCTTTACACCGCTCAATTGGGCATAGACGCTCCTTGGGCAATCCGTTACCCGAGAGGCCGTGGTACCTGCTTTGATTGGAAAAAACCCTTTAAAAAAATACCCGTAGGCAAGGGTGTTTGTTTAAAAAAAGGAGATACAGTTGCTGTTTTATCTGTAGGAACAATAGCACACACTGTAGCATTAGCTGTAGAGGAATTGGAAAATCCCGCCGCTATTGCCCATTATGATATGCGGTTTATAAAACCATTGGACGAGAGTTTATTGCACCAAATTTTTAAAAAGTTTCGCAGAATTATTACAATAGAGGATGGTTGCGTTACCGGTGGTTTTGGTTCGGCAATATTGGCATTTGCAAATTTGCATCGTTATTTTGACAAAAAGATTGAAATACTGGGCATTCCGGATAAGTTTATAGAGCATGGCACAACGGAAATATTGTATAAAGAAACAGGCTTGGATGTGGCAGGTATAAAAAAAGTACTATCTTTGTCAACTTAATTTTCATCATACACTAACCGCCTTAATAATTTGATTCTTATCGATATCTGGTTGATATAATGAAAAATAAGATTTTAACCATACTTGTATTTTTTACCACAGTTGCAATTTTTTCACAGAAAGATTCTACTAGATTGCAGGTGATAAAAACCATCAGCAATACAAATTCAACAAAAAATTCCGGTTCTGTACGGAAAAAAGTGTTGAACATGTTTATATCAGATACTGTGCCGCCGGTAAAACCGGTGATGGAATACAAGCCCAAAATTATCAGAGACACTATTAAACCATTAGATTCTATTAAGGTAGAACAGTTGGGTGACAGCATAAAAATTTTTTCTAAATTAGACTCACTGGGCGTATATCAACCCTACGATACAGTACCGATATTAACTGCTTTGGATTCCCTAAGGATAGAACTAAATTCACTTTTGCAACCATTCTATGATATTCAATACGATAGTTTACAGCAAAAACAAGTCTATAAGCCCAGATATAGAATAGTAATAAACAATTTTACCAAAGATACCAGCTATGTGTCACTACCCAAGGCTACCAATTATTTAACTACTTCGTCCATTTTACAAATAGATACGGTAAAAGTTTTAAATCCTATAAGAAAAGTTGAAATAGATGCCGTAAAATATGCCGAAGAGCCCATTTGGTGGGAACACCGAAATACTTTTGGAATAGACATAAATGAAGCTACTTTCCACAACTGGAATGCAGGTGGTAATAATTCTATTTCCGGATTGGCTCATCTGAATTTACAACGTACTTATAAAAAATTACACCTGCTATGGAACAATGAAGCAGAGGCAAGATACGGTATTAATAACCAAGAAGGAAAAGGCTGGCGAAAAACGGATGATAAGTTACAATTTACCTCCACTTTCGGGTATAGGCGAGACACGATTTCTAACTGGTTTTATTCCGTAAAATTCAACTTTAAAACACAATTTACCAATGGTTACAGATACCCTAATACAAAAGATGCCATATCAAAATTTTTTGCTCCGGCTTATGTGTTTTTAGGTGCAGGTTCGCATTATGAAATTAAACAACAGAAATTCTCATTGTATTTATCACCGGTAACCTTAAAATCCACTTTTGTATTAGACAAAACCTTATCTAATCAAGGAGCCTTTGGAGTAACACCCGGAAACCATGCCCGCCATGAATTTGGTATACTTATGGAAAGTACCTGGTATAAAGAAATTTTTGAGGATGTATTAATGACGAACAAAATAAGTCTTTATTCAGATTATCTCAATAATTTTGGGAATGTAGATATAGACTGGCAACTAAGTTTTGGCTTTAAAATAAACGATCATATCAAAACCACCTTAGGCGGACATCTTATTTATGACGATGACGTTAAATTTAAAGAAGACCGCAATAACGATGGCACTTTAGAAACCTATGGGGCCAGATTGCAACTGAAACAATTGTTGAGTATAGGGGTAATGTTTAAGTTTTAAATAGAAAAACCTTTAATTTTTCTGTGTAAAAGGATAGCGGCACCGTCTGACATTCCGGCTACAAAACCACATACTGACAATAACCTTTCGTACAAATTATCGTTTTTTTGTTGATATTTTTTAGGATATAAGCTAAGAATTAACGCATCATAATTGGTCATTGTTCCATTGTTTTCATTGTTGGCCGCAGTAATAAATACATCCAGTAAATCCGCTAAAATGGTATAACCTGAAATTTCTTTTTCCACCACTTCCTTACTTTTATACACTTTGTCCACACTTATCTTTATAATATCATTTATCTGGGCTTCATAAGCACATTTTTTTAATAAAGCCTGATTGTACTCTCCCCGTAAGATGGCATCTTCATTTGCTATAAAAATCCGAGCTGCTTCATTAATCAAATTGTTAATAGCCAAAGCCCGTAAATAACTAATCCTATCTTGTCTGGTATTTAAACCGTTATATTTTTTGATATTGAGATTGTTCTTTACCAGATTTATAAGGTATTCTAATGCAAAATCCTCATCAATTAACCCTAAATTAATTCCGTCTTCAAAATCAATAATAGTATAGCAGATATCATCTGCTGCTTCTACCAAAAATGCTAATGGATGCCGGTGAAATGCTATCATTTCCCGCTCCTTTTTTAGCAGGCCTAGATTCTCTGCTATTGCAGTAAACGTATGCTTATTGGCTTGAAAAAAACCATATTTTTTATCCGAAATGTCTTTTGTAGGTTTTTTGGGCAATGATTCTTTTGGATATTTCATAAATGCTCCCAGAGTGGCATTAGTCAAACGTAGGCCACCATGAATACCTTTGCGGCTTTCTGTTAGAATCTTAAAGCCGTTAGCATTGCCTTCAAAATCAATGAGGTCTTGCCATTGTGCCGGCGTAAGTTTACCCTTAAAAACATAACCCTTACCGGTTCTGAAATACTCGCCAATAGCTTTTTCTCCACTATGTCCAAAGGGTGGGTTGCCAATGTCGTGTGCTAAACTTGCTGCAGCTACAATAGCTCCAAAATCGTTAATTTTATATCCGTTTTTGCCCAATTGCGGATATTTATCTAGCAAGGCTCTGCCGGCTATTCTACCCAATGACCTGCCTACTACCGATACCTCCAAGCTATGGGTAAGCCGGGTATGGACAAAATCGGTTTTGGACAATGGCACTACCTGGGTTTTATCTTGCAAACTCCTAAAAGAATCAGAAAAAATAATACGGTCATAGTCCACTTCAAAGCCCAATCGGGTCTCATTTTGTTCAATTCGCAGTCTGGGCTTGTTGTCCCCGTATTTATTTAATGATAATAGCTGTAGCCAATTCATAGTTCAAAAAAAATTTGTTGTGCAAGGTAAGAGATATAATGTAAAAGGCAAATTACAATTTGTAAATGTTACCGGTTAGGGCTTTAAACAATCAATTTGGGTTTTCTGTATTTACTTTAATTTTTCTATTTTTGTTTATCAAAAACCAAACAAATGATTGTGGCTCACTTTCGTACTTTCCTTATCATTCTTTTTTCATTTATTTCTTTATTAACCTATTCACAGGAAAAAGAACAAAACAATTTTAATTTTAAATGGGACAACGGTTTTAAACTGGAAAGTACAGATAAAAATTTTAAACTAAATTTTGGAGGCAGACTAATGATAGATCATGCCGCTTTCTGGCAGAATAATGACTTAGAGAGCATATACAGAGATCTTAAAACAGAAAAAGGCACAGAAATAAGACGTGCCAGAATGTTCTTTAGCGGTACGGTTTACAACAACATGGAATATAAACTACAAGTAGATTTTGCCGGTGGTGAAGTGGAGATTAAAGATGCCTACATTGGCATAAAAAATATCTTTGGGTCAGGCACTTTACGAATAGGAAATTTAAAAGAGCCTATTTTCCTGTCTGGCCTTACTAGCAGCAAGTATTTTACCTTTATGGAACCTTCATTTGATTTGGGTTTTGCCCCGTCTAGAAATAGTGGCGTATTGGCTATGGCAGATTTTATGGATAAGCTGTTCTCTGCCCAACTGGGGCTATTTAGAAACGCCTCTAACGGCAATGATATTTTTGCAAATGACGGATACGCCATTACAGGAAGAATCTCCGGTTTGGCTGTAAAAAATGATGACAAAAGTAATCTATTACATCTGGGGGCGAGTTATAGTTACAGAAAGCCAAGTACAGAAAAATACCGTATTTCCGCCCGACCGGAGGCACATCTGAGCAGTGTTAAATATTTAGACACCGGCCCTGTTGAAAATGTAGAGAATATAAACCTTTTTAATGCAGAAATGGCTCTTGTGGCTAATGCTTTTTATGTTCAAGGCGAGTTTACGCAAGGTATTGTAAACAACGGTACTAAATATAATTTTACTTCCTATTACGGACAAGCAAGCTATTTTATCACCGGAGAACACGTAAATTATAAGGACTCCTATTCCGGTTTTGGAAGGGTTAAGCCCAAAAATAATTTTATAGGCAGCGGCGGTGGTGCAGGAGCTTGGGAACTGGCTTTACGGTATTCTTATGCTAATTTGAATAACAAAGATATCTTAGGAGGAAAAGAACAAAATGTAAGTTTAGGGGTTAACTGGTATCTTAATCCGGTAAGCCGGGTGATGTTTAATTATGTCTATGGCGATATCATAGAAAAAGGAAAAGTAAATATCTTACAAATGCGAATACAGGTTGATTTCTAAATTAGAACTCATCTTGCGTATAATTAGCATTAGGATAAAAAGTTGTTTCTTAACGTTAATTTAATATGGAACCCAATTATTATATACATTTTTGCATTTTCTAATATAATTTATTATGGATAATATTTACTTGTTAATGTTAATTGCACTGGCCGTTTTGGCTATTGCAGATTTGGTAGTAGGAGTAAGCAACGATGCGGTTAACTTTCTGAATTCTGCCATCGGTTCCAAAGCCATTTCTTTTAGGGCTATAATGATAGTTGCAAGCATAGGCGTGGCACTGGGGGCTATTTTTTCTAGCGGGATGATGGAAGTAGCGAGAAAAGGAATTTTTATACCGGGAGAATTTTACTTTAGTGAAATTATGATCATTTTTATGGCTGTGATGATTACCGATATATTATTGCTAGACTTCTTTAATACCCTAGGCTTACCTACCTCCACTACAGTTTCTATAGTTTTTGAATTATTGGGTGCTGCTGTGGCCATATCACTTATAAAAATCATTAGCAATGACGGCTCAGTAACAGAACTGGCCAACTACATAAACACTTCAAAGGCTACCGAAATTATCTTGGGAATAGTCGGTTCGGTAATTATAGCCTTTTCCATAGGTGCTTTTGTGCAATATATGTCCAGATTATTATTATCATTTAATTTTGAACGAAAATCTAATTTTACCAGAGCTTTATTTGGTGGAATTGCTCTTACTGCGATAACTTATTTTATTTTTATAAAAGGATTAAAAGGAACTGATTATTACAAAGCTATTTCTCATTTAATAGAAGGTAAGACACTAATCATTATATTTATAAGCCTTATATTCTGGACTTTCTTTTCATATTTATTTGTAACCTTTATCAAAAAGAATATATATAAACTCATTATTGGAGTGGGTACTTTTGCTCTGGCTTTGGCATTTGCCGGTAATGATTTGGTAAATTTTATTGGGGTTCCAATAGCTGCATGGCAATCCTATGAAGCTTGGGCTGCATCGGGTATTCCTGCTAATGAATTTACTATGGAAACCTTGGGTGGTAAAGTAAGTACACCTACCTTGTTATTATTTCTTTCCGGATTAATAATGGTTGTTACACTATGGTTTTCCAAAAAAGCCAGATATGTTGCCGAAACCGAAATTAATTTAGCGAGAGAAGGAGCCGGGAAAGAGCGTTTTGAACCCAATTTTCTCTCCAGAGCTTTGGTAAGAGGTTCTATTTTGGCTTCCCGGTTTGCTATTAAAGTGATGCCTAAAAGTATCCATCAAAAAATTGAAAAACAATTTGAAAAACCGGTAATTAAATTAGCAAAAGGCAAAAGACATGAATTGCCTGCCTTTGATATGGTAAGGGCTGCAGTTAATTTAATGACAGCCAGTGTACTCATCTCTTGGGCTACCTCCATGAAATTACCACTTTCTACTACTTATGTTACTTTTATGGTGGCCATGGGTACATCATTAGCAGACCGTGCCTGGGGAACAGATAGTGCGGTATATAGAGTTGCAGGCGTATTAAATGTTATTGGTGGATGGTTTTTTACGGCAATAAGTGCCTTTATTGCAGCAGGAATAGTAGCTTACCTGATAGACTTGGGCGGTGCTACTATGATTGCTATTTTATTGTTAATGGCTGTAATTTTACTCATTAGAAATTATCTACAACATATAAAACGCAATAGGGAATTAAAAGCCGAAGACAGCCTTAGTAAAGCCGAAAGCAGTTCCATACAAGGCGTTATCGAAGAAAGTGCAGACACCATTTCTAAAGTGCTTAAACGATTGAATAAAGTAAATAGCCATACCGTTCAAGGCCTGATAAATGAAGATTTGAGTTCGCTTAAAAAGGCTAAAAAGTCAGTGGTAAAATTAGAAAATGAAATTGACGACCTGCAAAGCCATATATTTTATTTTATCAAGGACTTGGATGACTCTTATGTAGGAGCCAGTAAGTTTTATATTGACCTAATTGGGAGTTTACAAGACATGGCCCAGTCGGCCAGCTTTATTGCCAAAGTAAGTCATAAACATATCTATAACAATCATAAAACCTTAAAGAAGAAACAAGCGGAAGAACTTACCATAATAAATGATAAATTAAGCGATCTTTTCTTCAGGATAAGAAAGATTTTTGAAAATCGGGACTTTGACAAAATAGTACCGGATTTAATGGATGAAAAAATTACTCTGTTGAGTCAGGTAGAACAGTCCATACAATATCAGGTAGAACGAACCAGAACGGCTGAAGCCAATCCCAAAAATACTACATTATTTTTTAGTATTCTATTGGAGAGCAAGGATTTGATAAAAGCCGTAATGAACGTACTGGATCTTTATTATATAGAACATGACCGGACAGAAAATATGATTGAGAATTTAGAGGACTAAGTATTCTTTTCTAATAGGTTATCCTTAGATAAGTATAATATTTCCGTTACCTCTATCAGTTTTTTTCTAATGTCATTTACATTGCTGTAATCATTGATTAAAGAAGCTGCTTCTTCGGGTGAAATAAGTTGATTTCTAATGAGTTTGTCTATGGAATTACTGCTTATTTTATTTCGCTCTTTAGCTTTAGCTTTTAAATCTTGTAGTTTCTGATAATTTTCGGCACCTAATTGTTCTGGGCTTTTCTGTACCTCTATAATTAGTTGCCATAACCTTATTATTTTTTTTCTTAACTTGTTATACTCTTTTTTTAAATGAGGGTTTTCGGTATAGAGAAAATTAGAAATATTTGGCCTTAAGTCTAACAATGTTTTTATAATCTCTACCATTTTTCTGTTGGCCGTTTTGATTTCTCCCAGTTTTTTTATCTGAGCATTACTTAGATTAAGATTGGCTTGAGCCGCAATGGAATAGGTTATAATTTTACTGTAAATAGTTTTTACTTTATTGTAGTACGACTCAGAAACATCTATACTTATTTCTCTGGTAGATTTTTTTGCTATCTCTTTTGGCTTTAAACTCATTAACACGTCATCTCTATGGACATTAATGGCATGGGTTACTATTTCAAATAAGGCATTTTCAAAAAGGTGTTTTGTTTCTTTTTCTACGGCAGATAGCATTGTAGCCGGCACTTTAATCGCATTTTCATTTAAAAATTTAGGCTGGTCTATATCTTTATCATTAGTACTCCCTACATATTTTGTTAACCAAGTAGTAAGCCTACCTAAAAAAGGTAGTATAATCAGTACCCCAAAAATGTTAAAAATGGTGTGAAAAACAGCAAGTTTTAACGTGTAATCCGTTGAAACAATACCAATAGCACCTGAGAGAAAATCAACAAAACGAGCGAAAGGAAAAATGAAAATCAGGGCAAAAATCCCTGTAACAAAATTAAAAATTAAATGGGCCAAGGCCAGTCTTTTTCCGGCTATATTAGCACCAATAGAGCCTATAATTGCAGTTATTGTGGTACCAATATTGGAACCCACGGCTAAGGCCAGGGCATTTTCATAAGTAATCTGATTGGCGGCCAAGGCAGTTAAAACAAGGGCTAAAGTAGCAGAACTGGATTGTAAAATAGCCGTAATAGCAATACCCAAAAAGGCAAATATAAAAACCCCTTTATAGCCTGATATAGCAAACTTACTAAGGTCTAAATATTGGTTAAACACTTCAAAGCCTTCTTTCATGTAATGTATGCCGAGAAAAAATAAACCTAAACCCAGTAAAATATTACCCAACCCTCTTTGCCACTTTTTTTTCTGAAATGTAAATAGCACCCCAAAAACCAGCATGGGCAAGGCAAAAGCAGATATTTTAATTTTTAACCCAAACGCCGCTACTAACCAAGCCGTAGAGGTAGTACCTATATTTGCTCCAAATATGATGCCTATTCCGGCATCCAGAGTGATGAGGCCGGCACTGATAAATGAAATGGTTATTACAGAAACCAATGAGCTGGATTGCATCAAAGCAGTAACCAAAGCTCCTATGCCTATACTCTTTGATAATGTATTAGTAGCATTTTTAATGATTTTTTGCAATGAGCCTTTAGAAAATACTTTAAAGCCTTCTTCTAAGATTACCATTCCAAATAAGAGTAAGGCTATCCCGGCAGAAATTTTCTCTGCTTGCGGATAAAATATAAACAGCAATAATAACAGAATTACTATGGCAAAAAATGAAATGCTCCTAAGCATTATAAAAAATTTGAGCTAAGATAAGTTTATTCCATCAACTAAATTAATTTTTTTAATTTTCGGGAAGACAATATCAAGATGATTCCAATAAAAAACCCCGCCAAAAATGACAGGGTAAATTTTATATTTAATACCAGTTCTGCTTTAAAAATACTCAAAAAATAAAATGATGAATTTTTGTGATAGATAAGGCGTAAAAATTAAGTATAGCTATAGTTTATTTTTACAACGAAATATAGCATAAAAAGGCACATTTTATTGAGTAATTTTGAAGTGGAAATGGTATAACCGGTATTAATTATAATTGATATAGAACACCGCCTACAAACACCACCTGACTGTAATCACTGATTACGTATTTTAGCTCTGCAAAAACACTAAATTGGTCAGAGAAATACCATCTGCCACCTCCACCTATGTTAAAGCCTATACTGTTGTCTTTAACTTCATATTCATTAAGATAATCATAATCACCGTATCTATAACTAGAATAATTAAATCCGGCAAGTGGATACACATTCAATTCATCTTGCATAATTGGAATTTTATAATGGCCATTTGCATCTACAGAAAAAATATTTCTTTTATAACCGTAGATTTTACTACCTGCAAAATAGGACAAACTTGGCGAAATAGCGATATTTTCGGTAATTCCAAACTCCGCTTTTGCCACGGCTCCCGGACCATCTACGGCATCATTAAATCCAAGGCCACCTCCAATGGAAATTTCTTGTGCATTTGACATAAACAATACCCCAATTACCATAATAAGGGTAACCAAAATTTTTAAATTTTTCATAAATATAAAATTTAGAAGTTAGTATTTTATTTGTGTACCAGCCCCGGTAAGGAAAGATTACAAACCTTTAAACCACTCTTCATATTTTGCTCCGAGTATAGGCATAGGCTGTTGTCTTTCGTTAATTGCATTCACTAGGCCCATTATCCACATATAAATCAGAATTAAAATTCCTACTATCCATATTAACAATCCTAAAATAGGAATTATGGCTATAAAACCCAAAACTATACCGGTTAAAGTAAGGCCAAGCACTTGCCTGATATGATAACTGGCTAAAGGAATTTTTTTGTCATTATTCATTACAAATGCAATAATTAATCCTATCCATGTAATATAAGCTATAATGGCTATCTTTTTACCTTCGCCATGATCTGTTGTGGAGATGTTTTCTACTGTTTTTGTTGGTTCTGTATTTTCCATAGTTTTTAATTTTAAACAGACAAATTTAACACAAATCTTGTAAATGTCTTAATTTATACTATAAAAAATGAGAGTATTTTAAAAGGTTTATTAACAACTATCAAGAAGTTTATCTAAGCCTGACTTAATCTATGTATTCCTGAGTTTTCTAAACCAATGCGGGTATCCATAACCCTAAAACTCAAACAATTTTAATTAATTGAATATCCATTAGTTATTTTTAACCTGAATTCGGTTAATCTTGTTTTCACAGAACGTATAGAATACTCTAGATTTGTACTTAAAAGCATGAAGAAATATCAAGATATTTCAAAGGTTTTTAAGTGCAAAGATGAGGTGTTATATACGTTTGTTGTTAAGACTTTCTTCTCAATATTACTCGAAAATTTCATAAAATTTCTAATCAAAAATAAAGAAAGCTGTGGTCACAATATTAATCGAACTCAGGTTTTTATTAATTTACTTTGGAAAAGTTGGGAATAAAAATGGGAGATTCAACGATACTGGATTAAAACTAAGATTTAGCGAGTTTTAATTCCGCTGCCACTTTCTCTAATTTTGCATACCAATCCTCACCAAATTTTCTTATCAACCCCTCCTTAACAAACTTATAAATAGGCACTTGTAATTCCTTTCCCAGTTTACAAGCAGTATTACATATCTCCCACCGATGATAATTTACCGCATTTAGTGTAGAATATTCCGTTATCCTAATGGGGTACAAATGGCAAGATACCGGTTTTTTAAACGGAATTAAACCTCTGTTATAAGCTTGTTCTATACCACATTTTGCAATGCCATTTTTATCGTAGGTAATGTAAACACAACTGTCATCATCAGGGATTAATGGTGTTTCAAATTCACCTTTATGCCCCACATAGAGCCCTTGGTTTTCAATGGCTTCAATGCCTTTTTTAGTTAAAAAAGATTTTACTTTTGGGTAAACATCCATTAAAACAGATAATTCTGCTTCCTCCAGTGGAGCTCCCGCTTCTCCGTCTATACAACAGGCACCTTTACAGGCATTGAGATTACAAACAAAATCGTTTTCAATAATCTCCTCCGAAACAATGCTATTTCCCAATTGAAACATAAGAAAAATTTTTTATGCAAAATTAGTCAAATTACTGCGAACAAAAACTTTTATCCTTACATCAAAGCGTTTATCTTTGTCAAAAATTAACAATTATGCTTACAAATTTTGTTGAAGAATTACAATGGAGAGGCCTACTGCAAGACATTATGCCCGGAACGGAAGAACAATTAGCAAAAGAAATCACCACTGCTTATATTGGTTTTGACCCTACTGCAGATTCCTTGCACATTGGCGGCTTGGTCCCCGTTATTATTCTAAAACATTTTCAGTTGGCCGGCCACAAGCCAATTGCCTTGATAGGTGGAGCTACCGGAATGATAGGCGACCCCAGCGGGAAATCTAAGGAACGAAACCTATTGGATGAAGCCACTCTGGAAAAAAATATAAACGGAATTAAAAAGCAATTGGCAAAATTCTTAGATTTTAATACCACAAAACCCAACGGTGCAGAGCTGGTAAACAACTACGATTGGATGAAAAACATGTCCTTTTTGGATTTTGCCAGAGACGTGGGAAAACATATCACGGTAAACTATATGATGGCCAAAGACTCGGTAAAATCACGATTAAATCCGGATGCTAAAGAGGGAATGAGCTTTACCGAGTTTACGTATCAATTGATTCAGGGCTATGACTTCTTACACCTCTACAAAGAAAAAAATTGCAAATTACAAATGGGCGGCTCTGACCAATGGGGTAATATTACCACTGGCACAGAACTCATTAGGCGTAAGGAGCAAGGCAAAGCCTATGCGGTTACCTGTACTTTGATTACCAAAGCAGACGGCACAAAATTTGGAAAATCTTTGGATGGCAATGTATGGCTGGACCCCAAAAAGACTTCGCCGTATAAATTTTACCAATACTGGCTAAATATATCTGATGAAGATGCTGAAAATTACATCAAGATATTTACTTTTTTAGATCAGCAAACCATCAAAGCCATTATTTATGAGCACAAGCATCAGCCACATAAAAGACTCTTACAAAAAACACTGGCTAATGAGGTTACCATGATGGTACACTCAAAAGAGGCTTTGGAAAACGCCATTTCTGCATCGGAAATATTGTTTGGAAAATCTACCTCGGCCAGTTTAAAAGCTCTAGATGAAGAAACATTTTTAGATGTTTTTGAAGGGGTTCCTCAAGCAAAAATTAACAAAACCGATTTAACCAACGGTATTGATATTATTGCCGCTCTTAATGAAAAATCGGGTTTTCTAAAATCCAATGGCGAAGCCAGAAGGGCTTTAAAAGAAAACTCTATTTCGGTAAACAAAGAAAAAGTACAGGAAGGATATAGTTTAAGTTCCAGTAATCTAATAGCTGAAAAATATATCTTATTACAACGCGGAAAGAAAAATTATTTTCTTTTAAAAGTAGTGTAAGTAAAATTAACTCAAATTATCCACGTAGAACTAAAACAATTTATCTTACTAAAAATCAATTGATTATAGTTATTTTGCGAAAATAAAAAATCATTTTTTTACCCATAAAAAAAACCGCTTTAGAAAAAGCGGCTTTTAAATCTTGAAATAAACTTTAATTTATTTCCAATTTTCTCTTTTTAAAGAGAGGTGTTTCAATTTAGAGTACTTTGTTTATATCTTGATGGGTTCTCTAGCTAAGAAAAAAGAAACAGCCTAAATTGTAGAAATCTATTTAAGCTGTTTCAATTAAAAGCAATCAACCCAATTTGCTCTGTTTTATAAATTTCTTAAGACAAATGTAAGTACCAATTCTAAAGAAATTCTAAAGAAATTCATCGGAATTGAATATAACGACAATTTTATGAATATTTTTTCTACAAGTATAACTCAATTGCCAGTTATTTACATCGCATATTTGTTTTACAATGGCCAACCCTAAACCCAAAGAATCTTTTCTGGTACTATCTTTTTTAAATCTGTCAAATAGCTCTTTAGGCCTTATATTTAGAGGGTTTCCGGTGTTTTCAAACAACAGTGTACGTTTTGTATAGCATATTTGAATATATCCGTCCGGGACATTGTGTTTAATGGCATTACTCAATAAATTAGAAAGTAAGGTCTCAGTAAGCAAAGTATTTGCTTCTATGGTATCATCAGATAATTTGGTTTTTATCTTTAAATTTTTGCTTTCAATAAAATCTTCAAAATTTTCTACCTGTTTTTCTACAATCTCTTTAATAGAAATGATACTGGTTTTACTGTATTGCTGATTTTCTACTTTTGCCAGTAACAACAATGTTTTATTGAGTTTGGAAAGCTTTTTACCGGCTTTATAGATAGCCTGTAATTGCGTTGATTGCTCTGCATCCAGTTTATTGGATTGCAATAATAGCTCTATTTTTGAAAGCATTACCGCAAGCGGGGTTTGCATCTCATGCGAGGCATTTTCAGAAAATTGCTTTAAAGTGTTATAATCTGACTGTAGTTTTTGAGTTAAATTTTTTATGGAACTGTTTAGCTCTTTAAATTCATCAATATCTGATGGTTCTAATGCAATACGCTCCTGATCCTGAATGGAAAAATCTTTTAAATTTCCTAAATTGGTGTAAAAAGGTTGCCACAATTTCTTGGATATTTGGGTATTTACTATAAATAAGCCGGCAAGCAACAACCCTATTATAATAAAAGTATTAAGTACAATAACCCATATAAAATCTTGATTTCTGACTAATGAGTTACGGGTTACAATCTTATATCTTTTTCCGTGTAAGGTTTCGTAAGCAGTTAGTTGCCGATATTTTTCAAATTCATCATCTCCTTCGCCCTTTATCGCCCTAAAGATAAGCGTATCTTTATAGATAATAGTATCATTAGGATACAACCTATTTTCAGAAGGGTTTAGTTCTTCGGGTTCTTCAAAAATAGTAAGTGGAAAATCGTATTTTATTTTTTTGGCTACTACTTCTTTGTTGTAAAATAATTGCTCGTCTAATCTATTGTCCATTACAGCAGTAAGCACAAAGATAAGTGCTATAGCGGCAAACACGAAAATAATAACAGACAGCCAAATATACATTCTGCCGGTTTTTTCGATAAGTTTCATAATGGGGAGACTTTATAAAATCTTATACCTTATTATCCGTAAATTTATATCCTAGCCCGTACATGGTTTGTAAATAGTTGGGGGCTCCAAGTTTTTTCATCTTTTTTCTAAGGTTACCCATGTGGGTATAAATAAAGTCAAAACTATCAGCCATTTCTATATCATCACCCCAGAGGTGCTCTGCTATAGATTCTTTGGTGAGTACTTTATTTTTATTGGTAACAAAATAGAGTAGTAAATTGTACTCTTTTTTTGTAAGTTCTATAGGTTTATCATTTACGGTAACATGCTTAGAATCAGGGTCTATTTTAATTTCATTAAAAATAATAACATCGTTGCCGTTAAAATTTCTACGCCGTATTAAAGAGTTAATTCTGGAATTGAGTTCCGCCAAGTGAAAGGGTTTTGTGATATAGTCATCCGCACCCAAATCCAATCCCGACAACTTATCATCTAAGGAGTTTTTTGCAGATACAATAAGGACTCCCGTCTGTGGTGATTGTTTCTTTATTAGCTTTAATAAATCTAAACCACTACCATCCGGCAAAGTGATATCCAGAATGATGATGTCATATTTAAAACTTATAATTTTATCCTCTGCATCAAAGTAAGTTTCTGCCCGTTCGCAAATAAATTCTTCGTTTTTAAGATAACTGGTAACCGTATCCAGTAATTCTATTTCATCTTCAACAATTAAAACTTTCATTGGTAATTATTTTATTTTTTACGCAATACTGCTTTGTCTAAAAATTTTTCAATGGTAATTTTTGGGTTGTTGTAAATATAAATTTCCGAAGAATCTACAGCACTAACAAGCAAAGTTTTCTTTGCATTAATTTCTACATCGCTATTGCTTGATGATTCTACTATAATATCATCCGTTTCCAGTTCTGATGCTTTTAAATTTGATTTATCTATTGCGTTTACATACAATTCATTATTACGGCCACTCATTGTAATAGTGGAACTGCCTTTTAAATAAGCTTCTATGTTTTCACTAGAAAAGTCAATCTTTGCTTTACCGGAGTTATCTGAGTTTATTACCGCCTGATTGCAATTTACGGTAAGTTTAACATTAGCACTTTCAGGATTGTTAAAAGTGATATTATCCGCATTAACATCTAATTTTAATCTGGAATCTCCCATAGCATTAAGAACTAATTTATCAAATTTTAAAGTACCCACAGACTCCGTATCAGACTTGTCAAAGGCACTTATTTCATTAATAAAATTATCTATGGTAATATGAATTTTCATTTCCTTTTTACGTGTTACACGTTTGGTTACCCGTACTTCTAAGACGCTGTCTTTTACTTCGGTATAAATAGCATTATGCAGGTTGTCATCCGCCTCTACTTTTACTGATTGATTCATACCCTGCATTATTTCCACATCTACTTTATCATAAATTTCAATTCTGTTAAATCCGGATACAAAGCGGTCTTCTGTAATCACATTTCTACTGCCTTTGAGCTTGTCTTGGGCGGCTAAAGCCAATGGCAACATTGTAAGTAACAATATAACCTTAAAAAGGTATATGTGTTTCATTTAAATAAAAATTATTGCATCCAAAGATAATCCAAAAAATAAAAAAACTCCCTATTAACAAGGAGTTTTTGTTATTATCAACCTGAATTCGGTTAATCTTGTTTTCACAGAACGTATAGAATACTTTAGATTTGTACTTAAAAACATGAAGAAATATTCAAGATATTTCAAAGGTTTTTAACTGCAAAGATGAGGTGTTATACCAAGTCTAATATATAATGCTATGTTGGATTTGGGTGTGAATTTTCACTTATACAAGGCAAAAAACGCAGATGTAGCATTATATATTAGAAATGGTATTATATACGTTTCTTATTAAGACTTTTTTCTTACTTTACATAAGCGTCTGTATGCACTTTAGCTACAGCCCGCCCTGATGGGTCGTTCATGTTTTTAAAACTCTCATCCCATTCCAAAGCTATTTTGGTACTGCAAGCTACCGAGGCTTCTTGCGGTACACTTTTAGCCGCTGTATCTGACGGGAAATGCTCTGCAAAAATAGAGCGATAGTAAAATTCTTCCTTATTTGTGGGGGTTTGTATCGGGAATTTATATTTGGCATTAGCCAACTGCTCATCACTCACTTCATTGTTTACAATCTCCTTTAAAGTGTCTATCCAGCTATAGCCTACGCCATCAGAAAACTGTTCTTTCTGCCTCCAAGCTACGCTTTCCGGCAGCATATCTTCAAAAGCTTTTCTAACCACCCATTTTTCCATTCGCTCCGAGGTAATCATTTTATCTTTTGGGTTAATACGCATGGCCACATCCATAAATTCTTTGTCCAAAAACGGCACGCGGCCTTCTATACCCCATGCGGCTAAGCTTTTATTGGCACGCAGACAATCATACATATGCAGTTTACTTAATTTTCGCACTGTTTCTTCGTGGAATTCTTTAGCATTTGGAGCTTTATGGAAATAGAGATAACCTCCAAAAATTTCATCGGCTCCTTCACCGCTTAATACCATTTTAATACCCATAGATTTAATAACCCTTGCCATTAAATACATAGGTGTGCTGGCTCTTATAGTGGTAATATCATAAGTTTCCAGTTTATAAATTACATCGCGAATGGCATCTAAGCCCTCTTGAATGGAAAAGATAATCTGATGGTGAACGGTACCAATATAATCCGCTACTTTTTGAGCAGCAGCCAAATCCGGCGAACCTTCCAGTCCTACAGAAAAGGAGTGCATCTGTGGCCACCATGCTTTTTGTGTATCACCAGACTCTATACGTTTTTCCGCATACATTTGTGCGATAGCGGAAGTTACTGATGAATCTAAACCTCCTGAAAGCAACACGCCATACGGAACATCACTCATCAACTGGCGGTGTACGGCATCTTTTAGGGCTTCTCTAAGTTGAGGGATGGAGGTAGTATTGTCTTTTACATTTTCATAGTTCATCCAATCACGTTTATACCATTGTACAAATTCGCCATCTTTACTGTGTAAATAATGTCCCGGCGGAAACAATTCTATTTTGGTACAAACGCCTTCCAATGCTTTTAATTCCGATGCTACATAGAAAGTACCATTAGCATCCCAACCTATGTACAAAGGAATAATACCCATATGGTCTCTAACAATAAAATAGCTATCTTTATCCACATCATAGAGGGCAAAAGCAAAAATTCCGTTCATCTCATCAATAAAATCAACACCTTTTTTTTGATATAAAGCAAGTATCACCTCACAGTCTGATTGTGTTTGGAAATTGTATTCACCTTCAAATTGTTTTCTCAGTTCCCTATGATTATAAATTTCGCCATTGGCAGCAAGAATTAATTTTTTATCTTCACTGTACAAGGGCTGTTTTCCCGAAGCCGGATCTACGATAGCCAAGCGTTCATGAGCTAAGATAGCCTTGTCATTACTGTAAATTCCACTCCAATCCGGGCCACGATGTCTTAACTTCTGAGACATTTCCAATAATTGCGGCCGTAAGGTTTCTGATTTTTGCTTTAGTTCAAATGCACATACTATTCCACACATAATTTTTTGGGTTTAATTCGGGTACAAAGATGAAAACAGCTTAATAAAATAGGACACAAAATTACAAAATAATTAAAAATATAAAGCATAAATAAAAATATAATTAATAACATTAACTTAATAAGCCAAAAACAGTTACTCCTCTTAATATTGTTAATAACTTACAAGCAATAATAGTACATCCAAGCCGTTTATATTAGACAAGCTCTTTTTACTCATAACAATATTATGACTTTTAAAAAGTACCCTATCTGAATAAATTTCATCTCATTTTTCAGATAAAAATAAGTTTGACAACAACAAAATTATATGAAAAAGATTTATTTATTAATTTTTGCGGCAGTTCTCTTTTCGCTATCCGCAAAAGCCCAAGATTTTGATGATATTGACGAAACACCGCACGATATTGTCTATTACCGCACCAGTAAAATTTCACCCCCTCTTATAAAGGTTACTTATGGCCGCCCTGCAAAGCATAATCAGGTGGTATTTGGAAATAAAGTGCCTTACAACAAAATCTGGCGAACCGGCGATAATGAAGCCACGGAAATAAAATTTTACAAGGATATTTTATTTGGTGATGTTAAAATAGTAGCCGGAACCTATTCGCTATTTACTATTCCCAATAAAAACGAGTGGCAGATTATCTTAAATGCCCAAACAGACATCCACGGAGCCTGTTTTTACAATCCAAAGTTAAATCTCGCAAAAATTACTGTTCCGGTAAAAAATGCCGAAGAATTAGAATATTTTTCTATTGGATTTAAGAACAAAAAAAACGGTGTTGACATGGTATTAGCGTGGGATACTGTACGTGTTTCTGTTCCTATTTCTATAAAACATCAAAGCAAACTGTTGGTTAAGCGGTAAGGTAGCAAATTTTAAATTACAGTTTAAATGCTCTAATCTCTGCACTTCTTATACTACATAATTTTAGCGTGAGTTGGCTAAACTCCAAACCAATTCACCATTTACATAAGTTTCTAGCACTTTTGTTTCGGGAACTTGCTCTATAGGAATTTCCATTATATTTTTGTCCAAGATTATAAAATCTGCCATTTTGCCCACCTCAATGCTACCTTTCTCATCTTCTTCAAAATTGGAATAAGCAGGCCAGATAGTCATGCCTTTTAAGGTTTCTTCACGGTTTAGAGCATTTTCAGGTTGAAAACCGTCTTCGGGATAATTATTTAGGTCTTTTCGGGATACGGCTGCATAAAAAGTAAGCATAGGACTAACCTGCTCTACCGGAAAATCGGTACCCAAAGCTATTTTGCCATACTGTTCCAACAAATCCTTATAAGCATAAGCACCCTTTATCCGCTCACGGCCTATTCTGTCTTCTGCCCAATACATATCAGACGTGGCATGAGTTGGTTGTACGGATGGAATGATATTTTGAAAATAATTAAAATCTTCCGGGGCAATAATCTGGGCGTGTTCTATTTTCCACCGCCTGTCTTTTTGCCCATCTAAAACAGCAGTATAGGTTTCTAACAAATAATGATTGGCAGAATCTCCAATAGCATGTGTATTCATTTGATATTTTGATTTGGCAATACGTTCCGCAATTTGCTTTAATGCTTTTGGTGTAGTAACCAAAGCTCCATAATGACCCGGCTTATCACTATACGGCTCCAGCATGGCTGCTCCTCTTGAACCTAAAGCCCCATCTGAGTACACCTTAAAAGACCGAACGTTTAATTGATCTGTTTTATAAGGTTCTCTAACTATATAATAATCTAAATTTTCATCTGAAGCAGAAATCATGGCATATACCCTTATTTTTAAATCACCAATTTGCTGCAAACTGTCTATTAGTTCTATCGTGCTTCGGCTTAAACCAGCATCATTTACCGTGGTAAGCCCATGTTCAAAACAAATTTTCTGGGCATCTTTTAAAGCAGCTATAGACTTCTTTTTATCAGGTTGTGGAATTTTTGAAGTAATCAAGTCCATTGGATTATCCACAAAAATACCGGTAAGTTTGCCATTTTCTTTTATGATATCTCCTCCGGAAAAGGTAGTATTTGATGTTACGCCTGCAATATTAATAGCTGCCTGATTAGCCAAAAGGGCATGTCCGTCTATTCTGGTAATTACCACCGGTATATCCGGAAACAACAAATCTAAAGTGTCTTTTACAGGAAATGCCTTTACCGGCCAGTCGTTTTGATCCCATCCCCTACCGGTGATAAATTTCTCGTTGTGTTCTTTTTGAAAATCCACAATTCGCTGAACAACTTCTTTAAAACTGGTGGTACCCTCTAATCGTACTTTTTGTTCGGCCAAGCCCAATCCATAGAAATGACAATGAGCATCTATAAAACCGGGAACTATAACCTTTCCGTTAGCATCTATTACTTTTGATGACTCATAATCATTAAAAAGACTTTCTGAACTACCTACGGCGATAAATTTACCGTCTTTTACGGCAAAAGCATCTGCTTTGGCAAAATTCTCATTTACCGTATATATATTGGCATTAGTAAATATAAAATCAGCTTTCTCTTTCTTCTGGCAAGCGGTAAAGCATAATGTTAAGTACAGTAAGATGGCAAAGTAACGCATAAAACTCAGTTTTTAATTGAATATTGTCGCAATTTAATAAGTAATTGCAACTCAAAGTATTTATTAGGTTTAATAAGATGCAAATATTATGATTATTTTTTCACTTTGCCCCGTATAGTTTAACTTTGCAAACCGAAAAATAGAAATATGCAGTACAATTTTAATGAAATAGAAGCCAAATGGCAAAAATATTGGGCAGAAAACCAAACATTTAAGGCTGCCAACCCCGGCGAGGAAGGAGCAAATAAACCAAAGTATTACGTACTTGATATGTTTCCTTATCCCAGTGGTGCCGGATTACACGTAGGACATCCGTTAGGTTATATAGCTTCTGATATATATGCCCGCTACAAACGCCATAAGGGGTTTAACGTCCTGCATCCACAAGGTTATGATAGTTTTGGATTGCCGGCCGAACAATATGCCATTCAAACCGGCCAGCATCCGGCCATTACCACCGAAGAAAACATTAAAACCTACAGACGGCAATTAGACCAACTCGGTTTTTCTTTTGACTGGAGTCGTGAAGTAAGAACTTCAGAACCAAAATATTATAAATGGACACAATGGATTTTTACTCAATTATTTAATTCATGGTATAATAAAGATACCGATAAGGCGGAAGAAATTACCACCCTAATTGCTCATTTTGAAAAAGCCGGGACCACTAATGTAAATGCTGTTGCCGATGAAAATGTTATTGAATTTACCGCCGAAGAGTGGGCAAATTTTTCTGATGACGAAAAAGAACATGTGTTATTGCAATACCGGCTTACTTATTTATCAGATACGCAAGTGAATTGGTGTCCGGCACTGGGAACGGTATTGGCCAATGATGAAATTGTAAACGGTGTTTCCGAGCGTGGCGGCCATCCGGTAGAACGGAAAAAAATGCGGCAATGGAGTATGCGAATTACCGCCTATGCACAGCGGTTATTGAATGGATTAGAAAAAATAGACTGGCCAGAACCGCTTAAAGATGCTCAACGAAACTGGATTGGCAGGAGTGAAGGAGCCATGATAAAGTTCCCCGTTATAATTACAAAGGAACTTCCGCTGGCCCAAGAAAAAGAAATCCTCTCTCCCACCCATTCCCAAAAAAAGAGCCCAGGAGAAAACTCATCCAGAGGGGATGAAACCGCTCAGAAAAAGTGGGAACTTAGCGTTTTCACAACCCGTCCCGATACCATTTTCGGAGTTTCATTTATGACCTTGGCACCGGAACATGAATTAGTAGAAAAAATAACTACTCCAGAACAAAAAAAAGCTGTTGATGCCTATGTAAAGGCAACAGCAAAAAGAAGCGAGTTGGATAGAATGGCAGACGTTAAAACCATTTCGGGAGTTTTTACCGGGGCTTATGCCGAGCATCCTTTTACTAAAGAGCCTATCCCTATTTGGATTGGCGATTACGTATTGGCAAGCTATGGCACAGGAGCTGTAATGGCTGTTCCTTGTGGCGACCAACGCGATTACGATTTTGCAAAACATTTTAACCTTCCTATTCCCAATATTTTTAAAGATGTTGACATCAGCAAAGCAGCTTTTGCTGATAAAGAAAATACCATTATTGCCAATTCTGATTTTCTTAACGACCTTCCTTTTAAAGCTGCAATACAAACCATTTTGAATGAAATTGAAAAACAAGGCGTGGGCTATAGAAAAATAAATTATAGAATACGAGATGCCGTATTTAGCCGCCAACGCTATTGGGGCGAACCCTTTCCTATATATTACGTAAACGGATTGCCAAAAATGATAGATGAGAAATATCTACCGCTTGAATTGCCCGAAGTAGAAAAATACCTACCCACGGAAGATGGCAAACCGCCTTTAGGCAATGCCGAAATTTGGGCTTGGGACATTGAGCAAAACAAAGTGGTTAAAAATGCCCAAATTGACCACCAAACGGTATTCCCTTTGGAATTGAACACCATGCCCGGATGGGCCGGAAGTTCCCAGTATTTTAACCGGTATATGGACCCTCATAACGACAAAGAAATTTTTTCACAAGAAGCTATTAATTATTGGCAGGATGTGGACTTATATATAGGCGGTAGCGAACACGCCACCGGCCACCTGCTCTACAGTCGTTTTTGGCAAAAATTTATGTTTGACAGAGGCTTAGTACCAAAAGATGAATATGCCAAAAAATTGATTAATCAAGGGATGATATTGGGGACGAGTGCGATTATTTACAGAATCTCCGGAACAAACAAATATGTTTCTAAAGGATTAAAAAACAAATATACGGTTGATGAGATAAGAGTAGATGTAAATTTAGTCAATTCCTCTAATGAATTGGATATAGAAAGTTTTAGAAACTGGCGTCCGGAATATAGGAATGCGGAATTTATAAAAGAACAAGATGGTACTTTTAAAGTAATCCGCGAAGTTGAAAAAATGTCCAAGTCTAAGTACAATGTGGTAAACCCCGACGCCATCTGTGAGCAATATGGTGCGGACAGTTTACGTATGTACGAAATGTTTTTGGGCCCTTTAGATCAGGCAAAACCATGGAATACTGCCGGAATATCCGGAGTTTTCAGTTTCTTAAAAAAATTGTGGAAATTATACCACACCGGAGAAAACGGTAATTTCTATGTGCAAAACACTCCTCCTTTGAAGGAGCCTCAAAAGGCTTTTAAAATCTTACACAAAACCATTAAAAAAGTAGAAGAAGACATTGAAAACTTTTCATTCAATACTTCAATATCCACTTTTATGATTGCCGTAAATGAACTTAATGCACTAAAATGCACAAGCAGAGAAATTTTGGAACCGTTGATTATTTTAATATCGCCCTTTGCTCCGCACATTACAGAGGAAATATGGTCTAAATTGGGGCATAAAGAATCAATCAGTAAGGCAGAATTTCCCAAATTTGAAGAAAAATATTTGGTAGAAAGCACAAAAACCTATCCGATTTCTTTTAATGGCAAAATGCGTTTTACTATGGATTTATCTTTGGATTTGAATAAGGAGCAAATTGAAGAAGCCGTTATGGCACACGAAAAAACCCAAGCTCAGTTAAAAGGCAGAACACCCAAAAAAGTAATCATAGTACCGGGAAAAATAGTTAATATTGTTGGTTAACAGCCAATTAATTATAAAAATATTG
>PDWI01002686.1_pt1 | contig 26347 bp, 24 predicted proteins | sample 1430891 | NCBI WGS metagenome assembly PDWI01 (sample SAMN01162508, study PRJNA174530) | Oral metagenome, whole genome shotgun sequencing project. | biome: Marine environment; feature: Marine mammal; material: Swab sample of the gingival sulcus; isolation source: swab sample of gingival sulcus...
ATGGTTTAAAATGATTATAATAGTTATATCAGGCGCGCGTCAGAGGTGATGATATGAAACGAAAAATAACTGATAAACTATTAAATTGGAAAAATAATCACAGCGATAAACCAATTATGCTGCTAGGGGCAAGACAAACCGGCAAGACTTATAGTCTCGATCAATTTTGCAAAGCAAATTTTGCTCACTATGTCTATGTAAATTTAGAACTGGAAAATGAAATAAGGCAGATTTTTGATCAAACGCTCGACCCGGAGCGTTTGATTAATGCTATTTCTATAATTAAAAATGAAGAAATTAATACAGCTAATTCCGTCTTATTTATTGATGAAATTCAAGCAAGCGAAAGGGCGATTAGTTCACTAAAATATTTTGCTGAGGCCAATACAAAATATAAAGTGGTCTGTGCGGGCAGTATATTAGGCGTGGCGTTAAATAGGATGACTGTTTCTTTTCCGGTCGGCAAAGTATATAGGCAGTATCTGTTTGCAATGGATTTTGAAGAATTTTTGTGGGGGATAGGCGAAGAAAAACTAGCTGGTGAGATTGCTGTTCACTATCGGAACAATGTGCAAATGTTAAGCGTTGTGCACGATAAGGCGCTACAATTATATAAGTATTATCTATATGTTGGCGGAATGCCGGCATCTGTAAAAGAGTTTAAGCGCACCGGACAGTTGTTAAGTGATTATGACGATGCAATTTTAAGTAGTATTCTCGACGATTATATGGCCGACATGCACAGATACACGACGGCTACGGATGCCCTAAAAATCAATAAAATCTATAAGAGCATACCAAAACATTTGGGCAGAGAAAACTCTAAATTTACCTATAAATTAGTCGCAAGTAAAGGTGATAAAAGATATTTTCGAAATGCTCTAGACTGGTTAAAATACAGCTATATTATTCAGACCTGTCATTTAGTAAAACTGCCTAAAATACCGTTGGCGGCGTACGAAGACGAGGCTAAATTTAAGGTCTACGCAAGCGATGTTGGTCTGCTTGCCAGATTGGCTAACTTTACTAAAAACGATTTGTATTCTGATGAAATTAATCTATTTAGCGGTTTTTTGACTGAAAACTTTGTTGCCAATACATTTAAAAGCAATGGATTGGATTTGTACTATTGGAAATCTAAACACGACGCAGAAATTGATTTTGTTATTAATTTAGATGGTAGTATTATTCCTATTGAAGTAAAAGCGGCGCAAAACACCAAGTCTAAATCTTTAAATGTCTATATGGAAAAATATAATCCCAAATATGCCATTAAATTATCAAGTAAGAATTTTGGTTTTACTAATAGTGTCAAGTCAGTACCGCTTTATGCTGCACATTTAATAAGGTAATGTGATTGAAACGAAAGTAGACAGCAAAAGCTTTCTTTTACAGGATTTTGTGTTAAAATAGCGTTAGAATATCAAATGATGAGGCGAACATGAATAAAAAATTATTAAGAGAGCTACCTAAGGTTGACGATTTATTGGCTGATGCACGCGTCGTCGCTGCGGTCGAAAATATCAGCCGGCAACTTTTGTTGCGTGCGATTCGCAGTGAAATCGATGATACCAGACAAGCCATTTTAAGCGGTCGTTTGCAGACTGAGCGACTTGATTTGGATGGCTTGGTCGAACGCATTTTGGCACGTGCTAAGGCCGATAATCAGATGTTGCTTAGGCCGGTCATTAATGCGACTGGTGTGGTGCTGCATACCAATTTGGGCAGAGCGCCCTTAGCGCCGACTGCGCTGACGGCTTTGAGCGCTGTCGCCAGTCAGTACAATACTTTGGAATATGATATTAAAACGGGTGGTCGGGGCTCGCGCTATAGCCATGTCGAGTCGCTGATTTGTGATATAACAGGTGCTGAGGCGGCACTGGTCGTCAATAACAATGCGGCGGCGATGATGCTGATTTTAAGCGCTTTGGCCAAAGATCGTGAGGTTGTCGTATCACGTGGCGAATTGGTTGAAATCGGCGGTTCGTTTCGCGTGCCGGCCATTATGGAGCAGAGCGGTGCGACTTTACGCGAGGTCGGCACGACTAATAAAACGCACTATGCCGACTATCAGGCGGCGATTTGTCCCGAAAAAACGGGCATGCTACTAAAGGTTCATACCAGTAATTATCGCATTGTCGGCTTTACCGAAGAGGTTGGTCTAAACGAGCTGGCCGAATTGGGTAAGGCACATCAGTTGGCGGTCGTTTACGATTTGGGATCCGGTTTAATTGAAGATTTTTCAGTTGCCGCCTTTGCCGGCGAGACCACTGTTAAAGACAGCTTAAAGAGCGGTGTTGACATCGTCAGCTTTAGCGGCGACAAATTGTTGGGTGGTCCACAGGCCGGCATTATCGTCGGTCGGCGCGACTTAATTGACAAGATGAAAAAGCACCCTTTAACGCGCGCTATGCGCATCGACAAGTTGACGCTTGTCGCACTAGAGGCGACATTGCGCCTTTACCTAGATGATGATGTTATAGCCAAAATTCCGGTTTTAGACATGCTCAACTTAACAGCTGAGCAGTTGGCCACGCGCGCCGAACAGCTGTTTAAATTGCTGCAACCGACCTGTTCAGCGGCTGACCTAACACTTGAACCCGGTCAATCGCAAGTTGGCGGCGGTTCAATGCCGACGACCCGGTTGGCGACGACGCTAATAGCGATTAGACCGCAGCACTTGTCGGTCGGCGCGCTACAGACGGCGCTACGCAATTGTAATGTGCCTATTATCGTGCGCATTTTTAACGATTGTCTTTACCTTGATGTTAGAACAATTGCAGTCGCAGATTTTGAGTACGTCGCTACGCAAATAGCTGAAATATTACAAGGGGAAACAGTGTGAACCATTTTATTATTGGAACTGCCGGACATATCGACCATGGTAAAACCGCGCTTATTCGCGCCCTTAGCGGCATTGAAACCGATCGCTTAAAAGAAGAACAAAAGCGCGGTATTACGATTGAGCTGGGCTTTGCCTACATCGACTTAGATGACGGCAGTCGCGCCGGCATAATCGACGTGCCCGGTCACGAAAAATTTATTAAAAATATGCTGGCCGGAGTCGCCGGTATCGACTTGGTCTTGTTGGTGATTGCGGCCGATGAAGGCGTGATGCCACAGACCGAGGAGCACCTCAATATCTTGACACTGTTGGGCGTCTCGCGCGGCATTATCGTGTTAACCAAAACCGATTTAGTTGAACCCGATTGGTTAGAACTGGTCGAAGATGATGTTCGCAATCAAGTGGCCGGCACATTTTTGGCTGACGCGCCCATTGTCAAAGTGTCAGCACACCAAAACGAGGGCATTGCCGAATTAAAAACGCTGTTAACAGCTGCCGCGCAAGAAACGGTGGCGCATGATGAAACGACCAGCGCTCGCCTGCCGATCGATCGCGTCTTTACAATGGACGGTTTCGGCACGGTTGTTACCGGTACGTTAATCGAGGGCAGCTTAAAAGTCGGTGCCAAGATGATGCTCTATCCGCAACAAGAGGTAACAAAGATTAAGCAGATTCAAATTCACCAAGACAGTGCTGACAGTGCTGTCGCCGGACAGCGCGTTGCGCTTAATTTAGCCAATATCGCCAAACAAGATTTGCCGCGCGGCACGGTATTAGCAGATGAAAACTCGCTGTTGACGACGATGATTATCGACGTCAGGCTAAATTTATTAAAAACTATTTCACGACCGATTGAGCAGCGTACGCGCGTGCGTTTTTATGCCGGTTCAGCCGAAGTGTTTGGTCGTATCGTGTTGTTAGAGGGCGATACATTGCAGGCCGGTCAGTCTTGTTATGCGCAGTTGCGCCTTGAGGCGCCGGTTGCCCTAAAAGTAAATGATCGCTTTGTGATTCGCTTTTATTCACCGCTGGAAACAATTGGTGGTGGGCTGGTGCTCGACGTCAATCCGCCGAAACACCGCAAAAAAAATAAGGTAATCACTGATTTTTTGTCGGTGCGTGAAAGCGCTGATAGGCTTGCCAAAGTTGCTCAGACAATAGAGCGCTACAGTTTTGATTTACCGACTAAAGCCGATATTGGCAAGCTGTTAAATCTCAATTTGGATGCGTTGAGCACTTTAATTGAGCAATTGATTGCCGACGACATCGTGTTGCCGATCAAAGCGGATATAGTGATACACAAAAAGGCTTACCAGCACTTTTTAAGTAGTGCTGAGACCATTTTAAGCGACTATCACAAAAGTCATCCGCTCCGTTACGGCATGCCGATTGAAGAATTTCGCAGTCGCGTTTTTGCTAAAGACAAAGCTGTCTTGAGCGAAACCCTGCTCAATCGCATGCAGCAAGATGGCATTGCCTTAAGCGGTGGCAATGTCCACTTAAAGTCGTTTGCAGTCGTCTTATCAAGTGAACAGCAGGCGTGCTTAGAGGCGGTTCGCGCCGCATTTAAAGCAGGTGGCTATAAACCGCCACTTGTTGCAGATATTAAGGCAGCGGCTTGTCAGTCGGTTCAAATTGACCGCATTGTCGATTTGTTAATTGAGCAAAATTTATTAGTGCGCGTCGAAGACGCCATTATATTTGATGCTGATGTCGTTGTCGATGCCAAACGCCAAGTTGAACAGTTGATTGCTCAAAATGGCAGTTTAGCGTTGGCCGATTTTCGCGATGCGGTTGGCACTTCGCGCAAATTTGCCGTTGCCCTACTAGAGTACTTTGACCGCATTCACTTTACCAAAAAACAGGACGATGTCAGGCAGCTGGTTAAAGCTATTGACTAATCGGTTGATAGTGATTATAATGATGTTGTCCAATCATTATGGGAGTGGATGGGTTCTGGTGTTCCCTCCGGTCTTCAAAACCGGTTTGAGGCGTTAAGAGCGTCTTAGGTAGGTTCGATTCCTACACACTCTCGCCAAAGTTTTACAGCCGTTGAAATTAAAGCATTTCAGCGGTTTTTATTATTTAATTGACATTTTATCGCCATTAAGTTTTCCAAAGTCGATTTTTGTGGCGATTTTGTGTATAATAGTGTCGAATAGATTAGGTGTAGCTTCAGTCTATATACTTATGATTGTCTTTCTTTTGAAACAGATTTGAACAGTAGTTATTAGCAGACGAGGGGGCATTAGTGAGGACTTTAGTAATGAGAAAATCTTTCAAGAAATTGGAAACAGTGTTAATAAAGAGAACATCGCGATTACTTGCAATGATACTTGTGTTATTGCTACTCAATATCACACCGATTGTTGCATATGCCGATGCCGATGCCGGCATGAGCAAATATATACATATTTACTGTGAAGCGCCCGTAGTCATTAAAACGACAATTTACGATGCAAATGGTACCGTTGTTGCCGGAACCGGTAGTGATGCGACAGCTGGATTTGATCGCAGAAGTTTTATTTATGATTCATTTGCCTATGAGGAAGGTACAACCAGAGCGAGTATTTATATGCCTAATTCTGGCTATAAGATTGTTTTTAGTTATGGTAATTCTGCCGGTATACCCGTCGATTGTGCATTAGATGTATCGACACTTGTTCCTTCAGGTGAAATGGATAAAAGCGTTAGACGGGTTGTTAAATCGAGTGCCGCAGGTGGCGTGGTTTTACAAATAGACGGTACGACAGAGCCGATTACAAATGATAATATCGAGCAATTAGTCGGTGGCAAAGTAACACAACACTATACCAACTGGTCGTTACCCGATAAAATAGTGATGAATATTGGCGAAAGTCAAAAGGTTAAGATAGTCGGTAAAGACGCCGAGGCGATAGCCAATTTACTCAATTGGTCGTCCGGCGATGATAAGATTGTTAAAATAACGCAAGATGGCGTAATTAACGCACAAGATTACGGTACTGTGTTTATCGCAGCAACCGATGGCAATAAGGCGGAAACATGCAAGGTAATTGTCACGAAAGAGGCCGAATCAGTAGTACTGCGTGATATTGTAATGGTTATCGGCGAACGAACGTTAATTCGGCCGATTTTTATACCTGACAGCACGACAGAGAGAAAGCTGAATTACGATTTTGCAGATAATGGCATAATAGAAATCGATCAGAATGGCGTTATTAAGGCGCTGGCGAGCGGTGTTGTTGAAGTAACCGGGCAAACGCCTTATGGCATTGCCGACAGTTTTACGGTAATTGTCCAAACTAATTATACTGATTACGCGGTAACAAGCGGTTGGTATGATGAAAAGAGCTTTGAATACGCCGTGCAGCGCGGCCTGTTTGATGCCTATCTCAAAAATGGAAAAATTGCCGCCGATCATACCGTCAAGCGAGCAGACTTTATCGTTGCATTGCTAAAATCACTTAATATCGAGCCGTTAGCGACATTTACAGTAGTGCCATTTAGCGATGTAAGCGGTGCTGATGCCGGCTATATAAATACGGCAAAACAACTCGGTATCGTAGCGGGTACCGATTCGGCAGGCTTGCTTTTTGAACCTGATCGCATCGCCAGCCGTGCAGAGCAGTTTCAAATTATTTATAATTTGATAAATAGCAAACTGATCGATGGCACTAAACTGGCGACAGCTTCCAATAAGAAAATCGCCGAGTTTGCCGATGCAGACGATGTCGCCAACTGGCTGCAACCGGCACTGGCGTATCTGTTAGACAAAGGTATAGTCGTCGGTGATGGCAGCAGATTAATGCTCAATGAGCCATTGACATTAGGACAGTTGGCAGCGTTGTTAATGCGGCTAGCGCAGTAAAGTTACGACGATTTAGTTGCTCTGCTAGCTAATAAGAAGACAGAAGAGGATTTTAGTGAAAAAACGCTATCAAAAGATTGTAATTTTATTATTACTATTTACCGTTGCATCGACAACAGTGGGGTGTGCTTATTTTAGTCAGTCAGAGCCGCTGCTTAATGTGACTGTCCAAAGGCATGGCTGGTTAATTTTCGTGCCCGAACAAGAATACTACTGTGTTTATCAAAATGGTCATTATAAAAAAATAGAAGAATATGAAATAAATAAAGGGGTCTTTTATCGTGTAGGAATAGATGAATCGGATGGGAGATTGTCAGCAATTAAAAGTGTTGGTAATGAAGAAATAAAAAGTGGCACAATTGTTGACTATGCACAAAACATTCTAGATTTATTGGACGGTTTTTCAGAAGAATCAGGCATACTAGGATGTACCATTTATGAACTTGACAATAGATACTTTGTTGTGATATTTGTGCGGCGGCCGAAGTCAAAGGATTATACAGATACGATCTATCAATATTTTCCTGCAGAAAACAGGCTTGAAGAAATTGTTACATTTAAGAATAAAGTAATTGGTGGGTTACAATTGGTTGAGTAACAGTTGCAATTATTGTAAAGACAAGGAGGCATTATGAACAATAGAATGATCGAACGTTTTTTTAATTATGTCAAGGTATATACCACTTCTGATCCGGAGGGGTTAGAAACGCCGTCGACGGCACGCCAATTTGACCTTGCCAAAATCGTTAAGGCCGATTTAGAGGCGCTTAAATTACAAGATGTCGTACTGGACGAACACTGTTATTTAAGCGCAACTTTGCCGGCTAATGTCGCTACTGATATTCCGGCGGTTGGTTTTGTCGCTCATCTCGATACGGCGCCAGATTATTGCGGCGAAAACGTCAAACCGCTGTTGCACAAAAACTATCAGGGCGGTGACATCGCCTTAAAAAATGACATCGTCTTGACGCCGGCTGAATTTCCCTTTTTAAAAGATTTGGTTGGTCACGACGTCATTACTGCCGATGGCACGACTTTGCTCGGTTCTGATGACAAGGCCGGTCTGGTCGAAATTATTGAAATGGTCAATTTTTTAATCGATAATCCATCAATTAAACACGGTGATATTAAGTTATTATTTACACCGGACGAAGAAATTGGCAAGGGCATCGATAAGATTAATCTGGCTAATTTTGAGGTTGATTTTGCCTATACAGTCGATGGTGGTGCCGTCGGTGAAATGGAATACGAAAACTTTAACGGTGCCTCGCTAAAGGTCTATACTAAAGGGCGCAGTATTCATCCGGGTAGCGCTAAAGATAAAATGATTAACGCGATTAAACTGGCGATTGAGTTTAATGCCATGTTGCCGGCCGAACAGGTGCCGGAAAAAACGGCCGGTTATCAGGGCTTTTTCCACTTGTTAAAATTTGAAGGCGATGTCGATAGCGCTTATCTGGACTATATCATTCGCGATCATGACCGAGCCGAGTTTGAAGCCAAAAAAGATTTGGCAATTGCCGCGGTTGAAAAAATTCAACAGCAGTATGGCAGCGCGGCAATTAGTTATAAGCTAGCTGATAGCTATTATAATATGAGAGAAAAAATCGAACCCAATATGCACATTGTCGACTATGTTGTCAAGGCGATGAAAAATGTCGGCGTAGAGCCAATTATTAAGCCGATACGCGGCGGTACCGATGGGTCAAAATTATCATTTTTAGGTATTCCAACCCCCAATATTTGTACCGGTGGCTATAATTTTCACGGCCCTTATGAGCTCAATACGGTGCAAAACATGACAAAAACAGTTGAAATATTGGTTGAGCTGGTCAAAATCATTGGCCAAGCCGCGTCGTAATGAAAACGCAAAGTCGCTATATTAACCGCGAGCTAAGTTGGCTTGATTTTAATCAGCGCGTTTTACACGAAGTGCTCGACAAGGCGCGTGATCCAATCAGTCGGCTATCTTTTAGTGCCATTTTTAGCAATAATCTCGATGAGTTTTTTATGATTAGAGTGGGGGGCTTGGTCGATCAGGTGCGCTCCGGCTATGATAAACGCGATATTGCCGGGCTTAGTCCGGTACAGCAATTAGCTTTGATACGCAAGCGCGTTTTAGAACTGACTGACTTACAAGCCGATTTGACAGATGATATCATTCACAATGAATTAGCAGATTATGGCGTGCGCATTGTCAAATTACAAGATTTGACAGCTGAGCAGTTAGACTATGTCGCCAATTATTTTGAAGAAAGCATCTATCCGGTTTTAACGCCGTTGGCACTCGATGGTGAGCGGCCGTTTCCACTAGTGCTTAATCAGAGCCTAAATGTGTTGTTTAAATTTGATGATGAAAAATATGCCACATTACAGGTGCCGGCACTACTTGACCGCTTGGTACCGGTCGAACCGGATAGCCGGCTGTTTGTCCCCTTAGAGGCGGTCATCATCTATTTTTCAAATAGTTTTTTTGAGGGCATGGAAATCGTCGCCAAAGGTCTTTATCGACCGACCAGAAATGCCGATATTTCGCTTAATCAAGAAGTGGCTGAAGATTTGCTCAGCGTAATAGAAGAATCGCTCAAAGAGCGCAAACGCGGCGAAGTGGTGCGCATTGAAGTCGATCAAGATATGCCAATCGAACTGGTCAATTATTTGACGGCGGCTTTTGATTGTGATAATCAAATGGTTTATTTTAGCAAGTCATTAATCGATTTAACCTTTTTGTTCGATCTGATAAAATATCGGCGCAGTAAAGATGATTATAATGTTAAACCGGCGCCGCTTGACTTTGGCGATAGCGATTTGTTTAAGGCAATTGAGCAACGCGACTATTTGTTGCATCATCCCTTCCATAGTTTTGACAGCATTACTCAGTTAATTGATCAGGCGGCAGTTGACGATGACGTCTTGGCGATTAAGCAAATACTCTACCGCGTCAGCGGCGATTCGCCAATTGTTAAAGCACTTGGTCGCGCCGCCTTAAAAGGCAAACAAGTAACCGTCGTATTAGAACTAATGGCGCGTTTTGATGAGGCCAATAATATTTTGTGGGCCAAGCAACTTGAAAAAAATGGCTGTCATGTCATCTTTGGTTTAACCGGCAAAAAGACACATGCCAAACTGACTTTGATTTTGCGACGATCTGGGGCGGCGGTTAAGCGCTATGTCCACGTCAGCTCAGGCAACTACAATGATAAGACGGCAAAGCGTTATACCGATATTGGCATGTTGACCTGTGATCGTCAAATTGCCGATGATGCCGCCAAATTGTTTAATATGTTATCCGGTTTTACGACACCGCCCGAACTAAATCATTTGATTTTTGCCCCCGATACGTTAAAGCGCGAAATTATCGGTATGCTCGAACGCGAAATCGCCTGGGCCAAACAGGGCAAACCGGCCAAATTTGTCGCCAAGTTTAATGCCTTAGTCGATAAAGACGTCATTGATACATTGTACAGTGCATCGCAGGCCGGTGTTAAAATCGTGTTAATCGTGCGCGGCATTTGTTGCCTGCGCCCCGGCTTGCCGGCCTATAGCGATAACATTAAGGTAATTAGCGTCGTCGACGACTTATTAGAACACAGTCGCATTTATTGGTACCACAATAATGGCGCTAACGAATTGTATGTTAGTAGTGCCGACTGTATGCCGCGCAATTTGCACCGCCGTGTTGAGTTGATGACGCCGGTTAGGCAAGCTGATTTAAAGGCACAAATTATTGACATCTTAGAAATTTATTGTAATTGCAAGCCAAAGGCGCGCTATATGTTGGCGAGCGGTCAATATATCTGCGCCCTCGCCGAGGCTGGCGACCAGTCTGCCCAAAAGCAACTGGTTGATTATTACCGGGCAAAAGTATAAAAAAATCCAAAAATCAATACAATTTTAAATGAAATTGGTATATAATAGATGTGTTAGTTTTTTTTACAGTTTTTATGGAGGCCTGAATGAGAATGAAGAATAACTTATTTGACCAGTTAGAAATCGTGAAAGACGGCAAGTTATATGCTGTTAATATTCACTTAAAAAGTGGTCAAATCGTTCACCTAGAACATTTAGAAAAAGGCGAAAAGGACGCCTATGTCAATCATGCTCGCAATGGTAAGGACAAAATGTTAATTGAAACCAACAAGACAGTTTGGCGCATTTTACCCGATGACATCGAGCGTATCGAAGTTAAGTCTTACAACAAGCAACAGGCTAACGGCGTATACCCATTTATGCGTATTGTCATGACCAAGAGCCGCTTGGACACATCAATTTTTACGCGCTTTATCTTTTTCTTTATCGTTCTTTTGGTCGTTTCGGTTGCATTTCAAGTTGTACGCGGCATGCTAATAGAAGACCCGATGGCAATTTTGACCGATTATACTTTGTTGGCACCTTATATGGCAGATGCCAGTAAGATGTTTGTTAAGTTTTCTTGGATGTTGGTAATCGCGATGGCAGTGCTCAACGTGATTGATTTGATCCTTGGCTCGACTGAAAAATTCTACATATTAGACGAAGAGCGTTCGATGTTAGAAGGTACCAAAGTTTTTCATATTTTGATTACAATCGGTTGTTTGATTGGCTTTAAGGTCGTCAATTCGTTATTTTTTAGTTTATTAAATGGTTTTATGTAAAAGGTTAAAAGTTATAAAGTGGAAAGCTAAAAGCTAAAAGCAAAAACCATATCAGTACAGATTGTATTGATATGGTTTTTTGATGCTTATCACTTTGTCAAGTAAAAATGCTTGACAAAGCGACGGATTATCGTTATACTCAGATGGGTAATAAAGGCGGTGTTTATGGTAGAAAAAATTGTTGAACTGACACAGCTGTACGATTTTTACGGTGAACTGTTAACCGATAAACAAAAAGCGGTATTGTCACTTTATTTAATGGAAGATTTCAGCCTTGTTGAAATTGCCGAGCAGCTATCGATCAGTCGTCAAGCCGTCTATGATTATATTGCCAAGTGTAGCAAGACTTTATACGGTTACGAGGCAAAACTGGGCTTATTAAACCGCTTTTTAGAACGCGAGGCTACATTAAACCGCATTGCCGATGATTTAGCTGAAATAGCGGGTGAGCCTAACGCGTCAGCATTAAAACAGATTATTAGTGAAATTCGCCAATTAGCGAGGGTGTAATATGGCATTTGAAAATTTATCAGATAAACTACAAAGTGCATTTAAGAATCTAACCGGGCGCGGCAAACTATCCGAAAAAGATGTTAAAGCCGGTATGCGCGAAGTTAAACTGGCGTTACTGGAAGCCGATGTCAACTTTAAATTAGTCAAAGATTTTATTAAAACCGTTACCGAGAAGGCGATTGGCGATGAAGTGATGAAGAGCCTAACGCCCGGTCAGCAGGTCATTAAAATTGTCAATCAGGAGTTGACAACTTTAATGGGTGAAAAGGCCGAAAAGTTGACTTTTGCCTCGCAGCCGCCAACTGTGATTATGCTGGTCGGTCTACAAGGTGCCGGTAAGACAACGGCGGCCGGAAAACTGTCGTCATTTTTAAGAAAACAAGGCAAACAGCCAATGCTGGTGGCCTGTGATATTTATCGCCCGGCGGCTATTAAGCAGTTGCAGGTATTGGGCAAAAGCCTCGATATACCGGTTTTTGAAATGGGTGATCAGGTTAATCCGGTTGACATCGCCAAAGCCGCTCTCGAAGAGGCGCGCCGCAAGTTTTTAGATGTCGTCATCATCGATACAGCCGGTCGTCTACATATTGACGAGGCTTTGATGGACGAATTATCGGCGCTTAAGGCGACGGTTAAACCGCATGAAATACTATTGGTACTCGATGCGATGACCGGTCAAGACGCGGTCAACGTGGCGGAAAACTTTAACGAATTGTTGGCAATTGACGGTGTCATTCTTTCTAAATTAGACGGTGATACCCGTGGCGGTGCGGCCTTGTCGATTCGAGCGATTACCAATAAGCCGATTAAATTTGCCAGTGTTGGCGAAAAATTGTCTGATTTTGAAGTGTTTCACCCCGATCGCATGACCAGCCGAATTTTAGGCATGGGTGATGTGCTCAGCTTAATTGAAAAAGCGCAAGATGCAATCGATCAAGAAAAAGCCGATAAACTAGCCGAAAAGCTCAAAAAACAAGAGTTTAATCTGGAGGATTTTTTAGATCAACTACAACAAATGAAGAAGATGGGGCCACTTGGTGACATCATCAAAATGATTCCCGGTGTCAATAAAAATGCCTTAAAAGACGTCGATATCGATGAAAGTCAATTGGTTAAAACCGAGGCGATTATTCAGAGTATGACCTTGGCCGAAAGGCGTAAGCCGTCGCTGTTAAATGCCAGTCGGCGCAAGCGCATTGCCGCCGGCAGCGGCACCACGGTGACCGATGTCAACCGTCTGATTAAGCAATTTGCCGATATGAAGAAGATGATGAAAAAAATGACCAAAAAAGGCAATAGACGAGGTGGCATGAAATTGCCATTCTAATAAGAATACTCGTTTTGCAATAGATAACAGTTTGATATTATACTCAAGGAGGAGTAACATGGCAGTTAAAATTAGAATGAAGCGAATGGGCGCAAAGAAAAAACCGTTTTATCGATTTGTCGTCGCCGATTCTCGTTCGCCGCGCGATGGCCGATTTATCGAAGAATTGGGTTACTATAATCCGGTTTCTGATCCGGTCGAATTAAAAGTTGATGCCGAAAAGGTTGAAAAGTGGTTACAAAACGGTGCACAGCCGACTGATACCGTTCGTGCGTTATTTAAAAAACAAGGCATCATCAAGTAGACGAGGAGGTTATTATGGGTGAACTCGTCAAAACGATAGCGGTAGAATTGGTTGACCACCCCGAACAAGTTGTCGTAACCGAAACGGAGACGGAACACGCTATTAATGTTGAATTAAAAGTGGCCGATGAAGATATGGGTAAGGTTATCGGCAAACAGGGGCGCATCGCCAAGGCGATTCGCAATGTCGTCAAAGCGGCTGCAACGGGCATTGACAAACGCGTCAATGTTGAAATCGTCAACGATTAGAACAATGCAACTGTTACAAGTTGGCAAAATCGTCAATACACACGGTCTAAAGGGTATGGTTAAGGTCTACCCTTATACCAATCTAGCACAAGATTTTGAGCGCTTTAAAACGCTTTATTTGGGTGCCACTGACCAAGCGGCACTAGTTGTTTCTGCGTTAAAATACCACAAGAATCTAGTGATCGTTAAGTTTAAAGGGCTCGATTGCATTGAAGACGTCGAGCATTTGAAAAATCGTCTGCTTTACGCCGACAAGTCGCAGGCTGATCAGCTGTTGGCAGACGATGAATACTATATTGAAGACCTGATTGGACTGAGCGTAATCGACACAGCCGGTAAATCGCTGGGCGTCGTTTGCGCCTTTCGCGATAGTGGACGACAAGTGGTCTTAGAGGTTGAGCAACGCGGCAGTATTTGGTATTTGCCTTTTGTAGATGCCTTTATTGAGCGGGTCGACTTGGCTAAAAAGCAACTGCAAGTGCAATTAATAGAGGGCATCTACAGTGAAGATTAACATTTTAACGCTGTTTCCCGATATGGTTGCCGGCGGCTTGTCGCAGTCGATTATCAAACGGGCAATCGATGAGGGGCGTTTTACCTTAAATATCTATAATTATCGTGATTTCACGCATAATAAACGACGTGATGTCGACGATGCGCCCTATGGTGGCGGCGCCGGTTTGGTGATGCAGATCGAACCGGTTAAACAGGCGCTGTTGTCGATAGATGCGACGCACCAATCACATATTATTTATGTGACGCCAAAGGGCAAGCAGTTGACCCAGCAGCGCGTTAGAACGCTGTCTGAATCAGAACATTTAACGATTTTATGCGGTCACTATGAGGGCTTTGATCAGCGCATTATCGATACTTATGTCGACGAAGAGATATCACTGGGTGATTATATTTTAACCGGTGGCGAATTGGCCGCTATGGTGTTGGTCGATGCAGTTGTACGTCTAAAACCCGGAGTACTCGGTAGAGCCGAATCACATGAAGTCGAATCGTTTGAGGACAATTTGTTGGAATATCCGCAATACACGCGGCCGGAATGCTATGGCGGCTTGCGAGTTCCCGAAATTTTGTTGAGTGGTAATCATCAGGCGATTGCGGACTGGCGTTATGCCAAACAGCTTGAATTAACTTGGCAACGGCGGCCCGATTTATTGCGTGAACACTTAAAAAAATATAATAGCAAAACGCCTAAAAGGGAATTGCGTCGCTTACTAAAATGTTTGACGGCGGTCGATTTACAGCATTTATTAGCAGCCGAATTAGCCGAGCGCGCCATCGTTAAAAAGCGCAAAGGGTAAAATAGTAAAAAAACATTGTAATAATAATGTGGTTATGATATAATCACACTCGTGACTATTGATATTCCGCTGCCCGCGAGGTAATGAATATCTAAAAAGAAGGGAGGTCGGCCCAATGAATATTATTGAACAATTAGAACGTGAACAAATGAAAAGTGAAATCACGCCATTTCGCGTCGGTGATACGGTCAAATTACACCTTAGAATTACCGAGGGTAAGCGTGAGCGTATTCAGGTTTTTGAAGGTGTTGTCTTAAAACGCCAAGGCGGTGGCATCAGTGAAACGCTGACAGTTCGAAAATTGTCTTATGGCGTCGGTGTCGAAAAGACATTGCCGCTTCATTCGCCTAAAATTGAAAAAATCGAAGTGACGCGTCGCGGTAAAGTACGCCGTGCTAAGCTCTACTACTTGAGAAAGCGTGTCGGTAAAGCGGCTAAAGTTAAAGAGCGTATTAGATAATGAGTTAACCGTTTTTTCAGATAAGCGATTGTATTGATTGTGACTAGCGAGTAATTTAGTCCAAGGCGTACAGTCGCTTTTTGCTTTGCACTTTCGGTTTTTTGCTTTTGCTTTCAACTTTCAACTTTCCGCTTTCGGTTTTTTGCTTTTGCTTTCGACTTTCAACTTTACGCTTTCGGTTTTTTTGTTTTTGCTTTCAGCTTTCAACTTTCTGCTTTCAACTTTATTATTAGGAGTTTCTATGAATATCAATTGGTTTCCCGGACATATGAAAAAGACGGCCGATTTGATAAAACAAAATTTAAAATTAGTCGATTGCGTCATTGAGCTGGTCGATGCCCGCATACCGTTATCTAGTAAAAATCCAATTTTTGATGACTTATTGGCAGACAAACCACGCGTTTTGGCGCTTGCTAAAATGGATTTAGCTGATCCGGCCAACTTGCAGCAATGGCTTGATTACTATCAGCGAAACGGCATTCAAGCCGTGCCGATTAACGCGACGCGCGGCAGCGGCATGACTCGCCTGTTACAGCTTGTAAAGCATACCGCACTGGCCCGTCAGGCTAAGCTGAGCAAGCAGGGGCGACAGCGGATTGCACTGCGCACGATGATTATCGGCATCCCAAATGTTGGCAAGTCGACATTAATTAATCAATTGGTCGGCAAAAAAGTGGCTAAAACGGGCAATCGCCCCGGTGTTACCAGGGGCAAACAATGGATTCGTTTAAAAGATGACCTCGAATTATTTGATACTCCGGGAATTTTATGGCCGAAGATAGCGGATGATCAAACCGGCTTGCATTTGGCCTATACCGGTTCAATTAAAGATGATATATTGCCGATTGAGGACATAGCGCTTTATTTTATACGCGATGTTTATCCGCACTATCGTAAACTGTTTAGTACGCGCTATAATTTAGACGATTTAACAGTCGAACAGCCACTTTTGGTTATGGAGGCAATTGCTTTAAAAAGAGGCTGTATTTTGGCGGGTAAACAAATCGATTTTCACCGCGTTGCCCACCTGATACTCGATGAATTTAGAAAAGGCGTCATTGGCAAAATTTCGCTGGAATTGCCGCCGAATTGACAGCTTGGAGGACATTTTGAAAAAAATTATTATTGTAATCTTGTTACTGATTATTGCGTTGCCCGGCATCGCATTTATGTTTGATTTAACCACCGATTTTCTGGCACAGCAACGACTGGCGCAAGATCCAATAGTTATCGAAAGTAAACAGCCAATTGAAGAAGCCGATTTAGAAAAACTTTATGGTGCCCGTCTCGATTATAATTTAGGTGACTTAAAAGATAAAATGTCTTCTGACGAGCGCATTACTTGCCTGAACTTAATCGCGGCAATTGACGAGCATGTCACCTTGCGCAGCAAGCGTCATTATGCCACTTTTTATCCTCAAGAATACGAAGCCAGACAGGCTTTTAATCGCCGCTTAGATGAGCTGACAGAACAGTATTTTACCATACCGGAATGGGAAGATGCGCCGACTGATGTGACTGAAAAAAGCAATAAAACGCGTATTTTTGACAGTTTAAGGGCGGTGATGAAACCGAATGATTATGAGCAATTCGTCACTGATTACGATGCCTATGTCGACGATCCGACCAATGAGAATTATAATAAAGTATTTGAGCAACTCGACCTTTATAGCGAATTAAACAGTGGATTAATCGTCTTATTACTCGATCAATACAGTTTAGAGGAGAGCAAGGCGCTCTTTGCGATCGACGACAAACTCAATTTGAAAACGACGCCAATAGTGACGGACGATTATCAAGCCGTTAGCGGTAGTTTGGCAGATGAAGACAAATGGCTGATTTGGAGCCTGATAAAGAAAATAATTACAGCGCAAGACTTGAAAAAATTTGATTACTTATTAGTGAGCAGTGACGGCGAATATTTTAATCTGGCCTCGATGGTGGTCAGCCCAAATGATGACGGCAGTGGTGAACGTTGGTTAATTCAGATCGACGATGCTGACCTAGCAGATGATTTGATGGGCACTTTGGTACACGAATATGCGCACTATTTAACGCTTAATGAACAGCAAGTTGAATATACCAACGACTTTAGCGTCGACCTCTATTGTGAAGAAGGGCTTATTGCGCGAAAAGATTCGCTGCTGACTGATTTTTACTTGCGTTTTTGGCAAGAGTTTATCATTGATGACGCCTATGAAACCAGTTATCACTTTTATTTACGCAATAGCTCGGCCTTTGTTTCCGACTATGCTGCGACCAATGCCAGTGAAGACATCGCCGAGACTTTTCGCGTCTTTGTCTTAGAGGACAAACCGACCGATAACAGCGTTGCGGCTCAAAAAGTTATGTTTTTTTATGAAAGACCACGTTATGTTGAATTGCGCAATACGATACGACAAAATTTAGATCTTGACTAAGCCGATATGACCGGTTAGCAAAAAAAGCTACGATTTACTCAATATTGAACAAAATTAGCTGACTTTTTTAGCAAATATGTTATACTAAATTTAAGAACTAGAGCAGCACAATTTAATACCGGTATCATTGTTACATCTGGATTATTGACAATAACACGAAACAAAGTTTTAGTTTTTAGTTTGGATTTCTGACGATTATTATGAGGAGGAACAATGAGTAAGCGCGTTTATCTGTTTGAAGAGGGCGATAAGTCGCTCAAATCGTTATTGGGTGGCAAGGGCGCGAACCTTGCCGAAATGAAGCGAATTGATTTACCGGTACCGGCCGGCTTTACTATTACAACCGAAGCCTGTAAAGACTACTTTGCAGCAGGCAATCGATTGGGTGAAGCGGTTATTTTGCAAATTGAACAGGCAATTACCAGCCTTGAAACGACAACCGGTAAAGTTTTTGGTGGTGCGTTAAATCCATTGTTGGTATCAGTCCGTTCCGGCGCGGTTATTTCGATGCCCGGCATGATGGATACCATTCTAAACTTGGGGCTTAATGATGAAGTCGTTGAACAGGTGGCCAAGCTTACTGACAATCCCCGCTTTGCCTACGACAGCTACCGTCGTTTTATTCAAATGTTTTGCGACGTCGTATTGGCCGTTCCTAAATATCATTTTGAGAGGGCACTAGATGAAGCCAAAGCAACCAATGGCTTGACCTTAGACACCGAATTGACGGTCGAACACCTTAAACAACTGGTCAACGTGTACAAGCAAATTGCCCAACGCGAGAGCGGGAGCCCCTTTCCGGACTCACCGCGTGAACAACTTTATATGGCGATTCGCGCAGTCTTTGATTCTTGGAATAACAACCGCGCCAAAGTCTATCGCAAATTAAATGGCATAGATGACGATTTGGGTACGGCGGTCAATGTTCAGTCGATGGTATTTGGCAATATGGGTGACACTTCGGGAACCGGCGTCGCTTTTACGCGCAATCCATCAACCGGTGAGGCAAAACTGTACGGTGAGTTTTTAATCAATGCCCAAGGTGAAGATGTCGTCGCCGGTATTAGAACGCCACAAGATATCGCCGAATTGGCAACGGTTATGCCCGCGGTGTATCAGCAATTCGTAACGGTTGCCGAGCGTTTAGAACAGCATTACCGCGATATGCAAGATATCGAGTTTACAATTGAAAACGGCAAACTCTATATGCTGCAGACGCGTACTGCCAAGCGAACCGTACAGGCGGCTGTTAAGGTTGCGGTTGACATGGTCGGCGAGGGCATTATCAATCAGAATGAGGCTTTGATGCGCGTTTCGGCGGAACAACTCGATCAGTTGTTGCACCCCACTTTTGACAGGGTGGAACTGGATGCGGCGCTCAAAATTACAAAAGGCTTGCCGGCATCGCCCGGTGCGGCCAGTGGACGCGTATATTTTAGCGCCGAAGATGTGTTGCACGCTAAACAGCGCGGTGAAAATGTAATCTTAGTTCGAATGGAAACGTCGCCCGAAGATATCGAGGGCATGATTTCAGCCGAGGGCATTTTGACGGCGCGCGGCGGCATGACATCGCATGCGGCAGTTGTTGCCCGCGGTATGGGCAAGTGCTGTGTGGCGGGCTGTTCGGAAGTTAGAGTTGACGAAGAGGCTAAGCGTTTTAGCGTCGGTCAGGTCGTCTATCAAGAGGGCGATGATATTTCTTTAGATGGCAACACCGGCTATGTTTATCAAGGGGTTGTACCGACAGTTGCCGCTGAGTTGGGCGCTGATTTTGCGGCGCTGATGAACTGGGCCGATCAGGTACGGCGCTTAAAGATTAGAACCAATGCCGATAATCCGAGTGATGCAGCTGTTGCCGTCGGCTTTGGCGCAGAGGGGATAGGTCTCTGTCGTACCGAGCATATGTTCTTTGATGAAAAGCGCATAAAAGTGGTACGTCAGATGATATTGGCAAGCAAACCGGAAACGCGCGTTGCTGCTATCAATCAGCTGCTGCCTTATCAACGCGAAGACTTTATCGGCATCTTTCAAGCGATGGCCGGCAAGCCGGTAACCATTCGCCTATTAGATCCACCGTTGCACGAATTTTTACCGCATGGTGAGCACGACATCAAAATGGTCGCTCAGGACATGGCGGTTGATTATACACAACTCAATGATATGGTTAACAGCCTACGCGAGTTTAATCCAATGTTAGGTCATCGCGGTTGTCGTCTGGCGATGACCTATCCGGAAATCTACGATATGCAAGTACGCGCCATTATTGAGGCAGCTTTGATTTGTAAAAAAGAAAAAGGCATTGCCGTTCAACCGGAAATTATGATTCCGTTGATTGGCTTTGCCGAAGAATTAAAAATTTTAGAGGCGCGCGTCAAAGAAATTGCCGATCAGTTGATTGCCGATAGTGGTGTTGATTTGTCTTATCAGATTGGTACGATGATCGAAGTGCCACGGGCGGCATTGACTGCTTCGCAAATTGCTGAACATGCCAGTTTCTTCTCATTTGGTACCAATGATTTGACGCAGATGGCATTGGGCTTTTCGCGCGATGATGCCGGCAAGTTTTTAAGCGCATATTTAGACAAAAAAATATTCGCCCGCGATCCATTTGAAAGCATTGACCAAAATGGTGTTGGCCAATTGGTCAGAATGGCGGTTGCGGCCGGTCGCGGTGTAAGACCAAATATTAAATTGGGCGTCTGTGGTGAGCACGGCGGCGATGCAGCATCGATTCATTTTTTCAATGCGGTTGGTTTAGACTATGTGTCTTGTTCGCCATACCGCGTGCCAATTGCCAGGTTGGCAGCGGCACAAGCGGTATTGCAAGCAGCAGACACCTAATTTTTTAACTTTGATTTTACAGCCAATTTTTTCTCTTCACCGCGTATGATACGACCGATATTGCTGCGATGTTGAAAGATGACAAATAGTCCGGTCACGCAACTAAATAGCGTGAATTCCGGACTTTTTGTTACTAGGTAGGCAATTATTGGCAGCAGGGTAGCACTGATAATCGAGGCGACCGATACCATACGCGTAATAAAAATCAGCGCCAATTCAATTGGCAATAAAATCGCCAAAACAATTGGATTAAGCACTAAAATGGTACCGGCCAGTGTAGCGACGCCCTTACCGCCCTTAAAATTTAACCAAAGGGTGTAACAGTGTCCAACTACGGTGGCCAGCGCTGCTGCCAAGGCGGCATTGTAACCCCATAGATGGTTGGCAATTGTTATCGAGATAAAGCCCTTGCCGGAATCGCCCAAAAATGCCAAGATGGCATAGATGAGACCACAGCTGCGGTAGACATTGGTCGAACCGACATTGCCACTGCCGACTGTTCTGACATCGATGCCCTTGAATATTTTTGGTATTATAAACGAAAATGGTATGCTACCGATTAGGTAGCCGATGATAATTGCAAATAACATAATTTCCTCCGGCTATAATGTTACCATAATTTTTGATCTTGTCATAGTGAAATTTTGTTAAATGTGTTATGATAGGTTTATCATTTCATTAAGGAGCAAATATGTGGTACGAAATAACGCTCGACACTCAATCTGAGGCGGTTGAGCCAATTTATCCAATACTATACGATCTGGGTTTGACCGGCATCGTTACCGAAGACCCGAATGATCCCATTTACAGTGTCGGTTACCAGGGTGACTGGGACTACTTTGAAGAAGATGCACGCCAATTTGACCACGATGGTGCGCGTCTAATAGCCTATATCGAGCTCACCGGTTCGGTTGAGCCTTTACTGGCCCAACTTAAGCAGCGCGTATTGGCACTAAAGCAATTTGATATTGCAGTTGAACCGGTCGAGATCAGTTATCGTACGGTAGTTGAAGAAGATTGGGCCAATGAATGGAAAAAGTATTATAAACCGCATCACATTACCGCTAAAATTGTCATCGTGCCGCAGTGGGAAGATTATCAACCAAGTGACCAAGAATTGATTATTACACTTAATCCGGGCAAGGCCTTTGGCACGGGCACACATGAGACAACAGAACTATGTGCCGGCTTTATCGCCGCTCATGCGACGGCAAAGACGCTTTACGACATCGGTTGTGGCAGTGGGATTTTGGCCATTATTGGTCGTAAATTGGGCATAAAACAGGTAGTCGGCGTCGATCTGTCGCATGACGCCATTATGGCCAGTCGCGAAAATATGCAGTTAAATGGCATCGATGACATCGCGTTTTTAGAGGGTGATATGACGCTTTTACCGGCAGAACCGGCCGATTTAATCGTCGCCAATATCATCGCCGATGTCATTATAGATTTGGCACCACAGCTGGCTGCTAAACTGACAAACGGTGGGCTGTTTATCGCTTCGGGCATCTTAAATGAACGCCGTTTTGAAGTTGCTGATGCCCTTGAAAAAGCCGGCTTACAAATAGTTGAGTACGCTACTAAAGGCGAATGGACAGCACTGCTCGCCAAGAGGTCTTATGAATAGATTTTACATTGATCGGTCAGAACTGAATAGCAGACAAAATATTGCCCATATCAGAGGTCTTGAGGCGGTCAATCACATCAGCAAAGCGTTGCGTCTCAAAGTGGGCGATATGCTGGAAGTTTGCGCCGGACTGGACGATAATTATATCGCTAAAATTGAACAGATTGAAAAAGGACAAGTCGTAGTCGGCTTGCAAGAAAAACTACCCTGTAGTGAATTAACTGTACAAATTGATTTATTTCAAGGCATTGTCAAAGGTCATAAATGGGATTTTTTAATTCAAAAATCGGTTGAAGCCGGCGTACACGATATTTATCCGATACAGATGAGTCGCTCGGTTTCCATTATCAAGCCGTCGGCAGCCGCCAAAAAGCAGCAGCGTTGGCAAAAAATAGCTCAGCAGGCGGCGATGCAGTCAAAACGCAGCTATCTGACACAAGTACAATCAGTACATAGTCTGGAGCGTGCAATCGAATTGATGTCACAGTACGACTTGGTATTGATTGCCTATGAAGATGAACATACAGTCTACTTAAAAAAATGTGAACGCGCCATTCAAAACGCCCAAAAAATTGCTATTTGGATAGGTCCGGAGGGCGGTATTGCGGCACAGGAAATAGTAGCATTAAAAACAGTTGGTACAGTGGTTTCGCTGGGTAAAAGAATCTATCGTACCGAAAGTGCCGCTATGGCGCTGTTGGCACAACTCAGTTATATTATTGAACAGTAAAGAGCGAGCAAATGAAGCAGACAACTGCTAGAAAAGTAAATATAACCACCTTGGGCTGCAAGGTAAATCAATATGAATCAGAGGCTATGCGCGAACTGTTTATTGCCAACGGCGATGTTATCGTAGAACGCGATGCCGACGTTTACGTCATCAATACCTGTACAGTTACGCAAGTCGGCGACAAAAAGTCACGGCAAATGATCAGGCGTGCCAAGCGTGAAAATCCGGCTGCCGTCGTCGCCGTGGTCGGCTGCTATGCTCAAACCAAGGCCGATGAAGTTGCCCAAATGGACGGTGTCAACTTGATTTTAGGTACCGATCAACGCGCCAAAATCGTCGAGTTACTCGATGGTGTCACCGTAAAAGATAAGATTTGCCATGTCGGCAATATCATGATTGTAAAACGGTTTGAACCGCTTAAAGTAGAACAAATCAGCGGTAAGACACGCGTCTTTTTAAAGGTGCAAGAGGGCTGTAATCAATACTGTACATATTGCATTATCCCGTACGCACGCGGCAAGGTACGCAGTCGGCCTGAACGTGACATCTACAACGAAGTTGCGCGCCTGGTCGGTCACGGTTATGTCGAGTTTGTCTTAACCGGTATTCACTTAGCATCGTATGGCGTCGATTTAAAGACAGTACAATTGATCGACATCATCGAAAACTGCGCCGACATCATCGGCCTAAAGCGCTTGCGCTTGGGTTCGTTAGAGCCGACTATTATAACCGAACAGTTTATGGCGCGCCTTGCCAAAGTCGATGTCTTTTGCCCGCAGTTTCATCTATCGTTACAGAGTGGTTGTGATACGACGCTTAAGCGAATGAACCGTCGTTACCGTACGGCCGATTTTCAGCGCGCCGTTCAGCTGATTCGTCGCTATTATCCGGATGCGGCGATTACCAGCGACATCATCGTCGGGTTTCCCGCTGAAAGTGCGGAAGATTTTGAAAGCTGCTATCAATTTGTCGAACAAATTGGCTTTGCCGAACTGCACGTTTTTAAGTATTCACCGCGCAGCGGTACGCCGGCGGCTAAGATGAAAGACCAAATCAGCGCTGACGTCAAGGCGCAGCGTAGTGCCCGTTTATTGGCCCTAGCCGAGCAAATGCAACAGAACTATTTGAGCCGTTTTATCGGTCAAAGATTAGATGTTTTAATTGAAAACAATCGCTCAGATGTCGCCGGGGCGAGTGGTTTGACGGTTTACCATTCAACCGTCTTACTGGCAGGAGAAACACTGCCCGAAAAAACAATTGTAACTTGTCAAATAAGCGCTTGCCAAAATGGCATACTATTAGGAAAGAGGGTATAATATGTGTATTTTTTGCAAAATCATCAGTGGTGAAATCCCGTCTGACAAAGTTTATGAAGATGATAATGTGCTGGCTTTTAAAGATTTAAATCCGACTGCGCCGACTCATTTGTTGGTCATTCCAAAGCAGCATATCGCCTCGCTTGATGCAGCGCTGCCCGAAAACGTTGAGTTGCTGGGTCAGTTGCAGTTGGTTGCAGCTGAAATTGCTCGACAAGCAGGCATTGCACAAGACGGTTATCGCCTGGTAGCCAACTGTGGTAAAATGGGCGGTCAAACGGTCGACCATTTACATTACCATTTAATCGGTGGCCGCATGTTGGGTTGGCCGCCCTTTACAGATGATCAAAAATAATGAAGAATTATAAATTGGGATTAATTGCCGCACTCGGTTGTGCGACGTTGTGGGGGCTTTTGCCACTTTATTGGAAAACCCTAGCGTCGATTGATTCCGGCGTAATCATTTTTTATCGCATTTTGATGGTTGCGCTGGTCTGCGCGTTGTTTTCGCTCAAAAAACAAGGCGTTAAAAAGCTGATGGCGCCGCTCAAAGAGCGCAAGGCGGTTGCCGTTATGGTGTTGGCGGGGTTATTGATTACGCTTAATTGGAGCCTTTACATTTGGGCGGTTAACGCCGGCTTTGTGATTGAAACCAGCGTCGGCTACTATATGGAACCGCTTGTCGTCTGTCTATTTGGCATCGTTATCTTCCATGAAAAGTTTACCGGTTATCGCAAAATTGCCTTTGCTTTTGCCTTTGTCGGCGTGATGATTAGCGTTATCAGCCTTCATAAGATACCGTTTATAGCACTTGGCTTGGCGCTTAGCTTTGCCAGTTATGCAGCGCTTAAAAAGAATATCAAATACGAGGCATTGACCGGCTTGTTTTACGAAACCGCTTTTTTGGCGTTGCCGGCACTGGTTATTATCATCTACTTAGAGTTAACCGGACAAGGCGCCTTACAAGTGGCAACCGCCGGCCAATATGCCCTGTTGTTAAGCTGTGGTTTTGCCACGGCGATACCGCTTGGCCTATTTGCTTTTGCCGCCCAGAATTTGCCGCTGATTACGCTTGGTATCACTGAGTATATTTCGCCGACGCTTGGCTTACTATTGGGTATCTTTGTCTTTAAAGAGCCATTTGACATGACACAGCTGATTACCTTTTTATTAATCTGGATTGGCTTGGTGGTATTTACCGTTGGTGAGGCAAAATTGCTTAAAGGCAAATAGTCATCAAAATATGACTATTAATTCAGCGCGCTGACTTACTATTAAATAAGGCGACTTTAGCACTAGAGACGTTCTAATTGCACGTTTTTCTAATTTAACAAATAATAGGTTGTCTGCTTAAAACAGTCAAAAACGGGTATACTAAAATCAACAGTGCAGTGTGCACTGTGTAATTTTAAGGAGCAAAGCATGATTTCTCAAAAACAAGATATACTAACTATAGCAACCAGTAGATCGCTGACTTATCAGCAAAAACTATATAATTTGGCCAATGCCGCCGAGCGCCTTTATTCGCCGGTTGAGTTATTGGGCTATACTGAAGAAGAAATGCGTTATATCGAAAACGATATGATTTGTGACCTTAACGAAGGTTATGTCTTGTACAGACCGCGTTATATCGTGCCCGACTATTCGGTTTTTGTCAAAAATGGCTGCAAGTTTTTAGAGTTAAAAGCGCCGAAAGACCTTGACGAATTGCTCGATGGCCTGTTGATTTTGTACAGTCATGTACCATCGATTACGTCTTTTCCGGTCTTTATCGGCCACCTCGACCGCTTGATCGACCCATTTATCACTGATGAAAAAGCCGACTATATAAAGATTAAGCGCTTTCTCAATCATATCGATAAGACGATTACCGATTCGTTTTGTCATGCCGACATCGGCCCGGAGGAAACGGTTGCCGG
>PDWI01005572.1_pt1 | contig 26346 bp, 25 predicted proteins | sample 1430891 | NCBI WGS metagenome assembly PDWI01 (sample SAMN01162508, study PRJNA174530) | Oral metagenome, whole genome shotgun sequencing project. | biome: Marine environment; feature: Marine mammal; material: Swab sample of the gingival sulcus; isolation source: swab sample of gingival sulcus...
TCGTGTCCATGTATTTGGCAATTGGAATTTGGCATTTGGCGGTTAGCGGCTAGTAGTTGGGAGCCAGGAGCTAGGAGTTGGGAGTCTGTTGCGTCATGCATCATCCATTATCCATTATTTGTTCTCAGCGATACTGTACTTTTATTTTATCCGATCGGATAAAATAAAAGTAATCTTAGAGCAGGTGTACAGTACTTAGCGGTACTGTTTTTTGGTTTATTTGTAGGGCTGGTGTAGCGGAGGTGATGGGCGTGGAGGTGTCTGAGCGCCTCCGATTTACATCGGAGGTAACTCGGAGGTCGGGTCGGATTACCTCTGTTTTTTTGATGAGGAACCACTGTAGGGACCAGTAGGGTGACCACTCCTGTACCTGCTCGCAGGTACAGGAGACGAATGATGAATAAAGTATGAAGAATGAGGCATGGAGTATGGAGTATGAATCACTGCTAAATTCCAAATTCCACCCGCCAACTCCTAACTCCCAACTCTCGGCTCCTAACTCCTAAGCGGCGCCAAATTCCAAATTCCAAATTCCAAATTCCAACCGCCAAACTGCCAGCTCCCAACTCCTAACTCCTAACTCCCGACTCCTAACCACCAACCACCACGACCTCCCCCACAACCGGCGTTTCTCCAGCAGTGGCGATGGCGAGTAGATGCAGGTCGCAGTCCTCTAGATTGTTGAAGTGCGTGTAGAGTGCGGCGGCGCGGCGCATTTGCTGGAGTTTTTTGGGCGTGATGGCGGCGAGACCGTCACCGCTCTGATCAGAACGGCGATGTTTGACTTCGCAGAAGTAGTACGCACCGGCTTTTTTGCTGATGATATCGATCTCGCACTGCTTGGTGCGCCAATTGCGCTCGACGATCTCGTGTCCGCGCCGCAGTAATTCGGCGGCCGCAGCGCTCTCGCTGGCATCGCCGATAGTCCGTGTCGTCGGTCGCGGCGGCTTCTGCGCAGGCTCGTCCGTCGGTGCTACCGCCGACGAATCAGCGTATCGGCGCAGCGGCGCGATGCTCAGACGATGCAGGGGCGTGACGCCATGACGAGCAATCGCCGCGCGGTGAGCCGCCGTGCCGTAGCCGACATGCGCCGAAAATTTGTGGTCTCGATACACATCGGCCTGCGCTGCCATGTAGCGATCTCGCTGCACCTTGGCCACGATCGACGCTGCGCTGACAGCCGGCACGAGCAGGTCGGCTTTTTTCATAGTGGCGGCAAACTCCCCTAGCGGGGTTTCGTGGAGAAAATTGACAGTACCATCAATGATAATCTCATGAAACGAAGTGTGTTGTTTCTGAATCTCGCGCACGGCTCGTCGCGACGCCAGGCGTAGTGCGGCAGCGAGACCGATGTCGTCGATTTCGCGCGCACTGACCCAGCCGGTGGCTGCACCAGCGGCACCAGCTATGATTTGGTCGTAGAGCTGTTCGCGGCGTTTTTTTGACAATGCTTTGCTATCCGTCAAGCCATCGATATCGCAACCCAACACCACCGCGCCGACTACTAGCGGCCCGGCCCAGGCACCGCGGCCGACTTCGTCGATGCCGAGTATCACAGATCGCTCCGCGCGTGTCGTTGAGCTCGCCGATTGGTACGCATAGCCCTATACTAACAGACCCGCCAGCGGCGGGTCATGTGGTTGTGCATCGGTAGGCTGCGGTCTCAGGCGTTTTGGTTGTGCGCTTCTTCGACGGCTTTTTGCTTGGCCTCGAGCTCAGCCTGGGCATTGTCGGCTTCGGCTTGTTTCTCGGCAGCAGCTTTGGCGGCGGCTTCTTTGAGCCGTTCGGCCTCGGCCTCGGCTTTGGCGTCGTGGACGTCATTGACAGCTTTTCGATCGAAATCTTTTGCGGTCAGGCGAGCTGACTTGCCGCTGCGCTGGCGCAGGTAGCTGAGGAAATTGCGGCGGACTTTGCTGCGGCGGACTACTTCGACGCGCTCGACGAGCGGGCTGTGCAGTAGGAATGATTTTTCGACACCGACGCCGCTGGTGATTTTTCGCACGGTGATGCGGCTGGTGTGCTGACCTTTGCGGTCGGTGCGGATGACGACGCCTTCAAACATCTGGATACGCTCTTTGTTGCCTTCGCGGATTTTTTGGTAGACACGGACAGTGTCGCCGCTGCGAGCATCGACGACTTCTTTTTTCTTTTGCTGGTCATTGACCTTTTGGATCAGTGCAAAGCTCATTTCTTACCTCTATAAATATGTATTGACAATCAAGGTAAGATTGTAGCATATCTGGCGCTTGCGGGCAACTTTTACACTTTTAGGCGGCTACTTTTTTTACGTCAGCGCCCATTTCGCCGGCCAATTGCTCGATTTGTTTCGTCAGGCGATCGTCGGACGATTTGAGGGCGGCATTTTCGAGCGAAATATCATCAAGCGTTGCGGTTTGCTGATCGAGAATGTTCAAAATCTTGTCAATATCGGCTTGCTCCGCCTTGGCGTCAAGTTTTTCGTTGACTTCCTCGCGAAAGTCCTCTATATAGCGGAATAATTTCATAAACTGATCGTCGCTCATGTCGTAATTCTATCACAAATTCGCGTATAATAGACCGCATGGATTATGATCAACTCGCCCTCACCCTACACAAACAATTCGCTGGCAAAATCACGACCAAACTACGCGACGGCTCCACGCTCGACCGCGACAAACTCAGCGCCTATTACAGCCCGGGCGTCGGCGCGGTCAGCCGCGCGATCGCTGACGATCCGTCCACGCTCGCCGACTACACCTGGACGAACAACCTCGTCGCTGTCATCTCCGACGGCTCAGCCATCCTCGGTCTGGGCGATCTCGGACCAAAAGCCGCCATGCCGGTCATGGAGGGCAAAGCCCTGCTGTTCAAACATTTTGCTGATATCGACAGCGTGCCGATCGTCCTCGATGTCCACACGCCCGACGAAATCATCGCTGCCGTCAAGGCGATGGCGCCGAGTTTCGGCGCGATCAATCTCGAGGATATCGCCGCGCCGAAATGTTTTGAGGTCGAGGAGCGGCTCAAAGCCGAGCTCGACATACCAGTCTTTCACGACGACCAGCATGGAACTGCGATCGTCACGCTCGCCGGCCTGATCAACGCTTGCAGCGTCACGGGCCGCGACCTGCGCTCATCGCGCATTGTCACCATCGGCGCTGGTGCTGCTGGTACGGCGATCGTCAAGCTGCTCTATACCTACGGCGTGCGTGATATCGTAGCTGTCGATAGCCGCGGCATTCTGAGCGATCAGCGGACCGATCTCAACGCCGAAAAACAGATGTTGCTCGACTACGTCGACTCATCTCACAGCGGGCAGATCGAGGACGCGATCGCAGGTGCTGATGTGTTCATCGGCGTGTCAAAAGCCGGGCTGCTCACGCCTGAGCTCGTAGCGGCGATGGCGCCCGACCCGATCGTATTTGCCCTGGCAAACCCCGTACCCGAGATCATGCCGGACGCCGCTCGCCAGGCCGGCGTCGCTGTACTCGCCACTGGCCGCAGCGACTTCCCAAACCAAGTCAACAACGCCCTCGCCTTTCCCGGTATCTTTCGCGGTGCACTCGACCACGCCGTCGGCCAGATCACCGACGAGCACAAACTCGCTGCTGCGACGGCTCTCGCCGAGCTCGTCGCCGAACCATCGCGTGACCAGATCATCCCCTCGCCATTTGACGAGCGCGTCGTACCAGCGGTCGCAGCCGTGGTACGCTGACGCGCGGCGGTCTCGACCATCGATAGCCATGCTTGTACAAAAGCATGAGCATGATTACAATGGGTTTCAGTTCGCAAAGAACGCGGACTGCGTCCGAGTGATTGGAGAAGTCATGGGAAAGCGTCTCCTGGCAGTAGCCACATCGATCATTCTGACTGGCGGCGGGTTCGCTGCAACACCCGCTGCCGCAGCAGCCAGTCCTGCAGCACCAGCTGCAGACGGCGTGAGCCAGTCGCTCTCGACGAGCCTCTGCGACGATGCTGCAGCATTGGTGTCGGACTACGTCAACGTACGTAGGCCGATACACAATTGTCGAGTACGCTGGCGTTGTTCCAAGTGGCCGGTTCCTCATTGCCGGCCAGTCAAGGAGTGCGGCTAGCAGCCTCCCCCGCAGAGCCCCCACGGTTCTGCGGGGGCCACCCCACCTCCTTTGATCGTATCGTGGACAGCTGAGGCTCGTATGGCTCAGCTGTTTTTTATAGACTGAACGACCTGCTCTATACAAAAAATGTTGTATTTTATCCTGCTGCTGCTTGCGGTCTGCTAGGAAGCTATGTAGAATGACCATTGTCCACGAAGGACGTGGACGATGTCCGATTGGATTGGAGAAGCGTCATGAGTACGGTAAAACGAACTCTGACAGGTACCGTGGCACTCGCCCTTGTGGGCGGTACCGCGGTGGCAACCGCCTCCTCGATGGAGCTGGAAGCTGCTCCGGCAGCTCCGGTTCCGGTAGTATCCGAGGATAGCAGCACTACAGTGCTGCCACCCCCGGACAAGGTTGTCGGTACGGACGGGGCGGCTATTGTCGACCCGGTGCTCTACCACGACCCAACCCCTGGTATGGTCGGGCGTAACCGCGGATACTGGGGCTGGCCGACGGGCGCCATTTGGGCGTATCGGAGCCCCACGCCGGTTCTAAAGTGCCGACAGCAGATGAACCGCTGTCGGTAAACGTCGGACAACCGGCCCCCGCAGAGTCCCCGTGGCTCTGCGGGGGCCACCCTCACTTTTTGCATATGAGCGGTTGAGACTGTGTGATCTGGCCGCTTTTTGGTTTTTGGTTTTTGGTTTTTTGTTTTTTGTGTTGTATATGTGTGGGATTGTGCGACATGGCGGCTGTGGTTGCATACGTATCGCAGAGTGCTACAATGGCGGGCGTGGCTGCGACCGCAGTCATGCACTCAGAGAAAGGACAGTGCCATGCGTAGGATGCTTGGTACGACAGCTTCTATAACCATCGCCGCGGCGAGCCTTGTCGGGTTCGGCGCGGCCTCGGCGGAGGCAGCGCCGGCGGCGGGGCCGTTGGACGTGCGTGTCCAGCGGAATCCATCTCCGCCGGAGGATGTTCCTTTCATTCAATGCCGCTCTGACGGAAAGGGCGGCATTGAGTGCAAGATCATCTATATGCCTCCGTGCATATAGATGATCACGGTGCCCCCGGAGCCGTGAACGCTCCGGGGGCACCCCCCTCCATTTTTCTGATTTACAGACGGCAGCCCTCCTGCCGTTTTTTGTCTAAGCTAGCCTGGTTCAGCGAAACTGCCTGCGGTTGCGTCCGCACCGCAGAGTGCTACAATGACTGGCGTGACTGCGACCGCAGCCACTCGTGTATAGAAAGGACCGATCATGCGCGGAACGAAAACTGTGTCAATCATCGCAGCGCCAGCAATCGCTGTGGGAGCTCTTTTGCTCCCGAGCGTGGCGGACGTCGTTTCGTCCGCTCCGAGCGGACGCTCGACGACGACAGCCGAAGAGGATACTGTGGCCTTTCCGGACATGCGCATCGTGAAGTGTCGAAAGGGACACGGATGCGTGTACCTCGGCGGACCGCCGCGAGATAGGCGCATCTAGCGTCTACGTCGCACACTACAGCCCCCGGAGCCACCACGGCTCCGGGGGCATCTCCATATATTCCCATGTTTTTTTGGACTCAGCCGCGCAGCTGCGGCTAGATCGTCCGGCCGATTTCTTCGAGCGTAGTCTCGCCGCGCAGTGCTGCGAGGACGCCGACTTGCTCGAGCGTCAGCATGCCTTGCTGTTTGGCTGATGCTTCGATCAACTCAGCATTGACCTGACGGACGTCGCCACGGAGATATTTCTGAATCTCCTCGTTGACAACGAGCTGCTCCATGATGACGATGCGGCCTTTGTAACCAAACGGCACTTCGTCGGTCGGTACCGGCTGGTAGAGTTTGAAATTATCGAGATCGGGCTTGTCGGGATAGCTGGCTGGCAAATCCGCCAGGACGCGCCGCACATAGTTGCGGGTGGCTTCGTCTGGATCGTAGGCCTGCTTGCTCTCGTCCCACAGCCGCCGCACCAGGCGCTGCGCGATGACGAGGCGGATCGCGCTGCTAAAAATCGGGTTCTGACCGATCAGGTCGACCATACGGCTAAACGCCGCACTCGAACTATTGGCGTGAAAGCTACTGAGCACCAAATGGCCGGTGATCGACGCCTGGATGGCGGTACGCGCCGTGTCCTGGTCGCGAATCTCGCCGACCATGACGACGTCTGGGTCGAGACGTAGCACGCTGCGCAGGCCATCGGCGAAGTTCTGGCCGCCGCCAGTATTGATCGGGATCTGCGAAATGCCGCTCAAGCCATACTCGATCGGATCCTCGAGCGTGATGATTTTACGATCGGGCGTATTGAGGGCATTGAGCATGCTATAGAGCGTCGTCGATTTGCCGCTGCCCGTCGGGCCGACCATCAGCACCAAGCCGCGCGGATGCGAAATGATCTCGCGGATGCGAGCGAGCTGGGCTTCAGGAATATTGAGCAGATCGAGCTGGAGCAATGACTCGTCGAAATTGAACAAACGCAGCACTGCATCCTGGCCATACATCGTCGGCACGGTTTCGACGCGGATATTGAGCAGGTGCGTGCCGACTTCGTCGGCGATCTGCTGCTGGATGTGCCCCGACTGCGCCGTCTCTGACGCCAGCGAGACATTGGCGCGGCTCGAGAGCTCGCTCATCAATATGCGGTATTTGTCACGCGAGAGCGTCGCGACCGCGTGCAATGCGCCGTCGACGCGCATTCGGATGCGGATGTCGCTGCGTTCATTTTCGATGTGGATGTCGCTCGCGCCGAGTTTGTCGGCCTGCGAGATCAGAAAATCAAAGACCTGCTCAGTGCTGACGCGATCGAGCGTCTGCGAGACTTCGCTGATGGTGTCGCTGTCGCCTTCGCGTGCGATCTTGATGTCGTCGTAGTGTATCTCCGGTGGCGGATCATAGCGGCGCAGAAGCGCGCGATATCCACTCTGGCTGATCATAAAGAATTCGACGCGGCGGCCTTCGTCGCTGTATTGATTTTCGATCTGGCGGATGGCTGTCTGCGGCGTTTGCGCGGTGATGGCGAGCTGTGTCGGCTTGTCCTCGGTGCCGGCTTTGAGCGGCACGACTTTGCCGCTATACATTTGCTCGACCGGCATCACACCCTCTGCTAGCGGCATGGCCGCCTCAAAACTACGCGTGTCGAGATACTGATAGCCGATGATAGCGGCACGCTGCCGAGTCGAGGACTCGTCCTGCTCGCGCCGGCGTTGTTGGATTTCTTCCTCTCTCATCTAGTCCTACTATAGCAGAGCCTGTCGAAAACGCCTATGCTTTCCTCTAGCTCGGCGCACCTGTGCTATAGTGCAGCTATGATGGCACATCCCAGGCGGCGCATCACGCTGATCGCGCACAATATCCGCTCGACGCACAATGTCGGGGCGATATTTCGTACCGCCGAGGGTTTCGGCGTGAGCAGGCTGATCCTCAGCGGCTATACCCCGTACCCGTCGGCGAACACCGATCGTTCGTTCGGTCTCAGCAGCGACGACGGCAGATTGCCGCACGAGGCGCGGCGAGTGACGGCGGCGATCCGCAAGACAGCGCTCGGCGCTGAGCAACTGGTGCCATTTAGCCGCTACGACACGCTCGACGAGTGGCTCGAGGAGAACCGCCGCGCCGAGAAGCCGCTACCGCTAGTCGCGCTCGAACAGGCCGAGCGGTCGCTTGATATCGGCGAGTTCTCGCCGCCAGCTGAATTTGCACTACTACTCGGCGAGGAGGTCAACGGCATCGAACCGCAGTTGCTCGCACAGTGCGACCACGTCGTCGAAATCCCGATGTACGGGCAAAAAGAATCATTCAACGTCTCCGTCGCCGCAGGTATTGCGCTGTACGCGCTCGGTCTATAATGACGATCAGCCGAACCGATACCGCTCATGGTTTTTGTTTTCCGGGCAAAATACTACAATAACTAGTATGGAACATGTACCTACCCCGTCAGATGATGAACTCGCACACCTCGAGTGGCAGTCCGAGGCAGACCGTGCAGAAAGTCAGAGACAAGCCGAGGTCTATGAAGTATTGGCCGGCCTACAACCCCTGATCAATAGTACAAACGAGATACTCGCTCATTTCCATCCAACTATAGACGGAAAAAACGCGAGTCGTCAGATTGCACACAACAACCTCCAATCCATCAACGAGCTATGGAAGCCATATGTAGGCCATCGATTTTTCGTCAGCGGCCAGTGGTACGAGCCGCTGTGGAATGCAAACCTACAATCATCATCCTTTCAGATCCGTGCAGACCATTCGCTATCAGATGCCGCACGCCCGGCTGTGAGCCGCGAATTTTCAATAGCGCGTGTCAAAAACGAGCAATCAGATGAGTGGCAGGATCGGGTTGTCTTGCCTTTTTATCTGTACGCGCTAAATATCGACCTGCCATCGCACCGCGCTCGAGTTGAGCTGCAAGCGTTTGGCGAACCGCATCGGTTGACGATGTACCATCTAGGTAGCGCTCCGGCAGAAGCCGAAAAACCCGTCCCTTCCGACATCGTACAAACCGTACAGAACGTCAACGCCAAAATACAGGACGAACTAGGTAACCCAAACGCGAGTTTCTACACCAAGAACCCAAACGAACAGCGCCGCTCGATGCAGGCATTTGCCGATATCGTCGACGAGGCCTTGCCTGCTCCGTTTTCCGCAGACACGGCGAAATTGACCAACGCCAAAGTGTCGGCGTTTTATAAACTCAATGATGCCGGCAAGCCTATTCGATATAGCTCATCAGATGGTTCATTGGTATCAGTTTCGGGCCGCATCGCCGGCGCCGTCGCGCCGGATATATGGTGTCAGGATCGAGACACAGCATTCGTCGCACCGAACGAAACCGATACTGCCAAAGACGGCATCTGCTTCATTGTCAAAGCTTTCGACGACAAGGGCGTATTTGAGCCTGGATTTGTCCGAGCCGACTTGATTTTGGTTCCCGCCAGCCAGATCATCGGACAATCCGACGATACGCTGCGAGTTGTCTGATACGCACTAGCTAGCCGCCAGCCTATTTCACCACAACCGCATCGTCGCCGACGAGTGCACGCAGCGCTGTCTGTAGCGCATCAACCGCGTCGACGCGAAACGGCATGCGCAGCGCTTTTTTGTCCGGGCCGAGCACGAGGATGACAGAGCTCTCGCCCGGGTGTTCACTGCAAGTCGACTTGAGCGCGAGCAGCGTGTCGGCGTCGGTCGGATCCATCACACGCACATACAGCGTTTTGAGCGGTTCGGGCTCGACAGCAGCCGGCGGCGCGGTTGCTGGTTGTGTTTTGCTGGCGCTAGCGTGTTTGGCGACGTTGCGGCGATACGGCGCGCGCGTGCTCGGCGCCTGCATCACCTGGCCCGTGCTCTGGTAGTCGCGCAATTGGGTTTCGCTCACTAGCTCGAGCGTGTCGACGATGAGTTTTGCCTCGTCGCCGAGCGTGCCGGCGCGATCGCGGGCTGAAACTTTGCCGGTGGCTTTGATGACGCTATCGACCTGGAGCTGTGGGCCGATCGTCTCGTAGAGATTGGGAAATACGATCAGCTCGCCTTCGCCGGTTTTGTCTTCACAGCCGACAAAGGCCATTTTTTTGCCGTTTTTTGTCGTGATCGTTCGCAGGGTTGTGACGAGGCCGCCGACGGTCACCGGCTGCGAATCGATAGCCGGCGTCAGTGCGCTGAGCGGAATGGTTTGTTCCTGAAAAAATGCGTCGTAATTGTCGAGCGGATGCGCGCTAATATAGAGACCCATCAGCTCGCGCTCCCACGTCAATTGTTCGCGCTCGGTGTATTTGGTCGGAGCGGGTTGCAGCTGCAGCCGAGCCCGCACCGAGCTATCGTCGTCGAGATTGCCAAACAAATCGGCTTGGCCTGAGAGCTTTTCTTTTTGCAGCTTGCTGGCAAACGCCAGGATGGCGTCGAGGTTGAATAGCAGATCGGAGCGCTCGCCGAAGCTGTCGAAGGCACCTGCTTTGATGAGCGATTCCCAAGCTTTGCGGTTGAATTTGTTTGTCGACACGCGGGTAGCAAAATCTTCGACACTAGTAAACGGCGCTTCCTTGCGGGCGCGCAGCAGTTCTTCGACGGCGCCGACGCCGACGCCTTTGACCGCAGCCATACCAAATCGTATTTCACGGCGATCCGGTACCACGGCGAACTCGACGAACGACTGATTGACATCGGGACTGAGCACAGCCATGTCCATATGCCGGCACTCCGCCATCTCGATCGCGAGGCGGTCGGTGTCGTCCTGGTCACTGGTCATCAGCGCCGCCATAAACGCGTCCGGATAGTGCGCTTTGAGGTAGGCCGTCCAATAGGCAATCAGGCCGTAGCAGGCGGCGTGGCTTTTGTTGAAACTGTAGTTGGCAAACTCTTCGAGCTGATCCCAGAATGTCTCGGCGATCTGCCTACTGGCGCCGCCGACCTTGATCGCGCCGTCGACGAACTCAGGTTTGACTTTTTTCATCAGGTCGATTTTTTTCTTGCCGACAGCTTTTCGGAGCGTATCAGCTTGGCCGCCAGTGAAGCCGCACCAATCTTTGCTGATCTGCATGAATTGCTCCTGGTATATCAGGATGCCGTAGGTGTCGGCCAGCGAATTTTTTAGCCCTGGATGTAGATACGTGATCTCCTCCTCGCCGTGTTTGCGCCGAATAAAACTATCGATGAACTGCATCGGCCCCGGACGGTACAGCGCCACCATAGCGATGATGTCCTCAAATCGCTCGGGCTTGAGCTGGCGCAGATAACGTTTCATGCCGGCCGACTCGAGCTGAAATACGCCGGTTGTATCGCCGCGCTGAAATAGCTGATAGGTCGGCTCGTCGTCGAGCGGTACTTCGCTGAGATCGATGGTCGTATGGTAGACTTTTTTGATGATGCGCAGCGCGTTTTTGATAATCGTGAGGTTTGAAAGGCCCAAAAAATCCATCTTGAGCAGGCCGAGCTCTTCGACCGGCCCCATCGGATATTGCGTCGCTACGACGCCTTTTTGGGACATTTCGACCGGCACAAATTTGACGATATCGTCCGGCGCGATGACGACGCCGGCGGCATGCACGCCGTGGCTGCGGATGGTGCCTTCGAGGATCATGGCGTAGTCAAACACTTCGCGGGCGGTGGGGTTTGACTCGTACTCGGCCTTGAGGTCGGCGTCGTCGACGACCGATTTGCTCAGCGGAATATGACGACCCTGCACTGGCGGCGGGATCAATTTGGCGAGACGGTCTGCCTCGGCGTACGGCACCTGGAGGACACGGGCGACATCGCGGACAGCTGCGCGCGCGGCCATTTTGCCAAACGTGACGATATTGGCCACTCGTTCCTGGCCATATTTGTCCGCACAATACGCGATAACTTCGTCGCGGCGCGTATCCTGGATGTCGATATCGATGTCGGGCATGCTGATGCGGTCGGGGTTGAGAAATCGCTCAAACAGCAGGTCGTATTTCAGCGGATCGAGATCGGTGATATTCAGCGCATAGGCGATGATCGAGCCAGCAGCCGATCCCCGCCCCGGCCCAAAAATGATGCCGCGGCGTTTGCCCCAGTTGATGAAATCCTGCACGATCAGAAAATAGCCGTTGTACCCCATACGCTCGAGCACCTCAAACTCCATATCGAGCCGTTCGCGCTGCTGCTCGGTCAAGTCGCTGCGAATTGATTGCGGATCGCGCTGCTCGGCCTGCGCCAATGTGTTGCCCTGGTAGCGCACGGCCAGGCCTTGGTAGACCAGGCGATCGAGATGCGACTTTTCGGTCTCGCCGTCCGGCACCGGAAATGTCGGGATCAAAATCTTGCCGAGCTCGATCGTGACATTGCAGCGATCAGCCACCAGCCGCGTATTTTTCACCGCCTGCGGACACGTCTTTGACCAACGGTCGATGATATCGCGCGGATCGGTTAGGTGCAGCTGAAACTCTTTGAGGCTCATGCGTTTTTCGTCGGCGAGGTAGGCGCCGGTGCCGACACAGAGCAGGATCTCGTGTGCGTCCTGATCCTCGTGTTTGAGATAGTGGCCGTCGCAGGTGACGACCGGCTCGATGTCGAGCTCCGACGAGAGCTTCATCAGTCCGTCGTTGATCTGGCGCTGGACCTCCCAGTGGCTCGGCGCGTCTGGATGTCCGTGGTCTTGCATCTCGAGATAATAACGATCACCAAAGACTGATTTGTACCAGCTCGCCGCATCACGCGCCGTTTCATAATCGCCGTTTTTCAGCGCGCTGGCGATTTCGCCGCTCGCGCAACCGCTCATGACGATCAGGCCCTCTTGGTAGCGCTCCAGTACTTCACGGTCGATACGCGGCTTGTAGTACTTGCCCTCTAGCTCGGCAATACTCGCCAGGCGCATCAGATTTTGATAGCCCTGGTTGTTCATAGCCAGAATCGTCAAGTGGTAGCGGAGTTTGTCATGGGCCGGATCGCGATCAGCTCGGCCGCGCGCTGCCATGTAGGCTTCGATACCGAGGATTGGTTTGAAATCATTGCTGGTTGCTTCTTTGTAAAACTCGAGGATACCGCTCATCGTGCCGTGGTCGGTCACAGCAGCGGCGTTCATGCCCATTTGTTTTGAGCGCTCGACCAGCTCTGGAATCTTGGTCAGCCCGTCGAGCAGGCTGTGATGCGTGTGATTGTGCAGATGCACAAAATCACCAGGCGCGAGCGTCGAGTTCGTTTGCTTCCCCATATCTCTCTATAGTATAGCGGACACAGCGCGCCTTGTGCGTAGTACTATCGACAATCACCGATAGCGCACGACGCTCGATTTACTCGGACGACCTGGCGGCGTTTTTGACAGCGTCGTTGACGTTGGTGAAAAAATCAGTAGCTGGCGTAAACGACTGAGCGGCTATCGAGAGCAGCCACAGTAGCAGCGCCACGATAACAGTTCCGCCGAGCGCGCTACCGATACCAAACATGATGCCGCGGATGAAGTTCATTTTGTAGATCTGTACGCGCGAGCGATTGAAGTCATAGAAAAGCTCTTCGATGATCGCTTTTCTGGAGCCGTTTTCTTGATCTTGGACGACACGGCGAGCGACGTCTTTGGCTGGGTGCTTCATATATTCTAGTATAGCAAATACCTCGCCGCTAACGGCGAGGTAGTATGCATTCTAGACAAAATGTCCGTTGCCGACCGGCTATTTTTTGGCTTCTTTCTCAAACTCGCGCTTGGCGCTCGAGAGGGCGCGCTCAGCGCGGCCTTTGTAGTCATCGGCTGTGCTTTTGGCTTCTTTGATAGTCTTGTCGGCTTGTTTTTTGACTTCCTCGGCTTTGTCGCTGGCCTGAGCTTTGAGCTCATCGGCTTTTTTCTTGAGGTCTTCGCGTGTTTCCTTGCCTGATTTTGGTGCGACCAGTACACCTGCGACTGCGCCGATTGCTGCGCCAACTACGGCTCCAAGTGCAAAATTACCTTTTGACATATGTATATCCTCCTTTTATTGTTTCCTAAAGTTTGTGACAAACGCCGATACGACTTTGCCCACCACGGCTGGCGTTGTCGCCGCTGAAAAATTGGCAACGACATTTTCTGCCTTGAGCGCTGCGCGCTCTGCCGAATTGGTGACTTGCTTGATCTGCCGCGTGACCCTGATCAGCATCACGACCAGCACGATCGAGAGCAGCAAAAACAGCGCCAGAAATACCGACAGTATGATAACGAGCACTTGGGCCCAATCCATGTAGTATCCCCTCTGATTTAGATTGATATATCGCACGTTTCGCACCGTTTGATGAGCGGTGCGGGTACGCGATCACCCTCTCTAACCACTATACTCTAGTCTGCAGGTACTTGGCAAACTCTTCACCCATTTTGCTGTCGCGCAGGCCAAAGTCGACGACGGTTTTGAGGTACTCGAGCGGATTGCCCGTGTCATAGAAACGTCCGCCCTCGATTTCTTTTGCGTAGAAATGGTGGCCGCTGTCGATCATCTGCTGCACAAACGGCTGGAAAGTGAATTCGCCGCTATTTTCGTCGTGCGACTCAGCGGCCTGTTCGATATAGCGCAGTAGTTCAGCCGGCAGCAAGTAGCCAGATACGCTGGCGAGCGCTGACGGCGCGTTGGCTTTGCCCGGTTTTTCGACGATGCTGCGCATACTGATCAGGTGCTCGCTGATTTCGTCGCCAGCGGCAAACCCATAGCGTTCGTAATCATCATCGGTACTGGCACGCACGCAGGCAAACACGCCGCCCTGATACTGTTCGTAGACGTCGATCATCTGGCGGGTCGAGTTGGCCTCTGGCGTGAAAAAGTCGTCCGCCCAGGTGTAGACAAACGGTTCGTCGCCGATCAAATGCGCCGCGCTCAATAGCGGCGTGGCGTTGCCGTAAGGGCCTTTTTGGCGGACGTAGATAAAATTCGCGAGGTTGGCAATATTTTGGATCATGTCGATGAACGGCTGCTTTTTTTCGCCGCCAGCGCGTAGATTGGCCAGCAAATCCTCGTTTGGCACATCGAAATGATCCTCGATGGCGCGTTTGTTGCTGCTACCGACGATGATGATGTCTTTGATTCCGGCCTCGACGAGCTCCTCGACGACGTATTGGATGATCGGCTTGTCGATCAGCGGCATCATTTCTTTTGGCATGGCTTTTGTCTGCGGCAAAAAGCGCGTGCCAAATCCAGCGGCCGGGATGATTGCTTTGGTTGGACGTTTCATGATTGTTCCTCCTGTTTGTTGTTAGGTGATATCTGCTACAGGCGGCGTATGCGACTCACGAGCTGTCTGATAGCCGATCCTTGAGCAATTTTTGCGCGAGGCCGGGGTTGGCTTGGCCTTTTGATTTTTTCATAACCAAGCCGACCAGGAAGCCGATGGCTTTTTCGTTGCCAGCGCGGATATCGGCGACGGCTTTGGCGCTGGCGGGATCGTCGAGAACGTCGTCGACGATGGCTGCGATTGCCGACTCGTCGCTGTTTTGCAGCAAACCTTGCTGCTCAGCGAGCTGGCGCGGGTCGGCCGCTCCGTGCATGAGCTGATTGAACAAATCGGTGGCGGCGTTTGACGTGATCTCAGACTGATCGACCATCTCGCAAAGCGCCAGCAAGTCGGCGACGTCGGCGTTGTTGGCCTCGTCGCTAGACTCGTCAATCGACAGATTGCTGGCAATCCAATTAGCGACGCGGCGGGCGGCGGGCTGGCCGCCATCTGCTAGTACGGCGCTGACGAGCTTGGCGTAGTGTTGGTTTGCCAGAATACTATTGACGACCGAACGATCAACGCCTAGGTCGCCCCACTCGGCGCGATATTCTGGCGGCAGCATCGGCACATCGCGCTGCCACTCAGCGATCTGCTCGTCGCTCAGTACGATCGGCGGAATGTCAGCATCAGGCATGTAGCGGTAGTCCTGGGCGTCTTCTTTGCTGCGCTGGCTCGAGGTTTTGCTGGTATCGTCGCTCCAGCCGCGAGTTTCCTGGACGACACGCTCGCCGCGCTCGAGCAACTCGGCCTGGCGATTGAACTCATACTCGGCGGCTCGTTCGACGCTGCGAAAACTATTGAGATTTTTTACCTCGGCGCGAGTACCGAGCTTGTCTGAACCGCGCGGCGCGATCGAAATATTGACATCAAATCGCATATTGCCATGGTACAAATCACCATGCGTCACGCCGGCATAGGTCATCAGCCGATACAGCTCAGTCGCGTAGCTCCTCGCCTCGGCCGCCGAATGGATGTCCGGCTCGGACACAATTTCGATCAGCGGCGTGCCCGCGCGGTTGAGATCGACTAGCGAAAAATTGCTATGGTGCGTCAATTTGCCAGCATCTTCCTCGAGATGGGCGTGATGAATTCGCACTCGCGACGTCGAGCCGTCATCGAGCGGCACTTCGACATAGCCGGCTAGAATGATCGGCTGGTATAGCTGCGTCGTCTGGTAGCCTTTTGGCAAATCTGGGTAGAAATAATGCTTGCGGTCAAACCGGCTGACCTGCGCGATGTCGGCGTTGAGCGCTTTGCCAGCGCGCACTGCTAGCCTGACGGCGCGCCGGTTGAGAATCGGCAGCATGCCGGGCAGGCCAAAATCGATCGGGTGCGTCTTGGTATTTGGCTCAGCGTCGCGGGCGTCGTTGTCGGCCGGGCTGAAAAGCTTGGTGGTTGTCGCCAGCTGGACGTGGCATTCGATGCCGATCGTCATGTCGTATGGCTCCGAGATCTCTCAGCGCGGCTTTAAATGCGATCAACGAGCGCTTGGCGATGTCATAGCTGATCGCCGCATCCGGCTCATGCGCGATGCGATTGCGGATTTTGTGCGCGCCCCAGACGTGGTCGGCATTTTTCCATACATTTTGGGCGGCTTTGAGCCGTTCGCCCATCGTCTGGCCGCGGTAGCCGCTCTCGCGCAGTGCTTGATCGAGCAGTTTGTCAGCGTGCAGGATAGCGAGCTGGTAGGAACTTTCGTTATCGCGCTGCAGCGAACGGTCGATCTTGAGCCAGGCAGCCTGATACTTGGCCTTGTTGAGCGCTTTGCCGGACTGGCGGCTCGCAAATATCAGCACCGCGACGCCAAACACGATGATGAGCGCCGCCATGACAAAGATGATGGTTGATTGTTGCATAGTGTTACTGCTCCTCCATTTGCCGCGCCAACGAAAACAGCAGGGCATCAGCTTTTTGCGGACCGATCAGCTGCACGCCGATAGGCAATTGTTGGTGATCGACGCCAGCTGGCACGCTGAGCGCCGGTAGCCCCGCCAAACTCGGCGGTACGGTCATGATATCTGTCATATACATTTTGATCGGGTCGCTCGTATTGGCACCGAGCTCAAATGCGGTCGTCGGCGACGTCGGCGCAATCAAGACGTCGTACGTCTCAAACAGCGCGTCGTACTCGCGGATGAGCAGCGTGCGTGCGCGCTGTGCTTGGTTGTAGTAGGCGTCATAAAAACCGCTCGAGAGCACGTAGCTACCGATCATGATACGGCGTTTGTTTTCGGTCACAAAACCGAGGTCTCGCGAACGGCCATAGAGCTCGGCGAGACTCGTGACACCTTCGGCGCGGCTACCGTAGCGCACGCCGTCGTAGCGCGCGAGGTTGCTGCTAACCTCTGCCGGCACGACGATATAGTAAATCGCGAGCGCATAGTCGCTCATCGGCAACGAAACTTCATCGACGTGGTGGCCCGCCTCGCGCAGGCGATCGCAATATGCGTTGACAGCGGCGCGGACGTCTGGCTCGACCGCGTCGGTCATCGTCTCGCCGATCAAGCCAATTTTTAGGCCGCGAGGCGTGCTGGTTTCGGGCACGAAATAATCGTCAAATGTCACCATATCGCGCTCATCCCGTCCAGCCATAATGTCCGTCACTAGCTGAGCATCGTCGACGCTGCGCGCAAAACAGCCGATCGAGTCAGTGCTGCTCGCCATCGCTATCACGCCAAATCGACTCACCATACCATACGTCGGCTTGACACCGACTACGCCATTGAATCCAGCCGGCTGACGAATAGAACCGCCGGTATCACTGCCCAACGCAAACGGCACCACGTCGAGCGCCGTCGCAACCGCCGAGCCGCCTGACGAGCCGCCAGCGACGCGCGTCATATCGTGCGCATTGTGCGTCGCGCCGTAGGCTGAGTTTTCGGTGCTGCCGCCGTGGGCAAACGCGTCGAGGTTGGCTTTGCCGATACAGATCGCGCCTTCGCGCTCCAGTTTTTCGACTGCTGTCGCCTGCAATGGCGCGTTGTAGTGTTCGAGGATTTTGCTGGCAGCGGTCGTCGGCGCGCCAAACGCCAGGAAGTTGTCTTTGACGACAAATGGCACGCCAGCTAGCCTGCCGACCGGCTCGCCGCGTTTGATCGCCGCGTCGATCGCGTCGGCACGCTCGAGGGCGCGCTCAGCTGTCAGCGATAGCAAGGCGTGGTATTGGCTGGCTTGCTCGGCGCGCTCGAGGGTCTGCTCGACAGACAGTCGAGCTGAGGCGGCGGTGCTCGAGATATCAGCAACAATCGAAGCTATCTGTCCGCTCATCTACAGGACCTTTGGCACTTTGAATTGGTTGTTGGCGGCAGCTGGCGCCTCGGCCAGTAGCTCGTCTGTAGAGACGCTGCTCTCGACGATCTCATCGTCTCGCCACACATTGGCGAGTCCGGTCACTTGGTACGTCGGCGGCACGTCGCTCGTGTCGAGCGAACCTAGCTGCGCGACATAGCTGAGGATATTGGCAATATCATCACGGAGCCCCTCGGCTTCGTCATCGTCGAGCGACAACGCGCTCAGATCGGCGAGCGTCTGCACATCATCGGTAGATACATCAGTCATGCAGGAAGTATTGTAGCAAATTATGCAAGCAAATTGAACCGCTTTTTATTCGCCGATTCCGCGCAGCTGGCTCATGAAATCGTCAAATGCACTGACCTTGACTTTGAAGCAGTGATTGCCGCGTGGATGCTTGTAGAAATCGACGTCGCCGGTCTGCTTGCGCTTTTTTGAGCGCTTTTTGCTAGGACCCGGGTCGTTTTTGCTCGTGTCAGTTTGGAAGTTCGCGCAGAGTTCGAAGGTGCCATCGTCGACGACGTTGTACTTGTACCCGTCGACCGGCATCTCGAGGCCATTTGTGTCAACATCAGCGAGCGACTCGGGTAATTCGTAGTCGGAGTAGGCGACTTTTTTGACGCGAGAACTGAGCTCTGCGAGGTCAGACGAGCGTACTTCATCGGCATTGGCGCCGCGCAACATCACCATGCTCATGACGATCACAGGCAGCACGATCAATACCGCCAATACCGCCATACCGTTCGCAAAGACTTTGCGCGAGACGAGCGGGCGCCGGAAAAAGGCGATAAACGCCCCGCCAAATACCAGCGCTGACACCGCCGACGGCAGCGATACGCGCGCCATGGCTTCAGCAACGTCGTTGACCTGCACAAACGCATTGAGCAGCGAGTACAGCGCCGTAAACGCAAAACCGATGACCGTGATCATCATGACAATCTGATACATGATCGTAAATGTTCGCTGCGTCAAACGATCGGCGACCTCTGGGTGCTGCTCCATATGTGCGCGCGAACGCATATAGAATGCGTAGCAGACAGGCAGCCACACCAGCACGCTGGCAGCGCTCCATAGCGCAGACTCGCCGATACCAATATTGACGTTGCCGCTAATGTATTGCCCGAGCGCGTAGGCGCCAAACGACATCACGCTCGCCAGGATGATCATCACAACCATGGCGACAGTTAGCTCGAGCGGATAAATACCGGTTTTGTCGAGGAACGGCAGTCGTGATTTCATCACCGAGCCGACTGACGGTTTGGTGTCTGGCTTTGACGGCTCAGCGGGCGCTGCGGCGCTGCTGTCGTTTGTGTCATTTGTGCTATTCGGTTTGTTCGTGTTGTTCGTGTCCTTCGTATCGTGGTCATCCATGTGACATACTCCTTAGTTGTTGCTGCTTCTGGTTGTTAGTATATACCTACTGCCCGCGCCTGTCACGCACCTCGGCGATGAGATCACGCAGCTCGGCGGCGCGCTCAAACTCCAGGTTGGCGCTGGCGAGATCCATTTGCGCGGTCAAATCGCTGATCAAATGGTCGTACTCGCCAGGCGGCACCTTGTCGAGGTCGATCGTATCGGCCGTTTCTTTCTGCGGGATGATGGCGCGCAGACCTTCGCCGACTTCTTTGGCGACGCTGCGCGGGGTGATGCCGTGCTCGGCGTTGTAGGCTTGCTGGATCGATCGGCGGCGGTTGGTCTCGTCGATCGCTGCCTGCATCGAGCGCGTGACATGATCGGCATACATGATGACGCGGCCTTGCTCGTGGCGGGCGGCGCGGCCGATCGTCTGCACGAGACTCTGCTCGCTACGCAAAAATCCTTCTTTGTCGGCGTCGATGATCGCTACCAGGCTGACTTCCGGCAAGTCCAGACCCTCGCGCAGCAGGTTGATGCCGACCAGCACATCGTAGACGCCGAGGCGCAGATCGCGCAAAATGTCGCCGCGCTCCAGCGTATCGATATCGCTGTGAATATAGGCGGTTTTGATACCGATTTCGAGCAAATGCTGGCTGAGGTCCTCGGCCATGCGTTTGGTCAGCGTCGTCACCAAGACGCGCTGCGCCTGCACCGTCCGATCGCGAATTTCCGCGATCAGATCATCGACCTGGCCGTCGATCGGCCGCACATCGATAGACGGGTCGAGTAGCCCGGTTGGGCGAATCACCTGCTGCACCGGCGCCGGACTGTGCGCCAGCTCGTAGTCGCCTGGTGTCGCCGACACATAGATCGCTTGATTGATATGGCGATCAAACTCATCAAATGTCAGCGGGCGATTGTCGAGCGCGCTCGGCAAGCGAAAGCCGTGCTCGACCAGTACCTCTTTGCGGGCGCGGTCGCCATTGTACATGCCGCGCACCTGCGGCAGCGTGACGTGGCTCTCGTCGACCAGCAGCAAAAAATCATCTGGAAAATAATCCAACAGCGTCGCCGGCTGCTCGCCCGGTTCGCGGTTGGTCAGGTAGCGCGAATAGTTTTCGATGCCTTTGACAAATCCGGTTTCTTCGAGCATCTCGATGTCGTATTTGGTGCGCTGCGCCAGGCGCTGCGCTTCGAGTAGCTGGCCCTGCGCTTCAAAATAAGCGATCCGCTCGTCAAACTCGCGCTTGATACCGTCGATCGCTTGCTCGAGTTTTTCTTTTGGCGTGACGTAGTGGCTCGATGGAAAAATCTGAACGCGCGCCGGCTCCGCGATGATTTCGCCGGTCAGCGGGTTGATTTCGGTAATACGATCGACGTCGTCGCCAAAAAATTCGATCCGCAGAGCCGTGTCGCCGCCCGCCGGAAACACATCGACGACATCGCCGCGCACCCGAAACGTCGAGCGCGCAAAGTCAACGTCATTTCTGCTGTACTGAATGTCGGTCAGCTGTCGCAAAAACTTATCGCGCAGCCGCCGCTCGCCGCGCGCGACCTCGATCGACATCATCTCATAGCTGGCTGGCGAGCCGATACCGTAGATACAGCTGACACTTGCCACGATGATACAATCGCGCCGCGTCAACAGCGCGCTGGTAGCGGCGTGGCGCAGACGGTCGATTTCTTCGTTGATCTTGGAATCTTTTTCGATATAGGTATCGCTGCTGGCGATATAAGCCTCTGGCTGATAGTAGTCAAAATAACTGACAAAATAGTGCACTTCGTTGCTCGGAAAAAACGATTTGAACTCGCTATAGAGCTGCGCCGCCAAGGTTTTGTTGTGAGCCAGCACTAGCGTCGGCACATTGCGCCGCGCGATCAGGCTAGCCATCGTAAATGTCTTGCCGCTGCCGGTAACGCCGAGCAAGGTCTGCTCTCTCGTCCCATTCGCGAGACCAGCGGCTAGCTGCTCGATCGCGCGCGGCTGATCGCCAGTCGGCTCATACGCGGTATGTAGATCAAAACTCACACCATAGAGTATAGCCGATCGGCCGAGCTACGCAAAAACATAGACATCATCCGGCATCTAGCTTAAAATAGGCTGTAGCAATGGAACCAAAACCAAACACATCCATACCAAAAGCATGCATCCCGCGCGACATCATGCTTCAAGCCGCCATGATTCGTCTCGGCGAGGTTGACCATGAGATCAACGAAGGCTACAGCATCATCCGCAAATACCACAAAACGGCAACCATCTTTGGCTCAGCCCGGCTAACGCCCGAGCATCCGTACTACAAAGCCGCCTACGAGGTCGCCTACAAACTCGCCAAAAAAGACTACGCCATCGTCACCGGCGGCGGCCACGGTATCATGGGTGCAGCCAATCACGGCGCGTTCGACGCCGGCGGCGACTCGATCGGTTTCAATATCGAGCTGCCGAGTGAGCAAAACCTCAATCCATGGACGACCGAAAACTTCGCGTTCAGCCACTTCGCCCCGCGCAAAATCGTCATGACACTGTTTGCCAACGCCTACATCTACTTCCCCGGCGGTTTTGGTACATTTGACGAACTGACAGAGATCATCACCCTCATACAGACCGGCAAAACCGCGCGCGCGCCCGTCATTCTCTACGGCTCCAAATTTTGGAGCAAACTCCATGAGTTTATCGTCACCCAACTCGCCGGCGAGCTCCAGCTGATCAGCCCGGGCGACGCCAATATTTATACCATTACCGACAGTGTTGATTCGATCATCGAGCTCGTCGAGGCCAACCAAACCTACTGCGACCACTCCCCTGAACACGCCAAAGCCGAGGTCGCCCGCCAAGAACAGCAGCAGGACACGCACCGACCCGAATAGCACTCGCCTACTGAGCGGCGTCGCGCACACCGTAGTCGCCAGGCGCGTTGGCGAGTTGTTTCTCGATCTGCTTGCGTGTTTGGAGTCCAGCCTGCGCGCCGAGTTGAGCGGCGACGTTCATACGGTTGATGGCCGCCCACTTGAGCGCCGTCTCCATCGATTCGTCCAGCGCTAGCGCTGCTACGATAGTGCCGGCAAACGCATCATCCGCACCCGTTCGGTCAAACGGCTCGCCTGACTCAGGAAAATTCGCTATCGATACAAACCGATCATCATAGCGCGCGTATGATATACCAGCCTCGTCGTCCGTGATGACGACGATGTGCGGCCCGAGCGCGTGCAGCGCGTCGGCTTGGCCGCGCACGTCATCACGATCGGACGCAGTCTCGGCTTGCTGGCGATTCATGATAACGATATGCGTGCGGGCGTATACATCGGCGAGCTTGTCGCGGCCCCATTCGTGATGAGCCGCACCCGGCCAAAACGCCAGCTTGATACGCGGATGCTTGTCGAGATACGCCAGCATATCAGTATGCAGCTGCCACGACGTCTCGCTGATATGCGACAGATAGAGCCACTCTGGCTCAAACGGCGGCTCGACCCACTGATATTCGTACGTCTGATCGTTGCGCAGCACGGTGTGTGCAGCGCCGCGGCGCAGCGTGTAATACGTGCTCGATGGCACGCCGGCAGCCGTCTGGACGGCTGTATGATCGATACCCTCGCTCGAGAGGTAGCGGCGGCTGGCCTCGGCGGACGCATCATCGCCTAGCCAGGCTAGCAGCGCGACATCGACGCCGAGACGCGCAGCAGCCACCGCCGCGTTTGGCGCCGGCCCGACGGCATTGATAGTAGTGGCATTTTCGTACGGCAGCTTCGCGCCAAATGACATTTTCAGCCACTGATTGCCCTGTTTGTCGGTTTCGACGCGAGACTCGTCGTCGCTCAGCTGTATACATACCTCGGAAACCATATCGCCGACCGCGTACAACGTCGGGCGCGACGCTGGCGGCGGCTGGTCGCTGGCGGCGGCTTTTTCGTCGGCTTTTGGCTTGAGTCCGGCTTCGGCGGCCAGTTCGTGCACGATCTTGTTGTCGATCCGATCATGCGCCGCGTAGCGCCGGACGATTTCGGCCCGGAGATGGCGCCGCGCGTGTTCGCAGCTGCGGTCGGCAAAGTGGCGCTCGTCGTTAGCATTTTCGACAACATCTCGATAATTCAGCGAGACTGGTTCGCCGTCGAGCAAAATGATTGCGTATGTCGTTTCGGCGAGCAAATATTCGGCGTCGCCGCGCCGATAGGCCGCGATCAACGCCTGGTACAGCTCGCTCGGCAACGTATCGGCCGGATCGATACCGAGGCGGCGCATCAGAGCGTGTGATTTCTCGGTGATGTCAGCGATCAATCGCGTATCGATACCAGCATCGCCAGAGGCGCGCTCCAATTCGGCGATATTGTAGGCAAATAGCGGATGATCCGTACCGAGCAGGTCTGCGAGATGCGCCATCAGTTTGCCACCTTTCGGACATGAATTGGCATATCGTGCAGCTCGACACCTTTGTGCAGAATGGCGGTTTTGGCGCCGATCTTGGTGACAACGCTGGTCGAATTGGCGCTCGCAAATATGATCGATCGTTTGAGCGAGGCGCCGGCCGCGTACTGGCTGAGAAAACCGCTGCCAAACGCATCGCCAGCACCAGTGCGGTCGACAACTTTGACATCCTCGTACATGCCAGCGCGTACCAGTGTCCGGCCATCGCTCGCCATGACGCCGTCCGGCCCGTCGGTGACAATGACGAGCGGTACGACCGCGAGGCCGCGTAGTACCAGCTCCTCGAGTTCTTCGCCGTCGACGATTTGTTTCATTTCGTCGCGATTGACGAGCAAGATATCGACATCGTCGAGCAGCGAGCGTAGTTTTTCGATCTGGCCGAGCTCGCCCTTGCCTGGATTGAACATGATTTTCATACCAGCCTGTTTGGCCTCGACAAACACCTGGTCGAGCACGTCCATCCGCCCCGACATACTCGAGATATAGAGCCAGTCGGCGTCGCTTTCGGCGATCGCAAAATCATCGACCTGGTAGTGCGTACTAGCGCCGCGATAGGTCAATATAGTGCGCGCGCCATTTGACGCCAGCAGCAGCACCGAGTAGCCCGTGTTGTAGCGCCCGGATGTGATGACGTGCGTCGTATCGACGCCCTCGCGGTCGAGGTCGGCCAGTACCGCCTGCGCCGCTGGGTCGTCGCCGACCGCTCCCATGAACTCAGCGTCGAGGCCCTGCCTGGCAAAGGTCACCGCAGCGTTTGTCGCACCGCCGCCAGTGGCAAAGTCGATTTTGTTGACGTCGGCTTTGGCGCCGAGTTTGAGCTGCATAAAACATTCGTGCGGATCTTTGCACACGGCCTTGAACTCATCGCTCTGGCTCAAAAACACGTCCTGGATGGCCGCGCCGATCGAGAGGATTTTTGTCATCTAGACGACAGCCTTTCCAGCGCTGCCAAACGCCATGATTTTTTCCTCGACGACCACTTGCACAGCATCGTAGACTTCGGGCATGAGCTTGACGACGGCATATTCGTCGGGGTGCTCGTGCAGGACTTTTTCCAGTGTTTTGCGAAACGCGTAGCGCATGTCGCTGTTGATGTTGATCTTGCTGACGCCGAGTTTGGCAGCGTCCTCAAAATAGTGCAGCGGCGTGCCTGAGCCGCCATGCAGGCTGATATTTTTGCCCTGCGGTATCGCGTTGTGAATACGCTGGAGCAGGTCGAGGTCGAGTTGTTTTGGCACCGGATATTTGCCGTGTAGATTGCCGATCGCCGCCGCAAATGTATCGATACCGGTCTGTTCGATGAAGCTGACGGCGCCGTCGGGCGTGCTGAACGTTTTTTTGATTTCCTCGTAGTCGATCGCTTCGTCATGCAGATTGCTGCTGCCGCCAAAATAGTGCGGCTCGCTCTCGACGATCGCACCGGTGAAACGAGCGTACTCGACTACCTCGCGCGTACCGTCGATGATCGCCTCGTCGCTGGCGTCTTTTTGCGCCTGGCTGATATCGATATGGATGAATTCAAAGCCTTCGTCGATAGCGCGCTTGCAGTCCTCTACTGTCGGGCTGTGGTCGAGATTGAGATACATTTCGACGCCGTATTCGTCGCGGTAGTTGTCGACCATGTCGCGGATATTGGCGAGGCCGATGGCTTTTACTTCGCCATGACTGACCTCGACGAGGACGGGCGCATTGAGTTTCTGTGCGGCTCTGGCGATCGCGATCAGCGTTTCTTGGTTGTCGATATTGAACGCGCCGACGGCGAAATGCTGTTGCCGAGCACGCTGCATCAGATGACGCGCATGCACTGTCCGATCGCGTATGTCGTGTATAGTCAGCCCCATGGATGATTGCCCCCCGAAGTGATTAGGTCTTTGTAGATAGTATAGCACTGTGAGGAGTATCTGTGGGCATTGACTTTTCTGGCTTCGTATGATACAAATAGTATTAGCTTTTCGCGCACCGAAAGGCTCGGTCTCGCGTGGCACCCTGCCCGCGGCTGAAGTTCTAGAGGTGCAGGAAAAGCTGTGCCTCTGACTACGGAAGGTGATGCAATGACCATCAAACTTTCTGCACAAATTGGCGGCTCGATGGCCGCTGGGTTTGCTTTCTTGCTACTAGTCTCACTACTACTAGGAGCGTACGGACTCGCAGGTCCGTTTGTGGTCTGCTTTACCGTAAGCTCGTTGCACACCCTCGCAATGTGGGCGGCTGAAAGCGAGAGGTTAAATGTGCTAGAAACAATCATCCGCCAAATAGTGTGGCTAGCGAGGACCAACGCCAACGCGGAGGAAGGAGGCAAAGCGCACTAACGCCCACCGAAAAACAGCTCGCCGAATCGGCTCGACCTGATCATGAGATGCCCATCTCTACCGGGTCGATACCGGTTCAGCTCGAGCCCTTTCGGTGGGCTGTTTTCTTTTTCAGGCCACTCCAGCTACTCGCATCGACAATTTAGGGCCGTAAACAACTCAAAACCTCTGCAACATCTCTCCCGGCGTCTTCAGCTGCAGTCCTAAGTGTATACGTTCATGGTTGTAGTACGCAATGTATTGATC
>PDWI01002688.1_pt1 | contig 26338 bp, 24 predicted proteins | sample 1430891 | NCBI WGS metagenome assembly PDWI01 (sample SAMN01162508, study PRJNA174530) | Oral metagenome, whole genome shotgun sequencing project. | biome: Marine environment; feature: Marine mammal; material: Swab sample of the gingival sulcus; isolation source: swab sample of gingival sulcus...
TATTATGTCAGCCCATTTCTTATTTCTACGTTGTTTCAACAATAGATTCAATAACTCTTTCTGCTCTTTACTTACTTTCCCTTTAATTTCAATATCCCAACTATGTATATTATTAGTTCCTCCACGTTTGTCTTTTATAGCTTTTCCATAAAGTTCTGTAATATTATAATGAGAAAATAATTTTTTAGTAAAATAAGTATCCACAGCTGGTGTTTCTGAATCTATTACATCTTTTAAAACCTGTTTCGAATAAACAAAGTCATTTAATGGTAATACTTTATTATCTTTTAAGCCAATAATGTAGATTCTATTTCTAGATTGTGCTAAGCCAAAGTCCTTGCCATTTAAGACCTTATATTCAATATTATATCCTAAATCTTCAAGTATATTAGTGATAGTTTCAAAAGTTCTACCTTTGTCATGAGAAACTAAACCTTCAACATTTTCTAACACAAATCCCTTCGGTTTTTTTCTAAAAGAATTTTTGCTACATCAAAAAATAAAGTTCCCCTTGTATCTTGAAACCCTAACCTAGAACCAGCTTGCGAAAATGCTTGACAAGGAAAACCTGCCAATAAAAAATCAAAATTTGGTAGTTTACTTGGATTTATCTTAGTAATATCACATTCTGGATTTTCTCCAAAATAATTACTATATGCTGCAATTGCAGTCTTTTTTACATCACTAGAAAAAACACACTTGCCGTGTAATCCTTTCTCTAATAACGCTTCTTCAAAGCCTATCCTTATTCCACCTAATCCTGAAAATAAATCTATAAATGTAACTTCTTTTTCATCACTAGCAAGTTCTTTATCTAAATGTAAAATACCATATTCAATTAATTGCTTACATTTTTGTGAAAAACTATTTGCACTTGGTAACGGTGCGTCCATTATTAAGTCTTTATCTTGTTTATTTAAATATATTGTAACAGGTTCTCTTTTATCACTTACTGTCTTTCTACCAGCACCTTCTCTTAATCCACCATGCATAATAACACCTCTTTCTTTCAGTCACCTTATTATATCTAAAACACTTTGTTTTTTCAAGATATATAAAACCGAAATATGTGATATTTTCATTTTGACACCCCTAGGCAAATTGCAAAATAGAATTTTCGCAAATAGAATTTTTATCGAATCTATTATGATTTTTAATAATCTAGGTTTACAAAGCAGTATTTATCTGATAAAATACGTTTGTTGTCGGCATAAATTATCGCGGCGGAAAATTTATGTTATGGAGATGATATTATGGCAAGAATGAGAGGTCCTCGTTTTAAGAAGTGTAGGCGACTAAACTTAAACGTATGTGGACACCCAAAAGCAATGAAAAGAGCTGGAAACGGTCAAGCACGAGACCAAAAAAAATTGACTGCCTACGGTCAGCAGCTACTTGAAAAACAAAGATTACGTGCATACTACGAAGTGATGGAAAAACAATTCCGTCGCTATGTAGAAAGAGCCATTAAGAGCAATGAAACTACTGGTGATGCACTCGTCAAATCCCTAGAGTGTAGACTGGACAATCTGGTTTATAGACTTGGATTTGCTAATTCAATCCGTCAAGCTCGCCAAATGGTTAATCACGGTCATATTATGGTGAATGATAAAAAAGTTGATATTCCATCTTATGGGGTTTCTGAAGGCGATGTATTATCACTTCGTGAAAAATCTCGCAAGAATGGTATGTTTTCAGAAAACTTTGAAAATAGCACTGTAGTTATGCCTTATCTTTCTAAAGACTTTGACAAATTCTCAGGTACTCTTGTTAGAAGACCTGAGCGTGAGGAAATTCCAATTGAAATTGATGACTATCTAGTAGTCGAATTCTACTCACGTCTAATGTAAATTACTTGCTTAAAAATTTATATTTCAATATCTATTAATTGCGTATATCCCAACGCAACACTTCTAGTGATTTGATAATATGAATTTATACAATGGATAATTTGCAAAATTATAAATTAAATGGGAATGTATTAGAATTTTCTCTAAGACATTCCCATTTTTATTACTCAATAGTTGAAGTCATAACTAATAATGTGATGTGCATCCATGATGATGTCGATGATGTTTGTGATGAACACGATTACTTCCGTTTTCACAATGTTTAACATTATCATGATGAATTTTAGTCTCACAATGTTTAGCATTATCATGATGAATTTTAGTCTCACAATGTTTAGTTTCCATATGCTTAGAGTTAAAAATACAAGTGAAATCTTTAGTCTGTGCAACGCTTTGTATATCTAAATATGCCGTAATTATAAATAAAAATACAACTGCAATAAAAACAGTAAATACATTTAAGACAAGAACTTTTTTCATATAATCCCTCTCTTTCAATAATTATATATTATTAAATAAAACTATTTTTATACTAATCTTGTTTTAAAACTTCTAACACTTTTAAAACTCACTTTATTATCAAACAAAACGATTTATTGTAATTAATACTATTACTTAATATTAATATCAACTACTAATTTTAAAACTAATATTCATACACATATTTTATCTAATCACCAATATTATACACTATATTCTATGCCCATCTCAAATTAAAAATTAATAAAGACACTATCTTAAATTAATACCTTATTTTATTCTTGTTTTGTTCTTTAAAATTATACACTGACATTAATAACTAATTAATAACTTACAAGTCTAACATATTTGACAATAACAAACTATATCTCTATAATTAAATTATTAGTAAAGGACAGATTTAGGGAATTGGGTGCAAATCCCAAGCGGTGCCGCCACTGTAATCGAAAGAAAGCCAGAATACTAACTGTTCTTTTCAGTCTCTTACGTCGCATAAGTTGGGCTGAGGTGTTTTGTTATGCCCCCTAACTATGCAAATATTTAAGGAGGAAATAATGAAATACCTTAACAAACGCTTTTTAGCTTTAACGCTAACACTTCTACTAATTTTTGCTTTTGCAGCTTGTTCTAAGCCCGCTGAGGAAGCTAAAACAGAAGAAGCTCCAGCAACTACTGCTGAAACATCTACTGAAAAAGCCCCTGAAGCTACTCAAGAAACTTCTTCTACTACTCCAGAACCAGAGAAAAAAGAATTTGAACCTTTCAGTGTTGTTACCTATGAAGATGTAGAAGTAACTTATGACCATGTCCCAGAAAAAGTGGTAAGTTTTAACTTACACACAAGTGAAAATCTTATGGCACTAGGACTTGGAGATAAAATTATAGGTACTTCTTATAACAACGCAGAAATTTTACCAGAATATAAAGAAGCATATGCAAAAATTCCTGCACTTTCAGAAAAATATCCTTCATTTGAAGTTTTATTAGGTGCAGGTCCAGACTTTGTATATGGTCGTAGTTCTGCCTTTAAAGAAAAATCTGTTGCCCCTGTTATAACTTTTGTTGAAAATGGAATTATGCCTTATGTCGCTAAAGCAACTTGCATAGATGGTGCAACCATGGAGGCGACTTATGAAGATTTTGAATTTTTAGGAAAATTGTTCCAAGTTGAAGATAGAGCTAATGAAATCATAAATAAAATGAAATCTCAAATCGCTTCTGTAGAAGAAAAATTACAAGGTACAGATGAAAGAGCTAAAGTCTTCGTATTTGATTATGGTACAGATGATGCCTTTACTTGTGGTAAAAGTTTAGAATCAGATATGATTTCTAAAGCTGGTGGTATCAATGTATTTGGCGATATAGAAAAAAATTGGGTTCACGTAAGTTGGGAAGAAATTGTAGAAGCAAATCCTGATATTATAGTTATCAATGATTATGGTAATACAACTGCTGATGAAAAAATTAAATTCCTTAAAGAAAATCCTGCACTTTCAGATGTAAAAGCTGTTAAAAATGATCGCTTTGTAGTTCTTCCATTACCAAGCGTATTTACAGGTATTAGAAATGGTGATGCTATAATTTATTTAGCTGAATCATTCTATCCAGAACTATTTAAATAAATGAAAAACTTAATTAAAAAATCACCAATAATATTTATTTTAATATTATTGGTGATTTCTATTATATCTATAATTATGGGAGTAGGACTTGGTCCTGTTAGAATCCCGCCCCTAGATGTTTGGCAAATTATTCAATCAAAATTAACTGGTACGGAAGTGGATATTGCCAAAAATACACAAAATATAGTATGGTCGCTTAGATTACCAAGAGTTATATTAGGTTTTGTAGTAGGTGCTGGTTTAGCACTTTCAGGAGTTGCAATTCAAGCATTTACCAAAAATCCATTAGCAGAGCCTTATTTACTAGGCATATCATCTGGTGCGTCAACAGGTGCTGTACTAATGATTATGAATACATCATTAGCTGTCATACTTGGTAGATTTGCTCTTCCAATAGGAGCTTTTATTGGGGCTATTATAGCATTATTAAGTGTATATACTATCGCTAAAAGTAGAGATGGCATAATCCCAATACGTCTAATCTTAGTCGGAATTGCAGTTTCTGCGATGTTTTCAGCCATGACTAGATTTCTAGTATTTAATGCCAGAAGTGATAGTGCCGTTAGAAATGCAACATTTTGGATGATGGGTTCACTTGCTGGGAGTAAATGGCAATATATTTGGATTCCTCTTGGAATTTTAGTTGCATCATTTATTATCTTTATGATATTAAGCAGAGCCATGAACACAATGCTACTTGGGGAGACAACGGCTATAATACTAGGTATTAATATTAAACTTGCAAGAAAAGTAATCGTTATTATGTCCGCTTTACTAGCGGGGTCAATAGTTGCAGTAAGCGGTTCAATTGGATTTGTAGGACTGATAGTTCCTCACATTATAAGAACTCTTTGGGGAGCTAATCACAAATATGTAATACCTGCATCAATATTATTTGGTGGCATATTTGTCGTCTTTTCTGATGTCGCTGCAAGACTTTTAGCTGCACCTCAGGAGCTTCCAATTGGAATTGTAACATCACTACTTGGAGCACCATATTTCGTTTATCTAGTTAAGAAAAATAAATATACATTTGGAGGCTGATATGATACTAAAAGTTGAAAATTTAAATTATCAAGTCGACCAAATAAAAATACTTCATGAATTGGATTTAACGGTAGAGAAAGGCGACTTTGTAGGAATTATAGGTCCCAATGGAAGTGGTAAATCGACTTGCCTGAAAAATATATACAGAGTTTTAAAACCCACTAGAGGTGCTATTTATATAAATGAGAAGTTGCTGAGTCAACAGACCAATAAAGAAATAGCAAAAGAATTAGCAGTAGTTTCTCAAGAATTTGACTATGGCTTTGAATTTACAGTCAGAGATATAGTTCTTATGGGTAGATATCCTCTAAAAGAATTTTATGAAGCAGAAAATGAACATGATGAATTAATTATGGACAATGCACTTAAACAAGTTGGACTATTTGAATTTAAAAATCGAAGTTTTACGACGCTATCTGGTGGAGAAAAACAAAGAGTTTTAATAGCTAGAGCTTTAGCTCAAGAAACAGAATTTATAGTTATGGACGAACCTACCAATCATCTTGATGTAGGCTATCAAATAAAAGTAATGAATCTTGTACGTTCGCTTAAAAAGACCATCTTAACTGCTGTTCATGACTTAAATATAGCAGCTACGTACTGCAATAAAATTATCGTAATTAACCATGGAAAGATAATTGCAACTGGTACACCAAAAGAAATTATATCTGAAAAATTAATCCATGAAATTTATGACGTACCAGTTCATATAGAATACAATGATTATCTTGGTCGCAATATAATATTATTTAAATCAGATAAGGAACAACTGTTATAATTTAAAAAACTTACAAGAGCTTATACTTGTAAGTTTTTATTTACTTAAAAATGGATTAAGTCCAAAAAACTGTTCGAGTAGCATGGCAGTCCGCACTACAACTTCCTCTTTTTCTAATACTTCAATAGCCATTTTTTTATCGACAATAACTATCTGTGCATCTTCATTTATTTCCTGAAATTCAGTGCTTGGTTCACCTGAAAAATAACCGTATATTATATTTGTCTTTTCATTTGAAGTTCCCACTGAAATATATCTTTCTTTTTGAACTTGCTTAACTTCTAAATTCATTCCCGTTTCTTCTTTAAATTCTCTAATTGCCGCTTTTTTTATATCTTCTCCACTTTCAACAAGGCCCGCTGGCAACATATATACATATTTACCAGCAATAATCCTAAATTCTTTTAATAATACCACCTTTTGTTTATCTTTATCGGTTGCAAATATCATAACGCTGTCCGAGTAAGACTTTCCATCAAATATCTCACTTCTAAGCCTATTTTTATCACCTCTTGAAATCATTTCCCATATTCTTTTTTTTCCTGCCTTATCTAAATATTCTATGGAAAATCCATACAAATATGAAAGTTTATCACAATCGTTTATATTTACAACCTTTAATTTAGATGTATTTTTCAAGTCTTCTTTCATTATTTCTCCTAAATTTATTAATTTTATATAATTAAGCATTCTTTTTTACAAATTCTTCAAATTCTTCTTTATACATCGGCTTAGCAAAATAATAACCTTGAATTTCATCACAGCCATTATCAATTAAATAATTAAGCTGTTCTTTTTTCTCAACACCTTCTGCAATGGATTTTAACCCTAAACTCTTAGCAAGTTCTATAACAACTCCGACAACTCTCTCTTTTTTTGAATCCACACCTATACCATCAACAAAACTCTTGTCAATCTTGAGTCTATCAAGTGGCAATAATTGAAGTCGATTTAATGATGAAAACCCAGTTCCAAAATCATCTATTGCAATTGAAACTCCCATATCTTTAGCCTTTTCAAATAGTTCACTAATAAAATTATCATCATCTATTGTAGCACTTTCTGTTATCTCAAATTCAATATACTTAGGATTTGCATTATACTTTTCCATTATATTTTGTATTTTATCGACTAATTTAGTATCTAAAATTTGTATAGGAGATAAGTTTATAGACATTCTTATTTGATTCATTCCCTTTTCCCGCATTGAAACTTGCTCTTTTATAGCCTCTTCAATGATCCATTCTCCAACCTCAATAATAAATCCAGTATGTTCTAATATACTTATAAATTTACTTGGAGGAACTAAACCAAAATCCTTAGAATTCCATCTAAGAAGAGCTTCAGCACCTATTACTTCATTATTTTTTAAACCAATCTGAGGTTGAAATACCAAACTAAACTCATTATTATCAATTGCATTAAATAATTTTTCTGTAAGTGCTGCCTCTTTCAACAATTTTTCTTTATCCAAATTATCATAAAAATGATATCTAAAGTATTTAGTTTTCTTCGCATGACCCATGGCAATATCAGCATTTTTAATTAAGGTAGCTATATCTTCTCCATCTTTTTTATACTCTGATATACCAATACACATATTTAATCTTATTTTTTTATCATCTAAATCAAAGCCATTTTTAAAGTGAAATATAATCTCTTCAACATATTCTTTTATTTTGTCCCTTTTATAAGAATTGCAAAAGACAATAAAATCATCGTTTCCATATCTAGTGATAAAATTAGTATCATCTCCCATATCTGTTAATTGATTTGCAACAGATTTTAGAACATCATCACCAACATCATTACCAAATATATCATTTACCATCTTAAAATTATCAATATCAATATATAAAACATACGCCTCTTGATATGAATTTTCTTTTAATATTTTATCAACTTCTGAAGAAAAGTAATTTATATTTATTAACCCAGTTACATAATCATAATTCGCTTTTATAAATAATTTTTTTTCATTATCAAACTTATCAATAGTTTCTCCAATTAAATTTATTAACATATTTTCATACAAATACAATATTTTATTAGTTTCATTTACTATAAATTCAAAACCAATAATAGCCCTTATTTCCCCTTTTACAAATACAGGAAATATACATAGACCATTTATATTTCTACTTTCAAAAATTATATCAACACTGCAATTTTCAATATCATAATCATTCACATCATATATTTTAATCGACTGTCCATTAACTAATTTATCTATACACGATAAATTATCATTAAATATCGTCTTTTTATAATCGTATTCGATAGTTTTAGAATCAGAATCTACATAATAAACATTCTCAATTTTTATATTTTCATTTTCCAAAAAAATTATACTATATACTCTCTTACACTTAAATCCCTCTCTCAAATGTTCTAAAATACTTAAAAACATCTCATCAGTAGTATCCATACCTACTTCTATCATCATTTCAGAAAATTCGTTCATTATTCCTTGAGTTTCAATATATTTTATATTTTTTAAATTATTTCGTCTATAGACCACATTAATAAAAAATATAAGAGCAAATACCGCTGTTAAAAGAATAATTCTCACAACATAATCTGTCCATTCCAACTTAATTATCACGTAAGGAATTTTGTACCAAAGTACAAATTGAAAAACTATTGATGAAATATATATAATGTAACTTCCAATTGAATTAGTAAAAATAGAAGATATCGCTAAATAGCAAAAGAACAACGCCCAAATAGTAACTGCCATACTCTCATAATATCTGATATATATTACAAAATTACCTAATAAAGCTAAAAAAACTATAAATACTAATCTTTGACTATCTTTTTTAAAAATTTCGGTTAAGAACATATGTATTATGGCGGCTATAAAGCAAATTACGACGATAAAAATAACATTAGACTTATAATGTCCAACTGTGAAATAATCAAAAGCTATGCTTGTATATGCCATTATTATATAGAAAAATCCCAAAATTCTAAATATAGATGTTTTAGATCTCTCATCTATATCATCACTGATTATAAATGAATCTCTAACTGATATCTCCTCACTTTTAAGTAACATATAAAATATCATAATCATTGCTGGTAATATAAACACAACAGAATAATTTATATTAGGAATTTTAAAAATCGCCATTGTATAAACATTTGATATATTTCTCATGAGAAATGAAACAATAATAACACCAATAGTAATTTTAAAAAATACATCAAAGATTTTATTTTTTAAATTTTTATGCCAATGCAAAAGATTTTTTATAGACAAAACAATATATACTGGAACATAAATATTATAAATTATATTAGAAAAGGTTAATGATTCAACAGAAGCCCAACCATATTCTGTATATACCATATGTGTATGTTTTGCTGCAACATCCCTCAATAATAAAAAACTAAACAAAAAATAAAAAGACGGTAAATACGTCAAAATAAGAAATTTTTTAGATACTTTCTCACTATTGCTTGATAATATTTTACTTAAATGTAAACTTAATCCATATAAAAAGCCATATCCTATGACTGTAACTTGATTAAATAATAATGCATCCTGAGCATTTCTAGCATTAATTGACAACACTAAATATATACTCCAAATACTTAAGCATACACTCATTAAAAAAAATATTTGATTTATTCTTTTTTTATAGTTTAACGATATACCATACATACCCATACAGGTATATATACAAGCAACTATGCAAATAAAATAAGCAATCGCTACAGATTTCATATAAAATACCTTCGATTCTATAATTTATTATATGTCTTTGAGGTCTTATTTAAACTGTTATAACAAGCAAATTAATTTGAGATTAGTATTATATTAATCCTATTTTGAATACACTATAATATTATCATATTTTAACAAAATAATTCAACTTATATCAACTTATATCAAGAATCTTTGTGTATTAATTTTTTTAAATTTTTAATATTTTAACTTTAAACAAATCTACATATTATAAACCGCTAATTTTTCACTATAAAAAATCCGATATAACAGTATTAGCAATATCTCTGCCATAATCAGTCAACCTCAAATAATCCCTATTATCTTCACTAGCATATATAAGTCCACCCAGTCTAATCCATTTATCTATTATGCTCTCCCATTTTTGATACGGTTTAAATCCAAATTTATTTTTAAAATTAACTATATCTACGCCTTTATTTAGTCTAAAACCTAGCATTATTTTCTCAAATTCAGCTTGTTTATTATCTATTAGCTCTTTAGTACAAATGGTTGTATCCCCCGACATAACAGAGTTTATATACTTATCAAAATCAGTGTAATTAGAAACTCTAACCCCGTTTACATATCCGCTTGCACCAAGCCCTACGCCATAGTATTCATAAGCATTCCAGTAAACTAAATTATGCCTACACTCCCTATTTTTTTTTGAAAAATTAGAGATTTCATATTGATAATATCCATCTTTCATTAGGCGATTTATAAGATAATGATACATCTTTCTATCGTCTTCTTCACTCGGTAGATTTAAAATGCCATTTTCATACATATTATAAAACTTAGTTCCTTCTTCAACTATAAGACTGTATGCTGAAATATGTTCTGGATTTAATTTTATAATATTTTCAATCGTATTTTGCCACTGCTCAAATGTTTGATTAGGTAACGAAAACATGATATCTATATTTATATTATTTATTCGGGCTTTACGCAAAATATTATATGCACTTTGTGCCATTTCCCAGCTATGAATACGTCCAAGATTTTGAAGTTCATCGTCAGTTGATGATTGAACCCCCATAGAAATACGATTTACTCCAATATTTTTCCAAGCTAGTATTTTTTCTAAATCTACACTTTCAGGATTTACTTCAATAGTAAATTCTTCTAATTCAGAGAGGTCAAATGTTTTTTTAATAGCAACCCCAAGCATATTTATTTCGTCTAAATTTAAAATAGAGGGCGTTCCACCCCCTATAAATATAGTTTTTAACTTAGTTTTATAATTTTTTATATCTTTACAACCATAATGTTTATTACCGATATAATATTCATTTTGAAGTGATGTAAAATCATTGTCACAATGCGATTTGTCATTGCTAATATTAAGATTTTCTATCTCCTTACATAGAGCCTTCATATATCTAGTGCGAATGCTTTTTGAATTAAAATCATTAAGCTCATTTAATAAATTTTTTGAATCATTTAAATCATTTTTTTCATTTAAAATATTTATTTTTTTATAATTTTCACTTTCTTTTTCTTCTAATTGAGCCATACCAAAAGACAAAAAATCACAATAATCACATTTTTTTACACAAAATGGGATATGTATATATAAACTGCTAGGCATTTATTTATCCTCATCAAATTTAAGCACTGATAAAAATGCCTGTTGTGGTACTTCAACACTTCCCATTTGTCTCATTCTTTTTTTACCCTCTTTTTGCTTGGCAAGAAGTTTTTTCTTACGAGAAATATCGCCACCATAGCATTTAGCAAGCACATCTTTTCTTAAAGCCTTAATTGTTTCACGTGCAATTACCTTATTTCCAATAGCGGCCTGAATGGGAATTACAAATTGATGCCTTGGTATTTCATCCTTTAAGCGTTCACAAATCTTACGTCCTCGTGATTCCGCCTTTGTTTTATGAACAATCATTGAAAATGCGTCAATTCCCTCTTTATTTAACAATATATCGAGTTTAACTAGATCAGACTGGACATAATCTTTAAATTCATAATCAAGCGAGCCATAACCTCTAGTTTTGGTTTTTAGGGCATCAAAGAAATCATATATAACCTCATTAAGCGGTAAATCATAATGAAGTGCAACCCTACGTTCATCGAGATAATCCATATGAATCATATTTCCACGACGCTGTTGGCAAAGCTCCATAACACTTCCCACATACTCGCTTGGTATATAGATTGTAGCATCTACGATAGGTTCTTCCATCATTTGAATTTCAGTAGGTTCGGGTAAATTTGACGGATTTTGTATATATTCAACCTCTCCAGTTGTCTTTGTAACCCTGTATATAACCCCTGGTGCTGTTGCAATCAGCTCAAGGTCAAATTCTCTTTCAAGTCTTTCCTGTATTATCTCTAAATGAAGAAGTCCCAAAAATCCACATCTAAATCCAAATCCAAGTGCAACTGATGTTTCTGGTTCAAAACTAAGTGCGGCATCATTAAGTTGCAATTTTTCAAGAGCATCTCTAATGGCATCATAGCTCTCACCCTCTGCGGGGTAAATCCCACAAAATACCATTGGTGTAGCCTTTTTATATCCCGCTAATGGCTCTTTAGTGGGATTATTTTTTAAAGTTATGGTATCACCCACCTGACAATTTTTAACATCTTTAATCGATGCCGTAATATAACCTACATCGCCAGCTTGTAGATAATCTTGTGCAAGAGGATTCGGAGTATATACCCCGACTTCAACAACTTCAAATGTCTTGCCATTTGACATGGTCATCATAATATCGCCTTTTTTAACTTTTCCATCAAAAACTCTTACAGATGCGACAACCCCCTTGTAGCTATCATATCCCGAATCAAATATAAGACATTTAAGAGGAGCATTAAGATCGCCAGTCGGAGCTGGTACATCATTTACTATCATCTCTAGTACGCTTTTTATATTAAGTCCTGATTTTGCAGATATTTCAGGAGCATCTTCTGCTAAAATTCCTATGACATCTTCTATTTCAGTCTTTATCTCTGAAGGTCTAGCACTAGGAAGGTCAATTTTATTTAACACAGGCAGTATTTCAAGCCCTTGTTGATCTGCAAGAGTAACATTCGCAAGGGTTTGTGCCTCTACTCCCTGACTTGCATCAACGACTAAAATCGCTCCTTCGCACGCAGCAAGAGAGCGTGATACCTCATAAGTAAAATCAACATGACCAGGGGTGTCTATAAGATTTAATATATATTCTTCACCGTTATCTGCACTGTAAATAAGGCGAGTAGTATTTAACTTTATAGTTATACCTCTCTCCCTTTCAAGATCCATTGTATCCATGATTTGCTCTTGCATCTCACGCTCGGTTAAAAGTCCAGTTTTTTCAATAAGTCTATCTGCAAGTGTAGATTTTCCATGGTCTATATGTGCAATAATGCTAAAATTCCTAATATGCGACTGCCTATCCGACATTTTTCCTCCAATATATATAAAACTATAATATTTATAAAATCAATAAACACTCTTCCTATTAGCTATGGATAGAGCAAGTATAAGTAATTTTTTATCCTCAATCTTGCAAATAAGCCTATAATCACCTATCCTATATCTCCATTTGCCTTTATGATTTCCCAAGAGATTATTACCAATACTTCTTGAATTTTCAATATCTATTAAATTCTTCTCAATCCAACCTTTTATAATTTTTTGAGTGTATTTATCTAATTTTTTAAATTCTCTATCAAATCTTTTAGTTGTTTCAAGTGCATATTTCATAATCCAAGTTCATCCCATAATTTTTGAATTGGTCGACTTTGTTTTCCATCACTTAAATATTCTTCATATGCTTCTTCAGCTATAACGACATCATATTCATCTTCAATTTTTTCAAATAGAGCTTGTTTAAACGCTTCTCCCAATGACATGGAATGGATTGTCGCATAGCTATTTGCAAGCTTTTTTTCTTCTTCAGTCAATCGTATTGAAAAAGCCATATATAGCCCCTTTCATCATAATTATTATATAGTACATTGTACTATAAGCTTATAAACTTGTCAATCTTCACGAATTTACAAGCAACTTAGTATAGCTATGTTGTGGAGTATCAAAGATTTCGTTTACTAGACCTTTTTCAATAATTTTACCATCTCTCATAACTATAATTTTTTCTGATATTTTTCTAGCTATCTTTAAATCATGAGTTATAAAAAGCATAGAAAAGCCCTTTTCATTTTGTAATTTTTTAAGAAGTCTAAGCAAATTTACAGTGGTTGAAATATCTAAACTGGATGTAATTTCATCAGCTATCAAAAGTTTAGGTTTCATACATAATGCCCGTGCAATAGCAACACGTTGCAACTGACCACCACTAAGGCTTGATATAGTATCTTCTAATGCCACAAGCTCATTTAACTCGACCATTTCAAGCATATTATAAGCAACTTTGTAATAATCAGATACTTCAATCAAATTATTTATAACAATAGGTTCTAATATTGCATCTTTTACGCTAAATCTAGGATTCATCGAAGAATATGGATCTTGCGGAACAATCTGAACGCCACCAAAAATAGCCATTTTATTTGATGAGTCAAACTCATCCTCATTATATATAATCTGACCAGAATCTAGCTTTTCAAGTCCAACTATAACATTAGCAAGACTACTCTTGCCACTCCCAGACTCTCCAATTATGCTTATAATTTCACCATGTTGTAAATTAAATGAGCAATTATCACAGGCTACTATCTCATCATGTTTTAGATAATATTTTTTAACTATTTTATCAAGAGTAAGCATATCGACAATGCCCCCCCTTATACAAGATACTCCACTGCCCACTAGAGTCTGTGGTTTTTGATTAATACATTTTTCAATCCTTTGCGTACAATAATTATAATAAATACAAGCTGGATTTTCTTGATTATCTATTTTTTTAATTCCCCATAAATCCTTATACGGATTTATATTATGCGATGCCATTATAAGGGCACGAGTATAAGGATGCTTAGGATAATTTAATACACTAAGCATATCATTTTGTTCAAATAATCTGCCTTTATACAGAACCAAAATTTTATCTGCTAATCTTCTAATAATACTTAAATCATGCGAAACTATAATCATAGTCTGTTTTTTATTATTTTTTAAATCAAGCAAATAATTTATTAGTTCATTTTTATTTATGTTCTCAAGCGATGTTGTTGGCTCGTCAATAAGTAGTAAATTAGGTTTTAAAACTAGTGCCATTATAATAAACACCCTCTGTCGCATACCACCTGATAATTGATGCGGATAAGCTTTTAGCCACTTTTTATCCAAATTAAAGGCACTAAATAATTCTAATATTATATCTTCATTTATTTTAAGTTTTTTAGATTTAAATGTCTCTGCAATCTGCTCAAATATTGTAAGACTTGGATTCAAATATTTAAGAGAATTTTGAAATACAATGGCAATCTCAGACCATCTAATTTGATTTAACTGAATTTCATTTAAAGACAATAAATCTTGCCCCTTATATAAAATATGCCCGCTTATTTCAGTTTTTTTATCAAGCAGTCCCATAATTGATGATAAAAATGAAGTCTTACCGCTTCCAGACTCTCCGATTATACCAATACATTCACCTGCACTAACTGTCATAGACAAATCATCCAAAGCAAAAGTATCTCTATTATTGTATTTAATAGTTAAATTGTTAACATTAAGATAATTCATAACAACCTCATACCCTAGCTTCAAAATTTTTACCTATATTTGCAACGCTAAAAATAAATATTAATAAAAATGCAATAGGTGATAATAACCACCATTTCCAAAAATCAGTTAAAAATATATTTTCAAATTGTAAAACGCTATTTAATACCATGCCCCAACTCTTTGATGTTGGGTCTGAAAGCCCTAAAAATGCAAGTGATGCCTCGGCAATAATCGCTCTATTTAAAGTCCTTATAAATCCCGTTAAAAATATAGGATATAAACTGGGAAGAAGATGTCTAATAAGGATATATGGGAATTTTCCACCATAACTCCTAGCTAATTGCAAAAATTGTTGATTTTTTATAGATATGACCTTACTTCTAGTCATTCTAGCAACCCCAACCCAAGATAATACAGAAATTGCAAAAACCACATTTAATATATTAGCTCCAAGAAACGCACTTAATACTATCATAAGTGGGAGATTGGGCAAAGCAGAAAACACATCTATCACACTCAATATAAACTTATCAATAAATCCCCCAAAATATGCTGATATTACCCCTAAAATACCGCCTATCAGAACAGAAATACTAGCACAACTAAGTCCAATGATAATACTTATCCTCGTGCCATATAATAACTGGCTTAAAATATCCATTCCTAAATCATCAGTTCCAAGTATATGCTCGCTACTAGGTGGCATTAAAATATCTAGTGTCTGCTCATTGTATGGTACAATAGGCAATAAATCATAAACTATGGCAATAAAAACATATATACTTATAACAAAGATACTTAGCTTTACCGATTTTGGTAAACATCTAATATCTTTGAATTTACACTTTACCCATCTATAAAAATCGCTCCTATATGACAAATTCTCTTCACATATAGATTTATTAGTTGATAGTATATTTTGACCCTTCATATTAAATTCTATCTTTTCGCTAACTCCACTATTACACAATGATCATAGACTATTTTACTATTATTAGTATTAACCGATTCAATCCACTCTTGAGAATATGTTTTAGGTTGAAACCAGATATATGGTATCTTGAGTTTATCTGCCTCTTCAAGGGTTTTTTTAGAAATTTCTTCTGGTACGATAACACTTACACAGTCAATTTTCACATTTTCTTTATTCATTGCATCTTCTAAAGATTCATACATGGGATCTCCATCAAGTTCAAGATGATATGGATTAATACCTAACACCCTATATCCACGATTTTTCAATAATTTATAGATTTCATTTCCAAATTTGAATACATTTGGAGTAGCTCCCACAACTGCCCAGGTTTTCTTTTCTAGCATTTCGTTTACATAATTCATATTTTCTCCTTTAATGTTAGGAGTTTCAGCCCCTATCGGTTTATCCAGTTAATTTTGTCCACACTTTTTAAAGATTTTTGATAATATAACCAGTATTATTCAAAGTATCTATTTGTACCCATTATATAAGTTTTTAAAAGCACTATCCCTTAGTGTTAAACAAACTGTCCGATAACTGACTTAATAATACTACCATAAATGCCATCACAAAAAATATCCCTTGAATTAAGGGATAATCCCTTGAAAATACAGCATCTCTCATTAAAGTACCAATACCAGGATATACAAAAATAGTTTCTATTATTATCGCACTCCCAAATATATGACCTACGCTCATAAATATCCTAACTATAATCGGATTAAATGCATTGATTAAACAATGCTTAATTAAAATCACTAACTCTGTTAGCCCCTTGGCTCTAGCAGTAATGACATATGCCTTATTTATCTCCGTTAGCATAGAAGCCCTCGTTATCATAAAATAACTCGGAATTTGCAAAATTGATAATGTTAAAATCGGCAACAATGCATGAACCGCCAAATCGTTTATAACATTGACAGTAAATTCGATTTTTTTAAAGCTCGACATTCCACCCGATACGGGTAATTTGCCATAAAAAGTAGTTGAAAATAGCAATAATATCATGGAACCAACTACAAAATGAGGAATTTGTGTCAAAAATAAATGCCAAAAATACAAAATCTTATCTATTATAGTTCCCTGCTTTAAGGCTGATATACTCCCTAAAATCCCACCGACAATAACGCTTATAAATATTGATAATATAACAATCCCCAAACTCCAAAAAATCCTTTTTAATATCATTTGTCCAACATCTTGATTGTAGATAATACTATAACCAAAATCACCTTTAAAGGATTTAAACATATAATCAAAATATTGATTTATAAGCGGTTTATCAAGTCCATAATACGCCTTATATTTTTCCAACTCTTCCTCTGAATATTCAAGAGAAAGACCCGTTTCGTCTTCACTTAAGAATAAAAACGGGTCTGCTTGCATAATTCTAGGAATGAAAAAATTGATTGTTAAGACTATAAACAATGTAATTGATAATCTCTTTAAAACTTTCCCATTCATAAATACATCCTATTACTTTTCTAAGAAAGATTGCTTTGGATGATATATTCTTCCGTGATTATATACAGTAGTCCAAGAATCATTTTTACTAGCATCATATACGCATATCTCAACATCACCCATCAACATAAGTAGTGGTACATCTTCGGCTATAATTTCTTGAGCCTCATATATCTGCTCTTTTCTTTTTTGTGGGTCAAGTTCCACTGCCTGTTGTTTTAAAATCTTATCTAAATCAGGATTTGAATATCCAATAATTTTCCCACCCTTTTTACCATTATAACTTAAAAAATAATCTTTTAAAACATTTGCATCTGCTCCCATGCCACCAAAGTAGCTAAGTGCCAATTCATACTCTCCCGTTTTTACCATTTTATCACGAGATTTACCATCTAAACTTTGAATTTCTATATCTATACCAACTTTAGCGAGGTCTGCCTTAATCAATTCAGCAACTTTTACTTCCTTAGGCTTATTTGAAATAATCATACTAAACTTATATTTTTTATTTTCTAAAAGTTCTTTTGCCTTTTGTACATCAAATTCATATTTTTTGGCATTTGGATTATACATTTTATGCTCTAGTAAAAGATACCCCATAGGAGATTTTTCACCATATCCACGATAAATTTTTTGAACAAGTGCATCTCTATCTATCGCATATGCAAATGCCTGACGAATATTTTTATCCGCTAATATTGGATTTTTATTCATGTTAAAATAAAGTCTATAACTATGTTGAGTATGATGCTTTTGTATTTTATATTTATTGTTATTTTCAAATCGGCTAAGCATATCTGGACTTATAGATGCTAAATCAACCTCACCATTTTCAAGGGCTAAAACTTTATCGCTAATCGGTAAATATTCTACTACATCAGCAATAGGTTTATTTCCCCAATAATCTTTAAATGCTTCAAATCTATAAGCCTTTTGCTCTTTGTCGTGATTTGTCAACATATACGGTCCACAACCAACAAAACAATTTTCACCTTCAAATTTCATAGGGTCATCAACATTTTCCCAAATATGTTTTGGAATCATTCTCATATATCCCAGACGATATAAATATGTTACACCATATGATTTTAAATTAACTTTAACCTTATAATCATCTAATTTTTCTACGCTATCAATAATAAATTTTCCACTATCCATTAACATATTTCTAACTGGTGGATGCTCTTTATAATAATTAAATGAAAACACTACATCATCAGCTGTAAAATCTTTACCATCATGCCATTTTACACCTTTTCTAAGATTAAAAATATACTCTGTTTGGTCATCATTAGGTTCGACAGATTCAGCAAGCCATGGAATATCACCATTTTCTCCCGCTTCAAGCAATGAATCATATATCAGATTCATTTTAAACATACCAGGTCCTCTACGCATATGTTTAAATGGAGTTAATACTCCCGCATCCATAACTGATACTAAACGCAAAACTTTTGGTTCCCCAACATCATCCTTAGCTAAATCTTCATTTTTATCACTCTCATCAGCATTTGTATCATCAGATGGAGTCTGTGCATTTATTTCTTGAGCCTCACTAGAATTTTCAACATCAGATGTATTTGAACAACCAGCAAGTGAACCTATTATGAAAAGTGATATTAAAAATATACTAATTAACTTTTTCATTTTAAACCTCCCTACACACTTACACAATCATACAATCATAAATTTTACTTGCATTTACAAGATTTTCGACAAATTATAAGATTTTCTAATATTTTTCTAAAACTTTTTTTCTAAAAATTCATTTACATCAAACCTAGTATTGACAATTTGTTTATCAACTACTATAAGGGCATAATCCTGTCTGAGAACAGTTTTAATATTGCCCTTACTGTCCGCCTTTTGCTCTAATAATTTTATTTTTTCTTCTTTTTGTTCATCGGTTAAATAATCGAGCATAATCCTCTTTCCGTTTAGTATATCATCAAGTGCAAACACTTTTTGTTTTTCTTCATGCCTTGCAAATACTTGAGGAACATATGACAATTGCCAAAGAATATTTATAATCCCATAGCTATATCCAACATTTACGTGTGCAAAATTTTCTTTTATATCAAGTTCTTGAAATAAATCAGTTGTTTCATTTAAAAATCTTCTGATAACAACATAACGATTTGACATATCAAGCAATTTCTTAACATCGCTAACATCTTTTATAGCTGGACACATAGATGCAAAAACAAGGTCAAATTTTTCCTGACATTCTTGCCATACAATCTTTTGAAACTCGCAATTATCTAAACAAAATCTATCTTTATTTTTATTTGCTACATCTAACATACCAGCAGAAATATCAATGCCAACATATCTATCTACATATTGAGCAAAATGATATGAATGTCTACCAATACCGCATCCAATATCTACAACGCTATTTACATTTTTCAAGATATTATTATTTTCTAGTGTTTCAAATACAAATATATCTTTACACTCTTTAATATCTGGAAATGAGCGTTCAAAATCAATTGACTTATTATCCCAAAACTCCTCATCATTTGCACGAGTTTTTTTGCGATGCAGCAATTCTTCAAAAATACTCAAGACATTATCCTCCTTTGTTGATATTATGATAAATTATTAACATATTTTTGATAATTCTTATCATCAGACATTATATCATACCCACAATAAATGCTAAAATATTTTTTTAATAACTATTTATATGATAGTATATAATATGATTTATCATTATAGAAATGGGGTTCAAAAATTATATGATAGCATTATCTTGTTCAGAAATCACAAAATCATATTCAAACAATACTATTTTAAACGGCATTAGCTTTGGTATAAATGCGGGTGATAAAGTTGGACTTATCGGCAATAATGGTGCAGGTAAATCCACTCTTTTTAAAATACTCTGTTCAGAAATTGATCCAGATAGCGGTCAGATATTTATCAGCAAAGGCTTAAAAATAGGATATTTACATCAAAATACATACGAAGATGACCAGAGAAATATATTTGAGTTTTGTCTTGAAATCTTTTCAAATATATTAAAAGCTGAACAAAAATTGCGTTCCTTAGAAGATCAAATTGCCAAAGTATCTGATAATGGTGCTTCTACTCCTCAATCACTCCTTGATGAATATTCTCATCAATTAGATCTATTTACACAGATAAATGGCTATGGTTATAAAAGTGAAATTAGAGGTGTTTTATTTGGTCTTGGCTTTAGCGAAAATGAATTTGATATGCCCGTAAACTCGCTAAGTGGAGGACAAAAATCACGCCTATCAATTGCTAGATTACTCCTATCAAATCCAGATATATTACTGCTAGATGAACCTACCAATCACCTAGATATAGACTCTGTAAATTGGTTAGAGAGCTATCTAAATAATTATAAAGGCACTGTTATCGTTATAACTCACGATAGATATTTTTTAGATAAAGTAGTAAATATAATATTTGAGTTAGACCACGGAAAAATGCTCTCTCACTTTGGCACTTATAGCGATTTTATAAAATACAAACAAAATGTAATTACAGCTCAAACAAGAGCATTTGAAAAACAAAAAAAAGAAATTAAAAGACAAGAGGAATTAATAACTAGATTTAAACAAAGAGGAACTGAAAAACTCGCTAAAAGAGCAGCCAGCAGGGAAAAGCAACTAAAACATATAACTAGACTAGATGCTCCAACATCTTCTAATAAAAAAATGTCGATTAAACTACATATAAAAAGAGAAAGTGGAAAAGATGTTCTAAGTGTGAAAAATTTATCTATGTCTTTTTCACAAAATTCCGAAAAAACTCCTCTTTTTAAAAATGTAAATTTCGATATATATGCAGGAGATAAAATTGGAATAATCGGTGCAAATGGAGTTGGCAAAACCACCCTTTTTAAAATTATTTTATCAAAATTAACCCAAACGAGTGGAACCGTCGATTTTGGGTACCATGTCTATACTGGATACTACGACCAGCAACAAAAGGATGTATCCGATAATCGTGATTTGATAACAAATATATCAGACGAATATCCACATATGGATATAACAGATATAAGAACATTACTTGGCAGTTTTTTATTTTATGGAGATGAAGTATTTAAGGAAACTAAAAAATTAAGCGGTGGAGAAAAAAGTCGACTTGCACTACTAAAACTTATGCTATCGGGTGCAAATTTACTTTTATTAGATGAACCGACTAATCACCTTGATATTGAGTCCAAAGAAGTTTTAGAAGATACACTTCTCAATTATGGTGGCACTATCATTTCAATCTCACACGATAGATATTTTTTAAATAAAGTTTGCTCTAAAATGTTTGAATTAACAGAAAATGGGATATATATATATTATGGAAACTATGATTATTATCAAAATAAAAAAAATCAAAATTCAAAAAAAATAAATGAGTCTCAAGAAAAGATTAATCTTACAAAAAACGAAAAAAAAGCTATTAAACGACAAGAAAAAAAACTTGCTACAGAAAAAAAAGCTCATCAAAAAAGATTATCTGATTTGGAAAATGAAATTCATAATATTGAATTAGACATAGAAAAAATTGATATAGAACTATGTAATCCTGATATTTATAAAGATGACGAAAATGTTAAATCTTTACACAATAAACGTAAAGACCTAACAAACAAGCTTTCAGAATTATATGAAACATGGGAACAGAATCTATAAATCAAAAAAAGAGTGACATTTTACATAACTTATTATATAATCAAACACGATTTTCTTTCACTAATAGATATAAGGAGGACTAAAAAATATGTTTGAAGTTGTAAAATCAATCATTGAAGAACATTTAGATATTGATGATTCATCAAGAGTAACATTACAGTCAACACTTGAAGATTTTAATGCAGATTCATTAGATGTAGCTGAAATAATAATGGCACTCGAAGATGAATTTAAAATAGAAATAGAAGATGAAAAAGCTGAAAATTTTAAAACTTTAAAGGATATTATGAATTATTTAGAAGAGCAACAGTTACAATAATTATCATAATATAATTGAATTATAAAAATAAACTGACCCGATAAGGTTATACTTAATAATTTAACTTTATCGGGTTTATTTTTTATAAAAACTTCTCTATATTTGAATATATATACTCATATTTTTATAAATATTAGACTATTATTTTCAATTAAAAATCATATACATTTTATTCTTTTTTCTACACATTTTTATCCACATTACTTTTTAGATTTTTTAAAGCATATCATGTTTATCCACATTATCCACAATGTTATGCACAGATATTCTCACTATTCTCATTCTCGTTTGTAAAACATAATCGTTTTCATTATCATCTAAATTAGACTCTATCTGTTAACTTTAAATTTGGAATAGCATTAAGAGTCATATCAGCTCTATCGCCCCTTAAATATCCGTAAAATCCAGCTGACGCAATCATTGCAGCATTATCTGTACAAAGTGATAAAGGTGGATAATAAAGATTAATATTTTCTTTTTTACATGATATTTCAAACTGTTTTCTAAGCTCTGAATTTGCCGAAACTCCACCAGCTAAAAGCACTTTGTTCACATTTAGTTTATCAACAGCCATCATGGTCTTATATACTAAAACTTCAACCACTGATGCTTGAAATGAGGCTGCAACATCTTCATTTATTATATCTATATTTTTCATTTTGCACTGATTAATATAATTTAACACTGCTGATTTTAATCCGCTAAAACTAAAGTCCAAGCTATTTTTTTCAAGATATGCACGTGGAAAATCTATTGCATTAGAATTACCGAGCTTAGCTATTTTATCTATTTGTGGACCTCCTGGATACATCAGTCCAAGCGTTCTAGCAACCTTATCATATGCCTCACCAGCAGCATCATCACGTGTTCTACCTAGTATTTCATACTTCCCATAATCTTTTGCATATACCAGATGCGTATGTCCGCCAGAAACTATAAGACACACAAACGGCGGGTTTAAATCCTTATGTGCAATATAATTTGCACATATATGTCCCTCAATATGATTGACGGGTATAAGCGGTTTATCCAGTGCAAATGAAAGTGCCTTAGCCGTTGATACGCCGACTAATAAAGCTCCTACAAGCCCTGGCCCATATGTAACCGCTATGGCATCTATATCATCAAAAGAACAGTTCGCTTTTTCAAGTGTAGCATCCATAACCTGACTAATTTTATCTACATGATTTCGTGAGGCAACTTCTGGTACTACACCACCAAATTGTTTGTGTATTTCAATCTGTGAATAAAGCTCGTTTGATAAAACCTCTCTGCCATTAGATACAATCGCTACGGCAGTTTCATCACAACTGGTTTCTATCCCAAGTATTTTTATATCCTTTTCCATAATATTAACGCATCCTCATTCGGACTATCATAATAATTTTTTCTAAGCCCCTCAATTTTAAATCCCATAGATTTATACATCTGTTGTGCAATATAATTGCTCTTTCTTACCTCTAATGTTACAGAATTTACATCTTCATTTATCATATCCTGTATCATTCCGCTAACTAGGCGTCTGCCAAATCCCATATTCCTATATTGAGTACAAATAGCAATATTAGTTATATGAGCTTCCCCCACTATAAGCCAACATCCGCCATAGCCGATAACTTTATCGTCTAATTTAATGACCCAATATCGTGCAAGTTTATTTTGATTGATTTCCTGCACAAATGAACACTTACTCCATGGCGATGTAAAACTTTGCATCTCAATTTCATAAACTGCATCTACATCATCAGTTGTCATTTTTTTTACAATAGATTTGCGAAAATCTACACTCATATATGATTCCTTAATTATTAAAATTCTAAAGATTAATATTTAATCAAGTTTATTTCAGCTTCAGAAAGGCGTAGATAATTTGCCTTAATAGTATCATATCTCTTATACTCTGATTTATCCTTATAAAGTGCTGCCATAGCAATTGCACTGGCTTTTGGCATAATTAAATTGCAAGGTGCAAAAACTGCCCTATCTCCTAGACTTTCTATAATTTGACTAGAAAATTTAACTGCAGCATCTCCCATAAAAAGAATTTTATTATTTGACAATTCGTCATTAAATATTTTTTCAGAATCTTTATTCAAAGTATTGGTAAAATAATTTTCTAAATTTCCATCTATATTTTTATTAATATTTATATTTTGTTCAATATTTTCTTTAGATATTAAGCCAGAATTTTCTTCAAAATTTTTCTTAGAATTTAGAACAAAACTTTCTTCGATATTGTTCTCAAAAAATCTATCTTTTTCAATAATTTCTAGCAAATCAGCTATTAAAATACAACTTTCATCATAAATGGATTTAACTTTTTCATCAGAATATTTATAAACGCCTGCATAAACTTGCGTTCTTCTGGCATCAAACATCGGACATAAAAATCCATCAAAATTGTTAAAAGAATAACACATACCCTCTAAGGACGACACTGGAAAAATTGGAATATTAAAAGGTTGAGCCAAAGCCTTAGCAACAGATATGCCAATTCTAATGCCTGTAAATGAGCCTGGACCAACTGCCACGGCTATAAGATTTACATCTTTCACTTTCCATTCAACGCTATTCATTAAATTTTGCAAAATAGGCATTAATTTCTGAGAATGTGTCTTATGGTGATTTATACACGTTTCAGCAATCATAACTCTATCGTCAAATAGAGCAACCGATGCTGTTTGGGTGCTAGTATCTAAAGCCAAAACTTTCAAATAAATCCCCCCATCTATCCTTTAAATCGTCGGATAAACAAATTAATAATAAACGAGATTTGCCACCGTCCATCACGGAGATATGTACTCTAATCGCATCTTTTGGAATGGAATTTTCTATCTTACTCGCCCATTCAATTACGCAAACTCCATCGCCATAAATATATTCATCAAATCCCAATTCAAATAATTCATCTTCATCGCCAAGCCTATAAACGTCCATATGATACAGGGGAATTTGACCGCTATATTCACAGATAATAGTATAACTTGGGCTTGTTACATATTCTAAAATCCCCATTCCCTCAGCAATGGATTGAGTCATAGTAGTCTTTCCAGCTCCTAAATCACCATCTAGGCATATAATATCTCCAGAAATCAACTTACTTCCCCATAGTTTTGCAAAATCAGTCATAGTTTGAAGATTCATATTCTCTTTTTTGTATATATATGTATTTTTATTCATTTGTTTATTTTTATTCATTCGCACAATTTTATTTTCTTGAATTTTACTTTTTTCCAGTATATATTTATTCATTTGTAACATAAGCTTTCCCAAATAATATTATTCACAATTTATAATTTCTTATAAATAATTAATTTAAACAATCTTATATGAATCCCGTATGCTTGCACATATGCTTGATAACAATTTTACTTGATAATTCCCCTCAAATAATCTAAGAAATTATCTTTTAAGTCCTCTCGTCTAAGCGTTTCTTCCACAGTTGCCTTTAAAAATCCTAACTTATTGCCAACATCATATCTAATGCCTTCAAAATTATATGCATAAATTTCATCTTCTTTAGCTAGAACTTTAAGAGCATCTGTAAGCTGAATCTCCCCACCTACTCCCGCCTCAGTTTCAGCCAATATATCAAATATTTCTGGTACAATAATATATCGTCCTAATATAGCAACATTAGATGGTGCAATATCTTTATCGGGTTTTTCAACCAAGTCATGTACTTTATAAGCTTTTTTATGCGATTGTAGACTATCCCAGCTCTTATAATCATCATTACCAAAATCAACTATGCCAAACTTACTCAC
>PDWI01002689.1_pt1 | contig 26338 bp, 21 predicted proteins | sample 1430891 | NCBI WGS metagenome assembly PDWI01 (sample SAMN01162508, study PRJNA174530) | Oral metagenome, whole genome shotgun sequencing project. | biome: Marine environment; feature: Marine mammal; material: Swab sample of the gingival sulcus; isolation source: swab sample of gingival sulcus...
TGCATAAGTACAATAAAAAGTCAATTAATGTATTGGTTTGAGTCACAAGCTAGTTTTATCAAGGCTTTAGTGGGTGACTTTTACTGGGAAAGTTAAGTAATTAATTGTACTCTAATCACAATTAGAACTACACATTAATATTCCACACCTTGAAACACAATACAGATTAACACAAATGCTTAGATTCCTACGTCGCTGCTCTCCTCTGAATGACATATAAGGTATGCTTCGTAAGAAGATCATTTGTAATAATCTGTAGTGTTTCATAGGTTCTGAATGACGATGCGCTGTTTTGAATAAGATTACTATCTATTATACCCCTTATTACCTTGATTTACAAACTATTCAAATAGCCTACTTTTACTTTAATTTAAACACAAAATAATTTTTCCACTGATGAAATCTTATACTTATCAAAATACTCGGAATTTCTTTTTTAATATTATTGAAAATTGATGAAAAAACTGTTACAATACCATAAATGTTTGTACACATCAATGACTGAATTATTTATAAGGAGGGGAAAATGAAGAAAAATTTAGTTGTGCAAATAATAATTGCATTTATTGTTGGTTTAGCGGTAGGTATAGGTCTCTGGCTATCAGGAATGAACATTGATACCTATGTAAAATACGTATCACCTTTTGGTAGTGTTCTTGTATCTATGCTTAAAATGATTGTTATACCAGTTATCTTTTTATCACTTATTGCAGGTGCAGCATCACTACCTACAAGTAAGTTTGGTAAAATTGGTGTAAAAGTTATCGGCTGGTATTTTTTAACTTCACTACTTGCTGCTGTAGTTGGCTCTATCTTAGCAGTAACATTCAACCCTGGTGGTTCATCATCAAAAGATGCTTGGGCAGCACTTGCTAACTCTGGTGACGTAGCTGAAGTTAGTGCAGATGCTGGTGGTTCACTAATTGATGTACTACTAGGCATGTTCAAAAACCCATTTGCTGCTCTAGCTAATGGCGACTTCCTAGCAATCATTGTATTTGCAATTGGTTTTGGTCTAGCACTTAAAATCGTTCACGATACTTCAGAAGGAAGAATGAGAGAAGACATCGACATGCTACTAAGACTTGTAGATGCTGCAAAAGAAGCTATCTTCAAAATCGTTGACTGGATACTAGCTTACTCACCAATTGGTGTATTTGCTCTTACATCTGTTAACTTTGCTCAATACGGTTCAAGTCTATTTGGACCATATGTCATGCTAACACTTGGTGTTGTCCTTGGTGTACTTTCAATGATGTTCATCGTATACCCTGTCATGATGGCTATTGCTATCAAAAAGAATCCTTTTACATTCTTAAAAGCTATCAATGAAGCAATGCTAACTGCCTTTGTTACAAGGTCAAGTGCTGCTACACTTCCTGTATCACTAACAATTGCAGAAGATGAACTCAAAATCAACAAGAGCTTATCATCATTTGCACTACCACTTGGTGCTACTATAAACATGGACGGTGTTTGTGTTCACTTACCAATGTTTGCTGTTCTAGCATCTAATATGTTTGGTCTAAACCTAACATTTGGTGCACTTACAATACTTGTTATTACTACTGTTCTAGCTTCTGTTGGAGCAGGTGGAGTGCCTGGTGGATCACTCATGCTACTATTCATCATTCTACAAAACATGGGTCTTGCTCCAGAGCAGATTGCTATTATCGTAGGTCTTGCTCTAGGTATCAACCCAATCCTAGATATGTTTGAAACAATGAACAACGTTACAGGCGACTTAGTTTGTACTTATACAGTAGCTGAAATGACTGATATGATTGGTGAAGAACAACAGGCATAGTTCTAAGTCAAATTAGACATTTCTAAATAATTAAAACCTCCTAAATGAGATAACTTTTTCTCACTTAGGAGGTTTTTTAATGCCAATTTGACAAACGCTTAGATTCCTACGTCGCTGTTAGGCTTCGAAGCAAGTCATGCCCCACGAGCGATAAATCGCTCGAAGGTTCGCGCTGCCGCGCCAAATGGCTACAATTCTTGAATTAGTAACTTACGAGCAAGCTCGACATTTCTAATACATAATTGTAGCCGCTTTCCACTTGGCGTTCGAAAATGACATTTAAGGTTAGCTTTGTAAGAACAGCGTTTGTACTAATCGGAGCGCCTCATAGCTTCTAATACTAATATCAGTTAAAACTGCACATTGTCATTCAGAGCTTATGAAACACTAGTAATTATTACAAGCTTTAAGACTCCACAGCATTACTTTAGGTGTCGAGCTCCCCTCACTTCGCTTCGCTTTATTCGGTCGACCGCGTCGCGTCCAATACCTATAATTTTGTAAATATATTTATACAAGCAAGCTTGATGTAATATTTACTAATTATAGATGCTCGACACTTGGGTTTCGAAAGATGACAAAGCATGTTAATTTCTATAGTGTTTCAAAGCGTGGAATCTTAATGTGCAGTTTAATTTAAGATTAGTATAAATCACAAACAGAAGGTTTAACTTCAGATAAGTATTCAACTTCTACTTCACATCACTTGTATTTACATCCTTATCTGTAAACCTAAGCACTGCAATATTCACTAGTGTATCTTCACCATCTCTAGACTTATTGTCTTTTACGATAATGCTATCACTACTTTTACTAATGCTATACTCCTCTGATTTACCTGTAAACTGAACGACATTGTTTCCAGCCTTGCCATCTATCTTGTTGTTTCCACTATTACCTATCAGAATATTATCTAAGTCATTTCCCTCAAGGTTTGAATTTTTATCACCTGTAAGCCTTACATTTTGTAGATACTGAGACTTATAAGTGTATGGTGATTTCTCATCGAAACTCATCTTAAATGTTCCTTCAAACTCAGGTGCAATTCTCTCCATGTACGTTAAGTTTTCACCTAAAAAACTGGTAATGATATCATAAGCTGCTCTGTCTTTTTCTTTGACACCTGCTCTGTTCTTAGGGACATACATACCCCACATACCCTTATCACTCTCTGTATACGCTTCCCACAGTCCATAATATGAGTCAATACCTGAAACAATATACTCCTGCTCTAAGCTACCTTCTCTTGCTAGTTCTTTCATCCAATCTCCTGAGCCTAGACCCCAAAGACCTTTCTTACTCCAATCCGATTTACTCTTAGGAAGTACTGAGTCTAAACCAGCTTTGATTTTCTTTGATAGTTCAGGCATTGCCGCTGGATTTTGAGTAGTTCCTATACCATAGTCATGAACCATGTGGAAGATTTCCTCATAGGATGCATCTCTGTGTCCATAATCACTATTTTGATACCACTTACCACCAGCATAAGGTGTCTCCATTTGATATAGTGGTTGCCCCATAAGCGCCTCATCAGGTGTACCACCATCACCATCAGCACCATTGGGAATTACTAAAATCGCCTGTCTATCAGCCATTGAATTTGCTATCGAGGTCTTCTTGTAGTCCTTTGTATCACTTAGATAAAATGACAGTACATTATACGCCTTTAACATCTGCTCATCTAAGACCTTATCAGCTGCCATAATCCTTATAGGCTTTCCATTTGGTGCTACATAGTCTATGTATTTAGTGTAGTATTTCTTGTTGACTGAGCTCAGTTTTGAATTATCCCTTACTATGTCATTTACATCTACATACTTTACATAATTTTTATTTTCAAATGTCTCTTTTTCAACTTTTATTGTTTCAGTTTCTTTTACTTCGTTTGAATCTGTATCACTTGAACTACTATTATTACAAGCAGTGAAACCAAATAGTATAATTCCAGCTAGTAAAATACTAATTAACTTTTTCATATTCTTCCTCCCATGAATTTAATACTTTCTGTCCTTATATTAATTATATCCAAAATGTGATATAAAAATCACCTTAAAAGTGTCACAAATTATTAAATACACTTAATAAAAGTAAAAAAGACTATCACATTAAGTCTATACCTTAATATGATAGCCTTTCTTACTTTGTATACTTATCTCGAATTAAAGCTTCTATCTGTCATTCAGAGCCTTCTAAAACACTACAGAATAATGCAAATACATTTTTCTTCCGCAGCTAACCCCAGATGTCATTCAGAGAAGCATAGCGACGTAGGAATCTAAGTATTTGCATTATTATAATCAATTCTTCCACACGCTAGATCCCTACGTCGATCCTGCGGCTCTCCTCTGGATGACAGAGCGTAGGTTTCAAAAACTCTAAGCGACAAAATTTGTTGTATTGTATAGTGTTTCAAGGCGCAGAATCTTAGATAGAAGGTTTAAATCAGAATTAGCATTATATAATATTCTAATAGATAAACTCAGAAACTTCACTCTGAAGGTCACTGGCAATTTCAGCCAGATTTCTACTTGAGTCTAATATGCCATTAATTGAGTTTGTCTGCGCTTCTACATTAGCACTAACTTCTTGGGTAATTGCTGCATTATCTGTGGCAATAGAAGATAGGTGTTCTATTACGCTGTTAATCTGAACATTCTTTTCATCAATTGACTTAGAATTCTCTTGAATTCTCTCAACAATAATTTTGCTCTTTTCTACAGCTTCCTCTATCTCATTAAACTTCTCTCTAGTAACCTTATTTTGAATATCTGAATTGTGTACAATTTCAGAAGCTTTTTGCATCCTTGAAACGGCAATTTGAGACTTTTCTTTTAAACCATCTATGACTACTCTAATTTCTTCCGTAAATCTAGTAGAATCTTCAGCAAGTTTTCTAATTTCTTCTGCAACTACAGCAAATCCTCTACCTGCTTCACCAGCTCTAGCTGCTTCAATTGCCGCATTAAGAGCAAGAAGATTTGTCTGGTCAGCAATGGATTGTATCATTTCAGAAGCCTTTGAAATGTTCTCAGCACTTTCATTTGTCTCATGTATAATCTGATTGATATATTCCGCTTCTTCTTTGTTTTCTTCACTTAGTTTACGTAAATCATCTAAAGCAGTCTTTCCTTCATCAGTTTTGACATCAATACCCTCTGTAGCAGTTTTTAATTCAGATAATATATCTAGCATTTCCTTTAATAAAGCAGAACTCTCTTCAACGCTACGAGCAACTTCTGTCGTATCTTCTGCCTGTCCCATAGAACTTCTAGATATGTTTTCAACAGACTTTGACACCTCTCTTGCCGTTTCTGTTGTACTCTTCGCAGTCTCTGTCAATTCCTTTGCTGTATCCGCTGTCTTACTTGCATAGGAAGAAATATTATTAATCATCGAGGTTAAATTATCCACCATTATATTGATATGATGACCTATTTGACCAATTTCATCTTGATTTTTTATTTCTACTTTATTGGTAAAATCACCCTTTGATATGTGACCTAACGTACTTAATAGTGGTTTTACTGAACTTAGTGAACGCCTAACTATAAATAGTGTAATCAAAAGTGCTATAATAAGCTGAATAATATTGATAACTGCTGACTTTATTAAAATCCTGTTCTTAAGTTCTACAATCTCTGCCCTACTAGAGGAATACTTGATAAATCCAACAACTTTTTCAGCATAATCATATAGTGGCACACAGTCTATGCGGTAATTATTATCCTCAGAGTAAATGCTAATACTATGACCTTTTTTTAGTCTCTCAATTTCCCCTTTTGAAATAGCATTGGTATCTTCTTTTTCTGTAGTAGAAGCTATAGGCGATAGTTCACCATCATTAAAGGCATACAAATAGTAAGTACCCTTGTATTTTTCATTTAGCGATTCTAAAAACTCCTTGCCAAACGACTTTCCAAATTCAACAGTTCCAAGGTGTTTCCCCTTATACGATACGGGTAAGACAACACGCATACCATAACCAGCTACCCCTTTTTCAAGTCCAACAATTTCTGATTTAGTCTTATTTGCCTCATTGACAGTAAATCGGAAGTTCTTTAAACTATCCCCATATTTTTTTGGCTTATGAAGCCTTAAAAACGAAGTGGAATCAGGTAAGTGAAACTGAAACTGCTTGATTTCTGACTTTATGCTTGCATAGTCATCTTTCAAGAGTTTTAATAAGCCATCCCTATCTCTCTCATAAAATAATTTTTGAACCTGAGGATTATTTGCATAAGGTGTAAGCGCCAATTGTGTTCCTGATATGACATCTTCAATTTTGGTATAAATAACCTTTTCAATGTCACTTGACTCTTTTTTCTCAAATTCACTTAAAATATCATATTGTAAATATGCATTAAATAACGAAATACTTATTAATATTAACGCTAACCAAATTAAAATTTTACTGCCAATCGATTTCATGTAAACTCCTTTAACTGTCATCACTACAATATACTTATCTAGCTACACAAAATATCGGAAGAAATGTAAAAATGTTTAAAAAATTCCCTCAAAAGTCCTATATTTCAACGTCTTTAGAGGATGGGTTTTACTAAAATCGAACTCACACCTTGACACATTCTTGTTCTAATTTAATATTATTATTAAGCATGTACTGAAATACATCTTCAAACTCACTACCAAGCATGGCTTTCAAACTTTTCTTATCATTTTCAGTAAGTGGCTTGCCATATTCTCTATACTCTTTTAATATATCAACACCCATCTTAAAAGGAAGAAAAGGAACTCCTGTATGTTCCCTTAGATGCTTAAGTATTCTGTAACCACCTACATCAATATCGCCAAAATGATAATAGCTAACTGACTTATTCTCCTCATAAATCTTCTTTATCATATTTCCCCTTGCGCTATTGTGAAAGCCTCCCAGATAAATCACAAAAAATCCCTGTTGATTAAAAGTGTGAAAACTTGTCAAATTCTCCACTGTGATAACAGTACTACCCATTACTTGTATGCTATCAATATCATCAAGAAGAGCACTACTAAGGGCAATATCACCATCTAAAACTGATAAATCAATCTCTTGCCCAGCTACTGTTACAATGCCATCTCCCTTTAAATTGACATAAGAAGGTGTCTTTACTAAATTGAAGCTTGGTAGTATCACATCTCTACTCGTAAATTCACCATATTCATAAAGTAGAGTTTCTACGCTCTGTTTAATAGCATTTAATCTCTTTGAATCTTTAAAAACACTTATCGAAAACTCTCTCTCAAAGACTTCATCCTCTAATTTTGCCATCTCTACTATACAGGTAAACAGTTCTTCTAATTTGTTTATATCACCACTAAAATGCTTGACTTTTTTATTCTCTTTTATTCGCTGAAGCTGGTCTTTTATATACAAATCAAGCAGGTCATTTCTGCCATGGTACTTGTCAAATAAAGTCAAGAGTTTTACATTTCTATCACCTTTTTTCTCTCGGTTTAAGTATTGATATACTTCCTCTAATTTTTCCAAATTCAAATACACAAGGTCAACTTCATACTTGTTCTTATCAACCTTACTGATATACCCCAACCTACAGAGATAGTCTATTGCATCATTTATCTTCATAGCACCATCGTAATTATCAGCATCTTCATATCGTGGAAACATCTTGGATATTCTCACTTTAAAACGCTGATTCACCTTACTATCACCAGTAAAGGTCTTGCTTTCTTCATACTTTGTAATTAGAAGATTTAATATTTTTTTTTCTATTTTCCCCATACTACCCCTCTACAAGAAATCATACGTTTCAACAACAGCATGCGTCCCCTTTCTAATCGGGAGAAGAACAGTATCTACTTTTTGCCCTATCACTTCCATTTTTTCAGGAGGTGTTGCTAGAATAATCTGAAAATCTTGACTCAAAAAGAAATCCATCATAGCGCTTATTCTATCCTCATCCATTTGATTAAATGCCTCATCCATTAAAATAATTCGTATCGAATCATCTAACCTATAAAGCCCTGCAAAAGAAGCTGCAATAGCGACATAATAAGGCGTCTGTGTTTCACCACCACTCTTATCACCATAGGTCTTTGAAAACTTCTGCACCTTGCCGTTTTTCTTGATAATTTCAATGTCATAATCAAGATAAGACCTGTAGTCTGTGTACTCTTTTAATACCTTGTCGCCATCTTCATTGGCAAGGAGTTTATCAAATAAGTCCCTCATCTCTTCATCATACTCTTCCTCAAATGTACTAGAAAATAGATTTATCCCCTCAATGTTTTTATCAGACATAATCATCTTATATAAATTTGCCTTGTTTTTGTTTTCAGCAATCTTAAATCGATAACTATCGTCTCCATAGTACACACCATCTAACGCTTTGTTCAACTGCTTAAATGAATTTTTGGCAGACTCTATGTTTTCCTTTAACTTCGCTAAAAAGCTTTCTTTTAACTCAGTTTCACAGTTTTCCATTGCCTTTTTCAACTTTTGTTCATACTTGACAATTTCAGACTTTTCTAGCTTGTAGTGCTCCTCTCTATAATGATTGATATCCTCCCTGCTTGTTCCTGTAGGATAGCCCAGTTGATGTTTACTGACAAATGCTGCTTGAAAACTCATCAGCTTATTTGCAGCTTCCTCTTTCGCCTTCTCTTCTTTTGCTCTCTGCGGCTCATAATTTTTCACCATTTCAGCATAGGTTCTCTTTTGTCTAATAGCATCATACTTTTTAAGAGCTGCTTTTTTGATGTCATTTTTGCCTTCTACCTTAGCTTCTAATTCTTCTTTTTTCTCCTTTAATATGAGCTGTTTCTGGATAATGCTCTCTTCAATGTCCTTTATATCTCGCTCAAGGTTTATAATACTGCGACCAATCTCATCATTTTCGACTTTGACAGAAAGCTTTACCTTTTTATATTCCTCAAGTTTTAATTGAAGTTCCATAATAGTAGGATCATTCTTTACTTTTTTAAGCTCTGCTTTCACATCACTAAGCTCATTTTCAAGATTGATAAGCCTATTAGAAATACTGAGATTATCCTCAATATATGAAAAACTTACATCCTTTAACTTCTCTTTGACTCCACTTACTGCTACTAGCTCTTCCCTTAAACGCTCTAGCTTCGACTGTAATTCATTATACTCTAACTCTTTTAGTTCAAGCTGCTTCTTATAGGCATCAACACCAATATAAGGTGTCTTGTACACATCACTAGGTATTTTCCTAACAGCAAAATTCTTATACAACATGCACTCTTTTGTAATAGAAATCTTATGATTTTTTAGTTCATCTACAGAATCTGCTTTATATACTCTGCCAAGCAAAAAATTTGCATAAGAGGCTGCATAGTCACTACTACTACTAACCAAATAAGCTAGTGTATCAACATGTGCCCTTGTGCCAATTTTAAGCTTTCCAGTATTGACTAGTCCCACCTTCTCCACTTCATTTCTATGTGCGTTATAAGCATGAAGGGCAACATCATAATACCTTGGCTCTACGATGAGGTAAAATCGCTGATTAGACAGATATCCCTCTATGGCATTCTGCCAGCTAGCATCACTGATTTCTAATAAATCCGAAAAGATTCTAACATCAGATGTAATGCCCCTTTTATCAAATTCACGCTCTATGATGGTCTTTAATTTTATCGTATTTTTTGGATAGATAAGCTTTTTATCTTTTAGCTCCTGTATTTCTTTTTCTACCTGAAGTTTTGTTTCTTCTACTTTACTTATACTGCTCTTTAACGCATAATATCTCTCGTCGTAATGCCCAGCCTTTTCTTCTAATTGAAGCTTAATATCTGCAAAAATAGCAGCCTTTTTCTCCTCTGTACCAAGTAAATCAGCCTTCACATCCTCCACTGATATGCTAAAGTTCTCTACTTTTTTTATCTCTCTTATCGCTTCTATGAGCTTGTCAATTTCCCTTTTATACCTTGTGTTTAGTCTTGTCAGGTCTCTAATTTTATCTCGTAGTTCGTCCACTCTCTTCTCAAGCTCTCTTTGGTGAATATAAGAGTCATTACTCATGATGCTAAGTTCTAAATCACGGACATTTTTCTCAGCTCTTTCAAGTTTTTTATCAGAATCTACCTTTTCATTTGTTTTAAGCTCATAGCTTATCCTTTTCTCTTCTAAGTTCTTGTTGTAATACTTCAATTTTTCTTCTATATCTGAAACCCCTGCATATAGAATAAATATCTTACTCACTTCTAAGGCATTTTCTTTATTCAAATAGTTTTCATACTCTTTTAAGATGAAATCTAGTTCACGGATTCGCTGCTTTGTTGTCTCCATGACCACTTCAAGCTCTTTTAGTCTATTGATGTTGTTTTTTAGTCTTGATACTTCGACATTCTTCTCATCTAATATAAAACTATTGATAAAAGCCTTGACCTTATCCATTGGCTTAAAGGCAAGAGACTTTTGTATCATCGTAAAAAATCTATCGTCAAGCTTTCCAAGTCTTCTACCAAATCTGTCCTTTGCCTCACTAGGTCTCAATATGAAACTTACTTTTTTATGTTTACATCTTAACTCACTGTGTACGCTAGGTCTATGTCCTGTCATAAAACTTATATCATCAAGACTAGTTTCTAATATAAACCATTTTACAGTTGGCGTCTTGTATTCATCAGGGGACTCAATATAGGCACCTAGGGTAAAGTATTTACCCCCTTTTTCTTCATAAAACTCTAAGGCTACATAGCTAATAACTGCCCCTTTTCGAGTAAACACAGCATCATCATCACCTGTCTTACCTCTAACATAGCCTGTAAGGTTTCTCTTTCCCTTTTCATTTGCTGCAATGTTAAACTTCTTTGTATTGACAGTGAGAACAAGTGACAGAGCATCCAAAATTGTAGACTTCCCAGAAGTGTTTTTGCCAGAAATAAGGCAAGAACCAGCTATTTCAATTGTTTCATTGTCAAAGAAATGCCAGTTTATCAGTTTAATCCTCGTCAGTTTCTTCATCACTACTTCCTTCCGTATCATATTCATACTGTTTTAGACTACTCTCCAAATCGTCATGCAACTTATCTATACTAGCTATTTCTAAAGCAAAAAATATTGATGGATAGATTATAATCCTACAGTCTGGACTTGTGACTTCACTATCTAATGTCGCTATCAAGTTATACTTTTTAAAAAGACTGATAGCCTTTCTAAGCGCTGTTTTATCAATATTGTTTTTCCCCTTTAGATTTAAAACACTGTACTTATCCTGAAGTTCACTTACCAAGATTACCGCTTCATCATTTAGTGAGATTTCAGATTTCTTTTCTAAGTACATCAGTCGAATCAGTATCAAGAGTATACTCTGAATCTTGTTTAATCTGAGTCTACCTGTGCCAAATAAATTTCTAAGTCCAATAACACCATTTACTTCATCAAGGAGCATTTCATATCCCAATAGTTCAAACTGCTCTTCAAAATATTCTCTGTTTTGGAGAATAAATATATAGTCATCCCTGAGACTAGGCTTTCTCTTTAATATAAAACACTCGTTTAATAGCCTGTTAGCACATTTTTTGTACTTTTCCCTATCAATATTTTCAAGATTAAAATATGACATATCACTTACCTCTTACTATCTCAAAATCATTAAAACGAAAGCCATTTACAACTACTCTGTTGTCCTTTTTTTTCACATGATAGACGGTATTATCATACTCTCCATATAAGTATATAAAAACGATTCTAATAAAATCTCTTTTATCATCAAGAGCCAGCGTTGATGCCAAAACTCGACTTTGTTCGCCTAGTACTTCTTCGACAAACTTACAGACATTTTTCTTTGAATACCTATTGTCAAGCGCCTCTTTCATCCGTCTTTTTTCCTCATAAATAAAATCCTCATCAATGCCATTATCCTCTATGATATCCTGTACTAGTCCAAGCTCTTTTCTAATATAGGGAGGGCGGACTGAGTTCTCATCTAAACTACTCTGAGGAAATAAAGTAAATATATTCATCAACATATCACTAGCAGGCTCATTTAGGCTCTCACCACTACTATTAAACTCTCTTGCAAGCATGTCTAGTATTTTTTTGAGTTTGTCCTCCAAGCTATCAGAATTTATTAGGAGAAACTTAGCCCTAGAAACTGCACTATTTACATATTTTGTGTGTTTTCTCTCTATTTCATCAACAATATCATCATACTGCTTAAATGCTGAAATGATGGCGTAAATCTTCTCTATTAATGCCTCCACTGCCTCATCTCTATCACTGACATTTTCAATTGTCATATATCCATTAAGACTTGCTTCAAATATGTCCCTATCCTCAAGAATAGTCCTCAGTTTTTCCAGTATACTTGTCCTAAAAATCGAAATGTTGTCACTGGTCTTTATCCTGTGATACGCCTTAGACCAGACATCTGTATGATAATTAAAAAAGTCTTCGATTATCTCAGCAGGCGTCTTATCCCTTGTAATATTATCAATTCTCTTTTTGATTGTTGTATTTAATTTTTTTAGACCAATTATCAAATCCTCTGTATTGTTAAACACACTGATGATGACAAATTCATAAGGGTTCTTATAAGCTTCTTTGCTGTTCAATGTATTGTAGATGGTTGATATAATGCTCTGATACTCCATTTCTTCACCACTGACAATATCCATGAAAGCCTCAATAAGTGTTGCAGAGTGTTCAAAAAGACTGATATTAATTGTATAATCACTGTACTGCTCTTGCTCTATCCAACCACAGCTAATAAGCTCCCTTATTACGCCATTTGCCTTTTCTCTAGGGTCAATCAAGCTAGTCCCTTCTTCTTCAAATTCTATCTCATCACTATATTTTTCTTCAAAGTAATAAATCAGTTTTTCCACAATAATCTCTTTGTCAGAAGAAAATGAAAACTCTGATTTACAGGTACTATAAATAATCTCTAGTACATCAACATAGATTTTTTTGTACTTACTATTTAGCGGTTTAAACATTTTCGGTGAAACAACTTCAAATAAATTCATATTATCCCCTTCTACATCAAGTAGTACTTTGTCCCACGACCTGAACCTTCTTTAGCCACATAATTTTTCTCTAGTAGGCTGTTTAATAACCTTACTACCTTTGATTTATTAAAGCCAGTATTTTCTGCTAGTTCACTACTAGCTAAATAAATACCCGACGAAAGTGCATCTACTATAGCTTTTTCATCTAGTGATAATCTCACCTTTGCATTTATTGTTGGAAGTGTTGTCATAATTACATTGTCTGAAACCTTAAAAACAGGCTTTCTGTCAATGTCTCGATAGGAGTCCTTAATCCTTCTTATACCTGTACCAAAACTCTCTATTATATCTAGTCTAAAAAACACGTTGGCAATAATCGGATTTCTAAGATTAGATATATAACCATCAAGATACTCTTTTTCTTTAAGACCTATAGGAAGCCCTCCTACGGAATATACTTCTATCCTATCAGGATGCATTGCTATTCTTATGTGAGCGCCTATATCCCAAGTCCTGTGCACTAATGCATTGGCAACAGTTTCCCGAAAAGACTCTATTGGAATTAAATATTCTTCCCTTCTTCTCATCCCTTCAATCTTCTCTAATCGGTAAAACGTATTAAATACTTCTTCAACCCTATCAAACTGTTCTAAAATTGAAATTCCTGATATCGTCTCTCTATAGAGAATTTCATTCAAACTATTTCCAAATCTAGCAATATCAATACCTGAAAAATTATTTTTATCAGCTAATAGAAGTCCTGCATTATTATATGTTTTGTTAGCGTCCATTAGACCAAGAGTTCTCAATATATCATCATCAGGATTTACAATATTCATCTTGCTTTTTAATGAATCAAATAAATAATTAAAACTTAAATCACTCTCATCTACCTTTAATTCCTCAAACGATATCTTACTACCTATCATTACCAAACGTCTAAGTTCTAGCTGGTCAATCTCCACAGTAGAAGTGTCATTTCTCTTATACGCCTTTCCCTTGTATAGATAAGGTTTATGAATCCCTTCACTTACAATTAGCGAAACCGTTTTATTCACCCTATTTATTCGAAAAGAAAAGTCTGGTTTTGGATCTATTAGGTCATTAATTTTATTCTCAATGGATAAACAAATATCATCAGGATTTGACAATTCCTTTACAGCGCCATCATCTTTTATCCCAAATATAATTTCACCTTCTCCATAATTTGCAAAAGCTGAAACTGTTTTTAAAAATGTATTGGTAATACCCTCTTTAAATTCTAAATATTTTCCTTCTTTCATGTTTTTCACCTCATATCAATTGTACCAAAAAAGAAACGCAAATGCAACGTAAAAATTTACGTTGCATTTGCGTTTGGAACGAAAACAAAATATATAGTTTGTCACAGCCTAGCTAATCTCGATTAACTTCTCTCGATTAGCTTCTTCATAATAACCACTTCCCTCTTTACCCAAGCATTCATATCTGGCTTATTATCAGCTAATACTTTCAAATTTGCCTCTAGCGCTTCTTCCAAAGTTACAAATGCCACTTTGATATCTAAAGACTTTTCACTGTCCGTCAAATCTACATCAAAGCAAACACTGTAATCAAGTTCACAAGGATAATAATTCTGCTCTATCGTAAAAATTGCATTATCATCGTATATATCCACTCTTTTTTCAATCACATGTACCAATGCATCGCCAATCTCACGAACTCGATAGCCAGTCTCTTCTAAAACTTCTCTCTTTAGAGCGTCCAGATAAGATTCACCAGCTTCGAGACCACCACCTGCAAACTTATAATCCCCTTTGTTGGTTCTCATAAATAAGTATTTGCCATCTTTGACAACTACAGCCTTTGCAGCCTTTCGAACTGTTTTTTCTACTCTGCCCTTTAATTTATCTTCATTTTCAATAAATTCTACTTCTATCATTTTATCCCTATTTCCCTTTCTTACAGATGTCTGAACTATCTTCCAAAAATGGTGCATACATCATAATCACATTTCTTTATCTAATCAATCTTAACCCATTCAAAAGCACTATGCCTTTCTGTATTTTTCTTCACATCTAAACGCAACAAAACCATACATTCATATGCCTATACTTAAATACTCTAGCATTTTTTTCTTATCATATTCTCGACAATTTATAATATTTTTTAAATTGTGCAAGTTACCAGCAAGTTAAAATAATCAATATTTAGTTGTTAGATTCTAATAAAATAGAATATATAGTATTTTTTTAAATAATATCTCATTTTCCTGCAAGTTACCAGCAAGTTAGATTTATGCCCAATATGGTATATATTTTGTGTGTTTAGGAGCTGTATCTTCAAGTTTCTTAATATAACCTTTATGACAAGCTTGTTTTATTAATCTTGAAATACTTGCAGAAGATTTTTCATTGAGTCCAAATCGTTCTCTTAACGAGCTATTCGTTAAATACTCACCTTGTATATGTTTAATACAAGCATGCATATAACAAGCCCATATTTTATCCTGAGTTTCTAGATCACGAAAATCGATTTTTGAAAACAACGTAACTTTTGTGTTTTCATTATAAATATCAATGTGAGGTGCTGGCTTATGTTGATTTTCACAAGATAAAATAATTTTATCCCAACCTGTACCAAGTTCCTCGCACATTTTTAATCTTCTCATTAAGGATGCTAATTTTTCATTTCTAGATTTAGGCGGATTATCAATAATCCTTGCAATATCAATAAGAGGAGTTCCAGGATTAGTAATTTCAATTCTATTAGAAAAAATTTCTATTGTAATCCCTGTTCCTGAAATTGAAAAATTCTGATGTATTAGAGCATTGGCAACAACCTCCCTTAAAGCAATCGGTGGATAAGCTAAAACCTTATCCCTCAAACCTTTATTTATTGGTTCTTCTGAAGGTAATAAAGCTTCAATATAATCTAATAAGTTTACAAAACCTAAAACGTATCCTTTATTGCCTACAGCTTCCTTTAACATATCAATCCTATTTTTATCTTTGTATTGAACAACTCGGACAGCTTTTCGTTCTAACCTATCAAAGTCAGATAATTTTTTCGCAAAAAGAATAGCTCCCATATTTGTAATTGCATATAATTCATTATCATGTTTTACAATTATTTTTTCTTCCATCATATAATGTATAATTCCACCTAAATCAGTAGGTATCGGTATATCTTTAAGGTCAAAGTAAGGCATAAAATCTAACAATTTAACAACATCTTCTTTAGAAATATTTTGTTTTGCAAACTGCTCTTCAAAATTAATATTTCTTATTTTATCCCATAATTCAGCTTTTATTTGAGGGTAGTCATTCAATTTTTTAGTATAACTCCCAACTCTTATGTAATCCACTTTTTTAAAAGTTACTGTTTGATTACTTGCTTTATATATTATGAGTATAACTATATTCTTATCTTCCATAGTTATTTTTTCAAATCTAAATTCAGCATTAGATGAAAGTAAATTTCTGAGCCAACTTTCAAGTTCTTGATCTCCTTTTTTTAATGTGTGTTGATCAAATTTTGTCCCAACAATATCATGAGTTTCATCATCGATGCCCCAAATCATATAAGCACAACTTTTTTCTGCATAAGCAGCACCGTTTGCTAACGCACTAATATCTTGCCCAATCATTTCAGGATCAAAATTATTATGTTTAAACTCAAACCAATTTGATTCACTTTTATTTTCTCGTAATGCATTTACTAATAATTCTAAATTCTCCATAGTTGTCCTTTCATTTAAAAAGTGTTGATACAAACTTATATTTATCCTTATTTTATAATATATTTATGCTATTGTTTAGTTGTAACATACCTATATACTATTTACCCCTCTAGATACTACTTATCACCATCTAAACCGTCTTCCAAAAATGGTGCATACATCATAATTGCTGAATTGGAAACAAGAAGCCTTTCATCTAGTAGCTTCCCTTCTAAGTCATAAACCTCTTGATACAAGTCATTGTGCCTTGTATAGCCGCACCAGTACTCCTGCTTCATCTCATGGTTTTTCTCAACAATTTCAAATCGATATTTAGGCTCTGATGACACCTCAATAGAACCTTCTAAGTGTGTTTCACCAACTTTAATTGCTAGGCGAAACGTCATATCTGTTTCATTTTTAATCATAAGGTCAACGTGCGGATAAAAACAAGTAGCCCCACTGCCAAAAGGTTGCGTTCGATCGGAGTCTGGAAAGACGTCATAGCCATGTCTATGCCTCTCTGTCACTGTAAGTGGCGTATGAACTGCCATCCAAAATATCAAATTCGATAGCTGACAGAGTCCACCACCTACACTAGAAGTAAAACCACCATCTTTTAAAATCATACCCTCAACATAGCCCTTAGAAGCAGTAGGTCTACCAATAAGATACCAATAGCTGAAGGTTTCCCCAGGTCTTATCACTAGACCATCTAAACACTTAACCGCAATTTTCAAATTGACAATCTTATTTTCCTGCATCCACATATCAACATCTTTTAGTTTCCTACGTAAAATTGTTTTATGAGAATAATAGGTATATGGCAAGCTATCTGTGCTAAGTTCTTTGGCAAAGTTTTTACGCTGAGTAAGCCAAAGAATTTTTCGAACAAGTCCATAGTAGACCACACCTGCCTTTACTCTGTATTTTGAACGTTTTAATGGCTTTTCAACCTGTTTCATAACAATTACCTCTTTGTATCATCAGTCAATACTTATTTCTTCACTCTTTCTCCAACATAGATACCTTATTATAATACTTTTATATCTATAAATCACTCAGTTTCAGCTATTAATTACCATTCTAATATTCCCTTGCATTTATTTTGTAAATCAGTTCTTCATACACTGCCTTTGTATCTTCTGAAGTCCTAGTACTGTAAAGTAAATAGCCATCTACCGTCTTTATTTTGAGAATAGTGTCAGATGAACTATAAACGCAGACAAAGCAGTTTCCTAATCCCTTTACATTAAAATACCCTCTTCGATAGGATTCTGTACTAATTCCATTAGTTTTAAAGGTATAGTGCACATCATGTTTTTTGACTAATTCTACACTTTCAACTTCAGCTAAAGAAATACTCTTACTGTAATTAATGCTCGTCATATGCATGACTTCATTCGAAATAATTAAACTATGGTCCACAACTTCATTTCCAACAATGATATATACAGCTGAAGAATAAACAGATATAATCAAAACCACAGTAGCTATTAGTATCGCTTTGCCCATCGGCTTTGCGAGATTTATCGTAGTACCAATCCCAAACCTCTTTGGCACTGATAGTTTCTTATCCGCTTTATTATAGTAAAATATTCCATAAATCCAATTTCCAAAACTACTTTCCTCATTATAATTTACCTGTTTCACGTTTTTGTAAGCATAAATAATTAAGAGTATTGTAATGATAGATGATAAAATAGAGACAGCTACCGAAAAAATCACCGTCTTAATTACTAACGAGACAAACAGGGTATTAGCTATTACGTTAATATTGCTAATTATATACATGATATTTATAAGTGTATTTTTGACATTGAAATTGATAACAATATTTTCTTCCCTATTATCAGTATAGGATATCTGCCTCATATTTATGATATATTTTCTAGCAATCACTGAAGCTACCATCAGAAGTATATTGACTGCAAGCATTGTGATATACAAATATCGTAACGAGTATTCTATATTTCTCACATCGTTTATATAAACTATTTTAAATACTAGATAAGCGCAGCAAATAAATGGAATTATAAGGCTGTAAATCACACTTGTAAACTTGTACTCTTCTGCTTTATTAGAAAGCAATAAATCAACTTTTCTAACCTTGGATACAGATATCTTTGACATCATATCATCATCACTAGCAAGTATCTTATCAAATGTCATTGTGTACCTAATGACAATACTCCCTCCCCCAACAATAGCTACTAAGAACACCACAAAGTGCGTTAATAATACATACGAACTATTAGTATATATGAAGGACACTGCTGTAATGAAAAGTAAAGTAAACATCATAAGTTTATTTATCCTTTCATATTTTTCAATCAGAATTAGGATTTCAGGATACTCATCAATGCCAACATTTATGCCGAAATACTTATCATTTTTTCTGTCAACTGCTTGCCTTGACGTATAATAAATAGCAAAAATTATAATTGCATTTGTAACACCCATGATAAATTTTGTAAGCATATACCATCACCACCTTTCATCTATCATCTCATAAAAGTTCTTTTTATCCATACCAAGGTTTTTCGCTTTGACAATCAAGACATCAAGATCACTGCCAACATCTTGTAAAAGAATCTCCCTTATTCCACCTTTGTCAGTAACCTTCGCTCCAATCCTCCTGTCTATCTCAATAAACCCCTCTTCTTTTAATAATCTATAGGTTTTTGCCACCGTCATGTGATTGATATTGAGGTCATTTGCAAGCCTTCTAACAGAGGGCAGACTATCACTGGCATTTATCTCACCTAAAACAATAAGTCTAACAATTTCATTTCGAAGCTGAATATATATGGGTATATCAGAAGAAAAATCAATCTCTATAATCATAGTTCCTCCCTGTATAAATCCTTAACCAAAAATATACTGTATACTCTGTATTATACCAAATAATACAAAAGGTGTAAAGCAGCTTTTAAATAAAAACCCCTATTTGTCATAAATCTCTTTACAACAAATAGGGGCTACAGTGTTCAAGAACTATGACCTAATTAGGCTATAGCTCTTCTACATTGTATTTCTCAATAAACACTTCATTTGCCTTTAGAAGTCTCTCATAATAATCATTATAGGATGAGCTCATTTCCCTCATATTAAGAATAAACACATCGCGAAATCCACTGGTTGACATAAACTGTTTAAACAGTTCATTTACTCTGTTTGCCTTTGAATTCTTAAACTCATCTGACTCTCTATAATTTAGATATTCTCTTATCATCTCATCATTTTCAGATAAAAACTCCTCTATGTTGTACATCGGATTAATTCTCTTATGCATCATTTCACGCAGGTCACTATTACTTATTCCCTTTGCCGTTTCCTCGATATACTCTTCCAGCTCTTTATCCACTTCAAAAGTAGGCATATTGTCAAGAAACTCTATGATATTATTATAAGCTCTTTCTTGTTCTTTCGTCCTAATAGGTTCAGCAAGAAATTCCCCAAACTGATACCTTAATAGTTTTCCGAAATATCCTGGAAACAAAGAAACGAGTCTTTCACTTATAGATTCTCTTCTCGCCAAAATACTCAATTCTTCTTCTAGTTTCTCGTACGACAGACCATCAGATAGTTTAGACAACAGCTCCGCCCTCTTTTGACTAATTTCGAGTTCTATCTCTTTTGAAGCAATAATTTTATGAAACACCGCTTCATCACTACCTGATAGTACCTCTTTACTCTCTGATAAGCTCAATCCCAGATTTCTAAGAACCTTAATCTTTTTCAGTAGGAGCACATCTTCTTCTGAATAATCTCTGTAAGAATTTTCTAAAATCTCTGGAACAACAACGCCTTTTTCCGTGTAGTATTCAACTGCCTTTTTCGTCAATTTTGTCTTTTTAACAACTTCATTTATCAACATATCAATCACCTCCAGTTAAAGACTACACCAACCCCTAGGGTATCAGTCAAGAGAATAATTATAATTTTTTTTATCGACAAAATATGCCATATTTACTTCGTGAATGTCGCCTTCTCTGACTTCACTTATAAACTCAAAACCAAGACCTTCATACAAGTTCTTAGCAGTAGTATTACCAACTGTATAAGTTGTCGTCATCGTCGTCAGATCATACTCTCTTTGCATCATATCAATGAGCTCTATGAGTGCTTTTTTACCATAGCCTTTTCCCTGAAATTCAACATCTAAGGCTATGACATTATCTCTCTTAGAGAGTTCATGAATTTCAGCTTCAGATTTAATCGCACTTTTCTGCTGCTCTAATAGATTTACTTTTATGGTGTTTGAACAAATAAACTGCATCTTATTTTTCTTACCTTCCAACTTTAATACATTAATAAAAAAGCCTATGGAATTAAACTTTATATCAAAAGATTTATCTCTTAATTCCCTAGACTCTAATACTTCAATCATCTCATCAACTTTTCAAAATCAAAATTTTCTGTAATATAGTACTCTAACAATATACACAATATAATTTCCTTAAACCTAAAACTTAATTCATCAAATACCATATCAAATTTGGATATAGTAGATGAACGCCAAGAAATACTGCAACCAAAGCTACAGAGAGCTTGTGTAAGTTAATACTTGACTTTTTCTTTAACTTATAATGTCTATACCCTAGTATTGATGTCACTATAATACTTATCAAGACCAATGAACCCGTATGAAATCTAAGTCCACCTAAAGCAAGGTAACCATGAACAGGCGCCAATACAATAACAAGTAAAACTATTATTTTATGAGACTTTCTTGATAGTTTTAAGAGTTCTTTTAAAAACTTATTTTTCCTAGCAGATGTAGACTTTTTAAAGAGAAAAGAAAGTAGTGCTGGCAGTATCATAATGCCCAAAATTACGACAAAAAACCACCCTAAATAAACATACATATTTATCCTACCTTACTAATCCACTAATTTCCCAACGACTGTAAGTCCTTTTAATTTTGATACGCCATGAGGTGATATATTTTTAATCTCATTTGTCAAGTCCTTTCCAGCAAGCACGCCATTGTGTTTGCCATCAGTCCATGTGCCAAGACCTGTTACATCATAGACGACTCCATCTACAGCCACGTAGGCAGGTCTTCCCTCTTTGCCATCAAATTCAGCCAATTCTTTTTTTGTAAACTGCTTTTCCACTTCTCCACTTCCTTCCTTATTACTATCTGTTGTTTCCGTGCTAGTAGTTTGTGTTTCTGTGTTGCTATTTTCTGTTTCCGTTGTTTCAGTTTTAGTACATGAAGCAAAAGAAAATGCCACTAACAACAAAGCAACTAGCCCAATTACTTTAGTATAGTTCATACTTATCTACTCCCACAGTACAATAACCACCAACAAATAAATATCAAATATGATACTATTGACGTTTATTATATCTATACAACTTATATATACCCAATACTAAAAATATAATCAACAAAGATAGTAATAAAAACCACTTAACTGAACTTGAAAAAACTACTGCTTAAAAACTTATCTAGCCTAGGAGATACCCCTTCAAGGTCTTATTCTTCATAATCTGCCTCATCACAGGCACCCCTATTATGGTCACAATAATTATTTCAGAAATCATTATTTCACCAGTTATTAAGAAAAACGATTTCGACTCTTCTGAGACAAGTTTTATCACAAAGCCTATGATAGGCGCTGAAAGAGCTGGCATAATAGAGGCAAGCCATATATTACTTACCCTAGCCATCATTGATAACGCCACAAAGGAAGCGAGCGAACCAAAGAAAATATCCACAATGCCAAAAGGCGAAATCATATTGGCAATAGCACAGGCAATTGTCAGCCCATATACGTACTTTGAATTATAAAAGGCAAGCAGCGTCAAGACCTCTGCAATTCGAAACTGAATGGGTCCATAAGAAAAAGCTGGCACTGTCCAAGTGAGCACCACGTATATCGCAGCTACCACAGCTTGCGTTGTTATCGTTTTTGCATCTATATTACTTTTCATCTAATTCATCCTTACTCTTTATCTCAACAATATTATCCACATCACCCACGCCAAAGTCTGTGTTATTCCACAAAATTTCTATCCTATCGTCATCCTCAAGATGTGCATAGCGCTCTCTAAAGTACTCTACAATCTCCTCATCTCTTTTCACAGGCGTTGTATTCTCCACAAAAATATTAATGCACACCCTATCAAAGAGCCGTAAAGCAATTTCCATATCTTTATCTATCATCTCAGGCGTTTGACCTTTGATACCGACCATGAGACAAATGTTTCTAAAATACATAGCCACTTCTTCTGGCGAATCAAAGACCACATTTTTTCTAAGATATCCATTTCTAAAATCATTGTCAAAGGTCTCTATCCCGCATTTAAAAGAAACCCTTATCCCATCAAAAAAATCTCTAATTTCATCAAGTCGAAAACGATAATTGTAATAGGCTTCAAATATCAGATTTTTTATACCTAGCTCTTTACAAAGCTCGTAAATATCCTGCAACGTCTCTTTGGGAAGTTCAAATACAGAGGCAGAATTAATAACCTCTAAAGTGGAGTAAATATTCTCTACATTACTTAGAACAGAGCGATTTATCTTGACCATTTTCGCTTCATCGCTCATATTATCATGTATATAATCACAAAAAAAACAGCGTCCCCATTTACATTTATGAGAACGCAGCAACACAATTTCACGTGGATTTTTTTCATGAATCACGCTATATCTATTCATTTAACTACATCCTTGTTTTTTAAGTAGGTGACAAGTAAACTCTAAACTCATTATACAAGGTAGGTAAAACTGTGTCAAATGAAGTTTTGTAAACAAAATCATTTCACATTAAATAATATTCAACGATAAAAAACTTTAATTAACTTTAATTTCTTTTATTCTGATCTTTTATTTCTCTCTTTTTTGCCAGTATTTTTTAGTATCGTAAACCTTATTTCCCTCTTTTCCACATCAACACTCTCAACGCGAATCTTGACAATGTCACCAATAGAAAACGCTGCCCTTGTCTTTTCGCCAATAAAGGACAAGGTCTTTTCATCAAATCTGTAATAGTCATGACCAAGCATACTGACTTTGGTGTAACCCTCTATTGTATTGTCAAGCTCTGTGTAGATGCCATTTTTTGTAACACCTGAAATAACGCCTGTAAACTTACTGCCAATTTCTGTGAGCATGTACTCGCATTTTTTCATATCGTCAACTTCTCTCTCAGCACTTTCTGCAATTCGCTCTCTGCTAGAAGACTTTTCTGACACCTCAAAAACCTCATCTTCTAAGTGGTCAAGATTGTCCATATCTATCTTACCATGTAAGTAGTCCTTGATAATTCGATGTATTTCTAAATCAGGATACCTTCTAATTGGTGAAGTAAAATGAGAATAATACTTCGCAGCAAGACCAAAGTGCCCAACACAATTTGGTGAATACTTCGCCTGTTTTAAAGAGCGTAGCATCATCTTATTGACTAATCTCTCATAACCTTCCCCATCAATCTCATTGATGAGCTTTTGAAGCTCCCTTGGATGAACTTCATCATCTTTTATCCTGATGTTCTTGCCAAACGCTCTGATATAAGCATTTAAGTCCCTAATCCTCTCAGCATCTGGGTTTTCATGTATTCGATAGACAAATGGTATTTCTAGCCAGTACATATGCTCTGCTACTGTCTCATTAGCCACTAGCATAAACTCTTCAATAATCTTATTGGAAACGCCTCGTTCTCTCTCCACAATCTCTGTAGGAACCCCCTCATCGTCTAAGATGATGTAGGCTTCTGGGAAATCAAAACTCACAGCACCTCTTGCCCTTCTCTTTTCCCTTAAAATCATAGCAAGTTCAGCCATATCAAAGAGCATTTTTTGTACTTCTATATCAATGTGTATACTCTCATCAGTTTTACCACCCTCAAGAAGCTCTGTAACCTCTTTATAGTTTAGCCTATGCCTAGTCTTTATCACAGATTCAACAATCTCGTGTTCTAGAATTTTACCTTTCTTATCGATTACCATCTCCACAGACATTGTAAGCCTATTGACATTTTCATTGAGACTGCATATGCCATTTGAGAGTTTATGTGGAAGCATTGGGATAACCTTGTTGATTAGATAGACACTTGTGCCCCTCTTCAGCGCTTCCTTGTCTAGTTTGCTACCCCTTTTGACATAGTGACTGACATCTGCAATATGAACACTTAATTTGTAGTTTCCATCACTTGTCTTTTCAAGATATACAGCATCATCAAGGTCTTTTGCATCAATACCATCTATCGTGATAAGTTTTTTATCCCTGTAGTCTACTCTGCCCTTCATCTCACTTTCACTTGGCTCATCAGGAAGTTTATCAGCTTCTGCTAAAACTTTCTTGTTAAAACCCTCTGGAAGTTTGTATTTGCGAATAACAGAGAGTATATCTACACCACTCTCATCAATAAATCCAAGAATTTCTTTTATCTTACCCTCTGGACTTCTATTTCGCTCAGGCCACTTTGTAATCTCAACAACAACTTTTTGTCCATCCTTTACATCAGACAGCTCAGACTTTGGTACATAAATGTCCTTTAGAATCCTCTTGTCATCTGGAATAACAAAGCCCATATTTCTTGATTTTTGAATAGTACCAACAACAGTGCTGTTGTGTCGTTCCACTACCTTGACAACTTCACCTTCTCTCTTAGACTTAAAATTATTTTTCCTTGACTCTAAGAGCTTTACAAATACAGTATCCCCATTCATTGCACCATTGAGCATGGTAGCAGGAATAAAAATATCGGAGTCTGAAACACTGCCATTTTTGACAAAGCCAAAGCCACGCTCATTGGTTGTCAGCGTACCAAAAATAAGACCCATTTTTTCAGGGATTCCATACGAGTGCTGCTTTGTTCTGATTATCCTTCCAGTATAAATAAATTCATTTAAAATAGAATTTATCTTTTTGATTTCCTGAACGCCATCTGCTAGAGTAGAGATAATCTCTTCCTCCCTAACAGGACCCATGGCATTATTTATATAGTTGTAAACTTTATCTTTTCTCATAATTACTTTCTTTCTTTAAATATAGACCACTAATAACATTACAAATATTGTTATAACATACAATGTTATAATACTTAGACTGATGACAAACTGTATATTTCGTTGTTGCTGCAAATATTTTGAGACCCTTTATGTATTTCTATATACACTACGAGCCTCAAAAATTCTAGCTCCTAGAACTATATCAGTTTTTCACAGTCTACATATTGTTGACTTTGTTAACACTCTGAGTATTATAACATACAATGTTATAATACTGCCACCTAAGAAGAAGAAAAATCATTCTCAAATTTTTTGGAAGATTTTATTTTATAGTTCATAGCCTAATATATTCTCAAATAGTTCATCTACAGAATCATAACTTTTATATGCATCTGGATTTTTTTTCATTTCTTCCACTTCTTCAATGGCTAAAACAGTTTCTGGATTTGGCATTTTAAGGTCTATGACATTCATCATATAACGAACAATATTGCCCTTTACACTTTCACCATTAGCAGTGATAATGCTTTTGTACTGATTATAAATTTCTCTATCCATTTGAAAGGAACAAGTTACACTTTTACTATTCATAATTTCATCTCCTTCCATAATTACTAAGTAACAATGTCAGTATACTAAGTATATCATGGATTGTGTTTTTTTCCTAAAAAATAGCCTATAAAATGAATTTCATAGGCTATTAGTAACAATATACAGATTAAATTTAAACTTGGTTTAAAATTTCTATTTTTCTATCTCACACGAAAGGCTTCGTCAAGGTGTTTTATAAGTGGCTCTAATATAAACTCTATTACTCTCCTCTCGCCAATCTTTATCTCAGAAACTACTGTCATACCTGGCATGAGCTTTACATCTTTTCCATCTACATAAAGTGTGTCTTTCTCTAATTCTACTTTTACTTT